>ERZ827528.3708-NODE-3708-length-12138-cov-3.311347_pt1 | contig 12138 bp, 11 predicted proteins | sample MGYA00519768_ERZ827528 | MGnify/ENA primary metagenome ERZ827528 (study PRJEB31778, sample SAMEA3449343) | human gut metagenome | biome: human gut; feature: human-associated habitat; material: faeces | place: United Kingdom | collected 2010/2012 ...
AACTTGTCTCCCCAATTAAAGAAATCCAAATCCTTTGTTAAAGGCTTGAATAAGTCTTCTGTATATATCCAATTTAATAATTCATACTTGTCATTAAAATGATAGTAAAATGTTTGCCTGTTAACACCACAATGATTTGTTATGTCAGCCACTGTGATTTTATCCAAAATCTTTGTTGAGCCTAATTCTTTTAAGCTTTGTGCCAAAGCTTTTTTTGTAATATTAGAATTTGCCATCTTTCTCCTCCTGCAAGTTTTAAAATGTGTTTTTACACTTTTTATACATCTGTATATTTTTTATATCACTGTATCTTTTTTATATCAATGTACATTTTATATATTTGTAGTATTTTTAGACATCTGTTTGATTTTGTAGGTATAATTTTTTATTAAGTCGAGGATTTTGTTAGATTTTAAGATAGGTGTTGAAGGTTTGCTGACTGCGTATCCAGAGATATTCTTTATAGTCTATGTGATATTAACCAACTAAATTTCACAAAAAAATACCACAACATTCTAATCAATTTTAAAATGTTGTGGTGAAATTGCTTTCTACTGACTTAACAATATTCTGTCGTTATCAAATTCTTTCTGCTTCTTCATGGAGTACATTTTTATCATGTCTTCCATTGTTGTATTCTTTCTTTCTTCTCCTGAAAGGTCAAGTATTATTTCGCCGGAATCAAGCATTATTGTTCTTGTTCCGGTTGTAAGGGATTGTTTCAGGTTATGTGTTATCATCATTGTTGTTATATTATTTTCCTGAACAATTGTTTTTGTAATATCCATTACTTTTTCTGCTGTTGCAGGATCAAGAGCAGCTGTGTGTTCATCCAAAAGCAAAAGTTTTGGAATTGATAATGTACACATTAATAATGTTACAACCTGTCTTTGACCACCTGAAAGAAGCCCGATTTTTGTTTTCATTCTATCTTCAATTCCCATATTATAACGGGCGAGATTTTCTCTAAAGAACTGAATCTTTTTCTTTGTTATTGCTCTTGAAAAAGGCGACTGCTTTGAAGCTCTTGTGTATGCTAATGCAAGATTTTCTTCAATTGTCATATTAGGAGCTGTTCCCTTCATTGGATCCTGAAAAACACGTCCTATCATCTTTGCTCTTGAATGTTCACTTTTATAAGTAATATCCATATCATCTAAGAAAATGTGTCCCTCATCTACCATAAAGCTTCCACAAATAGCATTAAACAAAGTACTTTTTCCGGCACCGTTTGAACCAACTACTGTAACAAATTCCCCGTCTTCAAGCTTTAAGCTTAAATTATTAATTGCCACATGTTCATTAACTGTTCCCTTTTCAAATGTTTTTGAAATATTCTGAATATCTAACATTATCTTGCCGCCTTTCTTTGCTTATTCTCTGCCATTTTCTGTTTAATTGCAGGAACTGCAAGTGTTATTGCCACGATTAACGCACATGTAAACTTCATAAGGTTACTACTTAATTCTCCGAAAAGATTTTCTCTTATAACAAATGCAACTATTAATTTATAAATAACAGAACCTGTCACTGCTGAAATAAGTCCAATAGTAGCTCCTCTTTTTCCAAAAATAGCTTCACCGATAATAACTGCTGCCAAGCCATAAATCAAAGTTCCGTTAGCAGTATTAACATCTGAATAGCCCATACTTTGTGATGATAAAGCACCTGAAAGTCCAATAAGACCATTAGCTAACATTAATCCGATAATCTTTGTTCTGTCTACATTAATTGATGAAGCTCTAACCATATCAGGATTGTCACCTGTTGCACGAATGCAAAGTCCAATGTGTGTTTTGAAGAACCAAATAACTATTAACAAAACTATAATTACAATAATCAGACTAACTACAGTCTTAACTATACTTGTTTCAAACTGACCTCTTATTAAAAGTAACTGCTTTATTTTTTCAAAAACTGTAATCTTATTATAGCTTAAGTTAGTTGTTGCACCTTTTTCTGTTAATGAATAACACACAAGATTAATTGAATACAGCCCACTCATTGTAATAATCCCTGCCAAAACAGGATGTACCTTTAATTTTGTCTGTAAAAATCCTGTTATTACTCCTGCAAAACCTCCCGCTATCATTCCTGCAAAAAGTGCAAGAATAGGATGACCTGCAAGTGCCACCAAAACTGATATAACAGCTCCGAAACCAAAGCTTCCTTCTGTAGTTAAATCCGGTATATCCAATATTCTAAGTGATATATAAATTCCCATTGCCAATAATCCGTAAATTAAGCAATCCGGAACATTGGATAAATAATATTGTAATTCTATCATTTCTCTTCCTCTTTAGTTTTCAATAACGTTAAGTTTGTAATCTGTTTTAATGTTGTCTTCGCTAATTCCTAATGTCTTCATTGCTGACTTGTTTACTGAGCAATAATCAATGCCAACTACCTGTGCAGGAATATCTGCAACTTCTTTTCCGTTTACATAGTCCATTGCGATATCAACTGTTTTCTTTCCAATACCCTTATCATCAATGGCAAGTGTTGCAAAACATCCTGAAGCTACTGTTGTTGCTGATGAACAATATGTTGGGATTTTCTTTTCATTACAAATCTCTGTCAACTTGCTTACTCCATCCTGAATAATTGAATCATTTGGTACGAAAATTGCTTCTGCCCCTTCAGCGATTAAAGCGTTAGTTGCTGTTTCAACATCGTTTGATGAAGCTGCTGTTTTTTCTACATATTCAACATTAATTGATTTTAAATATTCTTCGCACTGCTTAACTGTGTTTGTTGCGTTATCTTCATTACCGCTGTAAATAAGACCGATTTTCTTAACAGGTGTTGTAGCCTGTGCCAAATCAATAATTTTTGAAACCGGAATTGCATTAGATGTTCCTGTTGCATTCTTGTCCGGCTTATCCATATCTGTAAGTATACCTGCTGCTGTTGGCGCTGATACTGCACAGAAGAAAACAGGTGTATCTGTTTCTGAGTTAACTAATGCCTGTGTAGGTGGTGTTGCAATTGAAAAAATCATATCGTATGTGCCATCTGTCATATTAGTTACGATTGTTGAAAGTGCTGATGCATCACCTGCTGCACATTTGTAATCAATCTGTGAATCTTCGTAACCCTGTGCCTTTAATTCTGCGACAATTCCTTCTTTCATGTCCATAAAAGCTCCATTTTCAATCATTGAAACAATACCAACTTTTACTTTTCCGTCGCCGTTAGTATCTTTCTTGTCTGTTGCAGAGCCTGACTTTCCATTTCCTCCGCATGCTGTTAATGCTGCTGCTACCATAACTACTGTTGCTAAAACACTTAAAACTTTTTTCATCTTTCTCATATTCTTTCTCCTTTTTCTTGTAGCTTTATGCTAGTTATTTTAAGTTTTGAGCAATTCTGATAACCCATAGAGTAAAGTACTTTTTATGTAACACGAATTCCAAAGGAATTTCTTATTGCATAAAAAAATCCTCAACAATAGCATAATCTTCTATGCTATCATCAAGGACGAAAATACTAAAATATATTCCGCGGTGCCACCTTGATTTGTGAAATTAAAATCTCACACTCTCAACGAGTACTATCATACTCTGTGCAACTAACGTATGCCTTCACGTCACAAAATACTAACGAATACTGAAATAATTATTAAAGTTATTAACAAACTTTCCTGAACTATCATCCGTTGATTAATTATCTCTCGCTTTGTTCTATGCCCTCTGCGGTCCATTTATGTGAGCTGCGTTCTGTGGGTTCTCAGCATCCCCTACTCTCTGTAAGTGCACGATTCACTTTTACCTCCGCATCATCGGTTTCTAATGGTCATCTTTAATTGTTTCTGTAAACTATGGGAAGATTATAACTCTGTATTTTTTATACGTCAACCCACAATTTTAATATATATTTTGATTATTTTTAACACAAAACTAAGTAAACTATTATATTACAGTTTTTTATATTCTTACATGGCTTCCAGTTTTCTAATAGACTCTTCCACCATTTCTTTTGTTATCTTGTATGGATTGTGGTCTATATCTTTCATTTCAACGGCAATTTTTGCTATTTCTTCAAGCTGTGAGCTGTCAAACTCTAAGTCTTTTAATTTAGTTGGAAGTCCTACACTCTTACTAAACTCATATACTTTTTTGAAGTCTTCTTCATTACCATCCACAAGTAAAAGATTAAGCACACCATAACTTACCACTTCCCCATGAAGATGATTCTTCTCAATATGTGGATATGAAGTAAGTGAATAAAAAATAGCATGCGCAAGCCCTGTATTATAATCAATTATATGTTCTGCAGTGAGGAAAATAGAAGCAATTCCTGTTGAAACAATAATTGCAAGAACAACCTGCTCGTAAGCATATGAAACCTTTCCTTCATTATTTGACTCCATAGCTTCTTTTCCATATCTCATAATAGGCTCGTAGCACATCTTGCTTGCCGTAACGCCCATCTGTGTATAATGATTTAACGCTTCACCTCTTGAAGACACAGTGCTTTCAAAATATTTTGCATAAGTATCACCCATTCCTGCCCACATATAACGTGATGGTGAGTGAACCAAAATCTCTGTATCAATAAATGCATGTACCGGTGGTGCTGCAAAGAAGAATGGTTCCTTAAATCTTCCGTCAGGATAGTACATAATTGAAACACTTGTACACGCTGAACAGTTAGATGCAATAGTCGGGAAAGAAAAAACCGGTTTGTTCGCTTTAATTCCAAGGCACTTGCCTGTATCAGTAGATTTTCCTCCACCAATTGTAAAAATCATATCTGCCTGCTGTACTAAAGGATTCTTCATTAACTCTTCCACATTTTCGTATGTAGCCTCTCCTCCATACCAAATAAAATCCAAAATCTCCAGATTAGATTTTTCACAAGCCTTAACTATCTTGTCCTTTGCTGCATTAATAGCTTTATGACCGCCAATGGCTATAACTTTAGTTCCGTATGGTTCACAAATTTCCGGTATTTTATCATAAACTCTGCTTCCAATTGAATAACTTGGAAGGTGCATACTGTAATTCTCCATATCTTATTTTTAGTTTCCTTTCTTATATTTACAACACTTCATTCTATCGCAAAATATTTTGTTTTGTTATTCCGTTCATCAGGAAAACTCTAGAAGCAAACAATAGGCAGATTTTTGAAATTTTGCGAGCATAGCGTAAAGCAAAAATCAACTGTCTGAGCGTCAGCGAGTTTTGATTTTTGTTTTACAATAGGCGGCGGAGCAAAATGATAAAATCAACGTGTTTGCGATAGAATTTTCCTGATGAGCGGAGAAAACAAAAATTTTGCGATTATTCAACCATATGTTGTTTTATTACATTACATGAATTTTCGAATTGTTTTAATTCTTCATCTGTCAGCTTCAATTCTACCACTTGCTCTATTCCGTTTCTGCCTATTATACATGGCACTCCTGCGTGGACATTTGTTTGTCCGTATTCCCCTTCTAATAGGGTTGATGCCGGAAGAATTCTGTGTTCATCCATTAGAACAGCTTTTGCCATATCAGCTAATGCTGTGCCTATTCCAAATTCTGTTGAACCTTTTCCTTCTATAATATCCATACCTCTCATGTGAGTTTGGTCTGTTATAACTTTTTCGCTTAGCTTTCCAAATCTTTCGGGATTTTCTTCTTTTAGATGTTTATAGTTTTTTCCAAATATTGTTAAGTTTGAAAATGGCACCATTGATGAATCACCATGTTCGCCCATTGCAAATCCGATTACGCTTTGTGGTGCAATATTGCAAAGGTCTGCTACTGTTCTTCTCATTCTTGCCGTGTCAAGAGATGTTCCTGTGCTAAACACACGGTTTTTAGGCAATCCTGTTGCTTTTCTAACAAAGTCTGCAATTATGTCCGCAGGATTTGTAATTGTTATAATTATTCCTTTTATTTCTATTTTATTTAAGTTGCTTACAATGTCCCTTACACATTCCACTGAACCATCTAACACATCAAGTCGCGTCTGTCCAGGAAGTCTTGGAACCCCTGCACTTATTACTATAATATCTGCATCCTTGCAATCGCTATAATCTCCACATCTAACAATTACTGAACTATTAAAAAAACTTACACTGTCAGCTATATCCATACTATGACTTTTAGCTTTTGTCCGGTCTTTATCAACCAAAACAATTTCATCACATATTCCCTGTATTGCCAAAGCATATGCACAATGTGAGCCTACGTGCCCTGTTCCTATTATTACTATTTTTCTGTTTGCCAACATATTAATGTCCTCTTTTCCAAGATTTATCCCTATTAATGTCTGTTTTTATAGACAACTGTTTTTAAACCCTTATGATATTTATCCACTTTAAAACAAAAATCTTAATCCATTCATCGCCCAACCAAACCACGCTTTAATGTTTTTCTTTTTGTCTGACAATTCTTTCATCTTCATTCCCTCAGGAATATGGCTATACTCTGTTTCATTTTTTACAGTGGCTGCTTTCTTCTCATACTCTTCCATACTTGCTTTAAGTTGTTTATTAATATCCTTACTGTTAATAACAAGCATAAGCTCTGTATCAATATATGCACTTCTCATATCCATATTAAAAGATCCTACAATGGCAATATCATCATCTATTGTCATACTTTTCCCATGATAAGAAATTCCACCCTCATATTCTTTAATTGTAACTCCGGTGTTTATAATGTCTTTCTTATGATTAAGATAATCCACTGCACCAAATATATTTCCATTATTCTCTGCAGAATTAGTCATAATGGTTGTTGGAACTTTTATATTTTTAAGTTCATTATACATATAGTCATTACAAATTATATAAGGAGTATGAATCTTTACTTCCTTCTTTGCATTTTTTGCCAAATACATTAAACCATAATAAACCGTAGGCTGCTTTGCATACAAAGATGTGGGATTACTTAAAAGATTTATTTTGTTAGTCTCATAAGTATTAGCCTTATAATCATAATTTTCTGCTAAAAACTTATCATATTTGTTTTCAAGACTTTCATATCTATTTTTAAGCTCCTGTTCAGCCTTTTTTACACTATTCTTTTCACCAAAACTTTCATTATTGTGAAATACAGAACAACATTTCTGGGAAGTTATTTTCTTATAATAATCTTTAATCTGATAAATTGAACTGTCCTTTGAGCCTGTATTGTAAACAAGTACATCTCTGTCATAATTCTTATGGCCTGCATAATCACCAAGAAAATAACCAAATGTATTTCGTCCGCCAAGAATATACAAACTGTCATCTGCAATTACATATTTGTCATGCATTCGTCCTAAACCATTCCACGGAATAAGGATATTAACCTGATTATAAATTATAATTTTTATATTTTTGTTGGACGACAAAGCATAAAAATAGTCGTTATTCTCCATTTGAATAATCGAATTAAATCCATCGGCAAAAATTTCTACCTTTACACCTCTGTCCGCCGCATTTAATAAAGCTGCCAAAACATCCTTTCCAGCATCATCACTTCTAAAATCAAAAGTTGACAATATAAGGGTCTTTTTGGCATCCTTTATTACTCTAAGCCGCATTTTTAACGCTTCCTCGTTATCTTCAATAATAGTTGCCCTATCCGGTCCTGCACTATCACTATAAAACTGTGTGCTTTCAACTGCCTCCTTTTTCGTCTGCGACACATCAGGATGGTGTAAAAATGGCACAACGCCACCAATTACCACATACATTAAAAACGCCAATAATAAAGTCAATACAATTTTAAATAATTTCCAAATAAGTTTTGTCATACTTATAATCTTAAACATTTATAGAACAAAATCAAGTTTTTAATTTTGTTTTAACAAAATAACTTAAAAAGAGCCACCCGAAGGCAGCTCTTTAAGAAAAAAGATATTTATTTGACAGCTTTAAAAGCTTCATCTAAATCTTCAATAATGTCATCAATATTTTCTGTGCCGATTGAAAGACGAATTGTGTTAGGCTTAATTCCTGAACCTAAAAGTTCTTCTTCTGTCATCTGTGAATGTGTTGTTGATGCCGGGTGAATAACTAATGATTTAACATCAGCCACGTTTGCTAATAATGAGAATAACTGAAGGTTATCGATAAAGTCTTTAGCCTTTCTGTCATCTCCCTTTATTTCAAATGTAAAGATTGATCCACCACCGTTAGGGAAGTATTTCTTGTATAATTCCTGCTGTACAGGATCATCAGATACTGATGGATGATGTACTGCTTCTACCTGTGGATGATTCTTTAAGTACTGAACAACTTTTAAAGCATTTTCAACATGTCTTTCAACTCTAAGTGAAAGTGTTTCTAATCCCTGAAGGAAAATAAATGCATGGAATGGTGAAATTGTAGCACCTGTGTCACGAAGAAGGATTGCTCTAATCTTTGTAACAAAAGCTGCAGGTCCTACTGCTTTAGTAAAGCTTACACCATGGTAACTTGGGTTTGGAGCTGTAAGTGATTCAAACTTTCCGCTTGCTTCCCAGTCAAATTTTCCACCGTCAACGATTACACCACCGATTGTTGTACCATGACCACCGATGAATTTTGTTGCTGAATGAACAACAATGTCAGCACCGTGTTCAATAGGTCTTACAAGATATGGTGTTGCAAATGTATTGTCAATTACAAGTGGAATCTTGTGTGCATGTGCGATTTCTGCAATTTTTTCAATATCTACTACGTCTGAATTAGGATTTCCTAATGTTTCAATAAATACAGCCTTAGTATTGTCCTGAATTGCATTTTCAACTTCATCAAAGTTAAATGGATCTACAAATGTTGTTGAAATTCCATAAGCTGGAAGTGTATGTTCTAAAAGGTTATATGTTCCACCATAAATGTTCTTTGCTGCAACAATATGGTCACCATTCTGTGCTAAATTTTCAATTGTGTAAGCGATAGCTGCTGCTCCTGATGCTACTGCCAATGCTGCAACACCACCTTCAAGTGCGGCAATTCTCTTTTCAAATACGTCTTCTGTTGGGTTTGTAAGACGTCCATAAATATTTCCTGCATCTGCTAAGCCAAATCTTGCTTCTGCATGATCGCAATTTTTAAATACATAAGATGAAGTCTGATAAATTGGTACTGCTCTTGCATCTGTAACAGGATCTGGATTTTCCTGTCCTACGTGCAACTGTAATGTTTCAAACTTGTAATTTCTTTCTGCCATAATAATCTCCTTTGTAAATATCTTTTTTCTTAATCTTATTAACTTAATCCTGGAATAAAGGTGTTGAATAATATCTGTCACCTGTATCCGGTAATAATGCTACAATTGTTTTTCCTTTATTTTCTTTCCGTTTTGCCACCTGAATTGCCGCATAAAGTGCTGCCCCAGAAGAAATTCCAACTAAAATTCCTTCTTCCAATGCAATTACTTTTCCATAATCAAAAGCATCTTCATTTTCCACTGGAATGATTTCGTCATAGATATCTGTATTTAACACTTCCGGCACAAATCCGGCTCCGATTCCCTGAATCTTATGCGGTCCTGCCTGACCTCTTGAGAGCATTGGAGATGTTGCTGGTTCAATTGCGATGACCTGCACATCTTCTTTCTTGGATTTTAAATATTCTCCAACTCCTGTAACAGTTCCTCCCGTTCCAACTCCTGCAATAAAGATATCAACATCTCCGTCTGTGTCTTCCCAGATTTCTGGTCCTGTTGTCAAACGATGAACTTTTGGATTGGATGGATTAATAAACTGTCCTGCAATGAAAGAATCTTCGATTTCTTCCGCTAATTCTTCTGCTTTGGCAATCGCTCCTTTCATCCCAAGCGCACCATCTGTTAAAACAATTTCTGCTCCATATGCTTTTAACAGGTTTCTTCGTTCCACACTCATTGTCTCTGGCATTATAAGAATGACTCTGTATCCTTTAGATGCACCAATTGCAGCAAGTCCGATCCCTGTATTTCCTGATGTTGGCTCGATAATAACTGATCCCTCTTTCAGCCTTCCTGCCTCTTCCGCATCCTGGATCATCTGATATGCGATACGATCTTTAGCACTTCCTGCTGGATTATATCCATCTAATTTTACTAATAATCTTGCTTGCAGTTTAAATCTTTTCTCTATTTTTTCAACTTCTACTAATGGGGTTCTCCCAATTAATTCTGTAACATTTTTATATATGTTTGACATTGTTTTGCTCCTTTTATTTTAATTTTCATATATTTCCTATCTTTTTAATATGTTATTAGTATAACAGATTCCAATATAATGTCAAATATTTTCTTGCCCATTAACATTTTACCCTTAAAAAGAAAAAAGACCATGTGATCTTTTAGATCACATAGTCATTTCCACCTTTGATTCTTGCTTTATTCACAATATCTTCTAAAGTAATTGCACTTAAATATTCTTCAATTACCTGTCCAAGTCCTTCCCAAATCTCAATCGTTGGGCATTCATGATAGCGGTCGCACTGGTTTACTTCATCATCCAAACATGCTACTGGCTGTAAACTTCCTTCCGTTATTTTTAAAATCTCATAAATTGTATAATCTTTTGGATCTCTGGAAAGCTGATAACCTCCTTTAGGTCCTCGCAAACTCTTTAAATATCCCCTGATACTTAACTGTCTTACGATCTGTTCCAAATATTTTACAGATATCTCCTGTCTTCTTGATATGTCTTTTAATGCAATCCAGTCACCCGTATGATGCATTGCAAGATCGTACATTAATCGAACGGCATATCTTCCCTTTGTTGAAATTTTCATAAATCATCTGCTCCATTTTCTTATTATTCTTTAATATCCAGCAGCTGTATCGCTGTTTTTAAACTGCGGACATCTTGTGCCTCATCAAATGTCAGTTTATTATTTGTTGTCAGGATTGCTGTATAATGACCATCCTGTTTATAAATTTTGTAATAGTCATAAGTATATTGTACATATTTTTCACTACCATAAGCATCTCGTGTGGAATCTTCCACATAGTAAAATTTACCATCTACATTCGAAACATATTGAAGGAGCGGATCTCCTTCCACTGTATACTGACAGATTACAATTGCACAATCTTTTTGATCTTTTACATCTTTTAAAAACTGATCCCAGATTTTTTTACTCGCTTTATCAAATGACTCATTCTCAATTACTACAATTTCTTGATCTGAGGCCTCTTTTGATGTCATTTCTTTGGGGTATTTTGAAAGCAACTTCTTGATCTGATCATATTTTGAAAGTATTTTTATTTCGATCTTCTCATCTCTTTTTGTTTCTTTTGTGGTTTTCTCCGTCTTCGCACTTGTAGAATCCTTGACTGATCTTCCACAACCTGTAAAAGAAACTGCTGTTAAAAGCATCGCTGTACCAAGTATTGTAGCCATAATTTTCTTTCTCATCATAACTCCTTTCTTGTAATCCCCTTATTTCATATCGTTTTAGTATATAATACTTGTTTTTATGTCTATTGTCAATCTTGTTGTGATGCTTTACAATAAAAATATACAGGGAGGTAATATCTATGAGTAAGATAAATAAAATCACACCACTAACAAATGTAAAATTTCTGAATCTTTATGAATTAGAAGCTGAAAATAAATTTGGAGATACACATCCATATTATGTTGCCAGTCGCAAGAATGAAAATATAATGATGGCTGCCACGAAAGAAGTCATTCCTGATGGCGTTGTCATTTATAGTCTGTTTGGAGAAAAAGCTGATCATCTGATCATGGTAAGACAATTTCGTTATCCTTTAAATGATTATATATATGAATTACCTGCCGGATTGATCGATCCCGGAGAATCTATCAAAGAAACTGCAATCCGTGAAATGAAAGAAGAAACAGGTCTTACGTTTACACCCGCTGAATTTGATGATTTCTTAAGTCGTCCTCATTTCTCTTCTGCTGGAATGACAGATGAGACCAATTGCACGGTTTATGGAATTTCTACTGGAATGCCGAATCTTGATCATTTAGAGCCCAATGAAGATTTATCGGTAGAGTTAGTTGATAAAAATGAAGCAAAACGTATTTTAAGAGAAGAAAATCTTTCTGTGAAAGCTTATTATCTCTTATTACATTTTATCCAAAGTGATCCCTCCGATCCTTTTGCCTTTTTAAAATTGGATTAAAATTTAATTTTCATAATTTTTATAAAAATTATTGACATTATGATTCAAAAATGATAATATATTTTAGGTCGAACAATTGAATC
>ERZ827528.3710-NODE-3710-length-12136-cov-2.799851_pt1 | contig 12136 bp, 10 predicted proteins | sample MGYA00519768_ERZ827528 | MGnify/ENA primary metagenome ERZ827528 (study PRJEB31778, sample SAMEA3449343) | human gut metagenome | biome: human gut; feature: human-associated habitat; material: faeces | place: United Kingdom | collected 2010/2012 ...
ACGATTCGGACATTGAGATTATGGCCCGCTACGGGGTTTCGGTCGCTCATAATCCCCAAAGCAATATGAAACTTGCGAGCGGTATTGCGCCGGTCGTGCAGATGCTTGCCGCCGGGGTGAACGTGGGAATCGGTACCGACGGTCCTTCGTCGAACAACGACCTCGATATGTGGGAGGAGATGCGAACCGCATCGTTGTTGCAAAAGGTGGCGACCGCCGATCCTTGTTCGCTGTCGGCTTACCGGACGTTGCAGATGGCTACCGTTCACGGTGCGAAAGCGATCGGCCGGGAGGGCGAACTGGGCGTAATCGTTCCGGGTGCGCTTGCCGACCTGCTGCTCGTGGATATGGAGCGACCGCACCTTTCACCGCGCAACGACCTGATCGCGAACCTGGCCTATTGCGGTAAGGCGTCCGATGTCGATACGGTGTTTGTCGGCGGCGAAATCGTGGTCGAAGGCGGCAGGTTGCTGACCTCAGATGTGCGTGCCCTGTGCCGCGAGGCCGGGGAGCGCGTGGCCGAGATTAAACAACGAGGATAAAAATATATAAGTAAGTTATAGTCGTATTTGTCGAAGGTACATAAACGCTTTGGACCTTTGAAGAATATGCGTGTTTATTTTATTATTCGTGAGACGGAAAATTTGAAAGGCGTGTCCGTGTGAAGTGTTTGAGGTTCCCGGACCTGTTTCCTGATTTGCTGATTTGGGTGTTAGTTTTTGTCAAGTGGTTAAAAAACAATATATTTATAAAATATTTCATGCCTGATGCAGCCAAGGGGATTATTGCAGTATCGCTTGACTGATCATCGCATGATAAGGTGTTTTATTCGATATATAGTGTGAATTTAATCACAGATAAATACTACTAACCTTAACTTTTATCACGATGAAAAAAATTCTGTTTTTTATACTGGTATTTACAAGTAATTTGTGTTTTGCCCAGATTGAAGTCCAGAAAGAGGAATTACTCGAACATCAGGGGATAGTGACTGTTAGCGGGAAAAGTGCGAATGCAATTTACGATCAGCTTAAAATATGGGCTGTGACTCAATTCCCTAATGACAGTGCTGTACAGCTAGACGATAAAGAGAACGGCAAATTGATACTTAAGGGAGAGCAAAGTTTTTCATTCAAAGCGGGGATCGGGCATGTCCCCGGACGTGTCCACTTCACACTTACGATGGAGGTGAAAGACGACCGTTATCGGTATACTTATGTGATTACCGATATAACGAGCGATATGGATAATGGGGCTTCGATGCTTCCGTCCCTGAAGCGCCATCCCAATAATGGCAGGGTTAAAACTGTTATGAATACGATAAAAGATTCTTTGAATGATTTGATACAGAAATCTTATCGTTCATTTGATACTTCCTCGGACGCAAATTGGTAAGAGTGGGGTTGAATGGTCTGAGAAAGCCGGTACAATGACCGGCTTTCATTTTTATTAGAAGCGGAGTATACGATTATTTTTTCAGGCTGTCGAAATAGTCGTTCAGCAGGTCGCGCGCGGCGATGAACGAACTCTTTTTATCCGAAAGGACCAACTCTTCATTTTCCTTGAGATGCGCTTCGACCTGCGGGTTGCGGTAAAAGTTTTCACGCAGTGCCTCGTTGATCGTTTCGTACATCCAGTATTTGGCCTGCCGGTGGCGGTTGTGCTGGTAGTAGCCGTTCTGCTTCGTGAACTTCAGGAAGTCCTCGATGCCGTTCCATATATCGGAGAGCCCGTTGCCTTCGGTGGCCGAGCAGGTATACACCCGAGGACGCCATCCCGAATCGGGCATCGGAAAGAGGTTCAGCGCATTGAGGAAGTGGCGCTTGGCCAGCTCTGCGCGCTGCTGGTTGCCACTGTCGCACTTGTTGATCGCGATCATGTCGGCCATCTCCATAATGCCGCGTTTGATTCCCTGCAATTCGTCGCCGGCTCCTGCGATTTGGATCAGCAGGAAGAGGTCGACCATCGAATGGACGGCCGTTTCGGACTGGCCGACACCGACCGTCTCGATGAAAATCACGTCGAACCCGGCCGCTTCGCACAGGATAATGCTTTCGCGCGTTTTGCGCGCCACGCCGCCGAGCGATCCTGCCGACGGGGAGGGGCGGATGAAGACCGACGGGTTGTGCACGAGCTGCTCCATGCGGGTCTTGTCGCCGAGGATCGAGCCGCCGCTGCGTTCCGAACTGGGGTCGATCGCCAGCACCGAGAGTTTGTGGCCTAGTGATGCGACTATTTCGCCGACCGCTTCGATAAAGGTCGATTTTCCGGCGCCCGGAACCCCCGTGATGCCGATGCGTACCGAGTTGCCGCTGTACGGCAGGCAGCGTTCGATGATCTCCTGCGCCTGCGCGTAGTGTTCGGGCAGCAGGCTCTCGACCAGTGTGATCGCCTGCGCGAGGATCGTGATGTTGCCCTCGCGGATGCCTTTGATGTAGTCGTCGGTGGAGAGCGTATGACGTTTGCGGCGCTGGAAATACGGATTTACGATTGGCGGTTGCACGACGCCTTCGTTGACTTTCAGCGCGCTGTCGTCATGCTCTTTGCAGTGGATATCTTCGTAGTGTTTCATATCGGAATGGCTTTGGACGGAACGGTATCGGGACAGCCGCCTTGGTTTCGGGCGGTTTTGCCGCTTTGCTGCCGTTATTCGGAGCATTGGCAGCATAGTGCCTCCGCTGCGGGTGCTTTTGTCTGCAGACGGCGCTGTCCCGGGTTATGGAATGTTACCGAATCACCGGAGTATAGCATGTATTGGACCCGGATTTGCGGTACATTTCCCAAAGCACGAAAATACCAATTTTTATTCTGAAAACTTCGCAAACCGTCGAAAAATTGTGACCTTTGCCCCATGAACCGGAAGATTCTCGCACTGGCGATTCCCAATATTATTTCGAACATTACCGTGCCATTGGTGGGCATGGTCGATATGGCCATCGTCGGCCACCTGGGGGTCGATTCGCTGATCGGCGCGATGGCCATCGGCGTGGCCATCTTCAACTTCATCTACTGGAATTTCGCCTTCCTGCGCATGGGAACCAGCGGGCTCGTGGCGCAGGCCTACGGTGCGCGCGATTTCCGCGAAGTGGGCTCGGTGTTCGTCCGTTCGGTAAGCGTTGCGCTTGCCGTTGCGCTGTTGCTGCTCATTGCCCGTTACGGGGTGGGGCACCTCGCTTTCCGGATGATGGACGGTACTCCGGAGACGATGCGCGAGGCGGCCGAGTATTTCTATGTGCGGCTGTGGGCCGCGCCCGCTACGCTGTCGCTCTTCGCGTTCCAGGGTTGGTTTATCGGCATGCAGAATTCGCGTTTCCCGATGTACATTTCGATCATCGTCAACCTGCTGAACGTCGCGTTCGGGTTCTGGTTCGTCTACGGCCTGCACTGGGGGATCGCGGGCGTCGCATGGGGTACGGTCGTGGCGCAGTACGGCGGCCTGGCTACCGCTTCGGCGCTGTGGCTGGTCTATTACCGCCGTTTCATCGGATATGTCGACCTTCGTACGAGTTTCAATATGCGGCCGATGCTGCGGTTTTTCCGCGTCAACCGCGATATTTTCCTGCGCACGGCCTGTATCGTCGTAGTCTATACTTTCTTTACGTCCGCATCGTCGGGTATGGGCGATGTGATGCTTGCGGTCAATGCGCTGCTGATGCAGCTCTTCACGCTCTTTTCGTACATGATGGACGGCTTCGCATTTGCGGCCGAATCGCTGATCGGGCGCTATGTCGGCGCCCGGAACCCGGCGATGGTCCGGCGCGCGTTGCACAGCCTGCTGCTGTGGAGCGGGGGTGCGGCGCTTTGCTATGTCGGGATATACGCTTTTTTCTGGCGCGATCTGTTGGGGCTTTTCACCTCGTCGGAGGCGATTCTGTCGGGTGCTTCGCATTACATACTTTGGGTGATTGCCGTGCCGCTGGTCGGTTTCGCCCCATTTTTGGTAGACGGTGCGCTGATCGGCGCGACCGCTACGCGGGTAATGCGCAATTCGGTTTTCCTTTCGATGGTGGCCTTCTTCGCCACCTATTATGCGCTGCGCGTTGCGGCGGGCAACAATGCGCTGTGGCTCGCCTTCATGGTTTTCCTCGTATTGCGGGGCGTGCTCCAGTACTTCATGACCGGGCGGCTCAGGCGGTTCTGACGGGTTTCCGTGCCGAGTTCGTTGACGGCTCCCGGAACGCCTGTGGAATCAGGGCGGTCACCGGTTTCTTAGCTTTCGCGCAGCTTGCAGGAATGTTTGCCGTGAAGGTCAGTAATCGGCTTTGCGCACGACGATCTCGTCGATGAAAAACAGGGCATCGTCGCCCGCATAGTAGTGCCAGGCGGGGCACAGCTCCATCGCTTTGACCCGGACACGTACGTAACGCACCGGACGCGGTGCGAAATCGCAGTCGAACTGCTTGATGCCGAAAAACGGTTCGCGCAGGACGGTGTTGGTTTGCCGGCCTGCGGTTTGGTACCGTTTGCCGTCCGTGGAAGTGTATACCTCGACGCTTTCGGGCAGGAATGCCGATTCCCAGAGGATTTGCAGGAACGATGCGTCGACGTGGTAGACCGGTTGGACGGTGTCCAGGTCGATATAGAAATCCACCTCGGGCTGGTAGTAGCCGAGCCATTGGCTTCGGTAGATCTCCGTGCCGCGAACGCCGTCGGTGAGCAGCTGTGTGCCCTGTCCCTGCGGGTTACGGTTTTCCGCGACCGGGACGCTGGCCCGGACCGGTTTGCCGAAAGCGAGGTTGTCGACCTGTTCGACCTGTGCGCTGCGGAGCATCTGGCGCAGGTAGGAGTCCGGTTCGTTGTGCCATTCGCAGACGTTCTTCACGCCGTTCAGTTTGCAGGAGGTCACGAAATCGTGCAGTTTGTCGAGCCATTCGCGTTTGACCTGCCAGTGCCCTCCCACCTCTTCGAGGTAGCCTTCCGGGCCGTAAGGATCGGTGCGGCTCAGTTCGAGCTGGGCGAATTGCACCGGCTGGCGCGTGTAGTGTACGCGGCGCAGCAGTGTCGTGTCGCCCGCCACGGCCGCTTCGGCCCGGTCGAGGATCGCGAGGTAGCCGCGCAGTTTGTCGGGAGCGAGCCAGCTGCCGGCGAAATCGGTCGTATAGTTGAAAATCCCGAACGGCTCGCCCGATGCTTCCCGGTTTTGCCGCAGGAGGTCGATATATTCGCGGATGATGGGCCCGGCGGCACCGTAATAGCCGTTGAGGAAATCGTTCATCGTCGCGTCGAAGTCCAGCTCGGGATCCCACAGCAGTTTCGCGGCCAGATAGCCGCGCAGTTGGTGGAACTCGCTGCCCATCGGGCCGGAGCACTGCTCGAAGAAAATCTTGACGCCGTTTCGGACGAAATATTGGATGTTGGACTGCATCACGCCGAAGCCCGGTGTCGGCATTTGCAACTCCTTGAAGCTGCCGCAGTAGTCCCATACGAAAATGTTGTCGGTCAGCGCGGCCCAGGCCTCCATGTCGCGTCGGAAGTCGGCGCTGCCCGGATCGTCGGCGATAGGCATGTGACGGTCGCACTCGATGCTGCAGAACATGATGTTGACGTTCGGGGCGGGTTTGGTTTTGGGAGCTTTGCGCGAGTAGAGGTAACCCAGCGTCGAGATCGTTTTGTCGGGGAAACGTGCGGCCACTTTGTTTGCGAAACGGACGACCGACCCGGCCGGGCTCTCCTCTTCGGCATCTATTTTGGCACATTCGGGACAGGTGCAGTAGCCGTAGTTGTCGTTCGCGCTGACCGACCAGTATTTCGCTTCGGGGTTCGCCGCGATCCGCCGCGAGAGTTCGTCGCAGACGATTTCGAGCACCTGCGGGTTCGACAGGCAGGGTTGCGTGGCGACCCGCCGGCCTTTGACCATCGCATAGTATTCGGGGTGCTGCGCGTAGTATTTTTCAGGCGGCAGCAGCGTGTTGAACGTGTGGACGAAAAGCCCGAATTCCGAGATGCGGCAGTCGAGTTCGTGGTTGAGTTTGTGCCAGTCGAGGTAGAGCGAATCATACGGCATCGTATAGGTGTAACGCGAGGTGATCTGCGGAATCTGTTCGTCGTCGAGCGGCACGCCGATCCTCAGCTTTGCGGTGTGCGGCACCACGACCGGTTCGGCGGTGTATTTGCGGCAGCCGAAATACTCTTCCAGCAGTGTGTAAACGCCGTAGAGTGCCCCATGGCGCGGACCTCCGTAAATCGCGAGCCGCTTTCCGTCGGTACGGATCACGAATCCGTCCTCGCCGAAGCGTGCGAGCGAGTCGTCCCGGAGGCGGTTGGTGATTCCGATCAGTATCTCCCGGTCGGTCGGCGGTGCGGTGTCGGAAACGACAGGCAGTTCAGCCCCGGAAATTTCGAACAGGTATTTTTGCAGTTCCGATGCGGCTTTCGCTTCGGTGGCCGTTGCGGCGGCGGGTTTGACGATTACATAATCGTTCAGTACGATGCTTTTCGAACAGGCGCCGAGCAGCAGCGATGCCAGCACGCCGATTAGGGAGAGTTTGGTTTTCATGGCAGGGAGAGAAGCGGATTGGATGAGAAATATAACCGGCTCCTGTCCGGATAAAACCGGGCAGGAGCGGTGTACGATAGAATGTGCACCGCAAAAATACCAGCCTTGTCGGGTTTATGCGGTTGCATACGGCGGATGCACTTTGGCCGGGCACGGTATGCGGATGCAGGGTGTACAGGACCGCGGGTACAGGTGTGTGGGTACCCGTATCCTCAATAGGTCTGCGCCGCTATTGCTCAGGTGCGGTGCAGGCGCAAAGCGGAATTTTGTCGATGCGGCGTTGGTGGCGTCCTCCTTCGAAGTCGGTGTTGAGGAAGGTTTCGACGATTTTCACGGCCGTATCGTTGTCGATAAAGCGGGCCGGCAGCGAGCAGATATTCGCATCGTTGTGTTTGCGGGCCAGCTCGGCGATTTCGGGCTCCCAACAGATGGCCGCCCGGATGCCTTGGTGTTTGTTCAGCGTGATCGTGATGCCGTTCGCACTGCCGCACAGCGCGATGCCCCGGGGCAGTTCGCCCTTTTCGATCGCGTTGGCCAACGGGTGGGCATAGTCCGGATAATCGACGCTTTCGGGACTGTTCGTGCCGAAATCATACACGTCGTACCCTTTCGAGCCGAGGTAGCCGACCAGGAACTCCTTGAGTTCATATCCGGCGTGGTCGCAGGCGATGCCGAGTTTGTTGTTGTCCATATCGTTGAAGGTTTATTGAGCTTTGGGTTGGTGCGATAGCTTTTGATTGGCTCCGGAAGAGCGGAGGGGAATCGTGCGGGTGGGGAATGGAACAAAAAATGTTCCGGAGTAGGGTTTCCCGTCGCGCGTTTCCGCCTATTTGTGCCGGCGGGTGAGTTCCTCTTCGATGTCGGTGAGCGAAAGCCCCTGGTTTTCGAGCAGCACGAGCAGGTGGTAGATCAGGTCGGAAGCCTCGTACACGAGCCGTTCGTTGTTGCCGTCGATCGCTTCGATTACCGTCTCGACGGCCTCTTCGCCCACCTTCTGCGCGATCTTGTTCACGCCTTTGGTGAAGAGCTTGGTCGTGTAGGAGCCTTCCGGCATCTCCCGGTGGCGGCCCTGGATCACGCTTTGCAGCTCTTTGATGAACCCTTCGGTCTCCCGGCCGTTGAAGCAGGTTTTGCTGCCGGTGTGGCAGACCGCTCCGGCGGGAATTGCACGGATCAGCAGCGTGTCGTTGTCGCAGTCTTTGGCGATGCTTTTTACCGTGAGGAAGTGGCCGCTCGTTTCGCCCTTTGTCCAAAGGCACTGGCGGGTACGGCTGTAGAAAGTCACCTTGCCGGTGGAGACGGTTTTCTCATAGGCTTCGGCGTTCATGTAGCCGAGCATCAGCACCTGCAGGGTGTTGTCGTCCTGGATGATTGCGGGAACCATGCCCTCGCAGTTTTTCGTCGTGTCTAATTCGCTGAATTTTATCATGGTCGTTTCGGTTTGATGCGGTTGTGTGTTGCGGATGCGGTTTTGGCCGGATCCCCGTGTGCGTGTGGGAGGGCCGGTACTGTCACCCAAAGGTAATTAAAATTTCGTCAGCCTGACCGGAATACGTTGCTTTGCCAGTTCGCGTTTGAGCACGGGGATCGGGATTTCGCCGTAGTGGAAAATGCTGGCGGCCAATGCGGCGTCGGCCTTGCCGAGGGTCAGTACGTCCGCGATGTGCTGTGCGGTGCCTGCGCCGCCCGAGGCGATCACCGGGATCGACAGCATTTCCGAGAGCTGTGCGTAGGTGTCGCACGGGTAGCCGTTCTTCGTGCCGTCGTGGTCCATCGAGGTGAAGAGTATCTCGCCCGCACCGTGCTCCTCGGCCTCCTTCGCCCAAGTGAAGAGCTCGCGCTCGGTGAGGTTGCGACCGCCGTGGGTTGTCACGCGCCACTGTCCGTCCACCGTTTTCGCGTCGATCGCTACGACGACGAACTGGCTGCCGTATTTCGATGCGATTTGGCCGATTAGCTCCGGGTTGCGCACGGCGGCGCTGTTGATGCTGACCTTGTCGGCCCCGGCCCCGAGCAACCGACCGGCGTCGTCGACCGTACTGATCCCTCCGCCTACGGTGAACGGGATGTTGATATTCCCTGCGATGCGGGTCACCAGTTCTGCGAAAGTCTTGCGTCCCTCGAATGTGGCGCTGATGTCGAGGTAGACCAGTTCGTCGGCTCCCTCTTCGGCATAGCGGCGCCCGAGGGCGACAGGATCGCCCACTTCGCGCAGTTCGAGGAAATTGATGCCTTTGACGGTTTCACCGTCTTTGATATCGAGGCAGGGGATGATGCGTTTGGCTAACATGTGTATTGGCTTAGGTGGTTGCGGATTGTCGCGGGTTGTTTATCGTGCTGCTGCCCGGAGTTGGTCGAACGAGATACGTCCTTCGTAGATCGCTTTGCCGACGATGACGCTGCGCAGTCCGAGGCGGTCGAGTTCCTCGATATCGTTCCATGAACCGATGCCGCCGCTGACGGTGATGTCTATCTCCGGGAAAGCGGCCTGCAATTTCGTGTAGAGGGGAGTCGAAGGACCGCTGAGCATACCGTCCTGCGCGATGTCGGTGCAGATGACCTGTGAAAGCCCGGCGGGACGGAAGTGCTCGATCAGCTCTTCGACGCCCATGGTGGCGGCCTGCTGCCAGCCGTTGATCGAGATCAGCCCGTCGCGCGTGTCGGCGCCGAGGACCATCCGCTGCGGGCCGAAGTCGGCGAGCCAGCGGGAGAACATGTCGGGCTGCGTGGCTGCGATGCTGCCGCAGATCGCGCGCTTCGCGCCGCTCGAAAAGACCGCTTCGAGCGCCTCTTTGCTCTTGATGCCGCCGCCGTACTGTACTTCGAGCGGTGTGCGCGAAACGATGCGTTCCAGTACCGCCAGGTTGACCGGATGCGACGCCTTCGCACCGTCCAGGTCGACCAGGTGCAGCCGCCGGATACCGCAGTCGGCATATCGCAGCGCCACTTCGAGCGGGTCTTTGTAATAAGAGGTTTTGCGGTCGTAATCGCCCTGCGTGAGCCGGACACACTCGCCGCCGATCATATCGATGGCCGGAATTATAGTGATCATAGCTTGGTAATAAGATGGATTGTTGAGGTACGGAGCATGGTTCTGGTTACAGGGTCAGGAAATTTTGCAGGATTTGAGCGCCGATCGAGGCACTCTTTTCGGGGTGGAACTGCGTGCCGTAGAAATTGTCCTTGCGGATCGCGGCGCTGAACGGCACGCCGTAAGTGGTCGTGGCGATCGTGTCGGCGTTCACCTCCGGCGCAAAGGAGTGTACGTAGTAGACGTAAGTGCCCTGGTCGATGCCGGTGAAAAGTCCTGAACGGAGATTCTCGACGCTGTTCCAGCCCATGTGCGGAATTTTCAGCCGGCCTGCCGGGCGAAGTATGATGGCATCGGCAGGGACGTCGGCCTGCCGAGCGGAACAGGAGCCTGCATCTGAGAGAGGGGCTGCGGTGCCGGTTGCGTCCGGGAGGAGGATTCCCGCTTCAGCGAACAGCGTGTCGAATTTGCGTACGCGGTTGTCGAAGATGCCGATGCAGGCGGTATCGCCCTCTTCGCTGCTTTGGCAAAGCAACTGCACGCCGATACAGATGCCCAGCACGGGTTGGGTGAGCGAGCGGATCACCTCGACGAGGCTCCTCTCACGCAGTTTTTGCATCGCGCTCGATGCTTCGCCCACTCCCGGCAGCAGGACCCGGTCGGCGCCGCGGATTTCGTCCGGTGATGCGGTAATCCTGTATTCGGCGCCGAGTCTTCCGAGCGCATTGGCTACCGAGCAGAGGTTCCCTGTGTCGTAATCGATGACTGCTATCATAAATTGTTGTCGTTTATCTTGTTGTCAGGTGCCGGGACTTACAGTACGCCTTTGCTGCTGGGCAGTTCGAACTTGAAACTGTTGCGCGATGCGGCCATGCGCAGAGCCCGGGAGAAAGCTTTGAAAATGCCTTCGATTTTGTGGTGCTCGTTTTCGCCTTCGGCCGTGATGTGCAGGTTGCACCGGGCTGCGTCGGCGAAGCTCTTGAAGAACATCTCGGTGGGTACGTCGCCGACCCGTTCGCGGCGGAAAACGACATTCCAGGCGAAATCGATCCGGCCGCCGAAATCGATGAGCACCGTAGCGTCGCACTCGTCCATCGGCAGGCAGTAACCGTAACGCTCGATGCCGAGTTTCGAGCCGAGCGCCGCGTACATTGCCTCGCCCAGCACGATGGCCGTGTCTTCGATCGTGTGGTGTTCGTCCACCTCCAGGTCACCCCGTACCGTCACCTCGAGCGTGAAGCCGGCGTGGTGTACGATTTGGTCGAGCATGTGGTCGAAGAATTTGAGCCCTGTATCGATATGCGAAGGCCCTCCGCCGTCCAGGTCGAGCCGTACCGAAATGTCGGTTTCGCGGGTTTTGCGGCTGATCGCTGCAGTGCGTTCCCCTGCGCGCAACAGCTGCCATATCTTGTTCCAGTCGTCGGTAATCAGCGCGCAGTAATCCGTCAGTCCGGCTTCGGCGAGCATTCGGCGCCCCTCTTCGGCCGGGCGCAGCAGGATGCCGCGCGCACCGAGGTTTTTCGCCAGTTCGATGTCGGTGACCCGGTCGCCGATTACGTACGAGGCCTTCAGGTCGTATTGCGGATTGTCCAGGTACTGGCCGAACATGCCTGTGCGCGGTTTGCGCGTGGGGGCGTTGTCCGCCTCGAAGGTGCGGTCGATGAGCTGGTCGTCGAACGCGACGCCCTCGCCCCGCAGCGTCGAGAGCATCTTTTCGTGGGCGGGCCAAAACGTCTCTTCGGGAAAGGAGTCGGTTCCGAGTCCGTCCTGATTGGTGGCCAGCACGAGGTCGAAGCCGAGGCCCGTGAGGGCTTTCAGCCCCGAGATGGCTCCGGGCACGAATGCGAGTTTTTCGAGGCTGTCGATCTGTTCGTCGGCGGGTTCGGCGATGACGGTGCCGTCGCGGTCGATGAAGAGGGCTTTTTTCATAGGGTGAAATTTTTGACGGTTTCCAGCATCCGGGCGTTTTCGTCGGGGCGGCCGACGGTGATGCGCAGGCACCCTTCGCACCCCGGGATGCGCGAACGGTTGCGGACGATGACCCCCGCGGCGATCAGCGCGTCGTAAAGGCGGTCGGGGTCGGGAGTGCGGACCAGCACGAAATTGGCTTCGGAAGGGTAGACCCGTTCGATGGCGGGGCATATGGCGAGGGTCCGGGCGATGGCGTCGCGCTCGGCGCGGAGCTGCGCCACCTGCCCTGCGATGTCGAACGAGAGCCGTTCGGCAACGGCGGCTTGTGCCAGACAGTTGATGTTGTAGGGGTATTTCACGCGGGCGAAGAGCGCCGCGACGGGGGCAGACGCGAAGGCCAGTCCGAGGCGCAGCCCCGCCATGCCCCACGCTTTGGAGAGGGTTTGCAGGACGATGAGGTTTTCGAATTCGTCGAGCCGTGCGAGGAATCCCGGCTCGGAGGCGAAGTCGATGTAGGCTTCGTCGAGTACGACCATGCCGTCGAAACGGCGGATGAGCCGTTCGATGTCGGCCGCCGGGAAGGCGTTGCCCGTAGGGTTGTTCGGGGAGCAGAGCCACAGCAGTTTGGTCCGTTCGTCGGCCGCGGCGAGCAGGGCGTCGACCGGGAGGGCGTATTCTTCGCCGAGCGGCACTTCGCG
>ERZ827528.3717-NODE-3717-length-12099-cov-3.451096_pt1 | contig 12099 bp, 8 predicted proteins | sample MGYA00519768_ERZ827528 | MGnify/ENA primary metagenome ERZ827528 (study PRJEB31778, sample SAMEA3449343) | human gut metagenome | biome: human gut; feature: human-associated habitat; material: faeces | place: United Kingdom | collected 2010/2012 ...
CACAGCTTTGTTATCTACATTCGCTGTTTCTGTCTTTTCTTCAGCAGGGTTGGACTCAGCTGATGCATCTGCCTTTCCACTCTCTGTCTCAGCCCCGGCTTCGACTTTATCATGATGCTCAACTTCAGCCATCTCCTCAGCTTTCTTCTCAGCTTCCTCAGCCGCTTTTTTTGCAGCCTCCGCCTTCTTTGCTGCCGCCGCAGCAGTCTTCTTTGCAGATGCAGCTTTCTTTTCAGCCTCAGCCGCCGCTTTCTTGGCTGCATCGGCTATTATCTCGGCATCAGCCAACGTGTTAATAACAGGTTCCATAACTGTATCCGGATCCACCGGACCGCCGTCTCTTGCGCCTCCTAAAATGATCGGCACAGGTGATTCCATCTCCTTCTGGAATGCATCGCATACCTTAGCGGAATCTCCAACCATTATTATATTGCCATGATCAAGCCACATAGCCTTGCTGCACTGTTTCTTTACAGACGCAATATTGTGTGACACGTACAGTAGAGTTGTTCCACCCTTGAGCATCTCATCCATCTTGGCATTACATTTCTTTCTGAACTTTAGATCTCCAACTGCCAGGATCTCATCTGCTATGAGTATGTCAGGTTCAACCGCCGTTGCGATTGAAAATGCAAGTCTTGTCTTCATACCTGATGAAAAGTTCTTGACCGGTGAATCAAGGAACTCCTGAAGTTCTGAGAACTCCACTATCTCGTCAAACTTTGACTCTATAAATTCCTTGGAGTAACCAAGGAGTGTTCCGTTTAGGAATATATTTTCTCTGGCAGTGAGCTGTGGGTCTATTCCAGCACCAAGCTCTATGAGCGCCGCAACAGTTCCCGACACCTTCACGCTTCCCATGGACGGCTTCAATATTCTGCTAACAACCTTGAGAAGAGTTGATTTACCAGCTCCATTTGTTCCGACGAATCCCCAAGCTTCGCCCTTCTTGATTTGCAGGTTGATGTTCCTGAGCGCTATGAACTCCTGGAACATGAGCTGCTTGGTGACAAGACGTATGAAGTACTCCTTCAGATTGTCGACCTTGAGGTTATTCTTGTTAAATCTTATCGTGACATCATTCAGTTCTATGATGGTCTCACCATCCGCAACTGTTGTGGTCTGCTGTGCATTTGATGTAAACACTCTGCTGACCTCATGAGTCTCTTTGTTGTGATCTATTATGCTCATCAGACTCACCTCCTATATATAAAGAATGAACTTATCCTGATTCTTCTTGAACGACAAGGTTCCTATACCAAAGAATACAATAGCATAGGCAAAACCAAGTCCCACGATGATAGGATCAGGAAGCGTGCCCGTGTGAGCTATACTTCTAAACTGGCTGATATACACATACAATGGATTGAAATATGTCACAAGGAATTCCAACCAGTCAGGAAGCATACTGATCGGATAGAATATAGCCGAGCAATACATCCACATAGTGGTTATGGCATTCCATATATATCTTGTATCCCTGAAAAATACATGAAGCTGTGCAAGGAAAAATCCCATTCCGCAGGCAAACAGATAAGCCTGAAAGAACACTATTGGAAACAGGAGCATGGTCCAGTAAAACGGGGATCTTGTAAATATGATTACAAGAAGGAATGCTCCGAGTGAAAACAGGCAGTCCACCAGTGAACTTGTTATCTTGGCAAGCGGGAACATGAATTTCGACACGTATGTCTTCTTGAGCAGTGCCGAGTTATCGGTGATACTTCCGAGCGCCTTGCCACATGAGCCTATTACAAATTCATACAGTATACGTCCTGCAAACAGATATACAGGGAAGTGCGGTATCTTTCTGTCAAACATCTTCGAAAATACTATAACCATTACTATCATAACAAGCAGCGGATTTAGTATACTCCACACATATCCCAGAAAACTTCTTCTATACTTAAGCTTGATATCTCTCGAAACAAGCTGGTTCAAAAGGTCTTTGTAATTAAAAACTTCCAAAAAGCTACCGCTTTTCACTTTCATTTTATGTCTATCCTCCATCATATAATCTCTAGTCAAAACTCTTGTTATGCCTCAGCTTGTTGTAAAGCTTTGAATTCAGCATCCTGTTGTAGCCCTCCAGGCCGACATGAGCCGCATTGAGAAGCTTGAGTATCTTGTAATGACTCATGGTCATCTCAACAACATGTCTGTCTTTCTTTGCTATATATCCCATCAGCTGATCTACACGCGCCACGCCCTTTTTCCTGTCGGGGTCGCACAACATGGAAGTAACCATAAAACTCAGCAATAGCAAATGTATCTTTTTATCACAGTACTCGAGAGCCCACTGATCCGTTATATCCACCCTGTTCTTCAGCATCTTGACTATGACCATCTTGGTGTGGTCTATCCTCTTCAGCTGGTTTTCCGCAGATACACTCTGTGAGACATCTCCTATTCTATATTCATATATGAACAGTCCAAGAGGGAGTATGGTGTGAGCCACACAGCATGGATATGTTGCATATTCATGATCCTCATAGAACACATTCTCTGCAAGCTTTACACCGTGCTCTCTGTAGAACTCAGTTCTGTATGTTATACCGTGGAATGTCAGGCTTCTGTCGAAGTTCTTCCAGTTGCCCATGACCTCCTCCATGGTGTACTCTCTTCCAGGCTCATCCGGAAAGCATCTCCAGTTCTTTATCTCGCCAGTGCTTATATTGATGGTGTGATGACATGTGAGTACCACATCCGCAGATGCCCCTGAAATGATATCCAGAAACTCGGGGATACTCTCTGTGTTAAACCAGTCATCAGCATCCAGTACCTTCATGTACTTTCCTCTGGCGGCTTCCGATCCCGCGTTGATAGCGGATCCATGCCCGCCGTTCTCTTTATTTATCAGCGACACACTGTCCGGATATCTGTTTATATAATCCTGACAGATCGCCTCACTTCCATCTGTTGAACCATCGTTGACAACTATGATATCCATCTGATCCATTCTGTCTGGAACTATCAGCGATGCCAGACATTTGTCAAGGTATGGCTTGCTGTTGTAGGACGGAATTATAACGCTTAATATCTTTTCGCTCATTTCTATCTACCTATTTTCAACTTAATTCTTTCCCAGCCGGTTCTCATGCATGCCCTTCAGAATCAACCTGAAGGCTTTGAACCACGAAATGTCTCTGTTAAACTGATGTCTCTTTCTGACGCTGTAGTATACCGCATACAGAAGTGCTGGTACATATCCCATTATATATCTTGTCGTGTTTCCTCTGTTGATGAAGAACTGCTCATCATATCCTTTGAACCATGTCGATTTTGTCTGCGCCACATCGGCTATGACAAATGGAACAAAGTATATCGCAAGGCCTTTTTTTCTACAATCTGTAAGGAACTTAAGTTCTTCCTCTGCCCCATTGCCCGAGCCGGCTCCCATTCGCTCATCAAAATATACGTCATTCTCTATCAGGCTTTTTCTGCGAAATGAAATCTGCCATGACGCGACATGCATCAGATCAAAATATCCAAGCTTTGTCGGTTTGTCCCGGTGTATCGTCTTCTGATTGCCTATGTCAAATATCATCACATCCGCCTCCGGGATATCCTTGTAGGCGGTCAATATTCCTTCTTCATAGTTATCAACAAAAACTTCATCATCATCACACAGAAGACATATATCTGCTGTTGATTTCTTTATCGCATAATTTCTACTTTTTGTAAGTCCCGTGTCGTTCACCGAATATATTCTGATCTTCCTGCCGTCTTTCTCATACTCTCTGTATCCGTCATGTCCGCACTGATCAACTATCAGTGCATCAGACTTTATGCAGGATTTTTCGACTATGTCTTCACCACGGAGATTCATGCACGAAAGCAGTATCTCTAATCTCATATATCAAACACCTATTCTTATCCAAGGAGTGTTCACGGTCTTTCTCCAAAAGTCCGCAGAACGCATAGCTTACTTACTTATACAACTATTGTCTTCAAAAGTCAATAGAATACATTACAACGAAAAAGCGGAGGGCTTTGTTTATAGTTTTAGTCAAATCCTCCGCTTTTATAATTTTTGTTATCTGTATTATTTATCTTTCTGGGCATGTCTCTGCTTCATGAGCACATATCCCTCAAACAGATCCAGATCTTCCTTGGTCGTTATCTTGATGTTGGACTGACTTCCCTTTGAGAAGTATATAGTCTCTCCCATCTTGTACATAAGAGTTGTTGTGTGCGGCTCAACTTCCTTGATAACTCCAGTCTCAACCGCTCTCTTATATATATCCCTGATATAACCGTATCTGAAGGCATGTGGACTGTTCATGCAGGCTATAGTATCTCTGTCTATCCACTTTGTAGTCTTCTCATCGTCATCCTTAACACCTGAGAGAAGGTAAAATGGAGTTGTCGATATGGCATTGCCCTTTATCTTACATACTCTGACCGCATCTGCTATGATGTCTCCCTCCACAAACGGTGAAGCACCGAAATGAACCAGCACTATGTCGTCCTCTGAACACTTGTCCTGAAGATTGTTTATTCCATTGAGAACCGAGCCCTGGAAATCAGCGCCGCCCTCAGTTATCCATTTAACTTTGCTGAGACCGTAGGTGTCAACAAGTTCTCGCATATAATCAATATGCGACTTGACACACACGACCTCGATGGCATCTATATCCTCATGTTTCTGAAAAGCCTCTATCGTGTAAACGATGACCGGCTTGCCAAGTATCTTTACAAACTGTTTAGGCATTCCCGCGCCAACTCTTGAGCCAACGCCACCAGCCAATATAACTGCTATGTTCATCTCTTGTCCTTCCTTATGAAAAATCTAATTCTCAGATATAATTTCTCAAATTTAATATCTCTGTCACCTTATAAGGTCCTCTCTGCATCACTGCTCACTCTCATATGACGCGATCGCCTTGTCAAGAAATCTGTTGCATGTCCTGTAGCACTGCAGGAAGAAGAAACCATCCTCCTCGCCCGCACTACCCTTGTACAGTGACCAGCAGAAGAAGTAGAAACCACATATAGGAATAAATGCTATATAATGTCTATGCTCCTCATATGTGAGTTCACGTCCAAAGAACTTCTTCAGGTAGAACTCGATCTGCTCGTCTGTATAGTAATATCTGCAGAGCATACCGCAAATGTCACTGGCAGGATCGTTTATTCCGCCAAACTCCCAGTCTATCAGATAGAAACCACCATCCGATGTTGCCAGGAAGTTTGGTTCATATACATCATTGTGACACAGTGTGTACTTCATACCGTACTTGTCCATGTCCTCCTTGACGTACTCGCCAAGCTTTGTAACTTTGTTTATTATATCTGCAAATTCCACGAACAGGTTGCCCTTTGTGGCACATGCAAGCTTCATAAGTCTGAGTGCCTCGCTGACGAGATCGTAATGCTTGACCTCCGCGTTCTCAGGCACCTCAACCTCATGAATCGCTCTCAGATACTCCATTGCCTTGTCGAGCTGATCAGGATACTTCTCAAAATCGCACTCCATGATATTTTCCACGAAATGTGATATCTTCCAGCCCTCTTCGTCAATGTAGATAAGTGTCTTGTCGGCTCCTATCTCTTTCGCCTTAGTCTGTGTATATACCTCAGACTTTCTGTTGACGATGTTGCCGGATGTTCCGCCCGGATGTCTGTATACATATTTGGCTCCATTTACAGTGAAACAGAACGATACATTTGTGAGACCTGCCTGTATTACGTTGATGTCGTTGATCTCCTCAGGCTTGCATCCCAGAACCTTGCAAATATTTGTTACTATCTCTGAGTCTACGTTCATCAGGAATTCAGAGTCAAATCTTCTCAGATCGTTGACTGAATCGAACTCCAGGACTGCAGAGTCGTTTACCTTCTTACAGTAGAGCGTAAGCTGCTTCTCATGCTTTGCGTAGAACTCCTCCCAGAACATGGATGCGACACCAAAATCGTCTATCTCTCGTTCCAAAAGCATTCTGAATGTCTTGGAAAATCCTTCGTTGAAGTATGCCTGTCCAACCATGGCATATGCATCGTGTCCGCCTATATACGAACCGGTTATAACGCCCGCATCTGAACAGTCAACCTCAAACTCCCTGAACTTGCCCATCTTATATGAGCAGAGTCTGTATGATACATTATCCTTGTTGTCATCCATAAATGGATTTTCCGGATAATAGTGATCTGCACAACATATAAATGTGTTGCCCAGATACTCTCTTGCAGCATAGAGCGATACGATATTGCCCTTTGATGCAAATGTGTTGTTGATTATAAGCTTCACCCCGTACTTATCCTCAAGATAGAAGAACTTTTCCTTCATGTAACCAACAACTATACAGATATCTTCAACGCCTGCTTCTCTCAGCTGTTCAATCTGTCTCTCAACCAGTATCTCTCCTTTTACCCTGAAAAGCCCCTTCGGCTTCTCATAGGTGAATGGGGCAAATCTGTTAGACTTTCCCGCAGCCAAAATAATGGCATTTTTCTTAATCATTATAATACCTCCTTACCATCTCTGCACATTTCTGAACCATATCCTCGGTTCTGCTTACATGTGAGTGGCTGTCCATATCTGCTGGAAGTGAATAAATATCACCATATCTGCACTGAAGCTGGAGATCATACTGATTTGGAATGTTGAATTCCATACCGTCAAACTCCATTCTCTTAAGAGGAAATATCCTGTTATAATCAACTATTCCACCCTGCTTGCGTGCAAAGTAACTTACGTTATCAACACCCCACATGATAGCGTTACCTGAGTCTTTCTTCACGCCAAGTTCTTCGTTATATTGATCTCTGACTTCCTCTATAAGCTTTATATGCTCCGGATTGTCAATTCTTCTGTTCTCCCAGTGGTTCAGACCTGGATCATTTCTGATACACTTGTATTGTGTCATATCCCTGCTGAACTTTCTTCTTCTCTCAAGATTCATCTGCCATGTGCGGTCCATGTCATCCGTATCGCAGAAATCGTAGATAAATATATCCACAAATATCTTGATGCTCTCATCCTTGAAAATTATCCTGACAATGTTACATGTATCCCTGTCTGCACAGAAGTACTTGCTGAGCTGAACGCATGTGTCCTCCTCTGCCATAACTTTTTCAAGAGTGTCAATATCTTTTCTGATCATTCCTACATCAATATCGTCATCCCAAGGAATGAATCCGTTGTGTCTGACAGCACCGATCAGCGTTCCGAAATCAAGCCAGTATGGAATGTTATGCTTATCACATATTCTTCCAAACTCCTTGAGAAGAATGGTCGTAGCCTGTTGTAATACAAGCAATGCCTCATTGTCATTTTTCAGTGAACGGAAGAAACGCTTCTTGGCATCCAGCGCTGTCTCATCACCGATTCGAGCCTCGTTCCAGTGAATGAACTGTTCTCTGTTGTAGTTGATATCAGCGTGCTTGTTGATCCTGTCGATGGTCTGGTCAATGACAATCTTGAGACCTGAGCTTGCATATACCTCATCAATGATAAGACTGTCTATCATGATGTAGTTTCCAGGGCCATACAGGAAACCGCCTCGGAATCCAAAGTATACATAGCTGTCGGAATTTGCTGTAAAGTCAGCTTCCGCTATGAGCCACTTCTCCTTCTCGTCCTCGCCAAACACATATGATTTTATTGTCTGCACGTTTGTCCTGTCTTTATTCAGCAGACAAAAATCTATACTTGGGGAATTTGTCTTTATTTTGAAAGACACCCTCAATGTGTACCGTAAATTTCTTCTTATAAATCCCGAAAGATTAACGCATGCATAATCGTCTGCCTCTGACTTAGGCTTTCTCGATAACTTTGTGATGCCCTTTGAATATGATTCAACAAAACAGTTCTTGGTATGCTTATAATGAAGTGTTGAAGCATTATAATTAAGTGGCTGTAAAAACATAACAAATTCTCCTTCCGATCTCGAATCTTGACACTTAACACTAACTATATCAAATATCATCTGTATTTTCAACGATTGATATTATTGTCGGCGTTTTAGTCACCCCACATTTTACAAATCTTTGCCACACGGCATTATTGTCCCCATCGGACGCTTTATTATACTTATATCTCTGATTTTTTGCAACTATTTGGAAAATTGCCGCATTTTTCTAATGCTTTCTATATACAAAAAACGGAAATGCCAGACTTTATATCTGACACTTCCATCTATGGTTATTTTTATAATTAATCGTTGTATCCGTTTGGATTCATAGTCTGCCACTTCCATGAGTCAGCACACATCTCATCGATATCGTACTGAGCCTCCCAGCCAAGCTCCTTCTTTGCAAGTGAAGCATCTGAGTAGCAGGTTGCTATATCTCCGGCACGTCTCTCCTTGATCACATATGGAACATCATGTCCGCATGCCTTGCTGAATGCCTTGATGACATCGAGAACGCTGTAGCCCTTTCCTGTTCCGAGGTTATATACCTTAACGCCAGGATTCTCCTTGATCTTGTTGATGGCCTTTACATGTCCAACCGCAAGGTCTACTACATGTATGTAATCTCTCACACCTGTTCCATCCGGTGTATCGTAATCATCGCCAAACACTCCAACGCTCTGAAGCTTGCCGATGGCAACCTGTGCAACATATGGAAGAAGGTTGTTAGGGATTCCCTTTGGATCCTCTCCGATAAGTCCGCTCTTATGTGCTCCGATAGGATTAAAGTAACGGAGAAGAATTACGTTCCACTCTGGATCTGCTGTGTGAAGATCTGTGAGGATCTGCTCGATCATCCACTTTGTCCAGCCATATGGGTTTGTAGGTGTTCCCTTTGGACACTCCTCTGTGATAGGAATGAACGCCGGATTACCGTATACTGTTGCTGATGATGAGAAGATGATGTTCTTGCATCCGTTCTTTCTCATTACCTCACACAGATTGAGTGTTCCTGTGATATTGTTCTGATAGTACTCAAGCGGCTTTACAACTGACTCACCTACAGCCTTGAGTCCTGCAAAATGTATTACGCAGTCCGGCTTCTCCTCTGCAAATATCTTGTCCATAGCTTCCTTGTCAAGGATATCTGTCTCATAGAAAGTAACATCTTTTCCTGTGATCTCCTTTATTCTGTCAATCGCCTTCTCACTTGCATTGTAGAGGTTGTCGATCACAACAACATCATATCCTGCATTGAGCAACTCCACACATGTATGACTTCCGATATAACCTGCTCCGCCTGTTACCAAAATCTTCATAATTAATTTCCTCCTTTATGATGCCGCAACCGGTCTTTAGAGGTCCACCGGGCGCATTATACTAGGCAGATGATCATCACCTGCTTATAAACTTTTTTATTTTTCACTGACGTTTTCTCCAACACTATACCACTACATAGCGTTACGTACAATAAAATGTCATAATAATAAATATTAGATGCCCGTCCGATTATCTTGCATTTACATAGTCCACAAACTTGAGGAATGCAGCCTTTCCAGCCTCATCTCTCTTATATACGCCTGCGCACTCAAGGATCTTGGCAAATACATCGCCGATCTCATCCTGAAGTATCTTGTGTACATTATCCGCATTTATATCGTACTTTCCTATGAAAGTCTGTACCCAGTCGTAATGCTTTGCGATATTCTCATGAGCCTTGATGTCTCCGCCTGCCACAAGAACCTCTGCCAGCTCTTCCATCTCGCCCTTGAGTCTTGCAGGAAGCACCGCAAGTCCCATAACCTCGATGAGACCGATGTTCTCCTTCTTGATGTTGTGATACTGCTCCCATGGATGATAAAGTCCAAGTGGGTGCTCCTCTGTGGTGATGTTGTTACGAAGGACTAAGTCCATCTCGTACTTGCCATCTCTCATCCTTGCGATAGGAGTGATGGTGTTGTGTGGCTCGCCGTCTGTCTCAGCGAATATGTACGCATCCTCATCTGTGTAACCTCTCCATGCACCGAGGATCTTGTCAGCAAGATCTATGATCCTGTCCGGATTCTCTCCGTCAAGTCTGATGACTGACATAGGCCACTTCACGATTCCTGCCTCAACATCCTCATATCCGGCAAATGTAACCTTCGTCTCAACAGGTGCCTTTGTCATGGCAAATGTATAACGGCCGCCCTGGAAGTGATCGTGTGTGAGGATAGATCCACCTACTATAGGAAGGTCTGCATTTGATCCCAGGAAGTAATGTGGAAACTGTCCAACAAATGAGAAAAGCTTCTGGAATGTAGCCTTCTCTATCTTCATAGGGATGTGCTGTCCGTTAAACACGATACAGTGCTCATTGTAATATACATATGGAGAATACTGGAAGCCCCATGGTGTATCGTTGATCGTGATCGGAATGATTCTGTGATTCTGTCTTGCCGGATGATTGACACGACCTGCATATCCTTCATTCTCCGGACAAAGGAGACATTTTGGATAGCTGCTTGCTTTCGCATTTTTTGCTGCTGCGATCGCTTTTGGATCTTTTTCCGGTTTGGAAAGATTAATGGTAATATCAATTTCGCCATACGGGCTGTCTACTTTCCATTTCTGATCTTTCTTTACACGATAGCGGCGAATATAGTTGCTGTCCTGGCTTAATTTATAGAAGTAATCGGTAGCTTCCTGCGGACTGTTCTGATACTTATCCCAGAATTCTTTCTGAACCTGCGCCGGACGCGGCATCAGACAGTTCATCAGTCTTGTATCAAAAAGATCACGATACACAACACTATCTTCGATCAGACCTCTCTTTACGGCTTCATCCAGAAGTTCATTTAAAGTTTCTTCCAGATCTACATCAGAAAAGCTCTCTTCCGGTTCTACATATTCGTCTTCATGAAATACATCCAGAAGAAGATTGATGGTGTAATTTTTTTCACACTCCGGTACCAGCCCTGTTTCCATTCCATACTGTACAAGTAGGTTTTTACTCATCAGCCATATCAGCAAGGAAGCATGTTGTCTTTACAACGTTGTCAAATGTAAGGCCGGCTTCTTCGAGGATAGCGCCTACATTCTTGCAGGACTGCTCTGCCTGAGTTTCAATCTTGTCGCCTGCAACTTCGCCTGTTGCCGGATCAAGAAGCCAGGTATTGTACTGATCGTATCCAACGATCACTACACTGGAATCTGCACCGGTCTTGGCTATAACCGCACGCTGCGCACTGATTTCATAGAGTACATTTTCCAAACTGCATCCGGTAAGGTCGATCACCGTTCCTGAATCTCCCAGTCCCTGCTGCAGAACGTCTTTGTCCCAGGAACCACTTCGAATGATCTCCGGAACATCCTCTGTATTCAGCGTCAGCTGTGTTTTCATATTTCCACGTTCCCATACATATTGCTGTGCCCGGTTCAGAACCACACCTGTCAGACTGTCTGCATGGAGAATTGCCTGTGCCGGATCTGTCCACGTACTATCCAGTCCGCCCTTTGCATATACATAATAAATATTACTGATCTGACTCTTGTCAACATCCAGTTGAACTGTTTTTTCCCCTGTATTTTTCATCTTTGCAGTAAGAATCAACGGTTCGTCTGTTTCCGGTTTGTTGTCAAATGCCAGCTTGACGATCACGCCCTGGCGGGTTGTACTGCTCTGTTCAGCAGAAACAACCTTTGCTGCCGCTGCCTGATTATTCATGATGTTGTCCTTATTTTTCACAGTATAAGAGCTTCCAGTTTTTTCAGAAAGATTAAACTGCATAAGGGTACTTCCAACCGTCACATCTGTAATATAATATCCATCCTGATGATACTCCTTTTTGACTGTTCCGTCAAAACCTTCAATTCTGATTGAAGTAATTCCATCTGTAGTATGTCCGTTTTCATCTGTAAGACTGTCACCGTCCAAAACGATACCATAGACCACATCTTCATTCATAAATCCCAGCACACGAAGGCTCTGTCCTGCATCCGGTGTAGCATTTCTTGTTTCCAGCGTATCAAAATCGATGAATTCTACCTGACCAGCCTGATCCCCGTCACTGATCCGCCATGCTGCATGTGCATTGGTAGCCGAAACCGCAAACTGATTTCCATCAATATTATCTGCAAGCACATCATAAGTGCTTTCATCAATATTGATCTGATAAAGCTTGCCTGCAAGCAAAAGAAACAGCTGATTATCTTTATTCACATAGCTCAGCGTTCCAAGGTCTGATTTCAGGAATTCAAATGA
>ERZ827528.3742-NODE-3742-length-12012-cov-3.128544_pt1 | contig 12012 bp, 8 predicted proteins | sample MGYA00519768_ERZ827528 | MGnify/ENA primary metagenome ERZ827528 (study PRJEB31778, sample SAMEA3449343) | human gut metagenome | biome: human gut; feature: human-associated habitat; material: faeces | place: United Kingdom | collected 2010/2012 ...
CAGACCCGGACATCTCCCTTGTTCAACCTCAATACTTTTATCCTGCTTCTACAGATGAAGAACTCGCTCCTTGATTTCCTGGGTTCTTCCCTGATTCCAGAACTGAGTTCCGATATATCCGCACGTACGACGCGCTACATTGAGCTTTTCTTGGTCGCGATTACCACAATGAGGGCATTCCCACACCAGCTTGCCATCGTCTTCGACAATTTGGATTTCCCCATCGAAACCGCATACCTGACAGTAGTCGCTCTTGGTGTTGAGTTCGGCATACATGATGTGATCGTAGATAAACTGCATTACACGAATAACAGCCTTCAAGTTGTCCTGCATGTCGGGAACCTCTACGTATGAAATCGCTCCGCCAGGAGAAAGCTGCTGGAACTGGCTTTCAAATTGAAGCTTGGTAAAAGCATCAATTTCTTCAGAAACATGTACGTGATAGCTGTTTGTGATGTAGTTCTTGTCTGTTACTTCAGGAATTACGCCAAAGCGACGTTGCAATGCCTTAGCAAACTTATACGTAGTCGACTCAAGAGGCGTTCCATAAAGCGAGAAGTCAATATCAGTTTCGGCTTTCCACTCAGCGCATTTGTCGTTCATTTTTTGCATTACCGCCATTGCAAAAGGCGTCGCTTGCGGATCAGTGTGGCTATAGCCGGTCATGTATTTTACACACTCGTACAGACCTGCATATCCCAAGCTAATGGTGGAATAGCCGCCATAGAGCAACTTATCGATGGTTTCGCCCTTCTCAAGACGAGCAAGAGCGCCATACTGCCACAGAATAGGAGCCGCATCTGAAAGCGTGCCTTTCAGTCGGTTATGACGACACATCAATGCCTTTTTGCAAAGCTCTAAACGCTCTTCGAAAATCTCCCAGAATTTGTCCATATCACCGCCGGCTGAGCACGCTACATCCACAAGATTGATGGTGACAACGCCCTGATTGAATCTGCCATAATATTTGCGAGTTCCATCCGGATTTCTTATGCCGTCTTCCTTGGTTGGAAATGATCTGCATCCCATGCAAGGATATACGTCACCGTCCTTCATCTCTCTCATGACCTTTGCTGAAATATAATCCGGAACCATGCGCTTGGCAGTACATTTGGCTGAGAGCTCGGTGAGGTACCAGTATTTTGAGTCGGGTGTGATGTTGTCTTCATCAAGCACGTATATAAGCTTTGGAAATGCCGGTGTGATCCAGATTCCCTTCTCGTTCTTGACACCCTTGATCCTCTGGTTCAGGACTTCCTCTATGATGAGTGCCAGATCTTCCCTTGTCTGTCCCTCTGGAACCTCATCCAGATACATGAACATTGTGACAAAGGGTGCCTGACCGTTACAAGTCATCAGTGTGATGAGCTGGTACTGTATCGTCTGTATTCCGCTCTTGACCTCGTTCAGAAGCCTTTTTTCTGTTATCTTGTTGATGATATCCTCGTCAAGTGATTCACCGCATTCAGTGCGCTCCTCGATGACCTGTGCGCGGAGTTTCTTCCTGCTGACATCCACAAATGGGGCGAGATGAGACAGGGTAAATGTCTGTCCGCCGTACTGATTGCTGGCCACCTGAGCCACGATCTGGGTAGTTACGTTGCAGGCGGTGAAAAAGCTATGTGGCTTCTCGATCATAGTCTCGCTGATGACGGTTCCATTCTGCAGCATGTCCTCGAGATTGATGAGGTCACAGTTATGCTCCTTCTGTGCATAGTAATCTGAATCGTGGAAATGTATGATTCCGGCCTCGTGTGCTTCCACGATATCCTCCGGCAGCAGCATTCTCTTTGTGAGATCCTTGGAAACCTCACCGGCCATATAGTCACGCTGGGTTGAGTTGATCACAGGGTTCTTGTTGGAGTTCTCCTGATTGACCTCTTCATTCATATGATCGATGAGTGCGAGTATTCCGTTGTCCGTGGTGTTGGACTTACGTGCAAGCTCTCTCTTATAACGGTAACGCACATATTTCTGTGCAACCTCGTATCCTCGCATCTCCATGATTCCGGTCTCTACCATATCCTGTATATCCTCAACGTGGACTGCGTGGGACATGGATTCAATCTGCTTCTCCAGATTGTCCGCGATGGCGTGAACCTGATATTCATTTAACTGATGGAGATTGTCAACTTCGTTGTTGGCTGCAAGGATGGCATTCTCTATCTTTGACAGATCAAATGTAACCTCTTCTCCATTTCTTTTAATTACATGTACATGTTTTTTTGCTTCTTCTGACATAGCAATAGCCTCCCTCTTCCAATTCGATAAAAGTTCTATAATAATAATCCAATCATTAAATTAATTGAAATCAGGCCGTTAAGGTCTGGTTTGAAATAATATACTAGATGCGGCTGCCCATTCCGCATGGAATTATTTGTAAAGAAAATAAATATGCAGCACGCTGATGCATGCGTAGGTCATCAGGCTTGCGCTTGCGACAATTAAATAGGTAGCACGCTGATGCGTGCGCAGGTCATCAGGCTTGCGCCTGTGACAATTAATGTAAACACAATATATTTGGTGGGGATAATGTGAAACACCCACTAGATATTGTGCTCTGTTATTATAGCCATCACAAATGACATTGTAAAGATGAAAAAACATCTTTTAGAATAATAGAACCGGCAGGAGCGCAGAAACATTGATAAATCTTGATAAAATAATTTTGTGGGCAGTCAAAGTCTTGACAAGCCACCATAAAAAGTGATACACACTTATATGAATACAATTTCTAATGGGTATTTTCAAAATCCGTACATTTATATGTGCGAGGGTTGTCAGACCGATGTCTGATGACATAATACAAATATCAAGGAGATAAAAAAATGCAGGAATTAAAGCCAATCAAAGAAGGTAAGGTACGTGAGATTTATGACAATGGCGACAGCTTAATTATGGTTGCAACAGACAGAATTAGTTGTTTTGACGTTATTTTAAATAACGAAGTTACTAAAAAAGGAACAGTATTAACTCAGATGTCCAAGTTTTGGTTTGATTTAACAGAAGATATTCTTCCAAACCATATGATTACAGTAGATGTAAATGAAATGCCTGAATTTTTCAGACAGCCAAAATTTGATGGAAACAGTATGATGTGCAAGAAGCTTGAAATGCTTCCAATTGAATGTATTGTTCGTGGATACATTACAGGTAGTGGTTGGGCAAGCTACAAAGAGAATGGTACAGTCTGCGGAATTAAGCTTCCAGAAGGCTTAAAGGAATCAGACAAGTTGCCAGAACCTATTTACACACCATCAACTAAGGCTGAAATCGGTGATCACGATGAAAATATTTCATATGAACAGAGTATTGAAGTTTTAGAAAAGCAGTTCCCTGGAAAAGGTGAAGAATATGCTAAGAAGTTGAAAGACTGCACAATCGCTCTTTACAAGAAATGTGCTGATTATGCATTAGAACGTGGAATTATTATTGCTGATACTAAGTTTGAATTTGGTTTAGACGAAAACGGAAACATTGTTATTGGTGATGAAATGCTTACACCTGACAGCTCACGTTTCTGGCCTGCAGATGGATATGAACCGGGACACGGTCAGCCATCATTTGACAAGCAGTTTGCACGTGACTGGTTAAAACAGAATGAAGGTCACAACTGGACATTACCTCAGGATATTGTAGATAAGACTATTGAAAAATATCTTCAGGCATATGAACTTTTAACAGGTGAAAAATTAAAATAAGTTAAATTTAAAAATTTATATAGATAATAGTGGTAACGGTGGTTGCCACTATTTCTTTGCGTAACGATAAATAATTAAGTTGGGACAAAATAGCAATTCTGCAAATCAACAAATTGTGTCGTTATACTTAGATTAGTAGAAAGAGGTTATTATGGATCAGACATTTATGAAAGAAAAAAACATATTGCCCCTTGTATTGTCTATGTCATTGCCAATGGTTATCTCAATGGCGGTAAATTCGCTGTATAACATTGTAGACAGCTATTTTGTGGCAAAACTAAGCGAAGAGGCAATGACAGCATTGGCACTGGTATATCCTATCCAAAATCTTGTAACATCAATAGGTGTAGGATTTGGCATCGGCGTAAACGCACTTATTTCTTTTTATTTAGGCGCTAAGGAAAAGAATAATGCACACAAAGCCACAACAATTGGAATGGGACTTAGTGTAATACACGGTATAGTACTTACAATATTGTGCCTTTTGGGGATGCCAGGTTTTCTTAGAATGTTTTCATCTAATGAGTATACAATAAGTTTGGCATTACAGTACTCTGATGTAGTATTTACATTCGCAATAGTATCAGTAATTGGAATTTCATTTGAAAAAGTATTTCAGGCAGTAGGGAGAATGAAAGTTTCAATGTTTAGTATGATATGTGGGTTTGTAACCAACATAGTACTTGATCCTTTAATGATATTTGGCATAGGTCCGTTTCCTACAATGGGAATAAGAGGGGCTGCAATTGCAACAGTACTTGGACAGTTCGTTTCACTGGCTGTATACATAATAATATATTTTGTAAGACCAATGCCTGTAAAAATAAAAATGTCATACATGGTACCTGATAAATTAATGATAAAAAGATTATATTCAGTAGGAATCCCAGCCACATTAAATATGGCATTACCTTCATTGCTAATTTCAGCATTAAACGGAATACTTGCTGAATTTTCAGAAAAATACGTACTTGTACTTGGTGTATATTACAAACTACAAACATTCATATACCTAAGTGCAAACGGAATAATACAGGGCATAAGACCGCTGGTTGGCTACAACTATGGAGCAGGAGAACACAAGCGCGTAGACAAAATATTCAAAACAGCAATGAAACTAACAGTATCAATAATGATACTTGGAACAATACTTGCCTGGGTAATACCATACCAGCTTATAGGATTATTTACAGCAAATCCTGAAACGATAAAAATAGGCGTAACAGCCCTAAGATACATAAGCTGTGGTTTTGCAGTATCAGCAGTCTCAGTAACATGCTCAGGAGCCTTAGAAGGACTAGGCAAAGGAATGCCATCACTATTCATATCACTATCAAGATATGTAGTAATCATAATACCTGCAGCCTATATCCTAAGCAGATTCATAGACGCAAACGGCGTATGGGCAGCCTTCGTAGTAGCTGAATTTGTAACAGCAATATACGCCTACATAACATATAAAAAGAACACAAAAATAGAAAGTAAATAACTCTAATATATAAATATATTAAAATAACACAAATACTATATATAAAGTAGAAAAACAACTACAATAAAAAAATCAAATCGTCTGTCGAAAACAAAAGGTTCCACCAAAATCTACCCCATTCGACAGACATAGTAATCACATTAAATAATTTGGTTATTGTAAAATTCGAGTCGTATCACAGCAAAAAAAGTTCACCAGCGAACAATAGGCAGAACTTCGCAATTTTGCGAGCATAGTGTAAGGCGCAAAACCTACTGTTTGAGCCGTAGGCGAGTTTAGGTTTTCGCCTTACCATAGGCGGCGGAGCAAAATAAGAAGGGCAACGTGTTCGCGTGAAAATTTTTTGATGTGATACGAGGAGTTTTTAGAAATTAGTAAAAGGAGAAAATATGTCTGCACAAAAAAACAAACAAATGGATATGCTTAATGGTCCACTTCTCAAAAAAATACTATTTTTCGCCCTTCCACTTGCAGCCAGCAGCATTCTGCAGCAGTTATTCAACTCAGCAGATGTTGCCGTTGTTGGACGTTTTGCAGGCAGCAAGTCTTTGGCGGCAGTTGGTGGCAACACTCCGGTAATTAGTTTGTTAATAAACCTGTTTGTAGGTTTGTCAGTTGGTGCCAACGTAGTTATTGGAAACTATATCGGACAGGGCAAAAAAGAAAAAGTTAAAGAATCAGTACACACGGTTATGGCAATGGCTGTTATTTGTGGTGTATTTCTTTTAATTATTGGAACAGTTCTTGCAAGACCAATTCTTATGGCAATTAATACACCGGATGAAGTTTTACCATTGGCTATGCTTTATCTTAGAATATATTTTGTAGGCATGCCTTTTGTAATGGTATACAACTTTGGCGCAGCAGTGCTTAGAAGTATAGGCGATACCAAAAGACCGCTTTATGCCCTGATTGTGTCCGGCATTATAAATATATGCCTTAATTTAGTTCTTGTAATTGTTTTTAAATTAGATGTGGCAGGTGTTGCTATTGCAACTGTAATTGCAGATTGTGTCAGTGCAAGTCTTGTGACTTATTTTCTTATGACAGGGGATGAAATGGTAAGATTTAATCCTAAGAAAATGTCATTAAAGAAGGAACAGGTTATAAAAATTATAAAAATAGGTGCACCTGCAGGTTTACAGGGAGTAGTTTTTTCGGTATCAAATGTGTGCATTCAGTCAGCCATTAATGGCTTTGGTACAAAAGCAATTGCAGGTTCTTCAGCAGCATTAAATTATGAATACTTTACTTATTATGTTATTAATGCCTTTAACCAGACAACAGTTACTTTTACAAGCCAGAATTATGGGGCAAAAAAGCTTGAGCGATGCAAGAAGGCATTTAGACTATGTCTTGTGTGGGGAATGGCAATTACGGGAATAATGAGTCTTATTTTCGTATTGTTTAAGGAATTTTTCGCAGGAGTTTACACGGCAGATTCACAGGCAATTGATTATGCTGTTATCAGAATGGTTCACGTATTGTTGCTTGAACTTTTAACAGGAACTTACGAGATTTCAGGTGGAGCAATGAGAGGTATGGGATACTCACTGGTTCCGGCGTTGCTTACTGTAGTAGGTTGTTGTGGATTTAGAGTGGCATGGCTTTATACAGTATTTAAGATTTGTCCTACTTTTTCAATGCTTATGAATGTGTACCCGGCAACATGGGTTATAACAGGAGCACTTGTTATGGGAGCTTATTTAATTATAAGAAAAAGGGTTTCGGATAAATAATCTGTTAAAGAAATATTTTTACTGTTGACAGACTGTGGCTGCAAGAGTATTGTTTGTTATGCAACTTAATTTTTAGTGGGATAAATACACAAAAATATGAAAAGTATGTTTTAAAGAAATAGATTATTTGCTATAATTTCTATTATAATAAAATACTGTCAGATGATTAGACTGCAATGAAATATTTTATATACAATAAGTGTATAGACTGGAGAAGGAATGAAGATTATTATAGTAGGCTGTGGAAATGTAGGAATTACTCTTGCAGAACAGCTTAGCACAGAAGGACATAACATTACGGTTATTGATACAAGGGAACAGGTTGTTGAGAGTGTATATAACAGTTATGACATTTTAGGTGTTGTTGGAAATGGCACAAGTTTTAATATTCAGATGGAGGCAGGAGTTGAAGACGCAGATTTGCTAGTTGCGGTAACGGGTTCAGATGAACTTAATTTGTTATGTTGCCTGATTGCCAGGAAAGCCGGTGGCTGTCATACAATTGCCAGAGTAAGTAATCCAATATACAACAGGGAGATATCATTTATTAAAGAAGAACTGGGATTATCTATGATTATTAATCCACAGTTGGCGGCTGCAAGAGAGATGAGCCGTCTTTTAAAATTCCCATCAGCTTTGAAAGTTGATTCTTTTGCAAAAAGCCGAGTGGAATTAATTAATTACAGAATTGAAGAAGGAAATATTCTTTGTAACATTAAATTAAAGGATTTAAGTAGTAAGTTAAAAGTTGACGTACTTATTCCTATTGTTGAACGAGGCGACCAGGTTATTATTCCTGATGGTGAGTTTGAACTTAAGGCTAAGGACATTATATCCATTGTAGGTTCTCAGCCCAGAACTCTTGATTTGTTTAAGAAGATGAAGGTCCCAACATCAGCAGCCAGGAAGGTTTTAATTGTAGGTGGTGGAAGAACTTCTATTTATCTTGCAAAGCAATTAATTGAGATGGGAATAAAGGTTAAGATTATAGAAAAAAATCCTGAAAAATGTGAGGTCCTTACAGAAATGTTGCCTAAGGCAATGATTATATGCGGTGACGCAACTGATAAGGAACTACTTATGGAAGAAGGATTGATGGAGACGGAAGCATTTATTGCATCAACGGATTTTGATGAAGAAAATATTATGCTTGCCCTTTATGCTAAGAGTCTTACTAATGCAAAGCTTATCACAAAGGTACATAGAATTTCTTATGATGAGATTATTGACAGCCTTGATGTGGGAAGTATTATTTATCCTAAATATATTACGGCTGAATCAATTATTAAGTATGTAAGAGCTATGAAGAATTCTATTGGAAGTAACATAGAAACTTTATATAGACTTAATGACAACAGAGTTGAGGCTTTGGAATTATTAATAAAAGAAGATTCACCTATGGTTGGTAAGCCATTAAGTGAGTTAAGATTGAAACCTAATGTATTAATCGGTTGTATAACAAGAAGAGGTCAGGTTACTATTCCTAACGGTCAAAGTGTTATACACGTGGGAGATACTATTATTCTTATTACAACAACTACAGGCTTCCACCAGTTGGAAGATGCGTTAATGTAGGAGGAAATATGAATTATTCAATGATACGATACATTCTTGCATGGGTGTTTACTTTTGAGGGAATGTTTCTTATGCTTCCTGCAATTGTAGGTGGAATATATGGTGAAAAGCAGGGGCTTGTTTATCTGGCTATTGCAGCAGGATGCCTTCTTGTGGGGACTTTAAGCAGAATCAGAAAGATTAGAAGTAAGGTATTTTATTCAAAAGAAGGTTTTGCGGCAGTTTCTTTAAGCTGGATTATTATGAGTTTGGTAGGTGCATTGCCATTCTTTATTACAGGAGAGATTCCTGCATACGAAGATGCACTTTTTGAAACAATATCAGGTTTTACAACAACAGGTTCAAGTATTTTGTCTAATGTGGAAGCTTTAACACATTGCTCATTGTTCTGGCGTTCATTTACACATTGGATTGGTGGTATGGGAGTTTTGGTATTTATTATGGCAGTTCTTCCACTATCAGGTGGCTCAATAATGCATCTTATGAGAGCGGAAAGTCCGGGCCCGGCAGTAGGAAAACTTGTTCCTAAAATAAGACATACAGCAATGATTTTATATGGAATATACATTGTGTTTACACTTGTTGAGATAATAGCTTTGTTAATAACAGGTATGTCTCCGTTTGAGGCAATGACATTAACTTTTGGTACAGTAGGTACAGGTGGTTTTGGCGTTTTGAATGACAGCATTGCTTCCTATAGTCTTGCATCTCAGATTGTAATTACCACTTTTATGATAATATGTTCAATCAATTTTAATGTTTATTACTTATTATTAATAAGAAAGACTAAAGAAGCTTTTATGAATCAGGAATTAAGATATTATCTTGGAATCGTATTTGGTTCAGCACTTCTTATAGCCATTAACATTAAGGGAAGTTTTGATAATTTCTTTATGGCATTTCACACAGCGTTGTTCCAGGTGGCGTCTGTTTCAAGTACGACAGGTTTTGCAACAACAGACTTTAACCTGTGGCCTGAATTTTCCAAAACCATATTAGTACTTCTTATGTTTGTAGGTGCATGTGCCGGAAGTACAGGTGGTGGTATTAAAGTTTCAAGATTAGTTGTATTTCTGAAAGCTATAAAAAGTGAGGTTATGTCAATTACTCACCCAAGAAGTGTACAGAAGGTTCAGACTGACGGTAGACCGTTATCGAATGATGCAGTAAGAAGAGTCTTATGTTATTTAGGTGCTTATGTTATAATAGTACTAGCTTCTATATTATTAATAAGTTTGGACGGAAAAGACATGACAACTAACCTTACAGCGGTTATGGCAACATTTAATAATATAGGCCCGGGTCTTAATTTGGTAGGACCTACTAGCAATTTTGGAGATTATAGTGTATTCTCTAAGATAGTACTAATGTTTGACATGCTGGTTGGACGACTTGAAATATTCCCATTGCTTATTTTGTTTGCACCGGGATTATGGACGGTTCCAAAGAGACGACTGGCAAAGAAAAAGAAGAATTTTGAATAGAAAGTAATTAACCGAAGAGGACGATAATGAATATTTACTATTTTAATATTACTGTTTTAAGAAACAGAAATGTTTTTGGAGAAGTTGTAAAAACTTTAGATGATGCACGCGCAGAAAAAATTAGCAGGTTAAGGGTTACGGCAGATAAGCTTAGAAGTGCCGGCGCAGGAATTTTGATTAATTTCATAAAAGAAAAGTACAATATTGCCGGAGATGTTAAGGTAGACAAGTTTGGAAAGCCTTACTTTGAAGATACGGATATTCATTTTAACATCTCTCATTCAGGTTGCTATGTAATTGCAGCAGTTTCTGATGAAGATATAGGAATAGATATTCAAAAGATAAAAAGCGACAAGCATAGAATTGCTGAAAAGAACTTTTTGCCAAGCGAATGCGCTTACATAAACGAAATTGAAGACGAAAAAATCAACCAGCAGAGATTTTGCGAGATTTGGACAATAAAGGAAGCATACTTAAAGAACATAGGCATAGGACTTAGAAAACCTCTTAACTCTTTCGAAATAGATTTTAGCGAGGACGCACCTCAGATAGTTGGAAAGAAAGAGTACAAGTTCGTGCAACTTAAGTTCGATGAAAAATACATCGTTACAGTATGTGCAGACCAAAGTGATGAAATATTTGATGTGGAAGAAGTACTGGTAGTTTAAGATAGTGAATAGGGAAGATAGAGAATTTTTTAATAAATTACGTGTCACATAACGTTTTTGTTCTACGACACGTAATTCCGCCCGGAACAATAAAAAATAGGTTGCGTGCTAACAAAAATGTTAGCGGGCAACCTATTTTTACTATATTACAAACTCTATTACTTGCTCCAGCGTCCTGACGCACCGCAAGGAAGCACCAGTCCGTTTGATGAAACATTAACACCTATTTCATCAGCTTCAACATGTCCGCCAAACTTGCTTACAATAGCAGTGTTAATCATATAGTTTAATACTGCAGGCTGAAGTCCTGTGGTGTATGAGTTAATAAGAAAGAATAAAGGATCATCACTTAAAATCTTTGAACAAAGTTCAATGAAAGGAAATACACTTTCTTCAATCTTCCAAATTTCTCCTTTTGGTCCTCTTCCATATGAAGGAGGGTCCATAATAATGCCATCGTATTTATTGCCACGTCTTATTTCACGCTCAACGAATTTTACACAATCATCAACAAGCCATCTTACAGGTTTGTCAATAAGACCTGATGAAGTGGCGTTTTCTTTTGCCCAGGCAACAACACCCTTTGAAGCGTCAACATGAGTAACGTGGGCACCTGCGTTTAACGCAGCAAGAGTAGCACCGCCTGTGTAAGCAAAAAGATTTAAAACTTTAACAGGACGTCCGGCATTTCTGATTTTTTCAGAAAACCAGTCCCAATTAGTAGCCTGCTCAGGAAAAAGTCCTGTGTGTTTAAAGCTAAAAGGCTTAAGGTTAAATGTTAAATCCTTGTAATTAATGGTCCACTGTTCAGGCAAATTAAAAAACTGCCACTGTCCCCCACCCTTGTTACTTCTATGATAATGGCCATTAGGCTTGAACCATTTCTTGTCATGCTTTGGAGTATTCCAAATAACCTGTGGGTCTGGTCTTACAAGAAAATAATCACCCCAACGTTCAAGTTTTTCCCCGGAAGAAGTATCAAGTACTTCATAATCTTTCCAATTATCTGCTATCCACATAATTTAGTTCCTTCCTATATATAGTGTTCAAAACAAATTTTTTATTAAAGCTTGATAAATTAAAATTTAAGCTGTATATTATCAGAGGAGAAAAAGTATATATCAATATTGAATACACTTTTGTATACCTTCTTCAAAAATGATACAAGGTGTACAAAAAAAAGTCAAATAAATTGTATAAATAAATTTCAAAAAAGTACTTGCTTTTTATGAAATGATGGTGTATACTAACTCTTGCTGTGACATTGATAGCGTTGAAACGTGAGGTTGCTGCAGAATATTGCAGGTTTTCCGTGGAGCGAATGTCAAGTTAGGAAACTGGCGACAAGTCACTGTA
>ERZ827528.3745-NODE-3745-length-12008-cov-3.666444_pt1 | contig 12008 bp, 8 predicted proteins | sample MGYA00519768_ERZ827528 | MGnify/ENA primary metagenome ERZ827528 (study PRJEB31778, sample SAMEA3449343) | human gut metagenome | biome: human gut; feature: human-associated habitat; material: faeces | place: United Kingdom | collected 2010/2012 ...
AGTTATTTGAAAAGGTCTATTTGGGTGTAAAGTTAGGGATTTTTCAAAAAAGAATACCTATATTTGTAAATATAATCGAGGCCAATTTAGCACCTCACTATAAAGCGTTTAAAGCAACGCAAAAACCACTAGGGTTACAATTAGGGTTAAAACGGAGTTGCATCACCAATTCCAAACCATTAAAACTCACTCCAATACTGCCTCTCTAATCTAATCGGAATTTATAACTCCGCCGCGCGATAATGCACTATTAGAGCCGCTCCCGCCCAAGACGGCTACATGATCTTCAATAGCGGCCCACTGAGAGGAACTGGTAATCGAGCTGTAACTAAATGCCCCGGCCCTCGCTATTCGTCATTCCCTATCATCGGGGGGGGGCTCCTCAACGAGAGAATCTCGATAAGACCAAAAAGAAGCAATCTCCAAGCGCGTCTTCCTCCGGACGGGAGCGTAGCTCGCCGCCCGAGGCGGATCGCTAAAATAGGCGTTAAAAGCGATTTTCGCAAACGGGAAGAGGTTATCAATCGGAGATAGGTTTTTTTAGATGACAGGAGGCTAATAGGACAATCATCAGAAATTCCAAGGGTCATCGAAGCCATTATCCTCCTTAGGATAGCGTCCCTATATCTCCCATTACCCCCTTTCGCTATAAATAGCGAAGGGAACCCTCGCCTATTCCAGCGGGGGATTTCCCCTCGGTTTTTAACTTATATTTAATCATCTCGCTGCCGGGCGTTCTTTTGGATCAAAGCAACCAATCGCCACTTAACCGCTTCGATAAGTTCGAACTGATAGTCCGGCTTGGCGTATTCTCGTTCCCGTTTCTGGAGTTCCCGCAGCCGCTTTCTGAAATCCCGCTGTGCCTCCTTCTTTAGTCTCTGGATGTGGCCGTCCAGCTCAGTAGAGGAGAGAGTCGACAAACCGAGAATCGTAAAGAAGTCGGTCAGCTCCTTCATGCTTCCCAGCTTTGGCCGGAACGACGGCCTACGTCCGATATTATCAAAAAAGAACTTATGACAACTCCGCCAAAAATGATTCACGATGCTGTTATACTCGTCAATCAGGCCGCCGAGCGTTCCGACCTTTAATCGAGCGAGAATACGTCGCCGTCCGCCTTTTAGCGTAAACTCAATACGAATAATATTCTTACCCCGGTGTATCTCCGGGTCTTTGATTAAAATATTTTTATTTTTCTTATTAATCTCGGCTATTTTGTCGTAGCATTTGGCACTATAAAATTTCGTAACATATTTCCGACATGTAGGGCGTGAATCGTTCAGTTCGTAGCATCCCGACCTAAATCCGCGGATTCGATGTATCATTTCGGAGCAGATCATGTCAAGCGGGACATTTTGCCCTATTTCGACCCTCGAGATTTCGAAAGTCCGCAGACTGTCGAACGAAATCCCGAGCCGTGCGGCGACTTTCTGCCAAGCCTTTTTTAAATCCTTCTTCGTCAGATCGTTCAACGAAACGGCACCGTAGTACCATTTACGGATACTGCCGTAAATCTGCATCCAATCGTCATGATACCCAAATTCGATGGTCAGTTCATGGGCATTATCACCGCTTTTTCCATTACTTAGTTTTAGTTTATCTTTTCGCCATTTCAGCCAAGTCGATTTTTCGACGAAGGTTCCATAAATTAAGTGTCGATATACATTTGCATCATAACACTTAAAGACAGCATTATCGACCATATTTCCTTAATTTTAAGAGTTCGTCTTTGGGGTATCTCTTCGAACGTCCGAGCCGCACGGGCTTAATCCAGCCTTTGGCCTCCCAACGGCCAAGCGTCGAGCGGCTGATCTTCATCGAGGCCTCGACTTCTTTGGCGGTCAGCATCTCCGCTCCAAACAGCGATTTCGACAGGTACCCGAGAATCCACTCTTTGTTCTGGGCTATCCCCAATTTGATCAGCGTTTGAAGCATCTTCGGCGATACGGTGATTTCCCCGTCCATTCTTAATTTTAAATTTTTCATAACTCTCTAAAATTAATAGATCAAAATTAGCAGACGATTTCTCGCCCTTTATCTCCCAATATATAATGGTGAACAACACGAAGGTCTATTCCCGAGTAATTATTTATATACCAATCAATTAAGCCCAAAACAGCCTCAAAACAGTCCCAAAATAGAACCAACAGACCATTTTTGCCGACTTATAGAGCACAAAAAGACCGCCCCGGTCGGGGGCGGTCTACGAGGATCGGAAGCATCCGCGTTCTATTCGGTCAGCGCGTCCCGAATCTTCTTAAATCCGTCGTCCTTGCAATTATTTGGCGTAACATAGGTCTGACGGTAATTCTTCAAAAGGACTAGCCTATCATAAGTCTCCAATCTTTCAACAGCTCTAAACCACCGTCGCGCGCTCCGGGCGATCACGATTACCGCCTCTCTATCCATCAGGTAGCGCACTAGTCTTACAGCAAATTCCTGCGTCGGTAATAATCCCGATTCCGACTTTATCAATCGTTTCGGCATATCGTGATACTTCACCGAATGGTAACCGAAGTACTGGATAATCGTTAAATAATTAACGGCATCATCCGAGAGTTTCATCACCTCACGCAGACGGTCATTCCAATACCATGTATCCACGGAATTTATATCTTCATCGGTCGTCGGGTACGGGTCGCCTTCCAATGCCAACGCTTTTGCCTTCGACTGCACGAATTTCCGCTGGGCTTCGGGTGACAGGGCGTCAAATAGTGCGATGTTTCCTTTTTCAGTTTCCGTCGATTCTGCCCAGCCGGGATTCAGCGTCAAAATAGCGACTTTGGCGTCGAAAAAATTCCCCATAACGGGTTCCGGTATCCATTCGGAATGGAGACAGTGGATAGGCTTTGCCTTTTCGTTAAACGCCGCAATCGCTTCACGATCGAGAGGACTGGCGTTGTTAGCCAATCGGCCTGCATAATCCTTTTTGGCAAGTTCTTCGGCGACAGCCCGCCACGGATTGTCGTTCAGTAAGGTTTCTTTCGTGTCCATAATAAAAGGTTTTGTAGTTAGATTTCCAAAGATAAGTTTTTCACGGCTTTTTTCCACACTTAGTTTTTTAATCTCCATATCCAGCCGCTCCTCTCCGTCGTAGTCTATTTCAATCGAGTAGGCGCAGTTCGACCGTCCGTCCCAACAGAATACGTCCGTCAGACGTTCTCGAAGTTCGGCGACAAGCAGAACCGTCAACTGATATTCGGAAAGATAGGCTATTTCCAAAAGAAAGCAGTTTATTACCGAGGTCGCCTTACCCGTTCGTAAATAACCAATATACTCGGCCAAGACCTCGGAAATCCGATCCGCATAGTCCGGATGATTCGTTCTGTATCGCTCCAAGAGATAGCTTAAATCACCTCCGTAATGGATATACAACGCTAGGTTCAGTAATTTCTTCTCCCAATCCAGACGTCCAAATTCGAAGCATAGATCGTCCCAATAGGCCCGTCGGGCAATAAGATCGCAGTAGATTTCCTGTCTTTCGGGTAGGGTGGCATCGGGCTTGCTGAAGGGTGCCGGAACCGACTGGCACTTATCGCGGTATTTCCGAACCACAAACTCCTCGTCGCAGACAGCATCCGTATCCATCCAGTTCCGGAAATAATCCGACCTCTCGGCCGCCTCTAGTTTCGTGAAATCGTCCGCAGTCAAAGCCCTACTCCAAAGATATTTTAAGAATTTAGCCTCCAAGGTGTACATTCGGCTTCCCTCAACCGCGGCATACAGAAATTTCGGAGGAAGTTCCTCGATCCACATCGTCGAGCGGATGGCCTCCCGAAACCGCCTTGCCTCGATCTCATCCAGCAGGGGAAATTCTCCTCGAAAAGGTATCAGCCGCGACGGCACGGTACGGTCTACGAAACGGCTTGCCATTCCGCCAACCACGGAGCACATTCGCTCTCTCGTCGTGAGTTCTTCTGCCTTTTTCATATCTCGTTGTCTTAGTCAAACCCGGTTCGGCAAATTTAGTCGCCGCTTCCGCCAGTCCCCGGCGCAAGGTCGAATTATTTTTGGCTGCTGGGGTGTAAATAAAGAAAGCGTGGCGCTGACGACTTATCTTATACGGCAGGCTCTGGAATAGCCCGAATACTAAAATAAGCATCAGCCCACGCCCTTTTTCAGGGACATAGGAATAACAACGCTTATCCCCGTATTCATTAGAATTTTCCAGATTCGCCGTAGAGAATAAACTTACGCTTTCGCGTCAATCAGTATGTCGTAAACAAAAGTACGAAAATTTCGCGGATTTCCAATAAAAAAGGCTTCGACCTAAATCGAAGCCCCTATCTTTATCTAATTTAAAACCGTTATTTATAATAGCGGGTATAAAATGCCTCTATTAACTCTCCTTTCTCATTTAACGTCCAGTGACAACCTTCATCTAATCGCATTTCATTATCACCAAAATAAAGACTTCTACCATTATCACAACAAAACTCTGTTAACTTTTTATTACAGCTGACATCAATATTTTTTAAATTATTATCCTCACAAGAGATTTCAACAAGTTCTGCATTATTAGAAAGATCGAGATTTTTCAAGCAATTCTTGTAGCAATATAAGTTTCTAATCTTTAGATTTCGATTTACAGCAAGTTCTTTTAATAAGTTTCCGCCACAATCAAGATGTTTAAGTTTCAGATTTTTAGCGATATTAAGTTTTTTCAACATATTATAACCGCAGTCGAGAATTTTTAATCTCAAATTATTAGACAAGTCAAGAGAAGGCAGTTTATTACCATGACAAGATAGCTTCGCCAAATTACGATTATTTAATAAATCTAAATTTGACAGATCATTATTATCACACAATAGCTCCCATAATTTAGGGTTTTTAGTTACATCTAGTTCTTTTATATTATTAAATGCTATATTCAATTTTATCAAATTTTTGCAACCACTTATATCAATACAAGAAAGCTTATTTTCAGCACAAAACAACCGAATAAGTTTTTTATTATTCACTAAATCCAACAACGTCAATTCATTATAAGAACAATAAAAAATCAACAATTCAGAATTTTTCGATAGGTCAATAAATTTCAAATTATTATTATTACAAAAAAGAGTTATCAACTCGGGATTTAGGGACGTGTCAAGTGAAATCAAGTTATTCTCGTCGGCGATCAAATGCAGAAGTCGGGGATTTTTACTTATATCAAGTTTTCTCAAGCGATTTCGATTGCAAAAGAGTTCCACCAACTCGGGATTCTTCGTCAGATTTAATGAAGTCAATTTATTATCAGAACAATCAAGTCGGAATAACTTACTATTTCGACGAACATTCAACGTTTTTAACACATTATTCTGACAGTTCAGTTTATAGAGTTCAATATTTTTCGATACATCCAGTTTCCTAATCGCGTTATAACCACACCAACATATTCTCAATAATTTATTCTTCGATAAGTCTAAATCAATCAGGTTATTATATTCGCAGTCTAAGTAAGTAAGTTTTTTCAGTTGACTAATATCCAAATCGCAAAGGTCATTAAAAGAGCAAGTCAGTTTTACAAGGTTTTCAAACGCTTCTATTCCTTTTAAGGATTTAATTCCTTGCTTTTTACAGTAAATTTCTTTTATTCCCAATGCTTCGGTAATAGAAATTTCGCCATCACCGTCCGTATCAAAATAATTGATTAAATACCGCTTAAAATTTGGATCAGGAATTTTGATTATCTTATCTTTGCTTCGTTTAGGGGCGATGTTATAATTTTTATTAAACGACAAAGAAATAAGATTATTCGCTACATTAAACGCCGTTTTTTTAGAACAATCGGAAAGGCAGATGAAAAATACCAAAATTATAATATTCAACTTTTCTGCAATCGTTTTTAATCGGTTACAAATTATATTCCTCGGTATTTGCTTTAGTCCATTATCTATAAAAACGCTAATATCTAATATAAATATTCGTGTTCCTAATTCTTTATTCAAATATCGGATATTCGTCCATAAATTAGGCAGATAATGGTTTTTTCTTCGTTCGTAGCCCAAGTAGTTTATACCATATTCGCACTCCGTTACAAATTTACCTCGAAACAAACAACCTATATCTAAGTTTTCATCCCGCAGAAATGTACCTGTTAACAGATTCAGTTCTTCTAATCGTTCACACAAACTAAAAATCAATTTTTCCTTTTTTATCCGGCAACGGGGATCATACCCGAATATAGTCAAGTCTGAGTATTTACATTCAATAGAAAGATTATCACCAGTATCAAATGTTATTGTAATCCCTTCATCGGAATGAGTCATCAAAGCATTTTCATTCTTCAAATTCACGGAAATAAACTTACTCATATCGTTCTCATTTTAGGTTACAGGTCCTTATAATTTCCGACAAAAGCTGTCCCCGCTGGGCTATCCAATAGCTACGATCGCATGCGATCACTATCCGTTTCTTCGCCCGACTTATGGCCGTATTCAACACGTTCAGACCTCGGGATATGCGATTCTTCGAATCAGAGAACCACATATCCCGCGTATCAACCACGCTGAGTATTACCGTATCCCATTCCCGTCCCTGACTTTTATGCACGGTAAGAATATTCATATCTTTCCGTTCATCGGGCATGTATTTACCAAGCAGGTCCAGCTGTTTGCGGTAAGGCGTCAGAATGACATAGCTGCCCAATCGTCCGGCGTTCTCCGTCAGGTATCGGCGGATAGCCACGACTTCGTTCAACGAGGTCCGGTGGAGGTCATTCGTATCTTTTACGGCATTAAGGCACGTCAACTCCATTTCCCGGCGGTCCAGATTCGAGTGAAATCCATTCTTATAGACGTATTTATCCAGCAGGGCCGCCAAGTTCGCCGGGAACCGAAACGTCGTATTCAGTTCCATTTTCTTCATCTCGGGAATCCGGTCATGCCGATCTCTTAAATAATCTTCCAATAAAGACCTTACCGTCATCCCGGATTGGAACATACACCCGACGTAAATAGCTGATTCCGCCCAAAGGACCAATTTATCGTAGTTCGAATTCCTCCCCAATTCGGTTACTTCACATACCGGAGGTAACTGGAGATGATCGCCTAAAAAGGTAACCGGCTTATTCTGCCGGAAAAGCGGCAACGCTTTCATCAGACTCGCATATCCTACCTCGTCGAGAAACAGATGGTCGGCCTCCAAGTCCTCGGTGATATACCGATCCAGCGTACAGGCTACGACCGCAGCGGTCTTTATCCGGGACGTCAGCGTCCGGGACGCCAGTTCATCGCGTTCCCGCTTACATTCAGACAATTTCGTCCATAATTCCTCCTCTTTGGCATTGGCGTATTCGGTTTTTATCAACGCGGCGAGTTCTTCTTCCTTCAAGCCGTCATCAAGTCCCAGCATCGACTTATAGATCTGAATCTGATGTCCTACCTTCGCAATCTTATCGTCGAGGTTCGCAGTTTCACAGACTTCGGGATATTTTCGGACGAAATCCCACGAAGGTATTCCTAAACGCAGTACCTTATCCCGGCTTATATCGTGCGTACGGTCGATCATCGCCAAGATTCCCCGGAGTATCTGCTCCACTGCGTTATTCGTCGGCGCACAAATCACGACTCGTTTATTATTTCGGATATAGTGCATTATGGCATACGCCAATACGAATTGAGTCTTCCCCGATCCGGGTGCACCCCAAACATAGGTGAAAGGGTTCGAGAAAATAGCTTCGATAGCCCTTTTCTGCTCTTCGGACGGTTTACACTCCGGCAGATAATCGGTCGGGGCTCCGAGGTCGGGACAAGCTGTTGGAATCATCAGCTGACTGCCGTTTGCCCAATACCACCCTTCAAGCCGTTGTACCAAGAATTTCAGATCGGAGCCAACCAGAATATCCCACGCGTTTAGGCGGTCGAAATCTGAATATGTTTCAGGCGTCGGTCTGATAACTAAAATGTTCCTATCACGATCATAAGTTATAATCTCAGGGTCGGAATACCGGGCTCCCGTCGTCAGTATTTCGAAATACAGCGCCTCGGTATTCAATAATTTCCCGCCTAACAATAATTTTATCAGATGCTCTTTCCCGTATTCAATCGAAATAACACCAAGCGTTTGGACTCCCCGGTTCGTTTCCGTCAAATAATCATAATATTCAGACGCACTCGCAACGGCAAGATCGCGTATTTCCGTCGCTGTCATTCCGCCAAATAGTTTTTACACATTCGTTCCACTACATTTTTCACCTCCTCCCGGAACCACGCGGGTCGTAATACCTCTACGTCCGCGCCGTGCGACAGCAGTTCCATCCGAAAATCGTAGGTCGGCGCCAACCGGTATTCGAACACCGAATATTCCGCGGTCCGCTCGGTTTCACGCTGGGTAGGGTGCAGGGGCAGGGCCCGAACGTAGTTCGCCTGCTCACCAAAGACACGGATTTCGACCCGTTCGGCCCGCCGACCTTCCTGACGTATAATTCCGAAGGCATCGGTAAAGAAATCGTTGCAATCGAAATCCAACGGGATTTTAGCCTCGTTTCCCGTCAGAGTCATGCTATGTACCCGATCGAGGGCGAACGTATAAATTTCACCCATTTCTGCGCTATTTGCGACGAGATACCATCGCCTCCGGAAAACCTTCAAACCGTACGGTTCGACCTCGTAGCGGCTTTCTCGTTTTTTATCGTAGTTATGCCGGTAGACTATCTCCAAACAGCGGTTCTCTTCCATCGCCCGGAGGATGTCGGTCAGATAGGCATAACCCGACGGAACCGGCTCCAACGCAATCCGCCGCCGTAATCGTTTGCTATTAGCCAAAAGATCGTTCACGGCAAAAGTTTCCAAGAGCCAACGACGCAGATCGTCACGCTCCAAATCCTCGCCGTAGCGGATATAGTATTCGTTCGTCCGACGGTTGCAGGCGATATCCACGTCGAATAACTCCTCTACGGCTTTCCGGTGATTCTCGAAGGTCTTACGGGGCAGCTCCTCTCCGCCCGACAACTCGTTCCTTTTCCAGCGCTCACGGATTTCGTCGAGGGTGATCCGGCCCGCGGAGGAGATCACCTCCAAGAGCCACAGATAGCGACGGAACAGCGTCGCGGTATTATTCGTCAAAGCATTCATCATTTTGTAGTTTGGAGCAAAGATAGAAATAGCTTCCGCCAAAACTCGGCGGAAGCTACTCTTTTTTCATTAAGCGACCACTTTTCTGATCGCGTTCACCAAATCCGTTCGGTCGGTATTCGTATAGACCCGATGCACCATGTCGAGGCTTTTGTCTCCCAAAAGTTTTGCTACGAGGTAGAGGGGTATTCCTTCGTTCGCCAAATGGGAGGCAAAGGTATGGCGGGAAACGTGGAAGGAAAGACATTTCTTGATCCCAGCCTTTTTCGCCAATATCTTCAACTTCAGATTCGCGCAATTATTCGATATTCTCGGAAAAACATACTCATTCGTAGACACGTTCCGGTACTTAGCCAACAGAACCTTTACCCATTTCGATAGTAGCGGAATTTCGACCAACTCGCCCGTTTTGCGTTGAACTTTGGATATATACATCATCCCTTGGGCGTCTTTCTTCAGATGCTCCCATTTCAGATCCAGCACGTCGCCGAAGCGCAGACCCGTGTTGCAACAGAAAATGAACAACTCACGCACCAGTTTCATCCTCGCGTCGTCCGGCAACGCTTTGTGCAGAAATGCCTCATATTCGTCCTTTGTCAGAAAGATCGTCCGAGGCTTCGACCGGGTCATAAACCTTAATCCTTTCCCGAACGGGTCGTCGATTGGATAACCCAGCCGTCCGGCCCATTTCACTACCGAACGCAGGCGGTTCAATTTCGTATTAATCGTATTATCCGCATTCCGCCGGACCGTCCGCAAATACTTTTTATACTCCTGAATAAAGAGAATATCAAGCTGGTCGATCGTCCGCTTCTTACTCCGTTTCGAAAATTTCGCTATATCCTTTTTAAGGTCCAATATACCTATAATCGTTCGCTCGCTGCGGTTATCTGTCCGCAGTTTATCTACATAGGCATCGAAGATTTCATCGAGGGTGGCGTTCGTCTTTTCACGCGAGGACGTCCGCGCCTTTCCGGTAAGAATTTCACGGATTCGCTCCAGATCGACAGATTCCCCCAATACGTCGCATTGAATCAGATAACGTTCGTAATCGGCCTCCATCCCGCTCAGATAGGCGTTAATGACGCTCTTTTCAGAGCAAGCCCCGATAACACGTCCCGACTGCTTATCCCAATAGGACGGAGCGACTGAGTGAGGGGTTGCGAACTTTGTTTGGCGGCCTTTTAGGTAAACCCGCAGGTCGATACGTTTCTCCGGACCTTTCGTCGAAAGATCGTCGCGTAAAATAGCTTTTATCGTTCTTTTCATCTTGGTATATGTTTACCCTATTAATAACCGGAGTTATTGGAAACAATCGGGGATTTTTCTCCTGCATACGCTAAATTAGTTCCAAAATATTGATTTTAAAAGAGTTGGCGATTGGAAAATTTTATAAAAAAATTCGTTTACCAGCTAGACAGACGCCTTGCCGAGTTTTGGGCACAAAATATTTTTTGGAAAAAAGACTGGATGAACCCAAGTCGGTAGAAAACGGTCTTGGAGAGCCCCACCAAGTCGCTAGGGTTACAATAAGGGTTAAAAATTCGACACAAAGTGAGACAAATTGAACCACCCAACCCCAACGAGAACAGTTTTTAACGATGATTAACGTCCAACAGCGCTCAACTTATAGCAAAAAAAGCGTATATTTGTGATTATAATTTTTGAACGTTTCATGCCAAAAATCGACATCGGCGCCGTACTCAGGAGCAAGGCCCCGCGATTGGCCCGCTGGATACCGCGTCCGTTGGTGAGCTGGCTGCGCCGGACCATCCACGAAAAGGAGATAAACTACATTCTCGAACACTACTGGAACCTGCCGCCGCAGGAGTTCATCCGCGCGGCCTTCCGCGAATGGCAGGTCACCTATTCGATCGAGGGGCTCGAGAAACTCGACCCCAAAGGACGCTATCTCTTCGCCTCGAACCACCCGTTCGGAGGCATGGACGGCATGATGCTGGCCGACAAGCTGATCGACCGTTTCGGCGACGCGAGGGTGGTGGTCAACGACCTGCTGATGCACCTCGAACCGCTGCGTCCGCTGTGGATACCCGTGAACAAGCACGGTTCGCAGAGCACGGCCTATGCCCGCAAATTCGACGAGGAATTTTTCGGCGAACTCCCGATCCTGACCTTTCCCGCGGGCCTCTGCTCGCGCTGCATCGGCGGCGAGATCACTGATCCCACATGGAAAATCAGCTTTCTGAAAAAAGCCTACGCCTCGCAGCGGCAGATCGTCCCGGTCTTCGTCGAAGGGGAGCTGTCGAAATTCTTCTACCGCGTCTACCGGATACGCAAGGCTCTGGGAATCAAGTTCAACATCGAGATGCTGTGGCTCCCCGACGAGATGTTCTCGCAGAAGGGCAAACACTTCCGCATCGTCGTCGGCGACCCGATCCCCGTGGCCGACCTGCAACGCTACGGTTCGCTGCACGAACAGACGGAGGAAGTACGCAAAAAAGCGTATTTTTTGAAAAACAAACTCGACACCCCGGCAAAGTAGCGGTAAAATTGGTATTTTTGCCCCGTCTATGGAACAGAAAGAGATGGTACCCATTATAGCACCCGTCGACCGGGAGTCGCTGCTCGCGGAGCTGACACCCGCCCGCAAGATGCGCGACACGAACAAGGCAGGCAACGAGATCTACATCTTCGCAGCCTCGGAATGCCCCGCGCTGATGCGCGAAGTGGGGCGTCTGCGCGAGGTCGCCTTCCGCGGCGCCGGAGGCGGCACGGGACAGGAGGTGGACATCGACGAGGAGGACCTCGCCGGCGACGGCTATTACCAACTGATCGTCTGGGACCCGGCGGCGGCGGAGATCGTCGGCGGCTATCGCTTCATCGTCTGCACCACGCCCAATCCCCGCCATCTCTCGACCGAGCACTACTTCCGCTTCAGCGAGCGTTTCCGCCGGAAGTTCCTGCCCCGGACCATCGAACTGGGGCGTT
>ERZ827528.3754-NODE-3754-length-11989-cov-4.628205_pt1 | contig 11989 bp, 8 predicted proteins | sample MGYA00519768_ERZ827528 | MGnify/ENA primary metagenome ERZ827528 (study PRJEB31778, sample SAMEA3449343) | human gut metagenome | biome: human gut; feature: human-associated habitat; material: faeces | place: United Kingdom | collected 2010/2012 ...
GGTCGCCGAGCACGCAAGGCGGCGTAGCCGACTGTATCCCTTGCAGCGCGCCAAGAACAGAAGTAATACCGTAGGTGTTACTTCTGTTCTTTTTTTATTTTCAAGGGATTCGAACCCTGAGAGGGTGAGCGGCGTTAAGAAAACAGACCGGTGGACTGTTTTTAGCCGCGAAGTGTGAGGCGGGTACTGCTGCGCAGCAGCGGTCGCCGAGCACGCAAGGCGGCGTAGCCGACTGTATCCCTTGCAGCGCGCCAAGTTAAAAGCCTTGATAACTCTGAGCTTTTGGAGTTTGAAGGGCTTTTTTCTTTTTAGTTTTCGGTAGCATTTCTAACACTTTTTCTAACATTTATCCTGCAAACAGCTTTAAGTACCCATTTTTATATAACCTGTTGACATTTGTTTTTGAGTTTGCTATTATATACATACTGAAAGTATGTAAGGAGCGAATATGAGCAGAAATAAATATCCGGAGGAAACGGTAAATCTTATCCTCGATGTGTCCCAGCGTTTATTTATAGAAAAGGGATACGACAACACAACGATTCAGGATATCATCGATGAACTGGGCGGACTCACAAAGGGCGCGATATATCACCATTTCAGTTCAAAGCAGGATATCCTTGATGCGGTCATAGAACGGCTTTTTGCAAAAAATACGCTGTCTGCGAGTTGGCGTAAAATTCAATCCGATACCGATATTACGGGCGGAGAGAAGCTCAAGCGTATGCTTGCTGCGGCTCTGACGGATGAGCAGGAACAGCAGTTCAGAAAATTGGGAGTGCATTTGCAGAATATGCCGCAGATGCTCAGCGACCTTGTTCTGCGCTCCGTAAACGATATAGCACCTAATGCCTTTGAACCGGTTATCGAAGAGGGCGTTAGGGACGGATCTCTGTCGGTCATGTTCCCGAAGCAGGCTGCCGAGGCGGTTTCGCTTATCGCGAATATTTGGATAAACCCGCTTGTTTTTCCTGTTGACAACGAAGAGCTGAAAGCAAAGTTTGAGTTTATTTGCGGTATAACAAAGTCTATCGGGCTTGACATTTCCGACATCTATCCGCTGCTCGACAAAATGAACAGCGATATCAATCTTTAAATATTCGGGAGGGTTTTACCCCTCCCATATATATTAATATTAAACATACCAAAAGTATGTAAGGAGGTAAACCATGTCAACAACTTACACGAAAAGAGAAAAGTTCCGGTATCTTCTGGGTCTTTCCGGTCAGAACATCATATACGGAACAGTCACATCCGTGCTCGCATATTATCTTCAGTTCACGATTCTGATTCCTGCCGTATGGGTCGGTCTGATATTAAGTGTTGCGAGAATATTTGACGCCGTCAAAGACCCGTTTATCGGAGCGATGATAAGCAGAGGAAAACATAAACTAAAGGACTATCTTATCGCAGTGCCGATTCCCACAGCAATACTGACGATTCTCTGTTTCAGTAACGGAATTTATTCCGCGGAAAACAGTATGCCTAAAAATATTTTAATAGTGTTATCTGCGTTTGTGTTTTACATAATATGGGAAGTTGTGTTTACAATCGGCGATATTCCGATAACCGGGTATCCGTCAGTGCTCACAAGTGATGAGGGCGACAGAACAAAGCTGCTTTCGCTACGTCCGATAGGTGGAATGGCGAGCGGTATAAGCACGCTTGCCGTTCAGCCGATTGCTTTTGCGTTGTCGGCAGTTTTCGGCGGAAGTGCAGTGAATGAGCGAAATGCTTTTCTTATAACGGTTGCCGCGTTTTCAATCATCGGCGGGGCGCTTTTTCAGTTTATCGCAATCGGTTCGGTGGAAAGGGTTTCTGCCGAGCGCAGCGAAAATTCGGGTCAGCTCAGATATTTTATTACAAATCCGTTGCTCAGAAAAATCAGTATATCGGGATTTTTGGGCAGTCTGAAAGCCCTGACCGGTGTTATCCTCACTCCGCGGGTAACCTATTATTTTGCAAGCAAAAATCCGCAGATGTCGCTGATTTATACGGCACTTTTCGGAGTGGGAAGTATTGTGGGACTGGTAATCTCGGCGGCAGCAGTCCCTAGTTTATCTAAAAAATACGGAACAAAAAGGCTCTTTGCCGCCGTCAATCTGATAAACATTTTTCCGAATCTTTTGCTATTTGCGCTGTATGTTAAATATCCTCAAAATATGACGAACATTCCGCAAACGGTTGCAATGTTCGTACTTACACTTATAATCGGAAGCTGTGTAAGCATTTCTTCGACCGTTCAGACGCTGATAATCTCACAAGCCGTTGACCTTGAAGAAAAAATATCAGGTAACAGACCGGACGCGCTGTTTTTCTCCGCGCATACATTCATTGTCAAGATTGGTACCGGTTTATCGTCGCTCGCGGCGAGCATAGGCTATGCCGTCGTCAAATTCTCATCCTCTGAAACAGCAGCGCTCAACAAATTTATTGCAAGCGGCGGAATGCCGAGGCTTGACGGCAGATATTCAAATCTGATGACGCTTCTGTTCATGCTGTATACTCTGCCCGTTGCGCTGAGCTCGCTTCTGTCCGCGCTTCCGTTTATTCGCAGGGAGCGGGAGTGAGGTATTAAAACCCCGTGAAGCTATAAAACATTCCGCCCGGGGTCCCGGACGGAATGTTGCTTTTTGTGCCTATTCGGTCAATTCAGCACAAAATCGACCGTCTTTGTTTCTCCGGCGCGGAATGTCAGCGTCTCCGTCTTGTCGGAGAGCCCGCATGAAACGGTGATCGTTTGGTCGATGTCGGAGGTCACGGTGACCTGTGCCGTTTTGCTTTGCAAATCCCACCTGAGCGAGTCAACCGTCGCACGGGTTCTCGCCTTTATCCCGGTTGTCTCGCCTGCGTCAAAGCCCGATTCAAACAGAGCCGGAAGAATCTCGATTTCGTTTTTGTTCGAGAAAACGAGGGCTTCGTTGACGATTCCGAGATAGCCTATGGCAAAGTCGGTGCAGTAGCAGCTTCTTTGATCGTAATCGTGGTTCGTCATAAGCGAGGGATATCTTATTTTATGGTTCTGAAGCTTCACGAGCGCAGAGGTGAGGCTCGTTCTGTCCTTGAGCCTTGCGGCGATGAGCGAACGGTGAACAAGTGCGTGGCTCGCCTCGTTTTCAGAGGTTCTGTTGTTTATCGCCTGTATGCAGGCGGACTTGAGACGCTCGTTGTTCTGCGTTTCAAACAGCGGCCACACGCAATAGAGGTGGCTCAGATGCCTGTGCTCGTTGTTTTCTTCAAATTGGCTGCACGCCCACTCCTTGAGCGCGCCGGTTTTGTCGAAGAGATATGGCGGGAGCTTTCGGAGCATATATTCCCATTTTGCCGTGTCGGTTTCCGGCGCGGTGTCTTTTATAACGCTCAAAAGCATATTCAGATTGTCGCGGCAGGCGGCAATGTCGATAGCCGCGTTTGCGTCGGAGGGAGAGGGATAGTTCGACGGATTGTTTTCCGGGGAATAGCTCGGCAGGATGCAGTAGTATTCGTCATCCGCAAGCGCCGTCTTGCCCGCTTCATAATGAATCGAGCCGTTCGAGTCGGTGTAATATTCGGGGGTCATAAGCTGCTCCCAGTAGTTCGCCGATTTAATCAAAAGCGGCAAAAGCACATCGCGCTCAAGCCGGAGATATCCCCTGTCCTCGATCGCGCGAATGTCTTCGTCCGTAAGGTCGTCCGCGGTGACGGAAAGCACGGATCTGAGCTTGTCAAGGTCGATTTCGCCGCTGAGCGGAATTTTGATATCTCCGTAGCATTGCAGGGTCTCATAGAGCGGCTGGATCATCCAGCTTGAGCCTGCGTTCCAGTATCGAAACGGATACGGATAGCAGGTTTCCGTTATTACCGCCTTGTCGCCGTCGGTGTTTACGGGGGCTTGGATGGCGTCGGTAAATCCGTGGGTCGCGAGCGCGTTTTCCTCCCAGTCGGGAAGCTGGCGGAGAATAAAATATGCGTAGCCTATCGAGGACGAGGAGATGTTGCCCGTGTTCATCGAGGAGGTTTGCAGGTTCACATTTGCGTCCATTGTGTATTTGCTGCCCCAGCCCGTGTTCCATTCGCCTGTCCACATACCGTAAAGGCGTGGCGCGGAATATCCGCTGCAACACAGATAAGCGTATCTGCCTGCATAATACGAACGCTGGCTGAGCGCGGGATCGAGCTTTTTCTTGAACCTCTGCTTTCTCAGCAGCTTTTCGTTCGATTTTTCTGAGATGCCGTCTTCGAGAGTCAGCGTGACTGCGTTGAACTGCGGCTGATATACCGCAAGATGAGCGTCAAGTGCATTGAAATAGTTGAATTTTCCCTCGGCTGAGTATTTTTTCGCAAAGTCCGTTGTCCGGTTATAGAGCAAGTCGATGAGCGCGCAGCCGCTTTGTGACGCGAAGGCGGAAAGCTCGCCCATATTGTAATCTCTGCCCGTAACAGTGATAAGATAAACCTCGTCCGCCCCGCTGACGGTCAATTTCGGCTGGCTGTCGCCCGCGTATTGCTCATCTTTCGGCGCGTCCGCTTGCGTGACGCTTAAAGTTCCGCCGATATTCAAAACATAGGTGAGCGTGGCGTAGCCGCCGTTTTTGAGCTCGGATTTTTCATAGTCGGGATAGTGCGCAACCATGGCAAGATAAGCCTTGTCCCCGTCGGCAAGCTTTTTATATTTGATATTCACCTCGTCGCCCTCGGAGTAGTTTGCCATGGTCGAGATATCATCGTAGGAGAGCGTAATATTTACGGGCGCGTTCTTGCTCGATTTTTTGATTTTTGTAACCGTGACGCCGTCGGCAAGCGAGGTGAAAGTAGTTCTCTCCCATGTGCCGTTTTTGTCGGTGTATTTCACGCCGACCTGCGCGGTCTCGTAGTCTGTGTAGCGGATATAATCCTTGATGCGGTGCCGCTCGGAGTTTATTCTCAGCTGACCGCCTGGATGAAAGCGATACACATCGTCATAGCTCGCGTTGTCAACGATATCCTCGCATTTAACGATGCTCTGCTTGACCTGTTCAAGCTCGCTTGATGTGTCCGGACAGGTGCGGGCGTTGATATTCGGCATGATGAAATGCATATTTTGATAAATTATCGTGTCCGAGTACGGGCTGCCGCTTGTGATAAAGCCCTCGAGCCCGTTCCCGCCGACCATTCCGCGGCGCCAAGCTTTTGTTTTGTTCGTCCTCTTTTCGGACAGCTCCGTGTAGCTCTCGGAATAAGAGAGCTTTTCGTTGTTTGCCGCAGTGTCGATGAGCTTCGGCTTGCTTGCACACGATGAGCACAAAACGCATATCGCGGCAAGTGCCGCCGCCAAAGCAAAATTCTTTAAAAGTTTCATTTTCTCACCTCACACCTTGATTATATCATACGGCAAAGAGTCTTTCCATTAAAATAATATACAAAAAATCTTCTGAATAATTGTAGGTTTGAGACAGATATATCGCAAAGAGAAAATAAAAAGCCGGCACACCTCGCGGTTCGCGGAGAACGGTGTCCGGCAATATGAACTTCGCCGCCCGAAGATTTCTCCGGGCGGCGGGTAATTCGGTTATTTATACAGCGGGCCGTAGGCGGCGCAGGCTCTGTAGTCTGCACTCTCGAGGTCCTTTGTACCGAACGCAGACCATGCGTGCGGACGGTAGATGTCCTCGTCGGCGACGTTGTGCATCGCAACGGGGATTCTGAGCATGCTCGCGAGCGTGATGAGGTCTTTGCCGATGTGACCGTAGCTGATAGCGCCGTGGTTTGCGCCCCAGTTTGCCATGACGGAGTAGACATCCTTGAACGCGCCCTTGCCGGTGAGTCTCGGAGCAAACCAGGTGGTCGGCCAGGTCGGGTCGGTGCGCATGTCGAGCTTGTTGTGTATCTCATCGGGCAGGGTGGCGGTGTAGCCCTCGGCTATCTGAAGCACCGGGCCGAGACCCTTGATGATGTTGACTCTTATCATTGTCATGGGCATGACAGCCTGAGTCTTGAAGTGCGAGGAGTATCCGCCGCCTCTGAAATATCCGAGGTCTGCGGGGCACCAGTCGGTAGCCTTGAGCATAGCGTCGATATCCTCGTCGGTGACGTTCCACCACTCCTTCATGACCGCGTTGCCGTCCTTGTCCTTGCATACGCCCGTGGCGTCAAGCGCGGCGGCGCCGGAGTTGATGAGGTGGATGAAGCCGTCCTTTGCAACGCCCTCGGGGCGCATGCCGCAGACTCTTTCAACAGCGTCGGGGCTCCAGTATGTACGAACATCGGCGAACAGGCTCGCTCTGCCGGTGACGAGTTTGCCCAGAAGCATCGACAGACCGTTGAGACCGTCGTTCTCGGTAGCGAAAGTGAGCGGCTCTTTCTTGCCGTTCCAGTCGAAGGTGGTGTTGAGCATAGCCTCGGTGAAGTCGCCGTTGGGCATGAAATCGGTCCACTGGCGCTGACCCTGGAAGCCGCCGAGAATGGCGTTGCGGCCGAGAGCCTCTTCGTGCCAGCCGTCCTTGGGACCGGAGTGCTCAGCCTCTGCGCCGACGGGGCGGACATCGTTGAGCTTATCGTTGCCGAGCATGATGTCGCGGCAGATAAGGGTCATCTTGACGACGAACTCCCACTCCTTCTCCTTCTGCTCGGGGGTGTGTCTGATATTTTCGGGGTTCTTGTCGAAGCCCTCGGGGCAGTTTGCCTTGACCCACTTGAGCGCGCGCTCATATTCCTCGTGGTCATAGATGCCGAGCTCGACGCGGCGGGTAACTTCGACCATGTCGACCCACTCGGCGCGGATGCCGAGATACTCCTGCCAGAAATCGGCGTCGCAGAACGAGCCTGCGATACCCATTGCGACAGCGCCTATGCCGACATAAGACTTGCCTCTGAGCTGACCGACAGCCGCGGCGCAGCGTGCGAAGCGGAGAATCTTCTCGGCAACGTCATCGGGGATGGAGTTGTCGGTGACATCCTGAACATCCTTGCCGTAAATCGAGAATGCGGGCAGACCTCTCTGTGCATGAGCCGCCAGAACCGCCGCGAGATAGACCGCGCCGGGGCGTTCGGTGCCGTTGAAGCCCCAGACTGCCTTGACGGTCAGGGGATCGAGATCCATCGTCTCGCTGCCGTAGCACCAGCAGGGGGTGACGGAGAGGGTCGCGCAGACGTTCTGAGTCGAGAAGAAGTCGGCGCACTTTGCCGCTTCTGCTGCTCCGCCTATCGTGCAGGGGGAGATGATGCACTCAAAGGGAGTGCCGTCCGAATAGAACACATTTTCTTCGATGAGCTTCTTGGCAGCGAGCGCCATGTTCATCGTCTTTTCCTCAAGACTCTCTCTGACTCCGCCCCAGCGGCCGTCAATGATGGGTCTGATTCCAAGCTTTGCTTTTGCCATTTTTCAGTCATCCTTTCGATGTTGTGTTGCCACTACCGGGCGCAACACTTATTTAAGTATTTTCAAAAAGCTCTCATATGCGCCCGCCCATTTGTCGGTGTCGCACGGAGCATATTCGCGTAATGCTTCGCTGCGCGAGATTATCTCCCTTGCCTTTTTGATATCCGGAATGTCGCCGGAGCTCAGGAGCTGAACGGCGATGTTGCCGAGCACGGTCGCCTCTATCGGACCCGCCTTCACGGGGACATTGCAGGCGTTCGCGGTCATCTGGCAGAGCAGGGTATCTTTCGTGCCGCCGCCGATAACATGTATATCAGGATAGTCCCTGCCGGTACATTCTTTTATCATCGAGAATGTGCTGCGGTATTTCATCGCAAGGCTCTCGTAGATGCAGCGCATTATCTCGCCGACTGTCTGCGGGACATACTGACCCGTCTTGCGGCAGAATTCGCGCACGCGGCCGGGGATATCTCCGGGCGGCGTGAACTCGGGGGAGTCGGGGTCGATGAAGCACTTGAACGGCTCCGCCGAGAGCGCCATGCGCTCGAGGTCGGCGTAGCTGTATTCCTCGCCCTCGCGCTTCCACTGCCTGCGGCTCTCCTGAATGAGCCACAGTCCGATTATATTTTTGAGCAGCCCGGTCATGCCGCCGTAGCCGCCCTCGTTGGTGATGTTTATCGAGAGCGATGTGTTGTTGACAATGGGCTCGGGTATTTCCGTGCCGAAGAGCGACCATGTGCCGCTGCTCAAAAACGCGAAGCTGTCGAGCTGAGAGGGGACGGCGGTTATCGCTGACTGCGTGTCGTGTCCGCATACGCTGACAACTTTAACGGGGTCGAGCCCCAGCTCTTCGCATATCTCCGCGCTGAGCATTCCGTTTTCGGTACCCGACGGCACAATGGGCGTGAGGATTCCCGACGGGATGCCGAGGCGGTCGAGAATGTCGTATGCCCAGTCTTTTGTCTTTATGTCAACCATCTGCGAGGTGGTCGCTATTGAATATTCGGTCTGCTTTCTGCCCGTGAGCATATATGCGAATAAATCGGGCATGAACAGCATTTTATCCGCCCTGTCGAGAATGTGCGGGCGGTATTTTTTGAGCGCGCAGAGCTGGAAGAGCGTGTTGAGCTCCATGAACTGGATGCCCGTGCGGGAATAGAGCTCCTCGCGGGGAACTGTTTTAAACACTTCTTCAATCATTCCCGCCGTGCGTGCGTCGCGGTAGTGAATGGGATTTTCGAGCAGGCAGCCGAACTCATCGAGCAGCCCGAAGTCAACGCCCCAGGTGTCGATGCCGATGCTGTCGAATCCGCCGGCGAGCTTCGCCTTTGTCAGTCCCTGCTTTATCTCAAAAAACAGGCGCAGAACATCCCAGTAGAGCGTGCCGTTCACGCTCACGGGGTCGTTCGAGAAGCGGTGAACTTCTTCGAGGCGGATATTCTCCCCGTCAAAATGTCCGATTATCGCGCGTCCGCTCGACGCGCCGAAGTCGAACGCCAAAACTCTTTTTTCCATTGATGCAGAGTCCTCCGAGTTATTTTACAACGCCCTTTTTGAGGATGATGTTTGCGTATACGGCGGTCTCGCCCGTCGCGATGACGGCGTATGCCTTTCTCGCTCTGTCATAGAAAGCGAAGCGCTCCATGAGCTCGAAGTTCTTGTCGCCCTCGTTCGCTTTGACTATCTCTTCGTATTTGTCCCAGACTGCCGGGCGGTCTCCGTCGCCGTTGTTGTCCATGAGCGCAACGGGGGCGTCAACATAGGTGTCGAGGGGCATGAGCTTCAAAACCGCGTCGAGAACCTCGGGCACTCCGTGACCGTCGAGGCGAACAAGGCGCTGAGCTATGCTCGCCGCGGGGAAGTTGCCGTCGCCGATAACTATCTCGTCGCTGTGTCCCATCTCCATGAGGATCTTGAGAAGCTCGGGGGAGATGATAGGTGAAATATTTTTAAGCATTTTTATATCCGTCCTTTCGGAAAAATCAGTCGATTGAATACATGCTGTAGAGCTCGCTGTATACGCCGCCCTTTGCCATGAGCTCGCGGTGGCTGCCCTGCTCGGCGATGCCGTCTTCTGTCAGCACGACTATCTCCGCCGCGTTTCTGATTGTCGTGAGCCTGTGGGCGATAGTTATGACCGTGCGCCCCTTTGCGAGCTCTTCGAGCGACTGCTGAACAAGGCGTTCGCTCTCGTTGTCGAGCGCGCTTGTCGCCTCGTCGAGAATGACTATCGGCGGGTTCTTCAAAAACAGGCGCGCAATTGAAATGCGCTGCTTCTGCCCGCCGGAGAGCTTGACCCCGCGCTCGCCAACATATGTGTCGTAGCCCTCTGGCAGCTCTTCTATAAATTCGTGTGCCCCGGCTCGCTTCGCCGCGGCTATTATATCTTCTTTTTCAGCTCCCGGGCATCCGTAGGCTATGTTGTCCCTGACCGTGCCGGAGAACATGTAGACATCCTGCTGAACCGTGCCTATATTCGAGCGCAGCGAAGCTAAAGTTATGTCGCGGATATCTTTTCCGTCGAGCAGTATGCTGCCCGAATCCACATCGTAGAAGCGGGGGATAAGATTGCAAAGCGTAGTCTTGCCGCCGCCGGACGGACCGACGAGGGCAACATTCTCGCCCGGAGCTATATGCAGGGAGAAATCGGAGAGAATTTTCTTGTCCGTGCCCTTGTATGAAAATGTAACGTTTTTGAATTCGATATCGCCCTTGACGCCGCTTATGGGCTTTGCGTCCGGACTGTCTTTTATGTCGCTGACTTCGTCCATTATTTCAGTGAAGCGCTCGATGCCAGTCATGCCGCGGTTGAACTGCTCGCTGAATTCGACCATTGTGCGTATCGCCGCGAGCAGGGTGCTGACCATGAGCAGGCTCGCCGAGAAGTCGCCGACGGTAGTCTTGCCTTTCATCATGAACACTGCGCCCACGCCGACTATTGCTATATACATCAGTCCGTCGCAGAGCCGTACAGTGCAGTGGAAGCTCGCCATGTATCTGTAGCCGTTTTTCTTCGATTTGAAGAAGCGGCGCGAGCCCTCGTTGAACTTTTCTCGCTCAATGTCCTCGTTGGCAAAGCTCTTGACAACTCTTATGCCGAGCAGTGAATCCTCCGTCCGCGCGTTTATCTCGCCGATCTCGCGTCTCTGCTGTTTGAACGCGGCGCGCATCTTGCGGCGGCTGCGTGAAGTCAGAAGCATCATAAGAGGCATGAGCGAAAAGACTATTATCGCAAGCCATATGTTCATCGACGCGAACATGATGAATCCCGCGATTATTTTTATCACGGTCATCAGGACGTTCTCCGGACCGTGATGGGCGAGCTCGGTTATGTCAAACAGGTCGTTTGTTATTCTCGACATGAGCTGGCCTATCTTCGTGTCGTCATAGAATGAATATGACATATCCTGCAAATGCGAGAACAGGTCGTTTCGCATATCTGTTTCAATTCTCGCGCCCATGATATGCCCGCCCGACGCCGTGTAGTAGCTCGCGGCGGTGTCGATTATTCGCAGTAGAATGTAGAAGCCGACTATTTTTATTATCAGCTCCGCCGTCAGGTCGTGAATATCATGCGCCGCGCGGTCGGTTATCTGCCGAACTATCAGTGGCAGGGCGATCTCGCATACGGTGGTCATCGCGGAGCAGAACATATCGAGGGCGAACAGTCCCGAATATTTTTTATAGTAAGGCAGGAACCTTTTGAGCATCCTGCGGTTGCGGCTGGAGTAGTCCCCGGACAAACAAACACCCCTAATCAAGCAGTTATATATCAAAATTATACAACATTTATTTCCCTTTGAAAAGGGTCGGCGGAGAGAAAAAATATTTTCTTGCCTGTGACAGTTTTTGTCCTTGAAAAAAGACGAGCGTTTTTGTATACTATGATATATACAAACGCATATAAACACATTTTATATTTTATTTTATAAAGAAAGGGAGGTCTCACTATGCGTATTCTCATATGCGACGATGAGCCCGCAATGGTCAAGCAGATATCCGAAATAATCGCGGACGCTTATCCCGATATTGAGCTTGTCGGCGTACACAGCTCCGCCGAGCTGTCCGAGAAGCTGGTGCCCGAGGACGCAAACAGAAAATTCGACCTCGCCTTTCTCGATATTGCCGTCAGCGACGAGAGCGGCGTGGATATCGCCGAGTTTGTCGGCGCGTTGTGCCCCGGGGTCAAGATAGTTTTCGTCTCCGGGAATCAGGATCTCGTCTCGAAGGCGTTCGTGACCGTTGACGACTGCGGGTATATCTATAAGCCCGTCGACCCGAAGCTACTTCTCGGCTATATCGAGCGCGAACGCGCCGGGATGCATCAAAGACCGAGCCGCGAATATTTTGAATACACCCGCCGCGGCCGCTCCCGCCGCGCCGCAGACCGCGACTCCCGCGGCCGCCAGCACGACCGTCTTCACGGCGTCCGCCCCGTCAGGGCCGCTCTGCTCCGGCATGTCCGGGGCTGCTACCTCCACGTCCTCCGCCGGCTCCGCATACGGCGAGGCGGTCGGCGCCGGTTCGGGCGTCGGCTCGGGAGTGGGTTCGATAGTCGGCTCAGGCGTGGGCTCTGGGGTAGGCTCAGGGGTCGGGGGCATGGTGTGCTCTGAGGCCGTCGTGCCCAGTATGGGCGGCTGATATGTCGGCTCC
>ERZ827528.3758-NODE-3758-length-11973-cov-5.080383_pt1 | contig 11973 bp, 13 predicted proteins | sample MGYA00519768_ERZ827528 | MGnify/ENA primary metagenome ERZ827528 (study PRJEB31778, sample SAMEA3449343) | human gut metagenome | biome: human gut; feature: human-associated habitat; material: faeces | place: United Kingdom | collected 2010/2012 ...
CAGCAGCAGGGCGTAGCCCGTCATGGCAAAATGCCCCGCCCCGGCCATTCCCAGGGCCCGCAGGGCGTAGCCCAGCAGCGCCGCGGCCACGCCGCAGCACATCAGCCAATCGCTGCACTGATTGGCCAGAAAACAGTTCATGCCTCGCTTCATCTGACCGCGCTCCTCTCCGCCGGTCAGGGCCGGCGCACGCTCAGTCGGCTTCCTCGTTCAGCAGGGCTTCCAAAAGCTCCACCGCTGTCACCACCATGATGTCGCAGTGGGCGGTGACCCCCAGCCGCACGGCGGCGGGCGTCTTGTCCGTGGCGCCGGGGCGGGCCGCCCGCAGGTCGCCGCAGTGGATGTGGCCGAAGGTCTCTTCAAACCGGTCCCGCAGGGCCTTGGCCTTGGGATAGACCCGCTTCCGCCCCGCCCGGTCCGTCTCCGTCACGTCCGGGTCCAGCATCCCCAGCACCAGCACCGCGCCGCTGACGGCGCCGCACAGCTCCTGAAAGCTGCCGCCCACACCGCCGCCGAAGCCCTTGGCGGCGGCCATCATGGTCTCCGGCGTCAGGCCCGTCAGGTCGGCGAAGGACGCCGCCACGGCCTGGGCGCAGTTGTAGCCCTCTTTTCGGTACTGGTATGCCATTGCACAACGGTCCATGGGTATCATCTCCATCTTTCGTATTCCTCAAATTCTGAGAAGTATTTTACCTTTACAGTCCTTTTGCCAGCTGCTGAATCTTCCGCAGCCGGTGGTTCAGGCAGGATTTCGTCACCGGCGGGTCCAGGGACTCCGCCAGCTCGCTGAGGGTCAGCTCCGGGTGGGCCAGCCGGGCCGCCGCCGTCTGCTGGAGCTTCTCCGGCAGCTGGTCCAGAAGGCCCGCCTCCCGGAGGCGGCGGATGGCCTCCAGCTGCTCCTGGGCGGCCTCCACCGCCTTGTCCAGGTTGGCGCTGTCGCAGTTGAGGCGGCGGTTGACGCTGTTGCGCAGGTCCTTCTCCATTTTGGTGGTCATGACGCTCATGGCCGCCACCGGCGCGCCGATGAGGGTGAGAAAGTCCTCGATCTGGTCGCTCTGCTTGAAGTAGGTGATATAGCTGCCGTTGCGGCTGACGCTCTTGGGGGGATAGCCGCACTCCCGCAGTAGCACCTCCAGCTCCCGGCTCACCTGCAGATGGGAGGTGGCCAGCTCCAGGTGATATCGCTTCTCCGGGTCCGTGACGCTGCCCCCGGCCAGAAAGGCCCCCCGCATAAAGGCGGTGCGGCAGCACTCATCCTCCAGCAGGCCGAAGTTCACATGCAGCACCAGACTGGGGTCATAGCCCAGCAGATCAACGATGCGGCGGAGCTTCTCCTGCCGGGTAATGCGGAAGATGAGCTTGTCCCGGGTGCCATCGGGCAGGCTGTCGAATTTCAGGGAAAATGCCCGCTGGAACAGTCGGGGCAACCGGCCGGCAAACTCCGGGTTCTCCGTAATAATGCGCACCTCCGCAGAGGAGAAGGTGTTGCAGAACAGCAGCACCCCATAGGCCTCCGCCCGGGCGCAGCACTGCCGCGACACCGGCTGGCGGCACAGTTCGCTTTTGACTTTATAGGCAAAGGACTGCATGGCTGAGTCTCCTTTTATTTTTCCACTTGGTTGTGGGTGGCACGATGGGGACCGGCGGTGACCACGCGGATATTCCGCTGGTTGTGCAGCTGTACCAGCTCCCAGGCCAGGTGGCCGGGGTTATGGCGCACCAGGCCGTTTTCTACCGTGGACACCGGGCGGCTGACGATCTCCACCCCCAGGGCCTCCACGGACTCCCGGTCGCAGAAAATGGGCTCTGCTCCCTCTTGGGCATAGCGCTGCACCACCGCCGGGGGAATGGGGGAGGAATTGGTCAGGCACAGGTCGAACAGCCCCGGGCAGGAGTGCTTGAACAGGGCGCGGATGTGGTCGGACACCGTGTAGCCCTCGGTTTCGCCGTCCTGGGTCATGACGTTGCAGACATAGACCTTCAGTGCCCGGGAGCGGCGGATGGCGTCCACAATGCCGTCCACCAGCAGGTTGGGGATGATGCTGGTATACAGGCTTCCGGGAGCCAGAACGATGACCTCCGCCTCCTCCAGGGCCTCCACAGCCGCCGGCAGGGCCCGGGGATGCTCCGGGATCAGCCGCACCCGGCGGATGCGGCAGTCCTGCTCCTTCTTGCAGCGGAAGATCCGGCTCTCGCCCACTACGCTGGCTCCGTTTTCAAAGGTGGCCTCCAGCTGCACGTCCGCCGTTGTCACCGGCAGCACCCGGCCGGTAATGGCCAGCACCTGACTCATGCTCTCCACCGCCCGGTCAAAGCTGGGCATAATGCCGTTCAGGGCCGCCAGGAACAGATTGCCGAAGCTCTGTCCTGCCAGCGTCCCCTCGCAAAAGCGATAGTGCATCAGCTGGGCCATCAGAGGCTCGGCATTGGCCAGAGCCTCCAGGCAGCTGCGGATGTCTCCCGGCGGCAGCATTCCCAGGTCCTGCCGCAGCCGGCCGGAGCCGCCGCCGTCGTCCGCCATGGTGACAATGGCGGTGAGATTCTTTGTATACAGCTTCAGCCCCCGCAGCAGCGTGGACAGACCCGTTCCGCCGCCAATGGCGGCAATGCGGGGCCCGTGCTCCGGGGCCACAGAATAGCAGCCGCCCATAAGCGCACCTCCTTACCGGGAGATATCCCGGTGATTTTCCGTGACCTGATATCCCTCGCGGGTGATGTAGGCCGCCAGCTCATGGGCCACGGCCACGGACCGATGGTGGCCGCCGGTGCAGCCGATGGCGATGACCAGGGCGGTCTTGCCCTCCTCGCTGTACAGCGGCAGCAGGAAGCCGATCATTTTCTCCAGCTGCTCCATGAACTCATGGGTCTGCTGGAAGGAGAATACGAAGTCCCGGACCTCCTGATCCAGGCCTGTCTTGTTTTTCAGCTCTGCCACATAATAGGGGTTGGGCATGAACCGCACGTCGAACACCAGGTCCGCTTCAATGGGGATGCCGTGCTTGAAGCCGAAGGAGAGCACGCTGACGTTGAGCCCGCCCCGGTCCGACGGGGTGCCGAACAGGTTCAGCAGCTCACTGCGGAGCTTGGCCGTGGATAGGGAGGAGGTGTCCAGCACAAAGTCCGCGTGGTCCCGCACCGGCTGCATCAGCACCCGCTCCCGCCGCACGGCCTCCTCGATGCTCAGACCCTTGGCCTGCAGCGGATGCATGCGCCGGGTCTCCTTATAGCGGTTGATGATGGTGGGGGTATCCGCCTCCAGAAACAGCATGCGGCAGTTGACACCGCTGGCCTTCAGCTGCTCCAGGGTGTCGATGAGCATGTCCGTGGGCTCGCCGGAGCGCACGTCGTATACCAGCGCCACCCGGTCGTACCGGCCGCTGGAGGCGGCGCAGAACCCGGCGAATTTCATCATCATCTCCGCCGGGAGATTGTCCACGGTATAGTAGCCGATGTCCTCCAAAAACGAGGCCGCCCGGCTTTTGCCGCCGCCGGACAAGCCGGATATAATGAGAATTTCCATGTTATTTCCTCTTTTCCCGGGAAATTGCTTATTCACCCACGAACCGGACCTCCGGCTCCAGGCGGACGCCGTGGGCCCGGTATACGGCCTCCTGCACCCGGCGGATCAGCTCCTGCACGTCGGCGCAGGTGGCGTTGCCGGTGTTGATGACGAAGCCCGCATGCTTTTCGGATACCTGGGCGCCGCCCACCGTCAGGCCCTTGAGGCCGGTCTGGTCGATGAGGGTCCCGGCGAAATAGCCCTCCGGCCGCTTGAAGGTGCTGCCGGCGCTGGGCCACTCCAGAGGCTGGGAAGCCTTGCGCCGGGCCATCAGATCGTCCATCCGGGCCCGGATGGCGGCGGGATCGTCCGGGGTCAGGCGCACCACCGCACCCAGCACCACGGCGCCGTCGGCCAGAAACCGGCTGTGCCGGTAGGCGAAGGCGGCCTCGGGGCCGGTCAGACGGCGGATGCCGTCGGGATACAGGGCGGTGACCTCCGTCACTACCTGGCGCATTTCTCCGCCATAGGCCCCGGCATTCATGCACACCGCGCCCCCCAGACTGCCGGGGATGCCGTGGGCAAATTCCAGCCCGGTCAGGCCCGCCTGCTGGGCGTATACCGCCAGGCGGCTGAGCAGGACGCCGGCGTCGGCTTCTAAGGTCACATCGTCCAGACGGCGGATGCCGGTCATGCGCTCCGCCGTTTTGATGACCAGGGTGTCCAGCCCCCGGTCCGACACCAGCAGGTTGGTGCCCCGGCCCAGCAGAAACGGCTGCACGCCGCATTCCTCCGCCAGCCCCAGCAGGATCACCAGCTGCTCCCGGCTTTCCGGAAAGGCCATGCGCCGGGCCGGACCGCCGATGCGGAAGGAGGTATGGCGGCTCATGGGCACGTCATGCTCCACCGTCATGTCCGGCAGGTAATCCCGGAGCTTTTCATCCAATCGTTCATACCACTGCATAGCGTCCTCCCTCATATCCGTTTCTTCTTGCCCAGCAGCGCAGCGCCGATGATGCCCGCCTGATTCCCCAGCTGAGCCTTGACGATGCGTGTTTTCTTGTCGGAGCTGCAGGGGATGGTCTCCTGCTCCACCAGCCGCTGCAGAGGGTGCAGCAGCTGCTCATCGGACTCGTTGCTGACGCCGCCGCCGATGGCCAGGGTATCCGGCTGGAAAATGTTCACCACGTTGGCGATGCCCGCCGCCAGATAGCCTATATACATGTCGCAGACCTGCCGGCCCACCGGGTCCCCCAGCCGGGCGGCCATAAAGGCCGACTGGCCGGACACATGGCCGTCATGCTCCTGGATGACCCGGGCCAGGATGCTGTCGGGGTTGCCCTGCAATGCCTGGGCGGTGAACCGCTTCAGAGCGCTGGCGGAGGCGTACTGCTCCCAGCAGCCCCGCCGGCCGCAGGGGCAGGGGAGACCCTGATAGTCGATGCAGCTATGCCCCACCTCGCCGGCCATACCGTTGCCGCCGTGGAAAATCTTGCCGTTGTGGATGATCCCGGCGCCGATGCCGGTGCCCAGGGTGATGGTAACGAAGCGTTTGCTGCCCTGCCCGGCTCCGGCGTAGTATTCCGCCAGGGCGGCGCAGTTGGCGTCATTTTCTACATACAGACGCAGTCCCAGCCGCCGCTTGAACAGCTTCCGCAGAGGAATGTTCCGCAGAGGCAGGTTGCAGGTATACACGATGGAGCCGGTGCGGATATCCACCACGCCAGGGATGCCCGCCCCCACAGAGGCGATATCCTGCACCGCAATGCCGCCCTGGGCTGCCAGCTCCTCCGTCAGGGTCACCAGGGTGTCCGCCAGAACGTCCGGGTCCGATACCTCCCGGATCTTCATGCTTTTCACGGCCAGCAGCCGTCCGTTTTCATCCGTCAGCCCGGCCTTCAGGTTGGTGCCGCCGATGTCGATGCCGATATAGTTCATTGCTTCTCCTTGGCCTGCCGGGCCAGCTCATCCATTTTCTGGTCAAATTGCGTCATGAAGTCCCGGGCGGAGTTATAGCCGTATCGCATCTGGCGATTTTTCATGGCGGCGATCTCCACGATACCGGCCAGGTTCCGCCCCGGCCGCACGGGAATGGTGACATAGGGCAGCTGCACCCCCAGGATGGTGTAGGTATCGCCCTCCAGGCCCAGGCGGTCATAGAACTTACCGTCCTGCCAGGGCTCCAGATGAATCACGATCTCAATGTCGGAGTCAAACTGCACCGCGCCCATACCGAACAGCTGCTGCACGTCGATGATGCCGATACCCCGGATCTCAATGTAGTGGCGGATGATCTCCGGGGCCGAGCCGTACAGGGAGTCGGAAATGCGGCGAATCTCCACCGCGTCGTCGGCCACCAGCCGGTGGCCGCGCTTGAGCAGCTCAATAGCGGTTTCGCTTTTGCCGATGCCGGAATCGCCGATCATCAGCACCCCCTGGCCATAGATGTTCATCAGGACGCCGTGGCGGGTGATCTGGGGGGCCAGGGCCCGGTTCAGATAGTCGATGATGTGGCTGGTCAGCTCCACGGTGGTCTTTTCCGTCCGCAGCAGGGTCCGCCCGTGCTTGCGGGCAATCTCCATCAGCTCGGGAAAAATCTCCATATTCCGGGCCACGATCAGCGCCGGGATCTCGCAGCGCAGCAGATCCTCGAATACCTTTCTCCGCTGCTCCAGGGGCATGGCCTTCAGAAAGGTGAACTCCGCCTTGCCCAGAATCTGCAGGCGTTTTGGCTCGAAGTAGTCATAAAAGCCCACCAGTTGCAGGGCCGGGCGGTTCACGTCGGGGATGGTGATCATCCGGGTGTCATAGTCCAGGCCCTTGTAGACCACCTCCAGATCAAAATCCTTCACCAGCCGGCTGAGGCTGGCCGGGTCGCGTCTTACTTTCTCCATATACAGGTCCTCCATCCGGCCTTGCCGGTCCGCGCTTGCATATACTTATATTTATATGTTATTATATCGTATATACCCCTTTTTCGCAAGACCCACGACGCTGTCTGAATTTTTTTCGTTTTTTTGTCAAATAATGCTTGCATTTCGCCTTGCAATCTGCTAAGATATCTATTGCTTGTGATGTTGGCAGGCAAGTTTCTCACAGCAAGGAGGTGCAACGGATGGCAAAGTGCGAGTTCTGCGATAAGGGCGTGACCTTCGGTATCAAGGTTTCCCACTCCCACAGACGCTCCAATCGTCCCTGGAAGCCCAATGTCAAGCGCGTGAAGGCTATGATCAATGGTACGCCTCGCCATGTGTACGTTTGTACCCGGTGTCTGCGTTCCGGTAAAGTTACCCGCGCGATCTAAGCTCGGACAAACAAGACGGACCCTATGCCATGCGGCACAGGGTCCTTTTTCTTTCGGCAAGAAGGCGGGACACAGCGTCCCGCCTTTTGTCATGCAGTTATGCCTTCAGGCAGCGCAGGACCGCCAGAAGAATGGAGTAATACTTGCTGTCCGGCGTGTCGGCGCGGCTGGTGATGATCACGGGGCAGGACGCGCCGCAGATGGTACTGGCCATGGTCTTGCCGGCAATGTAGGTGATGGACTTATACAGCACGTTGCCGATTTCGATAAAGGGCACCAGCAGGATATCCGCCTGACCTGCCACAGGGTCATGGATGCCCTTGTGCTTCACGGACTCCATGGAAATGGCACCGTCCAGGGCCAGAGGACCGGACACCACGCAGCCGGGAATACCGCGCTTGGCGATTTCGGCGGCGGACACGGTGGAGGGCATCTTCTCCGTGACGTTTTCCACGGCGGAGAGAACCGCCACCTTGGGCAGCTCCACGCCCAGGGCATTGGCCACCGGCAGAGCGTTCTCTACAATGCCGATCTGGGTATCCACATCGGGGGCAATGTTGATGGCGGCGTCGGTGATCATCATAAAGCGGCCTTCATACTCGAAAATGCCGCACTGGCTCACCAGACGGCGGCCGCTGGCGGGGATCAGACCGGTCTCCCGGTTCAGAATGGCCTTGGCAAAGCTGGAGGTCTGAAGAATGCCCTTCATGGGGATGTCCGCCTTCCCCTGGCGCACCAGCTCCACGGCGGCCTTGGCGGCGTCCAGCTCCGGGCCGTCAAAGTCCACGATCTCATACTCGGCGGGGTCCTCGTTCATCTCCCGCAGCAGGGCCAGGATCTCGTTCTTCTTGCCCAGCAGGGTGCCGTCCACCACGCCCCGGCGATGGGCGTTGACCACGGCGCTGAGGGCGGGCTCGTCGTGGGCGTTGGCCAGGACGATGCGCTTTTTGTTTTTATGAGACAGGACATAGGCTTCCAGTTCCTTAAAATTCGTGAACATATTCGTTCCTCCTATTTGACTTTTCCGTTTGGCTCCCATTTCACCGGGAACAAAACTATTATACAACCCCTTTTCGGCAAAAACAACCAAAAGTACGGAATTTTTCTTTGCCATGCTGGCGAAAAATCCTTGCTATCCGTGGGCATTTCCTGTATACTTTACTACAATAAGGAGGGGCTGCTATGACCATCGAAAAAATCCTGTTTTACGGCATCATCATCGTGGGCGCCGCGCTGATCATTGGGCTGACGTACTATCGCATCGACTGGGCCCGCCACCCGGAGAAATACCAGGACCTGGTGGACCAGGCGGAGAAGGATGAGAAGGAGGCTGCTCAGCGACGTGCCATGCGCAGACTGGGCAGGAAAAAGAGAGGATAGACGAAAAGCGACCGGCTGCAAGGCCGGGCGCTTTTATACGGTCAGTTATTGTTTTCCGCCTGATCCAGTCCCAACAGCCGCAGGCCCCGCTCATTGAAGTAGGGCTTCAGCAGACTGTACGGCACCTGAAACGACTGCTCTCCGGCGGCGTAGGGGGCGATGGTATAGGGACTGAAGGCTACGGTGATGCCGCTGTCCTCGAAAATCAGGCACTGGTCCATCCAGGTCTGGAGGGTGTCCTGGTAATCCTCAAAGAAGCCCTCCTCACCGACCTGAGCCCAGACATCACTCTTTTTTACCTGGTACAGCAGGCTCTCGGCCACAGCTGCCCGCATGCCGTCCGCGTCGTCGGTCAGGTCCGTCATTTGAAGGGCCTGCCCGTTGTTCAGGTCAAAGCTCACCGCCAGCCGCCAGGAGTTGGGGTGCGCGCCGCCGGAATAGGAGCTGTAGTACATGCTGACGCACAGCAGCCGGGGACCGACCCAATAGTCGGTGGTGACCGTGTCGGAATACACATACTCCGTCTGCTCCCAGCGGGGGTCCGCGCCGTTGGTGCCGGCATAGGAGGTTCTGGCCATCTCTGTAACGTCAGCCAGGAACTGAAGCTGGCTCTTGCGCCACTGCTCGAAATACCGGTTGATGCTGTCCGCCGTCTGGGTGGTGACAGTAAGGGTATTGCCGCCGTCCTCCGGCTCCAGCTGGAACACCTGATAGCTGCCCTTTGCCAGCAGCCGGTCATCCTCGGCATAGTTCTCCTTATTCACCTGCTCCAGGCGGATGCTCCACTCCTGGGGCAGAGGGTCGGCTTTTTCCCCGGTATCCTTCGCCGGAGAGCCGGGGGGTTGCAGCTTGTCATCCGCCAGGGACAACATAGGTACGGCGCTGCATGCCGTCAGACACGCCGCCAGCGTCAGCAGCATGGCCGCCAGCAATAAAACATACAGCTTCTTCATAGGTATTTCCTCACATGATCCATGGGGTGGCCCGCCAGTCTGTGCCGCAGATGCCCTGAGACAGGTCGGGATACGCCAGAGTATACAAATCGGTCCACCCGGCCTCCCGGGTAAACAGGGCCTGGGCCTGGGGGCCCAGACGGGACACATCGGCGGGCTTGGTCAGCACCGGCGCACCGCGCATCTGCCGCAGCAGGTCACAGCCCCGGCGGCTGGCAGCCAAAAGCCGCAGATAGGGAATATGCTCCGGCTCCGGCAGCTCCAGATATGCCGCCAGCAGCATCCTCCGCAGCCGGGCCAGGGGATAACGCCGGGTTTTCGCAGTTTCCAGCAGGCGGTCTATGTCCGCCGTCTGCCGCACCGCCCGGTAAAACCGGCGGTACAGTCCCTCGCCGCCGCCGTCGTAGGGAAGAAAGTCCTTCTCACCCATCCGCCGTAGCCGGGAGAGAATGGCCAGCTGACAGGCTCGCATATCCACCGGAGCCCGTCCTGCCGCCAGCTCCCGCCGCAGCACCGCCGCCGATTCCTCCGGCAGAAGGGCTATGGCCTCCTCCGTCTGTCCCGTCCGCAGGAGCCTGCGGATGTGGGAGGCCGGGGCAATGCCCTCCATCACGGGACCGTCGTGCTGCCCGCCTCTGCGCGGAAACGTTACCGGCTCCATAGGGAAGTCCGCCCGGCGCAGGGCCTTCAGGTATTCAATGGCCAGGATGTTGTTGGGCTGAGCCAGCAGCGCCGCATCCTGGGGCCCCAGCAGCTTCTCCACCGCCAGCTGCCGGCACCGGGCAAAGGTTTCGCCCCCCTCCAGCCGCTGCCGGACGGCATCCTGATATGCACCCCCGGACAGGCATGCCTCCACCCGGCGCAGAGCCTCCAGATCGCCGCACTCGCTGCCGAAGGCCAGGTGGGTCACCACCCCGGCTTTTTGCAGCAGCTCCACGCCGCCCCGGGCAAATCGCTCGGCTCCGGACACTGCCCAGGGGGTAGGCAGCTCCAGCACCAGGTCCGCCCCGTTCCGGACGGCCATTTCCGCCCGGGCGAACTTGTTCACGGCGGCAAACTCCCCCCGCTGGGTGAAGCAGCCGCTCATGGCGCACACCACCGGCCCCTGCTGCCGCAGCTGCTCCAGCATCCACCGGTGCCCCAGATGAAAGGGGTCGTATTCGCAGATCACACCGAAAACCGGCATGCTGTTCACCCCCCTCCGGAAGATTACAAATAGTTACAAACCAGTTACAATTTCACAACGATTTTTCCGGCATTTTGTGCAGCGTGAAAAAAGATAATCATCACACTGTTCAAAACTGGGCATTTGGTTCATTTCTGGCTTCATTATACCTCATTTTTGGAAATTTTGCAATCCTCTTGACAACTCCCCCTGGGAATCCGTACAATATAGGTGAAAAAAATGATTTATTGGGAGGAAACCAATTATGAAGATCGGACTCGTATACGCCATGACCGGTGAGATCGAGAGCCTGCTGACCCAGGAAAACGCCCAGCCGCTGCAAACCGTGGCCGGGGTGCCTTTTTACCGGATCCGGCCCGACGTCATCGCCTGCGCCGGCGGCGTCAGCAAGGTCAACGCCGCTATGGCCACCCAGCTGCTGATCAGCCTGTATCAGCCGGATCTGGTGCTCAACGCCGGGGTAGCCGGGTGCTTTGAGGATATGCCCATTGGCTCCATCGTTCTGGCGGAGGGCTTTTTGCAGCACGATGTGGATACCAGCGCCCTGGGCGACCCTGTGGGACTGGTGTCCACGGTGAACCGGGTGCAGTTCCCTACCAGCGACCTGGACCGGGCCAAGGCCGCCATGGACCGGGTGGGCGTGCCATACCGCACCGGCTGGGTAGCCACCGGCGACTGGTTCGCCACCGACACCCCCCGGGCCCATTGGATCGCTGACACCTTTCACCCGCTGCTGTGCGATATGGAGGGCTGCGCCGACGCCCAGGTGTGTCTGCGCAACGGGGTGCCCTTCATGTCCGTCAAGTCCGTGTCCGACTGTCTGTTCGAGCACCACGACTTTGTGTTCAATTTCCCAACCGCCATGCGGGATCTGAACCGGGTGGTCATGGCTTTTGTGGACCGGCTGGAGGCGTGACATGGAAAAAATTGCCAGCTTTACCGTGAACCACAATGTGCTGGTGCCGGGTCTGTATCTGTCCCGGCGGGACGGGGAGGTCTCCACCTTTGATCTGCGCTTCAAAAAGCCCAACACCGGCGACCTGCTGACCAATGCCCAGCTGCACTCCGTGGAGCACATTATTGCCACCCTGCTGCGCAATAGCCCGGAAAGGGATGCCGTGATCTATTTCGGCCCCATGGGCTGTCAGACGGGTTTTTACTTCCTGTTCGACAGCCGCCGCCTGACGGATGCGGAGGCCATCGCCCTTTTGCAGCGGGTGTTCACCGCCGGTGCGGCCTATGACGGCCCCATGCCCGGCAAAAGCGCCGCAGAGTGCGGTAATTACCGCAACCTGGACGCAGCCCTGGCCCGGGCGTGCTGCGCCTTTTACGCGGACGTGATCCGCCGCTGGACACCGGAGGACCTGGTTTATCCGGAGGCCTGAATTTCTCTCGGAAAGGGCGAAAACCGGACAGACTGCTATAAAGGATGCCCTCTTGCCAAAATCGCCGTCGTGGGGTATAATACCCTCCGGAATACACAAAAGGAGCTTTTATACCATGACTTATACCTATACGCCCCGGGGCGTCTGCTCCCGGAAAATGACTGTGGAGCTGGAGAACGGCGTGATCAAGAGCGTCAATGTGGAGGGCGGCTGCAACGGCAACCTCCAGGGCATCAGCCGGCTGGTGGTGGGCATGGACGCCCAGG
>ERZ827528.3765-NODE-3765-length-11948-cov-3.217523_pt1 | contig 11948 bp, 6 predicted proteins | sample MGYA00519768_ERZ827528 | MGnify/ENA primary metagenome ERZ827528 (study PRJEB31778, sample SAMEA3449343) | human gut metagenome | biome: human gut; feature: human-associated habitat; material: faeces | place: United Kingdom | collected 2010/2012 ...
GACTGGATTCCATCTTTGGTTGTCGGATAGGATACCTTACTGAGATTTCCATCCTTATTATAAGTATACCGGATCTGATGTGCTTTGATATCATCTGCCGTTGGCTGAGCATTCTGACTGATCTCTGCAAATGCTGTGATCCTTCCTCTTTGATCATAAGTATATTCTGTATGACGATACGCAGTCTCTGTTTCAGATGATACCCTGTAATCTGTCATCTCCAGCAACTGCCCATAATCATCATAACGATACCGACTGATCAGTGTTTTTGTTCCTTCTTTGTCATAAGATTGTGTTTTTACAACAAGATTCCGGCTGTTATATTCATAGGTCTTTTTCGCCCCGTTGGCATAGACTTCTGAAATCTTATTTCCACGGTCATCATAGGTATACTTTGTTGTAATGGATTCACTGCCGTCTCCAAGATCCGATGTTGTTGTCACTGATCCGGATGCACTGGCTGTTTCCTGCTTGACATGTCCATTCGCATCTGTAACGCTTGTTGTCGTTGATCCGTCTGAATTCACCTGATAGGAAACTTTTGTCTTCTGCCCTCCCTGTGTGATCTCGGTTACACGATTCTGGTCATCATAAGCATAAGATATCTGATCTCCATTGCCATCGGTTTTTGTTGTCTCATTTCCCTTTGTGTCATACTCTGTTTTCTGTAAGATGGAACTGTTTCCAACCTTTACTGTGGCATCAGAAGTCCCTTTTGTAATCTCTGGATTCTGGATCGCAGCTGTCTGTTTTCCTTCTTTGTCATATAACTGCAAGGCAATCTTTCCATCTCCGGAAGTCTTTGTTCCAAGACTGATCGTTGCGATCTCTTTTCCGTCACTGGTGAACACATGATCCGTATATAATCCATGGCTGAAACTTCTGACGGTCTGCCCCGCTGCATCTGTCCATGACTTTTCACTGACACGTCCATTGGTCTTTGTTGTCTGAACGCTCAGATCCTGATAGTCTTTCGTTCCATTCAACGTATGAATCTGTGCATCTTCATATCCATAGGAAGTTTCCGTGACAGTATCTGTTCCGTCTGCTGATTCTGTTGCTTTGACTACACGATTGACAGAATCATATTGATAAGCTGTCTTTACTCCGGATGCACTGATTTCTGTTGCTACGGTTCCGTTATCATCGTATGTTTTAGATTCTGTCTGTGTCACTCCATCGGATGTTACTTTCGTCTGTATCGCTCTTCCCATGAAATCATACGATGTTTCCGTACTGCTTAAGATATTTCCTTTCCTGTCTTTACTGGTATTTTCTGTTTCACGTCCCATGGCATCTGTTTTTATCACAGATGTCTCTTTCTCTTCTCCCTGTGTCGTTGTTGTTGTCTGTGTCGTTCCCTGTACAGTATCCTGATATGTCGTTTGTTCTACAGAATCAGGAGCTCCTTCCTTTGTTGTCGTGACTGTTGTTGGCTGTCCGTGATCATCATAGGATGTGACTGTTTTGGTTTCTTCTTTTTTATTTTCACCTTTATCTGTTTCTGATATTACATTCCCTTTGGGATCATATTCATAAACAGTCTGTGAAATAAAGTCATTTCCATTCGTTGTAGTTTCGCTTGTTGGAAGATATGGATTTTTCTCATCCTCATACTCACTGCTTGTTATATCTCCGTTTTCTTCGGTCTCAGAGATGACATCATCGTTTTCATTGTACTCGATACTGGCGATCGTAAATGTTTCTTCTTTTTCCTTGTTTGTTTTCAAAAATTTCACCAGTCCGGCAGCATCCAGCTCCTGATAATCCACTTCCGTTTTAATCTTTCTTACAAGATATTCATTTACCCAGCCATTTTGTTCTCCGTCTTTTCCTCCATCATCATAACTGTAACTGCTTTCAATTCCATTGGCATCCGTCTTTTTCAGGATCTTTCCTGTATTCTTGTCAAAACTCATGGAATCCTGTGCTGTTTTGGTTCCGTCTGCCTTGTAGAAAGATACCGTTGTTGTTCCATCTCCATAAGAAAGCTGCTGGTATTCTCCATTCGGACGGATAAATCTTTCTGCTTTTTCTCCTGTATAAGCGATCTGGTACCCGTTCTTCTTTGCATCGATGATCTTGCTCATCTTCCCATTACTTCCATAAGCATATGTCTGATCCACAGAAGCTGTTTCTCCGCTGTTTTTGTGAGAAACATTCGTAAGTTTCCCTTCAGCATATGAATAAACAACCTTTGTTCCATCTGCAAGATCGATCTTCTTTAACAGATCTTCCTGTTCTCCGTTTTCATAATATGTAAAAATCAGTTCTTTGTTCAGATTGGAAACAACCTTATATAATCTTCCTTTTTCATCGTACTGATAGATCAGATAGTTGCCATTACTGTCCTCTGCTTTTGTGATCTCACCATTCCCATCAAATGCATATGTCATACCATCCTTCATATGGATATTTCCGACATTGGACACCGTGATCACTTCCTTTTCTCCTTCGGATGCTCCACTGTCTTCACTATCATCGTCTTTTTTCCCCGGACGATAATTTCCTTTATTGGAAATGGCACTTCCAAAGATATTTTCAGAAGCAGCATTCTGAAGTCTTGCATATGCCGCTGCTCTCTGATCCCCATTTGATGATCTTTTTACATCATCTTCTGTATTAAATGAAAGTGCATAGTCCTTTGTCTCCTTATTCTGATAAGAAACATCAACACTTCTGCTTTTTTGTGGACTGTATGTCAGATAGGTTCCGTCACTGTCCTGAAATACAAGATCATCTCCCAACTGGTATAATTCCTTATGAAAACTGTCATACCATCCTTTTCCAAGCATTCCTTCTTTATCTGACTGGCTGTTATAGGTTCTTGTGAGTTCAAGATTCAAAAGCAGTGATGGAATTGAAAAATCTGTACTTTCATACATCAGATTCCCCTGGGATTTTTCAACGGATCCTGTCCCATTGGGCGTGCTGATCTCCATGCTGTCTCTGTAATCTTTACTTCCTAGTCTTTTTTCATATTCTTCCTGTGTATCCTGTGCCACTTTTTCTGATAATGCATCCGTACTTTTTCCATTGATCGTTCCATCCATTGCCAGTTTCTGTGCCTGTACTTTATAATAGTAACTCTTGCCATCTCCCACTCTGGTATCCATGCAGTAGGAATCTTTGATCGCACCACGTACCAGTGTCGAATCATCCGGTGTGAAATCCGCGGATTCCCCCCTGTAAACTGCATAATAGATACTGTCTGTCAGTTCTCTCTTATCCCAGTAGATGACATTCTTTCCATACGATTTTCTGACCTTTACATTGGTTGGTGCATAATCCTGTGCTTTTGAGGCATCCGTATAATAATAGGATACTTTTGTTTCCCCGCTTTCATTCCCTGCTTTATCAACAACGATCACATAAACTTGATACTCTGTTCTTCCTGTCATGCTGTCTGCTGGAATCGAAACATTTGCATAGGCGTATCCATCTTCATCCGCCCTTGCACTTTCATGGTAAGTTGAGGTTCCTTCCAGACGGTATTTAAAATAGGATGCATTCTCATCTACGATTCCGACCTCCAGTCTCGGATTCAGAGAACCAGATGGTTCGCTCTCATCATTTCCTTCCTCAAAGGATATATCTCCTGCTTCCGGAGCCGTGCGGTCTATCGTAAACCATGCCGCTGCTCCCCAACCTGCAATATAACCGTTGTCTACTCCTCTTACAACAAGTTTATAATGGCCTTCCGGCATCGTACTGCAGTCAATATCCGCACTTCCGTTTCCACTCGTTCCAATCTTTGTAGATGAAGAATATGAAACATAATCACCTGTTTCTTCTCCATTTCCCCAGTTTGCAATCCTGTATTCCACACGGTTTAATGAATGGGATGAGATGCCTGCCCAGTTTACATGTAATGTCTTCTGATGATTGTTGTTTGCATACTGCGGTGTAACACTGACAGATGATGCCGTTGTCGGTCCATCATAATAAGTCACTGACATCTTTGGACGGTTTGATGATGCTCTGGAACTGTAAAACTGTCCATAACTCTTTGTCTCGTCCGCATTTTTTAACATCACACCATACGATGTGATCTTACCGGATGCACACTGTCTCGCATATTCCGTCAGATTAATGCTTCTTGCTTTCTTTGCAGTCCCTGTTGTTTTTACATTTCCATAATTCGTACTATATCCCGGGCGGTTACTCCATTTCAATCCAGGTCTGGTCCAGTTTTCTGTAACTCTTCTTGCCTCGATTGTCTGTCCACTCTGGCTGCTTCCGGTTTCATACATCGTAAGCGTTGCACTGTCTACATATTTTCCTTTGATCTTTGCTGTAAAATCTTTAAAACGCAGATATGTCCGGCAGACACCCTGTTTTGATTTTCCAGCCATCATGGCTGTAACTCCATTATCATAAAAATTCGTATTTTTATAAGATCCATTAATTACATAGACATCCCAGAAATCCGTGGATCCGGTCCATGTGACCGTCGGATCGATCGTGACTGGATACTGTCTATCTTTGTCCTGAAAGTAATCTTCATCCAGATGCAGGGTTAACAGATATGAACCTTCTTCTCCATCTGGTTCAATGTCATAGGAAAGCTTCTCACTGTATGCCTTTCCTGTATGATCGTTCATGTTTGGAGCTTCCAGTGTTGCGACCAGATCCTCTGTTTTTTCATCTAGGAAGCTGATCCCGCCATCCAGTATATTTTTCTTTGGGACCAGTCCTTTTGCCTGAAAGCGGAATTTTAAAACATTTCCTTCTGGAGCTTTGGTCAGTACGATACTTTCCTTGATCCCCATGTTTAACGACTGGTAAGAAAATGTACATTCTTTCTTCTGGGATTCATAGGAGACTTTCACTGGTTTTTCTTCTTTCTCTCCCTGTGCATCTTCCACAGGAAGATCTTCGATCGCCTGTCGGTCCAGCTCTTTGACCGATGTCAGGGCGTCTTCCGTATCTTCTGCGGTTTCTTTTTCGGAAGATCCATCCGCTGAAATGCTTCTTACTGCTTCCTCTGCCTGTGAGACAGCATCTTCCACAGAGTCTGTTCCAGGATCCTCCGTTTTCTTCTCTTCCTCATTCTTTGTTTCCTGTCCATAGATCGGTGCAAAAGAGATCTGATATTTCCCATTTTCCATTAAGACCGGTGTCTCTTCGGACAGATCTTTGGGAAGATAATGTTTTTTATCTCCTTCTTTATTTTCATACTGATAATCCTTTAGATCCTCACCCTGCTCACTCTTTGATTCCGTTACCCTGACAAGACTTGGATCGTACTCCTGAAGATCTCCATTCTTATCTTCAAACCGGACATCCTGTCCGTAAAAGACCGTCTGTTTCTTTCCATCTTCCATCTGGAAAGTGGTCGAATCTTTCGTGTTCTCTTCTTCAACAACTTCTTTCTTCTCTTTCGGTACCGTTTCTGCTGCTCCTACCACAGTCGTTTCATGCACGATCGCAGACCATTGCACGGATGTAAAAACCATCGTAAAGGTCAACAGACAACTGACAAAGATCTTTGCATATCTTTTCATAAACATCCTCCTATGCTTTTCCATTGGCTGTTTTCTATGTTTCCTCACCCTTATTTTGATCATTTCCATCTAAGACAGATTCCGCATCTTCTGAAAGATAGATAACTCCCCATTGATTAAGTTTTATATAAGTTGATTATACAAATATCATATATTCATTTCAATCACTTTTATTTTTTTCGACATCTTGCACAAAGATGTCCTGTATTTTTTTGTCACTCTACCAATTGTAAAAACATTCTTTGTCGTTCCTGAAGTCGTAAAATTTCCTTTTTTATCCTCATGTTCTAAATCTTATATTATTTTTCTTTTGTTTCCTTTTCCGATATTTCTCGATAAAAATAATTTTTTTACACATTTTATATAATTTACAGCCGTAAAACCACATACCTTTAGGTGTGTGGATACACGGCGTCTGGTTATCTGGGCCGTCTAATCCGGTTTCATATATTTTGTTGCAATATCCAATACCTTCTGTCGTGGTTTCCAGTTTTTATAGTTGCTCAGATTTTCAAAATAGTATGTAGCTGTTTGCAAGTTATGTAGCTACAATATATAAAAATATTCAAAAAAATCCTCCAATCCGAAATTGGACTGGAGGGCAAAACTAATTTTACTTCATTTTTCTCACACGGATTTCATGTATTTTGCTTGTTAATAAATCAAATTATTTTAATCATCCATCATACGATTAATATTAAACACAGGGAGTACAACGGTTTCTGTTTCTGGCTGTGCAGTCAATAAAGAAATTTCACTTCGTAAATACGGCATAAGGATTGCAACACTGTTTTTTGATATAAGTTCATTTTTTAAATCAGTTTCTATATCTTCTGTTCTAAAAGTAAAATATCCTGTAATACTAATATGAAATTTGTATTCATCAGGTTTTTTTCCAATGGCAATTACAGTAACTTTATAAGCTGCTTTATCTTTTCTTTCTCCAATATTAGTTTGAATCTCTAATTTTAATTCTGTGTCATTTTTAAATCCTAAACGATTGAATTCAATTTTATCAAATACAACTTTATCTAATCTCAATATACTCTTCATTTCTTTTTTCCTTTTATTCCCTTTCTATGCAGCATAAGAAATCTTTGTTTCACATATATCAATATTTGAATTATTTTCTCTATAAGAATATTCTTCATTTATTAATGAAGAAACAGAATCATCTTTATTCGAATATGGAAATTTTTGCTTTGGTTCTTTAATGTCGATTTCATGTTTTGTTTGTTTTAGGAAATATGTTTTACATTTAATATTTGCTAATTCTTCATCACATATTATATCTTCTAAATTTAATTTTATGCTCTTTTCTTTATCATATTGTTCCGATGCAAAAAACTCTTTATCAAATTTTTGCACATACTCTTTTATATGTTTCTGAAGGATTTTAAACTTTGCATCCTTCTCCGGCAAATCTTGATGATTTATATAATCAATTGGATATTCATTTACAATATCATTTTTTATTTCGTCACCAGAAACAACTTTCCAAAATATTTTCTGATTTAAGATTACATCCCTCATTGCAATATTTCCATGTAATAAGTTATAAACACTTAATAAAGATATTTTTACAACAATATATTCTCCATTTTCTATATCTGTACATAATGCCAAATAATATTGACACTCATCATCTTTACATAAGAAAAAAATTGGAACATATTCATAATCAACTAATATATGATCTAAATATATATTTTTATTATCCAAAATAAAACACAATTCTTTATTCATTTTTATCCTCCATAATTCTAAAGCTACTCAAATCTACATCTTTATACAGCCACCAACAGACATGTTCATCCTTAGTTTCTTGGGGTCCGCCTTCACAATGCACATAACCAGCAGCCATTTTTTTATGAGGGTTCGGAAATTTCATATTAAATTCTATAATTTCTTTATTTGTAAAAGTAGAAACCCCATACCAATGAGCATCATTTTTTAGCGATCTTCCTTTTACTAGTTTTTTAGGCTTTTTCCCAAGTTCAAAGTATGAACGAAAATCATTTTTATCTATTTCATGGAAATCAGTTATCTCTCTACTTACAGCTCGATAAACATATATTTTTTCATAATCAAACTTAGTATTTGATGGAAATTCAATTTCTTTATTCCGTAATTTTTCTTTTAAAATTGTTGGAAAATTTTCATATAATTCCTCTATTTCAGACATTTTTACCCCTTTTGTTTTACATCTTCTGTATATCTATATTGTCATACTAGCATAAAGAAATTGAAAAAACAATAAAATTGCTATTTAAATGGTAGTTTTTACACGTATTTTCAATGATTTACTACCATTTTATGCTTTTCTTTGTAAATTAATATGTAATTTTCAGCAATTCATATTTCTGTAAAACTTAATTTCTTTCATGACATCGTCTCCTGTTTCACATATAAGAAAACCGGATTCGATCAGATCAGTAAGACATCTTTGTTTTCTTTGCAATTTTTCATCTTCTCCTTCAACATAATATAAATAATATTTTGTAGCCATTGTTTTATCCCCTTTTGTCAACTACCCACCACCTAAAGGTGGTGGGCTTGTAACTGCCCAGTCGTACTAACGACTTACGTCTCCGACCTTTCACACCAATAGATATTGCTATCTAAAGTGGCGTTACATCATAGGGTGGTTGACAACACCCTTTGTAGCAAAGTCTACTCTGTTACAACTGTATTAGGTACTTGGCTATCAACAAGATAGTTTATTCCCATACGATACAGATTCATAGCTCCTATACGGTCATCATTGGACTTATAGCCACAGTTTTTACAAGTAAACAAATGTATCTTCTTGTTACGGTTGGACTTTTCAGTATGTCCACAAATAGGACAACACTGACTTGTATAACGGGGGTCAACTTTTATTACAGAAGACTGATTCTGCTTAGCCTTGTAAATTAGTTTCTGTTCTAAATCATAAAACGACCACGATACAGAAACATAACGGTCTTTAATTCTGACACGCTCTATAACATTACGAATACCCGACAAATCTTCTAATACAAAGAGTGTATGCTTTGGGTTGTTCTCAACGAGTGCCTTTGATACACAATGGTTAACATCTTGCATCCAACGGTTTTCTCGCTGACCAATCGCTTTTAATCTTCGCCTTGAAGATGGAGTTTGCCGCATTTGGAGTTTTTTACGGAGTTTGGAATAATTAGCACGTTTTTGTTTAATAGTCTTGCCGCTGACAAAACCTGACTTCCATAAGCATATGCCTGATCTACGGAAGCTGTTTCTCCGCTGTTTTTGTGAGAAACATTTGCAAGTTTCCCTTCATCATATGACCGAGGATTCCCACTCTAGTTTCCTAACTATGATTATAGGCTCTCAACTCACAATTTTCAATGGCTTCTTTTCCTTTACTCTTGACGGAGAAAAGGCATCTATGATAGTATAAAGTTTAGTTTCACAGATTACGGACCATTTGAAAGGGATAACGACTGTAGGGCACATTTTTTGTGCTCCTGTCGTTGTCCCTTTTTTGTGCACATATTAAAGAAAAGGAAGGAAAGAGACATGTATTTAATGATTGATAATTATGACTCATTTGTATATAATCTGAAAGCTTATTTTGAAGAGCTTGGAAAGGAAATTGCCGTCATCCGCTGTGACAAGATCACGCTGGAAGAGATTGAAGATATGCAGCCTTCCGGGATTATTCTCTCGCCAGGGCCAAAACGCCCGCAGGACGCGACGCTTTGCATCGATATTGTAGAAAAATTCCAAGAGAAAATACCGATACTTGGCGTCTGCTTAGGTCACCAGGTGCTAGGACTCTGCTCTGGTGCAACGGTGGAAAAAGGGATATTTCCGATCCATGGGAAAATCTCTGAGATTTCCAACAATGGGCTTCGTCTCTTCGCCGGTCTTCCGACGAAATTCAATGTAACAAGATATCATTCCCTCGTCGTAAATAAAGACACTATTTCCAATAACTACAGCATCGATGCCACAACCGCGGACGGTGTTGTCATGGGGATCTCTCATAAAACGCTTCCACTATACGGCGTACAGTTTCACCCGGAGGCAGTATGTACCGAATATGGACATGCACTTTTAAATAACTTTTGCAAAATCGCAGAGCAGCGAGGATAATGGAGGATTTTTTTCATGCAGAACACGAATACAATAATTAAAAAACTAGATATGTACATTCCGGCAGCTAAGATTTTTCAAGTACTGCCTTCCGAAGAAAATGCGATTTTTCTCGATTCTTCTCTTGTAAATGAGCTTGGTCACTATTCCATCATCGGCCGCAAACCTTATCTGAAGCTTGAAAAACGTGAAGATCGTTTTTATATTAATGATACAGAAGAAACCTCGATTTCTTTCGAAAATTATCTGAGATCTTATCTGGATAAACAGAAAACTGCGAATTCTTCCCACCTGCCACTTGCGTCAGGTGCACTTGGATATTTTTCTTACGAATATGGCCGTAGGCTCATGGGAATTCCATCTTCCCACAAAGACACAATCTCTATTCCAGATGCAGTACTCATATTTTACGATGCATTTATTATTGAAGATTGTCACAAAAAAGAGAGTTACCTCATTACCAATGGAATTACCGAACCTGCTGATATACTTTTAAAAAAATTGGAAGATGCCATTTTAAAAACAAGTGACAGTGAACCTGTAAAGCCTGTCAAAGAAAAATATCCGATCCAGGTTCATGCAAACTTTGAAAAAGAGGATTACAAAAAATCAATCAGCGATATGATCCACTACATTTACGAAGGAGACATTTATATCGCCAACATGACACAGCAACTGACGATTGAAAGCAAAAAAGCACCACAGGATGTATTTTACAATCTCCGTAAAAATAACCCTTCTCCCTTTGGCGGCTATTTGGATTTTGATCATTATCAGATTGTATGTGCTTCACCGGAGCGTTTTCTAAAACTCACTGACGGTCATGTAGAGACAAGACCGATCAAAGGGACCCGCAAAAGAGGAGAAACCGAAAAAGAGGATCTGCGTTTGCGAAAGGAACTGGAAAACTCTGAAAAAGATAAAAGTGAACTTCTTATGATTGTCGATCTGGAACGAAATGATCTGAATAAAATCTGCAGAAGTGGCAGCGTGAAAGTAACTGATTTATTTACCATCGAAGAATACGCAACAGTCTTTCATCTCGTATCCGGGATTGAAGGTGATCTGGCGGACGAGAAAAACTTTGCCGATCTTCTTATGGCGACATTTCCAGGTGGTTCTATTACTGGTGCACCAAAGTACCGCGCCATGGAAGTGATTGACGAACTGGAACATGGAAAGCGAAATCTTTACACCGGCTCGATTGGTTATCTTTCTCTGGATGGAAACTGTGATTTTAACATTGTCATCCGGACTGTCTTGCACGTGGACGGTCACTATCACTTAGGTGTCGGCGGCGGCATTACAGCGGAATCGGAGACAGAATTTGAATACGAAGAAACATTGCAGAAGGCAAAAGCTATCCTTGATGCCCTGCAGTAATATGGAAATGATAATACGAAAGGAAACTAACATGAATCTGCATATAGATGACGGAGTACAATTCGGACTGGGTGCCTTTGAGACGATCGCAGTGGAGAAAAACAAACCTGTTTTTCTTGAAAGACATTTACAAAGGCTTCAGCACGCAGCCGATGTATTTGATCTTGGAAATTTAGAAAACCGCCAGGTTACCGTAAATTCCATTGAAGATTATTTGAACAGTACTTATATTGAACATGGTGCACTGAAGATAATATTAACGAAAGAAAATGTCATTTTTTCTGACCGAAAATCACCTTATACAAGTGCTCATTATGAAAATGGTTTTACTTCCGCAATAAGTAGCATAAGACGAAACGAAACATCCCCCTTCACGTTTCATAAAACGTTAAATTATGGCGATAATATTTTAGAAAAAAGAGCTGCCATAAATGCTGGCATCAATGAGAAAATCTTTCTGAACACGAAGGGTCAGATCTGTGAAGGCACAGTGAGCAACATTTTCTTTGTAAAAGAAAAGAAACTCTATACGCCTACACTCTCCTGCGGCCTGCTACCGGGAATCCTTCGGGCATACATACTGGAAACTTATGATGTCAAAGAGACCATCCTTTATCCGGAAGATCTTGTGACATTTGATGAGTGCTTTCTGACGAATTCACTGATGGGGATTATGCCTCTTTTTCAGATTGAAAATGTGGCTTTTAAAGAACGAACGGTAACAAATCAGCTTCGTAAATCTTATCTGGAAATGTATGTCAACCACCCGGGGATGTAACCATAGGCATGCTGTACCGCATGTAGATGCTTTTGCATCCAGCGAATGAGTACATTTAAACATAAAAAAGCCTCCAATCCAAAGTTAGATTAGAGGACGAAATTAATTTTCTGGTATTTTATGTGACATGCTCCCACCACTTAAATCCCTGATTTTGAAGT
>ERZ827528.3772-NODE-3772-length-11936-cov-4.134669_pt1 | contig 11936 bp, 6 predicted proteins | sample MGYA00519768_ERZ827528 | MGnify/ENA primary metagenome ERZ827528 (study PRJEB31778, sample SAMEA3449343) | human gut metagenome | biome: human gut; feature: human-associated habitat; material: faeces | place: United Kingdom | collected 2010/2012 ...
CGTCAGGAATTGCAGGCGGGACTTGATCTCCTTGACGATCTGCTCGGCCACCATGGCCATACTGCCCTCCAGACGAAGATTTTTCATAAATTCCAGCTCGTCCCGGACGCTCATGCGGCAAAAGTCCATAATGCCGATGCCGCCCACCGTCACCGCCCGGGCGATCTCCGATAAGCGGTCGCCGTGGCACTGGGGGCAGGGCGCGGTGGCCATGCACTCCTCCAGCTCCTTCCGGGCGGCGTCCGATTGCGTTTCCCGGAAGCGGCGGGAAATGTTGTTGAGAATGCCCTCAAAGGGCTGCTCCAGCACGCCCATACCGTTGCCCCGGTTGTAGCTCATGCGCAGCTTTTCCCCCTTGGTGCCATAGAGGATCACGTCCATCACGTCCTCGGGCAGGTTCTTCACCGGTTCCGTCAGGGAAAAATGATATTTTTGCGCCAACGCCTCAAAATACATACGGAAGATGGAATCCGTCCGGGCGCTCTGCCAGCCGGACGCCTGAATCGCACCGTCGAAAATGGACTTGTTCCTGTCCGGAATCACCAGATCGGCGTCGGCGATGAGCTGGAAGCCCAGACCGGTGCAGCTGGGGCAGGCACCCGCCGGGTTGTTGAAGGAGAACATTCGCGGCTCCAGTTCCGTCAGGCTGATGCCGCAGTCCTCGCAGGCGTAGTTCTGGGAAAAGCTCAGCTCCTCCCCGGTGGCGGGCAGCTCGATGGTCACAAGGCCGCCGGAGTGGCTGCACGCCGTCTCAATGGAGTCCGTCAGGCGGCGGCGCAGGCCGTCCTTCAGCACCAGCCGGTCAACCACCAGCTCGATGGTGTGCTTTTTGTTCTTCTCGCAGGGGATGTCCTCGGTTAAATCATAGAGAATGCCGTCCACCCGCACACGGGCGAAGCCGGACTTCCGGGCATCCTCGAACACCTTCTTGTGCTCGCCCTTTTTCCCCCGGATGACCGGGGACAGGACGATAAAGCGCGTCCCCTCTCCCAGCGCTTCCACCCGGTCCACGATCTGGTCAATGGTCTGGCGGCGGATCTCCCTGCCGCACTTCGGGCAGTGGGGAACGCCCACCCGCGCCCACAGGAGGCGGAGATAATCGTAGATTTCCGTCACCGTTCCCACGGTGGAGCGGGGGTTTTTCGATGTGGTCTTCTGGTCAATGGAAATGGCCGGGGACAGGCCGTCGATGGAGTCCACGTCCGGCTTGTCCATCTGCCCAAGGAACTGGCGGGCGTAAGAGCTTAAGCTCTCCACATACCGTCTCTGTCCCTCGGCGTAAATGGTATCGAAGGCCAGACTGGACTTGCCGGAACCGGAAAGTCCGGTGAAAACCACCAGCTTGTCTCTGGGGATGGTCAGGTTCACGTTTTTCAGATTGTTCTCCCGCGCGCCCTGAATGATGATCTTGTCGTTCATATCTGATGATGCTCCCAAATGCGTAAAAATCTGTACTCGTTAGTATATCACAAATCCCGAAATCTCTCAAGATATTTTTCAAACAAAAATTCGTTTTCCACACCATCTCAATATTCTGTTTTCTTCGCCAGAAACGCCCGGATTTTTGTTTGTTTTTTCGGCGTTATTTCACATTTATTCATATTGCTTTTTCCGGTGCCGGGATGATATAATGGATGTGTAGATTTGCGTCCGGGCTGTTGCCGGGGGGCAGAAAAAAAGAAAAAGTGAGGTATTCATCCGATGATTGCTTACGGTGAAAACATTCAGGTTTTCTGCGGCAATTCCAATCCCCAGTTTGCGCAGACCATCTGCAAAGAGCTGGGCGTACCCATGGGTAAGGCCATTGTGACCCACTTTGCCGACGGAGAGGCTTCCGTCACCCTGGAGGAAACCGTCCGCGGTGCCGACGTGTTCCTCATCCAGTCCACCTGCAAACCCGTCAATGACAATCTCATGGAGCTGCTGGTCATGATCGATGCCTGCCGCCGCGCGTCCGCCGGCCGCATCACCGCCGTCATCCCCTACTTTGGCTACGCCCGTCAGGATCGCAAGGCCAAGTCCCGTGACCCCATTTCCGCCAAGCTGGTGGCCAACATGCTCACCGCCGCCGGTGCTGACCGCATTCTGACCATGGACCTCCATGCCGCCCAGATCCAGGGCTTCTTCGACATTCCGCTGGATCACCTGCTGGGCAACGTTACCTTCGTTGAATACTTCATGAACAAGTTCCCCGAAAGTGAATACAACCACGAGGACTTTGTGGTCGTCTCCCCCGACGTCGGCTCCGTTGGCCGCGCCCGGAATTTTGCCGCCAAAGTGCATATGGGTCTTGCCATTGTGGACAAGCGCCGCCCCAAGGCCAACGTTTCCGAGGTCATGAACATCATCGGCGACGTCCGGGGCAAAACCTGCATCCTGTACGACGATCTGGTGGACACCGCCGGTTCCCTGTGCAACGCCGCCAAGGCCCTGGTAGAGATCGGCGGTGCGAAGGAGATTTACGCCTGCGCCACCCACGGCGTCCTCTCCGGCCCCGCCTATGACCGTATTGAGGCCAGCCCCATCAAGGAAATGGTGCTGCTGAACACCATTCCCGAGGTCGCCAACACCCCCAGCCACAAGATCAAATTCCTGGACGTCGCCCCCGTGTTTGCCCGTGCCATCGGTCACATCCACGGCGCCACCTCCATCGCCGACCTGTTCTGAGCCGTGTTTTCCAAACAAAGCAGCGACAGCTGGCTGATCGTCGGGCTGGGCAATCCCGGACGGGAATACGAGAAGACCCGGCACAATACCGGCTTCCGGGCAATGGACATTCTGGCCGAAAAGCTGAACGCCAAAGTGGACAGGCTGAAATTTCAGGGTCTGTACACCCAGGTGAATTACAGCGGGAAAAAGCTGTTTCTGCTCAAGCCCCAGACCTATATGAACCTGTCCGGGCGTTCCGTATTGCAGCTTTCCGCCTACTTCGGCATTCCGCCCCAGCGGATCATTGTGATGTTTGACGACATCTCTCTGGAGCCGGGACGGCTGCGGGTTCGCGCCGAGGGTTCCGCCGGCGGGCACAACGGCATCAAGTCCATCATTCAGGAGCTGGGCAGTCAGGATTTCCCCCGGGTCAAGATTGGGGTTGGCGCAAAGCCGAACCCGGAATACGACCTTGCCGCATGGGTGCTGTCCACCTTCTCGGCAAGTGAGGAAAAGGCACTGGCCGTGTCGCTGAAAAACGCCGCCGACGCCGCCTTGAGCATCATCGATAACGGCGTGCCGGAGACCGCCAACCGGTTCAACGGCAGTCACCCATAAAAATATTGTCATAAAATCACGGAAAGGGGGATATATCCCCCTTTCCGCGTTGCCGCGTTGTGCACTTTTCTTCTTGAGGTAAAACTTATGGAACAGCTTCTGTCTCTATTGAAAACCATTCCCGAATACGCCGCCATGGTGTCCTCTCTGCAGGACGGCGAGAGCGTCGCCGTCACCGGCATCGGCCAGATCAACCGCAGTCACATGATCGCGGGGCTTTGCCGCAGCTTAAACCGTCCCATGGTGGTGCTGTGTCAGGACGATCTTGCGGCGCGGCGGCTTCAGGAGGAATTGAAGGGCTTCCTTTCGGACACCGCCCCCATTCTCCCCGGCCGGGATCTGACCCTTTACGACGCCGCCGTGGTGTCCAGAAGCTGGGAGCAGAAGCGCCTGCGGCAGCTGTATGACCTTGCCGTTGGAAAAACCTCGCTGCAAATCATGACGTGGGAATCTCTCAGCCTGCGCACCATGCCGAAGGCCGCGCTTCTTTCCGCCGCCTTTTCTTTGGAAGTTGGCCGGGAATACGCCGTGGAAGACCTGACTTCCCGTCTCACCGCCGCCGGATACAACCGCTGCGGCATGGTGGAGGGGCCGGGTCAGTTCGCCGTCCGTGGCGGCATTCTGGACATCTTCTCCCCCGCCGAAGACCGGCCTGTGCGGGCAGAATTCTTCGGCGACGAGCTGGACACCATGGGCTTCTTTGACCCGGCGACCCAGCGCCGCAGTGAGAACATCACCTCCGTCACCGTCCTGCCCGTGGCGGAGACTCAGCCGGGACTTCATCCCGGCGGCGTGGAGGGGCTGTGCAAAGATATTACCTCCCTGATCTCCCGCCAGAAGCGGCGGAAAAACATCAACGAGCCGCTGATCGCCACGCTGGAAAAAGACCTGAACAAGTATGAAAGCGGCCTGCACAATCCCGCTTCCGACCGGTATATGGCGCTGATTTATCCGGAAATGGCCACCGCCGCTGATTACATTCCGGACGGTGCCGTGGTTGCCGTCTGCGACCACGGAAACCTCCAGCGCGCCGCCCGCAGCCGCTGCGACGAGATGGGAATGCAGCTGGACAGTATGCTGGGGGCCGGTCTCGTGGCGGGCGAGCTGTGCGATTATGTGAGCCAGTGGGAGGATTTCTGCAAAACTCTCCGGAAGAAAACCGTCGTCTATTTTGATGCCTTCGGCGGCACCTCCTACCCGGAGGACTGCCCCCCAAAGCAGCTGTACCCCCTCACCGCCAAGCAGCTTCCCGGCTACGGCGGCAATCTGGACACCGCCGTCTCCGATTTAAGCCACTACCAGAAAATGGAGTTCGGCAGTCTGGTGCTTTGCGGCACCCGCCGCCGGGCGGAGCTGTTACAGCAGCTGCTTCACGAGAAGGGGCTGTCCGCGTTTCTGTGCATCCCCCTGACCACCCTGCCCAAGCCCGGCCAGATCCTTCTGACGGAGGGCACGCTCCCCTTCGGCATGGAGTATCCCCTGTCCAAAATCGCCGTTCTGACGGAGGGGCAGCTGATTGCCCGGAGCGAGCCGAAGCGGAAACCCGCGAAAAAAACCGGCTCCACTAACCGCCAGAAGCTGAATTCCTTCACCGACCTGACCCCCGGCGATCTGGTGGTTCACGAGAATTACGGCATTGGCCGGTTCGTGGCCATGGAGCAGATCAAGGTGGACGGCGCGGTCAAGGACTATATCAAAATCGCCTATCAGGGCAGCGACACCCTGTTTGTCCCCGCCACCCAGCTGGATCTGGTGAGCAAATACATCGGCGGCGGTGGGGAAGACAGCAATGTCAAGCTGAACAAGATCGGCTCCGACGCATGGCAGAAGACAAAAGCCAAAGCCCGCAAGGCCGCCAAGGACATGGCTGGGGAGCTGATCCAGCTCTACGCCGCCCGGAAACGTCAATCCGGCTACGCCTTCTCCGCCGACGCCCCATGGCAGAAGGAATTTGAGGACAATTTCCCCTACCCGGAGACCGACGACCAGCTTCGCTGCATCGCGGACATCAAGCACGACATGGAGTCCCCCATCCCCATGGACCGTCTTCTCTGCGGCGACGTGGGCTTCGGTAAGACCGAGGTTGCCCTCCGCGCCGTGATGAAGGCCGTCATGGACGGCAAGCAGGTGGCGATTCTGGTTCCCACCACGGTGCTTGCCCAGCAGCATTATCAGACCGCCGTGGCGCGTTTCCGGGGCTTCCCCGTCACCATCGACGTGCTCAGCCGCTTCCGCACCCCGAAAATGCAGCAGCAGACCTTACAGAAGCTCCGCGCCGGTTCCGTTGACTTAATCATCGGGACCCATAAGCTGCTGCAAAAAACCGTCCAGTTCAAGGATTTGGGTCTGCTCATTGTGGACGAGGAGCAGCGCTTCGGCGTCAGCCATAAGGAGCGGCTGAAGGAGCTTTCCAAGGGCGTGGACGTGCTGACCCTCTCCGCCACGCCCATTCCCCGCACGCTGAACATGGCACTGTCCGGCATCCGGGACATGTCCACCATTGAGCAGCCCCCCGCCGACCGCTATCCCGTGCAGACCTTCGTGATGGAATACAGCGAACCCATTGTGGACGACGCCATCCGCCGTGAAATCGAACGGGGCGGGCAGGTCTACTATCTGCACAACCGCACCGAAACCATCGACCAGTGCGCCGCCGCAATCAAGCGCCGGATTCCGGGCATCAGCGTGGGCGTCGCCCACGGCCAGATGGGCGAGGACGCGCTGGGAGACGTGATGCAGTCCATGGCCGAGGGCGAGATTCAGGTGCTGGTATGCACCACCATCATCGAAACCGGTCTGGACATTCCCAACGCCAACACCCTCATCATCGAAAACGCCGACCGGTTCGGCCTGAGCCAACTGCACCAGCTTCGCGGTCGGGTGGGACGCTCCACCCGCCACGCCTATGCCTATTTCACCTACCGTCCGGAGAAGAATCTCACCGAGGTCGCCGAGAAGCGGCTATCTGCCATCCGGGACTTTGCCGAATTCGGCTCCGGCTTCAAAATCGCCATGCGGGACTTGGAAATCCGGGGCGCGGGCAATCTCTTAGGCGCCGAGCAGTCCGGTCATATGTCCAGCGTGGGCTACGACATGTACCTCAAGCTGCTGGACGAGGCGGTTCTGGAGGAAAAGGGCGAAGCCCCCAAGGCACCGGAATGCACCGCCGACCTGAACGTCACCGCCAACGTGGACAAAGACTACGTCTCCCGGGGCGAGGAACGGATGGACCTGTACCGCCGCATGGCCGCCATCCGCTCTCAGGAGGACGCCGACGATCTGCTGGACGAGATCGTCGATCGCTACGGCGAGCCGCCCAAGGGCGTGCTGAATCTCATCGATATCGCCCTTCTCCGGGCAAAGGCTCGGCAAGTCGGCATCAAGGACATCCGCCAGAAGTCCGGAGACGTGCTGTTCACCCTGAGCAATCTGAATTTCGAGGCCGTGGGCGCGCTGTGTTCCGACCCGGATTACAAGCAGCGGGTCACTTTCCTCGCCAGCGCCAAGGAACCGACCCTCCGCTTCAAGCTCGCCAACGGCGTGGACAGTCTGAAACAGAGCAAGCTGTTTGTGGAGCACTATACCAGCTTTTTCCAGAGCTGACGTTTTGGGAACCTCTGAATAAATCGTCTGCGGCTGTGAGCGGATCTTTTTCGCCCACTCTTCGGTATCGAAAACGGGAAATACATACAGTATTCCGCCGTTTCCGATACCTCGATTGGACGAAAAATCTCGCGCTCACAGCTCTTGCCGATTTGTTCAGAGGTTCCCTTGACATTCCGTGTTATAATAGCGTTGAATCCAACCTTCCCTCAGAAAAGGAGCAGCCTATGTCTAAAGGCAAATTTTCCAACCCCCGGCCATACCGGGAAGAAGAACGTGAAATCGAAAAGAGCTTCCGTCAGCTGACCGGTCAGGAGAAGCCCGTGAAGCCGGATGACCCCATCTTCTCCGAAGCCTCCGTCCCTGATCTGGACACCACCGACCCGGAGGCCGCCGACCTTATCACCGAGGCCGACAGCCTGTTTCCCGAAGAGAACAGTCTGTTTTCCGGAGAAGACAGCCCGGTTCCCGACGAGGAACTGGACTTTTCACTGGACGAGAAGGAGAACCCCCCGAAGCGCGGCACTCCGTCCTTCCTTGATAAGGCTCTTTCCTTTGTGGACAACAACCAGAAGCCCGTGATGGTGGCTCTGTGCGCCGCCGCGCTGGTTCTGATTCTCTCCCTCATCGCCATTTTCGTCGTCAACGTCTCCGGCGACCCCTACGGCAAAAAAATTCTGAACAATGTCACCGTCGCCGGTGTGAACGTGGGAGGGATGAGCAAGTCCGATGCCATCACCGCCGTCCGCGCCGTTACCGACCAGACCTACACGAAGCAGGCCATGGTGGTGACTCTGGGCGATACCACCTTACAGCTGTCCCCCAGCGATACCGGCGCGAAGCTGGACGTAAAGGCCGCCGTCAACGCCGCCTATGCCTACGGCAGAACCGGCACCAAGGCCGAGCGTCAGGAAGCCTATCAGGCGTCCCTCAGGAGCAACCACATCATCGGGCTGCTGCCCTACCTGCATCTGAAGCAGGATTATATCAAGGGCGTTCTGGAGGACTACGCCGGAACCGCCGGCAGTCTGCTGACCCAGACCACCTACGCCCTGGAAGGCGACGTTCCCGATCTTGCGACGGACAAATTCGACGAAGAACACGCCCCTCAGCTGACGCTGGTCATCACAATGGGAACTCCCGGCGTAAATTTCAACGTGGATGATGTGTTCAACCAGATTCTGGACGCCTACAGCATGAACGTTTTCACCGTAAAGGCGGAGGGCGCGCAGGCCGAGGGCGAACCGGATGCCGTTGATTTGCAGAAAATTTACGACGATGTCTGCGTAGAGCCCGTGGACGCCACCGTCAATATGCAGACCTTCAAGGCCATCCCCGGCTCCTACGGCTACGTGTTCGACATGGTGCAGGCGCAGAAGCAGGTCAGTGCGGCGCAGTACGGCGAGGTCGTCCGCGTTCCCATGGAATATGTCGCCCCGGAAATTCTGGACGACGACGTGTTCTTCCGGGATGTTCTGGGCAGCACCAGCACGCCCCACAGTAACAACGCCAACCGCACCGCCAATCTGGAGCTGGCATGTAAGGCGCTGAACGGCGTCGTGCTGAACCCCGGCGAGACCTTCTCCTTCAACGACACTTTGGGCGAACGCACCACCGCAAAGGGTTACAAGTCCGCCCCGGCATATTCCGGCGACGATCTGGTGAATCAGGTTGGCGGCGGCATCTGTCAGGTCTCCTCCACGCTGTATTGCAGCACATTGCTTGCCGATCTGGAAATTGTCTCCCGCACCAACCACGGTTTCCCCGTGAACTATATCAATTACGGCATGGACGCCACCGTCAGCTGGCGCTCTCCCGACTTCAAGTTCCGCAACAACACCAATTACCCCATTAAAATAGAGGCAAGCGTCAGCGGCGGCTATGTCAATGTGCAGATCCTCGGCACCGACGAGAAGGACTATTACGTTGAAATGAGCTATGTCGTCTCCGAGACCTACAAGCCCGAGACGGAGTACAAGGACTTCAAGCCCGACAACCCTGAGGGCTACAAGAACGGAGACGTGATTGAGGAAGGCACCACCGGCTATCTGGTCAAGACGTACAAGAGCAAGTACGACAAGGCCACCGGCGTGCTGATCTCCAAGGATTTTGTCGCCAATTCCCGGTACAAGACAGTGAACAAGGTGGTCGCGCGGGTCGAAGAGCCGACAGAACCTACGACCGTACCCACAACGCCGTCCACCGCCCCCTCTACCGAACCTGCCACCACACCCACGGCACCGTCTACCACACCGCCTACCACGCCATCCACTTCCGAGCCTTCCACTACCGAAGCCTCGGAGAACGGCGGTGAATGAGTAAGACAGTTGAATACACAAACGGCGTGACCTTCCCCGGTCACGCCGTTTGTTTCTATTCAATAAAGCGGGATTTACCGTAATCAACCGCCAGACACGGCTTTCTGCTTCCCATATTTTTCTTCCATTTCTGCCGTATGGGCGTGAAGCAGTTCCAGCGCCCGCGCCTGAACGCAGGGCAGCGACCTCTGATCCGTATCCGCGAACTCGCGTTTGATTCTTGCGGATGCCATTGCGTGGCTGTCGCCGGTTCTGCTTTCATCCGCTTCCGACAGGAACTTTTGCAGCAACCCCAGATTGCCAGAATAGTGAAGCTCCACCAGTTTTGCCCGGTATTCCAGCTCTGCGGGGGTGATTCCCGGGAATTGCTTCATATCTACGGTATGCTGGGCTTCGTGCTTCAGGATCGAAACCAGAAACCGCTCGCTTTCAAAGTCATACGCCTGCTCAATGCAGTTGATCGTGCCGTCGGGGGAAGTCCAGCCGCCCGTACCGAACCGGCCGAAGGTCAGATAATCCATCCAGCTGCGGAACACGAAGCCCTTGAGAATGTTGACGGTATATTCCGCCGTCCCGCCCGGCAGCCCGACCTGATAGACGGTGGGAACCGTTTCCCGCCAGACGTAGGGGCCGTAATAGCCCTGTGTTTTTCCGAAAATCGCATGATAGCCCTCCGCCTCAAACACCGCCTGAAGCCGCTCTGTCAGAAGCGCTTCCTCCGCGTCGGGCATATTCAGAAGCGCTTTCAGCCCCGCCAGCAGCTTCTCTGCGGCTTCCGCCTCCGGCAAGCCGCAGTAAAAGGTATCCCGGTAATAGATCTGGTACAAGCGGAGTATCTCGTTGAGCCTGTCCGGTATGTCGAATGTGCGGTATTCGCCATTTTCAAAGATCGCCACGTATGCAGGAAGAATGTCCTTGAATTCCTCATGTTCCCGCATGTACGCGATAGCGCCTTTGATATCACCATTCATGAAAAACTGACTGATCTCCATATCCGCTCTCCTCTGCAACGTTTGCCCCCATTCTACCATATAACGGCAGGAAGCACAAGAGCCGCTGTTACACCCCTTGCATTTGCCGGGAAATGTAGTATAATGAGGAAAATACGTTTCCGTTTCTGCATTGACTTTTTTCAGGAGGAAATTCCATGTCAAACGGCCATTTTTCCGCAGATTCCCCGCAAAAAAACGTATCCTCCCGCCGAATCGTCACGGTGGCTGTGATCTGCGTGCTGGTTCTGGCGCTGGCGGCGGTCGGTTTCTTTCTTGTCCGCCCCGCCCTCGACCCCTATCACTGCCGGATGGCCGACAGCGTCTCCATCGCCGGGGTGGACGTTGGCGGCATGACCAAGGGGGAGGCCAGAAAAGCCCTTCAGGCGGCTCTGGACGAGACGCTGTACCGGGAAAACCTGACGGTGGCGCTGCCCATGGAATCCATTACCCTCTCCCCCGCCGACACCGGCGTTCAGGTGGACGTCCGCGCCGCCGTGAACGATGCCTACCGCATGGGTCGTTCCGACGGCTCTCTCCCCGGCAACATGGATTTGCGTCCCTATCTGAGCGCAAACTCCGAATTTATCCGCACCGCGCTGGAGGGCTATGCCAGCGAGTTTGACACAGAATTCAGCGACTCCCACTACGCCCTCACCGGCGACGCCCCCGACCTCGGCACGGAAAACCACGACCCCAGCGCCCCCTGCCAGACGTTGGAACTGACCGTGGGTGTTCCCAAAGCGCATCTGGACGTGGACAGCGCCTGTGACCAAATTCTGGAAGCCTACAGTCAGGCCGTGGCCGCCTGCCGGGCGGGAGAATACCGCGTCACCGTGGACATCCCTGCGGAATCCGCCCCCGCGGAGCTGGACTTGGATGCCATTTACGATGAAATCTGCACCGCGCCCGTTGACGATTCCCTCGACATGACGGAATACCGGTTCGTCCCCGGCTCCTACGGCTATTCCTTCGATCTGGACGCGGCGAAAGCGGCGCTGGCGCAGGCCAAGCCCGGTGAAACCGTCTCCGTTCCCATGACGTTCGTGGAGCCGGAAATTCTGGGGGATGCCGTTTATTTCCGGGATGTTCTCGGCTCCTGCGAGACGAAGCACAGCGACAATGAAAACCGCAATACCAATCTGCGCCTGCTCTGCGAAGCCCTCAACGGGGTCGTCGTTCAGCCGGGAGAAACCTTCTCCTACAACGACACGCTGGGCGAGCGCACGGCGGAAAAGGGCTACAAGCCCGCCCCCGCCTACTCCGGCAACCGCCTGACCGACGCCATCGGCGGCGGCGTGTGTCAGGGCTCCAGCACATTGTACAACTGCGTACTGCTTGCCGATCTGGAGGTCGTCACCCGCTCCTGCCACGGCGCCACGGTGGCCTATCTTCCTCTGGGACTGGACGCCGCCGTGAACTGGGGAACCACCGATTTCCAGTTCCGCAACAATTTCCACTTCCCCGTGAAAATCGAAGCAGAAACCACCGAAGATCTTGTGAAAATGCGGATTCTGGGTACGGATGAAAAGGATTATTACATTGAAATGACTTCCGGCTACGACGACAGCAGAGAAGACGTGATCTACGCCGTCAGCTACAAGAACAAGTACAGCAAGGAAACCGGCGAGCTGATCAGCAAAGACCGGGAAGCTTTCTCCACCTACTACCGGAATGTCGGATAAAGGCAAACTGTCTCCCGCGGCAGTTGGTGTATCGTACGAGTCCCCCCTTGCCTCTCCCCTTGGGAGAGGTGGCC
>ERZ827528.3792-NODE-3792-length-11881-cov-11.150685_pt1 | contig 11881 bp, 10 predicted proteins | sample MGYA00519768_ERZ827528 | MGnify/ENA primary metagenome ERZ827528 (study PRJEB31778, sample SAMEA3449343) | human gut metagenome | biome: human gut; feature: human-associated habitat; material: faeces | place: United Kingdom | collected 2010/2012 ...
TAATGTCGGCATGGAAGGCAATGCGCGGACGGCTGTGCGCGCCCTCGCGGGTAAAATTGAGGCTGCCGTCGGCCTTGCGCTCAAAATCCACGCCCATCGCTAGCAGGTCGTTGATGACCGAGCGGCTCGAGCGAATCATGATGTCGACGCTCTCGCGGCGGTTCTCGTAGTGGCCGGCGTGCATGGTGTCCTCAAAGAAGGCATCGTAGTCCGAGCCTTCGGGCAGCACGCAGATGCCGCCCTGCGCGAGCATCGAATCGCACTCATCGACCGCGCCCTTGGAGAGCATGATCACGCGCGTGCTCGTCGGCAGATTGAGGGCCGCGTACAGACCCGCCACGCCGCAGCCGGCAATGACGACGTCGCACTCCATATCGGGGTATTGCTTGGTTTCCACAGGAATCCTCTCCCTTGAATGTGACATAAGGGACCGTCCCTCATGCAACATTGTTCTAGCGTGCTGCGTACTCGAGCATACGGTCGAGCGTGAGCTTGGCCTGGTCTGCTGCCTCGTCCGAGACGCCGATCTGCACCTCGCCCTCGCCCGTCTCCAGGCAGCGCACGAGCTTTTCGAGCGTGATGAGGTCCATGTTGACGCAGGTGGGCTGCACCGCGGGGAAATAGAACTTCTTGCCGGTGCCCTGGCAGCGGCGCTCGAGCTCGTAGAGCACGCCGCGGACCGTCACGATAATGAACTCGCTCGCGTCGGACTCCTCGGCATACTTGATGATGCCGGCGGTGGAGCCGATGTAGTCGGCCTCGGCCAGAACGTCGGCCTTGCACTCAGGATGCGCCAGCACGAGCGCGTCGGGGTGGGCCTCCGTCGCGTCGACGATCTGCTCGACGGTGATGATGTGATGGCGTGGGCAGTAGCCGTTGTTGAGGATGACGTGCTTTTGCGGCACCTGCTCGGCTACGAAGCGTCCCAGGTTTTGGTCGGGAATGAACAGGATATGCTGCTGCGGCAGCTCGGACACGATCTTAACGGCGTTGGAACTGGTGACGCACACGTCGCTCCAGCTCTTGATCTCGACCGTGGAGTTGACGTAGCACACCACGGCCAGGTCGTCGCCGTACTCGGCGCGCGCCGCGTCGACCGTCTCGCGCTTGACCATGTGCGCCATGGGACAGTCCGCGCCCGGCTCGGGCAGCAGCACGGTCTTAGTGGGATTGAGCAGCTTGGCGCTCTCGCCCATAAACTCCACGCCGCACAACACGATGGTCTGCTGCGGCAGGCTTTTGGCGAGCTTTGCCAGGTAGAAGCTATCGCCGACGTAATCAGCCACGGCCTGCACCTCGGGCGCCACGTAATAGTGCGCCAGGATCACCGCGTCACGTTGGGTTTTTAGTTGATGAATGGCCTCGACGAGCTCTGCGGGCACCAGTGCCGCACGCTCCGTTGCCGTCGTTGCCGATGCCAGGCCGGCCGCGATATCGCGTGCAAGCTCCGACGCATCCATGTTCGCGCTCTGTGCCATCAAGGCCCCTCTCTTTTGGCGAATCTTGGGGCTTTAGTATGACACCTAGGTTTACAGCTGACAAGACAGCTGTAAACCTAGGTGTAAAGTTGAAATAAAGATTCAATCATGCGGCAAGTCCATTTTCGAACTGGCAAGCTGAGGATAGCTGAGCTCTCGATGGCGCAGGAGGCATCTTTCGCCACCGCAACACCGCTTGGCGCGAGCTGCACGCCGTGGGGCGCAAACGGTCCGCACCCCCGCAAGCGGCGCGTGCCCGATGTGGCAAAATCGAACTACTTAAGGGGGCCGAATGCTCAAGATTATTGCCTGCGACGATGATGTCGCTTTTCTAGATAGACTGCACCGGATGATCGACCGTTGGTCGACCGAGACGAGCACGGCGGTCGATGTTGCGCTCGTCACGCGCGGCGAGGACCTGCTGGCCCGCCATGCCGCATCGCGCGCCGACATCATTCTGCTCGACATGATCATGCCGCTCGTCAACGGCATGGACACCGCACGCGAATTGCGCCAGGCCGATACCGCCGTGCGCCTGGTGTTCCTCACCTCGTCGCCCGAGTTCGCACTGGAGTCCTACGAGGTCCGCGCTTTCGACTATCTGCTCAAGCCCGTGACTTACGAACGCCTGGCGCGATTACTCGACGAGCTTTCGAGCATGCGCCCGGCGGCAACCGACGAGCTCGTGATCAAAACTTCCTTTGGCTACCACGCCCTGCGCCTGTCCGACATCGAATATGCCGAGGCGCGCAACAAGCACGTGGTCTTCCACCTGCGCGACGGACGCGACATCGAGGCACTCGAGTCGTTCCGCAGCGTCGAGGACCGTTTGGCGCAAAATGCCACCTTCTTTAAATGCCACCGTAGCTACCAGGTCAACTTGCGCAACATCGACCACTTCGATCGCACGGACATCGTCATGCGCTCCGGCGCGTGCATTCCACTGTCGCGCAGCAGCAAGCAGGGATTCCAAGACGCCTACTTTGCGGCGCGCTTTGAGGGTGGGAGACACTGATGGTCTCCTCGGTCGAAATGGTCCTTTGGGCAATCCACCACGCCACGACGCTGCTCTTTGGCGTCTTTGCCTCGGCGGCACTGTGCGGTGTCGAGATCAACCGGCGTCATGCGCTTGAACTGGTGCTGGTCGGTGCCGTAACCGGATGCGCATTTGGCCTCGCCAATGCCGTCGGCGGCGAGCTTTTTGCCCGCCAGGTATATCCGCTCGTCGTGCATCTGCCGCTCGTCATCTATTTGTGCGCGCGCTACCGCCTGAGCCCGCTGCTTGCCGTGCTCGGCATTACGAGTGCCTATCTGAGCTGCCAGTTCAGCAATTGGATGGGCATCGCCGCATTTGCCGCAACCGATTCTCAGATCGCGTACTATCTGGCGCGCATCGCGACCACACTCGCCGTCTTTGCCGTCCTGCTGCATTGGGCCGGCGACATCGGTCCGCGCTTGGCGATTAAAAGCACCACCGAGCTGGGCATCCTTTTAATCCTGCCGCTCGTCTATTACGTCTTTGACTATGCCACCAACGTCTACACCACGCTGTTCCACTCGGGCTCGGTGGTGACGGTTGAGTTTTTGGCCTTTGCGCTCTGTGCCTTCTATCTTATGTTTCTTGCCGTTTACCTGCGCGAATACGAAGAAAAGGAAACCGCCGAGCGAGAGCGCTGGATGCTCGAAACCCGCGACAGCGCCGCCATCAAAGAGCTCGAGGCTTGGCGTCAATCTGGGCGCGAGCTGTCGATTCTTCGCCACGATATGCGCCACTTCCTACGCGGCCTGGCCGCTTTAATTGAGGAGGGCCACACCGACGAGGCGCTCAAACGCATCGATGAACTCTGCGAAGCCGGCGATCGCACCGCCGTACGCCGCTTCTGCGCCAACGAGACCGTAAACATCGCGCTTTCGTCATTTAACTCGGATATCAATAGAAACGGCATTACCGCCAACCTGCGCGCCGCCGTACCCGAAACCATCCACGTAGGTGACGCCGACCTGTTTAGCGTGCTCTCAAATGCCTTGGAAAACGCTATCACCGCCGCAAGCGCCGCACCCCAAGGAAAGCGATTCGTCGACTTTGACCTGCGATTAGAGGACGGCCAGCTGCTGCTGTTAGTTTCCAACACGTTTGACCGCGCGCCGCGCATGGTCGATGGCATGCCCGTGACCCGGCATGCGGGCCACGGCTTTGGCACCAGGAGCATCAAACTTGCCGTCGAACGCATGAACGGCAACTGTCAGTTCCGCATTAACGGCGATCGGTTTGAGCTGCGCGCTGTGATGTAGGGGCTGCCGCCAGCCTCGCTACAGCGGAGCGGCTGCCGGGGTCAGCTGCTTGATGTATGCCCACATGCGCTGCTTGGCGGCTTTGTCAGTGAGTGCCGCCTCAAAGCCGTCGAGCGCGAGCACGCGGCGGCCCTGCACATGGGCGACCAAGCCGGGCTTGAGCATAGCGGTATCGAAGTCGTCGATTGCCACAAGCATGTCGGCATAGGTCTCGCGCATGGTATCGGCCGCGCGATCGTCCAGCAGCAAGACCGCCTCGGGGTCCAAGGCCTCAAGCGCCTCACGGAACAGCTCGCACGGCAGAGTCTCGCCCACCGCGACCGTCCCATCACCCACGCCGGCGACGCTTGCCAGCACGCAAAAATCCTCGGGCGCGTAGCCGATGGCCCCAAGCGCCTTGCGCAACGCCGCGCCATCCGGGCCGGCGGCAAGCTCGCCACCCGAACGCTCGGCCTCGTCCAGATCGCCTTTGACCAGCACGATCGGCGAGCACGCGTTGCCCGCGATACGCACGCCACGACCCGCGAGCGATGCGAGCTCCTGCTCGGTCGCCTGGGCGATGGCTTCTTTTTTCTGGCTTTGTGACGTGGGCATGCGCTCTCCAATCGTTTGCGTGCCCACCATTATATAAAAGAGCCGCCCGCGAGTGGTTGCTTTGCGGGCGGCTGGGTATAAGCACGGTCGTACTGAGTTTTACGCGGCCGAGCCGCGTCGCATTATGGAGGTCACCATGGCTGACATTAATCAGATTACCCCCGAGAACTTCGATTCCATCGTTAACGACAGCCTGCCCGTGCTGGTCGATTTTTGGGCACCGTGGTGCGGGCCCTGTCGATCCCTCTCGCCCATCGTTGACGAGGTTGCCGATGAGCTGGCGGGCAAGCTTGCCGTTGCCAAATGCAACGTCGACGACAACCAGGACCTGGCCATGAAGTATGGCGTCATGAGCATCCCCACGCTGATTGTGTTTAAGAACGGCGAGGAGATTGACCGCTCGGTTGGCGCCCTGCCCAAGGCGAGGCTGCAGGCGCTGCTGGAGAAGCATCTGTAATACGCTTGTTACATGTTGCCGTCTGCCTGCCGTCCATGAGCGCTTTTACGCCGCTCGCCGGACTTCTGAATGCACCGAGTGCAACCACGGATAGTATGGTAGTCACAAACAGCCCCCAGTGAACGGGTGCGGGTCGCACAGACTCGTACCCGTTTTCTTATGCAGCCGCGCGCAGAGCGGGCGTAGTAAAATCTGAACCACTGAACTGCCCCATACAAAAGGAGATTTCCCATGCATGATGTTGGAATGAACATGAGCCAGCTTGCCATGAGCGTCAAGCAGGTCGACGACACCATCGAGCTCGCTCACGAGTGGAGCCATCAGCTGCTGCATGCGACCGAGAATTTTGACATGGAGCGCATCGGCGCCAAGCTCGAGGCCGCCATGGCCGCGCTCCACGAGGCGCATGACGCGCTCGAGGGCTACGAGGAAGCCATCGAGGCCGACCACAACTCCGTCGGCTCCGTGAAGCTGGTGTAAGGTGGCCGAACACGAGCACTGCTGCGGGTACGAGCACGAGCATCCGCACGGGGCGGACGGTGACGCGGGCTGCCACTGTAGTGGCTCCGGCTCCGAGCTGGTCCGTTTTTCGGTTACCGCACCCGACGACCTGCTGCGCCGTTTTGACGAGCAGATCGCGCGCCGCGGCGACGTGGCCAACCGCTCCGAGGCCGTGCGCGATTTGATTCGCGCCTCGATCGCCAAAGAGCAGATGCGCACGCCCAATGAGCACGTTATCGGGTCGCTCACCATGATCTACGACCATCACACCGGCGATCTGACGCGCCGCCTGGACGAGGTGCAGCACGACTACACCGACGAGATCGTATCGACGATGCACGTGCATTTGGATCACCACAACTGCTTGGAGATTCTGGCGCTCAAGGGTCGCGGCGAGCGCGTCTACGAACTAGCCGACCGTCTGCTGGGCCTGCGCGGCGTTAAGCACGGCGAGCTCACGTGCGCCGCCACCAAGCAGAGCCTGGGGCTGTAACAGCACACATTTCAACGAAGGAGGGTCGCATGCGGCATGCGCATATTCATGTGACGGGCATTGTGCAGGGCGTTGGCATGCGACCGTTTGTGTATCGCGAGGCCATGGCACATGGCATTTGTGGATGGGTGCTCAATGCGGGCGACGGCGTGCATATCGAGGCGCACGCTTTGGCCGATGCGCTCGATGCTTTTGTTGCCGCGCTTTCTGAGCATGCGCCTGCGGCAGCTCGCGTTGAGCGAGTCGATATTGCGGATTTGGAGCCTGGCGGCTGGAGCGCTGCCGATGAGCAGGGCTTTCACATTGTGGCGTCGCAGGACCAGACCGCGCACACGACGCTCGTCTCGCCCGATATCGCCACCTGTGACGATTGCCTGCGCGAGTTGTTCGATCCCGCCGACCGACGCTATCACTACCCCTTTATCAACTGCACTAACTGCGGCCCACGCTTTACCATCATCCGATCGCTGCCTTATGACCGAGCGGCCACGTCGATGGATTGTTTTCCCATGTGTCCCAAGTGCGCTGCGGAGTATGTCGACCCACTCGACCGGCGTTTTCACGCGCAGCCCGATGCCTGCTTTGATTGCGGGCCGCATATTACGTGGCGCGAGGCTGTAAACGGCAATGCGTGCGGGAATTCGTCCGCGACACCGGCCGTCGGCACCACACGCGAGGCCAGCGACGCTATCATCGAGCGCTGCGTTGAGCTGCTGGCCAGCGGTGGCATCGTCGCCATCAAGGGCCTGGGCGGATTCCATCTAGCCTGTGACGCTGCCAACGAGCAGGCGGTGGCCGAGTTGCGCCGTCGCAAACGCCGCAGCAACAAACCACTTGCCGTCATGGTACGTAGTCTTGCTGATACCGAGCGCCTGTGTCATATCGATGATGCTGAACGCGATCTGCTCGCCGGCAGTATCCGCCCCATCGTGCTGCTGCGCCGGCGGGCTGTTTGCGGGAACGACGGCGATTCTTCCGACGCCCTCGTACTCGCACCGTCCGTCGCGCGCGACCTGCCCGAGCTTGGCGTTATGCTCCCCTACACCCCGCTTCAGCATCTTCTGCTTGCAGCTGCCGCGTCACACGGTATGCACGCGCTCGTCATGACCAGCGGCAACCTGAGCGAAGAGCCCATCGAGACCGATGACGATCTTGCCTGGGAGCGCCTCGTTGCCGCCGGCATTGCCGACGCGCTGCTCGGCAACGATCGAGCGATTCTCTCGCGCTATGACGATTCCGTGGTGCGCGTGGTCGACGGCGCCGTTATGCCCGTGCGCCGCGCTCGGGGATATGCACCCCAGCCGCTGCCGTTGCCGGCGCTCGACGGCGCTCCGTCCTGCGTGCTCGCCTGCGGGCCACAACAAAAGGCCACGATTGCGCTCACACGTGAAGGGACGAACGGCGAGGCGCCCTGTTTTGTGTCGCAGCATATCGGCGATGTTGAAAACGGCGGGACCTTCGATGCCTGGAACGCCGCGCGCACGCGCTTGGAAGATCTCTTTGATTTGGCGCCCGCCGCCTTGGCCTGCGATGTACACCCCAGCTATCTATCGGGCCAGTGGGCGCGCGAGCAGGCGCGAAAATGCAATCTGCCGCTCGTCGAGGTGCAGCACCATCATGCGCATATCGCGAGCGTAATGGCCGAGGCCATCGCCGCGGGCCAGCTTACAACCGACGCGCGCGTCCTTGGCATCGCCTTTGACGGCACCGGCGCCGGCACCGATGGGACCATTTGGGGCGGCGAGTTTCTTGTTGCCAGCCTTGGCGGCTTTGAACGCGCCGCGCATTTGCGCACCTGGGCGCTCCCCGGCGGGGCGGCCTCCGTGCGCGACGCCCGCCGCAACGCCTTTGCCCTGCTCAGTGAGCTCGGTCTGCTCGAGCACCCAGGTGCCGCTCGGCTTTTGGACAGCCTCGACGAGCAAACGCGCAGCGTGACAGCCACCATGATCGAGCGCGACATCAACAGCCCGCGTACCAGCAGCATGGGGCGTCTCTTTGATGCCGCGGCAGCAATTCTGGGCATCTGCGACAAGGCAACCTACGAGGGCGAACCCGCCATCGAGCTTGAGGCTGCCGCCTGGCGCGCGCTCGACAACGAAATCGCCCATTTTCCCGACAACAACGCCGGCTATTTCGCATCTGGCCCATCGTGGCTGGACGGCCCCTATGTTCTGGACCAGAAAGCACTCTTTGAGGCACTTTTGGGAGGAATTGAAGCCGGAGCGCCCGCCGACAGGCTCGCACTCGATTTCCATGTCTCCGTCGCGCGCTCCTCGGCGCGCATCGCCAGCGATATCTGCGTGCACGAGGGCATCGACACCGTCGCGCTCTCGGGCGGCGTCTTCATGAACCGACTTCTGCTTCAGCTCCTCGCCCGCGAGCTCAAAAGCGCAGGCCTTACTGTCCTTGTCCCCCACACCGTACCCGTCAATGACGGCTGCATCGCCTACGGTCAGGCGGCAGTCGCAAGCGCTCGTCTTGCGCAGGTTGCATCGCAGTAGGCTGTTCGGCCAGCCCGCAAGCCGCCGTCTCACAGGTGTAGCGCGTTTGCCCGCAGCGCCCGCGAGCGCTACCATCAACTGATGGATTATTGAGCGCTCATCCAGCGCAAAGCGTATACAAGGGGAACAATATGTGCCTTGCCGTTCCCGGTAAAGTAGTCAAACGCGACGACGACCTCAAGGCCACCGTCGACATGATGGGCATCGAGCGCCCCGTGTCGCTGCGACTCGTGCCGACGGCGCAGGTTGGCGACTATATTCTCGTACACGCCGGCTTTGGCATCCAGATTGTCGACGAGCAGGAAGCACAGGAAACGCTCGAGCTTGTTAATGCCATGTCCGAGCTGGTCGAAGAAGACCAGCTGACCACCAACCCGGCGGAGGCTTACTAGTGGCGCCCGAGCAGCCGGCGCGCTCCGGTATCGATTTCTCGGCATTCCGCGATCCCAAGCTGGCTCGCGAGCTCATCGAGCGCATTCATGAGCTTGTCGGCGACCGCACCATCAACCTTATGGAAGTCTGCGGCACGCACACCGTGAGCATCGGCCGCTATGGCTTTCGCTCCATTACGCCGACGGGACTCAAGCTGCTGAGCGGCCCGGGATGCCCTGTCTGCGTCACCGCCAACCGCGACATCGACCACGCAATCGCGCTCGCCAACATAGACGGCGCCATCATCACCACCTTTGGCGACATGATGCGCGTGCCCGGATCATCCACCTCGCTCGCTGCGCAAAAGGCGGCGGGGCGCGATATCCGCATCGTCTATTCCCCGCTCGACGCGCTCGACATTGCCGAGCAAAACCCTGATCGCCCGGTCATTTTTATGGGCGTGGGCTTTGAGACCACAACGCCCACCATCGCCGCCGCCATCTTGGAGGCCGAAGCGCGCGGGCTTTTGAACTTCTCGGTCTATTGCGCCCACAAGACCACGCCGCCGGCGTTGCGCGCCATCGCCAACGACCCCGAGACCACCATCGACGGCTTTATCCTGCCGGGCCACGTCGCCACCATCACGGGCTTGGCGCCCTTTAGCTTTTTGGTCGACGAATTCAATACCCCGGGCGTGGTCACGGGATTTGAACCGGTCGATATCCTGCAGGGCATCTGCATGCTGGTCCAGATGGTTGTCGAGGACAGGCCGGCGATTGACAACGCCTACCGCCGTGGCGTCAACGCAGACGGCAACCCCGTGGCGCGCCAGCTGGTCGAGCAGGTGTTTGAGCCATGCGACACCACGTGGCGCGGGCTGGGGCCGATTGCCAACTCGGGCCTTTCCATCCGCCCCGAGTTCTCGCGCTTTGATGCCCGCGTTCGCTTTGACGTGCCCGTTGAGCCGACGGTTGAGCCGCGCGGATGCCGCTGCGGCGACGTGCTGCGCGGAGCCATTACGCCGAGCAGCTGCCCGCTCTTTGGCCGCACCTGCACGCCCGAGCACCCCGTCGGCCCGTGCATGGTGAGTTCCGAAGGCAGCTGCGCGGCGTACTACCGCTACCGCGACTAGCCCGGGCACACCCGCACACCGGCACCACCCACGATTGGAGTTTTCGATATGTCCCATAGCGTTACCGATAGCACCGTCCTGCTGGGTCACGGCTCCGGCGGCCAGATGATGAAACGCATCATCGATGAGGTCTTTTTAGATGCCTTTGGGTCGCCCGAGCTGCTCGAAGGCAACGATGCCGGCGTCGCCGCGCTGCCCGCGAGCGGGCGCATCGCCATGTCGACCGACAGCTTTGTAGTCTCGCCGCAGTTCTTCCCCGGTGGCAACATCGGCCGCCTCGCCGTGTGCGGAACCGTCAACGACGTCGCGACCTCGGGCGCCAACGTGCGCTACCTATCGTGCGGCTTTATCCTCGAAGAGGGCTATCCCATGGATAGGCTCCGCCAGATTGTGCAGACGATGGCCGAGACGGCGCACGAGGCGGGCGTGTCCATAATCACGGGCGACACCAAGGTGGTCGAGCGCGGCGGGGCCGACGGCGTCTATATCAATACCGCCGGCGTGGGCGAGGTGCCTGCGGGCGTGGCGCTCAGCGGCGCAAACTGCCAGCCCGGCGATGTCATCCTGGTCTCGGGTACACTGGGCGACCACGGCATCGCTATCATGAGCCAACGCGAGGGTCTGGCGTTTTCGAGCACCATCGAAAGCGACGCCGCGCCGCTCAACCACCTGATTGCCGATGTGCTTTCCGCAGCACCCGACACACGCTGCTTCCGCGACCCCACGCGCGGTGGCCTGGCCTCGACGCTCAACGAGTTTGCGCAGGCCAGCGGCGTTGCCATGGAGATCGACGAGGATGCCGTGCCCGTGCGTCCCGACGTGCAGGCCGCCTGCGAGATGCTCGGCTACGATGTGCTGCAGGTGGCAAACGAGGGCAAGATGGTTGCCGTCGTGCCGGCCGAGCAAGCCGATGCCGCGCTGAGCGCCATGCGCGCCGCCCGCTACGGCGAGAATGCCGCCATCATCGGCCGCGTGCTGCCACTTGCCGAGGGCGCCCATCCCGCCGTGCGCGTGCGCACCGGCTGGGGCTCGACCCGCATCCTCGACATGCTCGTAGGAGAGCAGCTGCCGAGAATTTGCTAACGACAAAGGCTCAGGGCTATTAAAGATATTCAGATTCCAAACATGCCCGGCACGCATGCCCAGTATCATGGGGTGCGTTTTACAACTCAAGCGGCAGGAGCACCCATGGCAGCAGCTTTTTCCCATGTGATCTTTGACCTGGACGGCACCATTCTCAACACGCTCGAGGACCTGGCGGCCGCCGGCAACCATACCTGCGAGGCGCACGGCTGGCCCACGTTTGCCGTTGACGAGTACCGCTACAAGGTGGGAAACGGCATGCTCAAGCTGGTTGAGCGCTTTATGCCCGCCGAGTATGCGGGCGACGGCCGCATGTTTGAGCAGACGCTTGCCGAGTTTAGGGCTTACTACGGCGAGCACAAGGAAGACCACACCGCTCCCTATGCCGGCACGATCGAGATGCTCGACCGCTTGCGCGCCGCGGGTGTGCAACTTGCCGTGCTCACTAACAAGGACCACGTCTCGGCGGCTCCGCTTATCGAGAAGTATTTTGGTTCCGAGCGATTTGCGCTGGTGCAGGGCCACGTCGATGCGTTTCCGCCCAAGCCCGAGGCGCCTGTTACACTGCATGTGATGAAAGAGCTAGGCGCCGATCCGTCGACCACGCTCTATGTGGGCGATTCCAATGTCGATATCCTGACCGGTCACAACGCCGGCCTTAAGAGTGCGGGCGTCAGCTGGGGTTTCCGCGGCCGCGCAGAGCTGGAAGCCGCCGGCGCCGACTACGTGGTGGACACCCAGGACGAGCTCGCAGCGCTGATCCTGGGCGAGTAACGAGCGACACTGCTTAACGCAGCTGCGACAATGCTGTTGCGCGGAAAGTAGTCGTTGGGGACGTTCTTAAACGACTAGTCAGACAAGAACGTCCCAACGACTACCCCAACAATGGCAACGCCGCAGGTAGAGGACGGACAGCGAGCGGACACCAGAGCGAACAAATTGGCATGAAAAGAGGACGGCATAGACCTTCTGGTCATG
>ERZ827528.3811-NODE-3811-length-11836-cov-2.667006_pt1 | contig 11836 bp, 9 predicted proteins | sample MGYA00519768_ERZ827528 | MGnify/ENA primary metagenome ERZ827528 (study PRJEB31778, sample SAMEA3449343) | human gut metagenome | biome: human gut; feature: human-associated habitat; material: faeces | place: United Kingdom | collected 2010/2012 ...
TACACGCGCCAGCCTTTATCATATGTGATTCCGGTAAATATCGTTCGATATTCCCCGGCGTCGATTCGCCCTTTGATGTATCCCGCTCCCCAGTCGGAAATTTCGATCTGATGTGCGCGAAGACGGCTTACAGCGTTCGAAAAGGCCGGCAGATCCAGCACATAAAACACATTATCCGATGTTTTCAGAATTTCCGTGTCAGCCTCGATCGTAATCGATACGACTTCTCCCTTTTCATATGTTCCCATATAAAGAGTGCAGTCCGTTTCATTGATATACAAATCCAGCTGGTATTCGTTGTTGATGGAAAGCGGCGTTTCCGGCGGGCTTTCTCCTCCCGTTCCCTTCGGAAAATACGCATAAAGAGGCCCGGAATACGGCATCGTAATAAGATAAGTAGTTGTTTGCGCCGTTTTATTTTCCAAATATTCCGTGCCCTTCTGCAGCTTGATAAAATAATCCGTATCGTCTCCCATCAGAGCATTCATCAAATGATTCTGGGACTCCAGCGGATCTTCTCCCCATTCAAACTGATCGAGCTGTCCGCTTACGGCATAGCAGGGTGCAAGGACATACGGATTCCTGTATAAAAACGTACCGTCGTATTTCTGCACGCGGTCGTACGGATCCATCGGCAGCGGGTTCCATGTCACGATTTTCTGCTCCGGGTCATTTGGCGCGATTTCTTTATCCGTCATCACATATTTGACCGAAAACAGAGCGTCTGTCATCAGGGTAGAGCCGGAATTTGAGCTCCAGAGATAAATCTGCGCGAAGCCCAGCTTATGGAGAAAGCTGTTGATATGACGATTGTATGCGGAGCTGTAATGGGAAATGCTCTGGTAGCCCAGACCAATCCCTTCGTTGTAGTTTCTTTGGAAGCCCTGTACGATCCGGTAGAATCCGCTGCCTCCCGTTCTGGCGTCGTCCTCTTCAGCAATCTTTACAAGCTCTTCCATTCGTTTTTTATACTGATAATATCCGTCGTAGGATTCAAAGCCATGTTCATTGTCAAGTCCGTGGAGCAGGTAATCCGCATGGATCGACAGCTCTACAGACGTCATGCAGAGGATCAGTATCCAGACGGCTCCGCGCAGTCCGTACGTCCGCATACGAAGCTTCCCGATTTTTGCTGAATCGGGAATATACTTCAGCAAAAGCAAAAGTCCCATCGCTGTAATGAGGAAAACCACGCTGTACCGGATCTGCTGTTTGGTAATTCCAAGCTGCGGCTTCAGAAAGAACACAATATATACGGACATCATCAATATCGTAAAAAAGCAGTAATATACTCTGCTGATTTCTCGAAAATGCATACATGCATTCGCCGCCGTCAGAACCAGCATAAACGAAATTACAAAAGAATATCGATACGGGAACCAGTTCGGCAGCTGGAAAATATGCCACGCCCAGTCAACGCGTACAAAAAACGTGCTCAAAAGCAGAAACGCGACAATCAGGAAGATTCCTATTTTCCTGTCGGGACTTATGGATTTTATAAAGAAAAAGGCAAAGAAAAAAATAAATACGAGAATTCCGCAGTAAAGGAAAGGCGTTACGCGGATAATAATCCCGTCATAGGTTCCGATGATCAGCTTTTTAAAAAGATCCAGAAGATTATAATTCGTGACGTTATTATTCTGATAATTTTCTCCGCCGATTTTTCCCTGCAGAAGCGAGTAAAACGTAGGAAGCAGAAGCCAGGCTCCCAGCGCGGCCGCTCCCACGGCGCTTCCGGCAAAGCGGAACAGGATTTTAAAAACGCCCTTTTTAGTCAGTCCGCGCCTTCCGCCGATCGCGTAGAGCAAATAAATGCAGGTGAACACACCGGCCATGTAGGAAAGATAATACGTAGAAATAAAAATCCCCGTGAAGGAAGCGAGCAGCAGCCCCCACCGCCCCTCATGGACGAGCGTTTCCGTTCCGAGAATAATCAGCGGGAGCCAGATCACCGCATCGATCCACATCAAGCTGAGGGAATATACGATGTTGTATGACATCATCGCATAGCAGACAGAAAAAAGAACGATGTAAATCCGATTGGTTCCGCAGCCCTTCTCTGATGCCGTTTATTTAAAAGAATCCCGAAGGTCAGGCCGCAGAGCCCGATTTTCAGACACGTGAGATACAAAAGGCAGATCGGCATTTCCGTGTTGGGACACAGCAAGGTCAATATGGAAAGCGGGCTGGAAAGGTAATAGGCAAAAACACCGATATAATTTCCGCCGAGCGCTTTCGACCACGAGAAGAACAAATCTCCCATTTTGCCGATGTGCTTCAGTCCGCAGTAGAACTCGCAGTATTGGTTGGACATATCCATGATCAGAACGGAATTTTCACCAAACGGCGCCATTCCGTAGCAGGCATAGGTTACCAGCATGATCAGGGCCGGAAGCAGGAAACATGCCGTCAGTAAAAAAGCTGTATATGATTTTCGGTATGTTTTTCCGGCCGTTATCATGCTGCCTATTTCTATGCTACGTTCCATGCCGCAACCTTTCGAGCGTGTTTATCTTTGAGAAAAGAAAAAAGACCGTGTTTTATTCCGGTCTTTCTGGTATCCCGGACGGGAATCGAACCCATATCAACAGAGTCGGAGTCTATTATCGTATCCATTAGACCACCGGGACATACACAACAAGTTGTACTATAGCAATTTTATTTTCAAATGTCAATCGTGCGGATTTGGCGTTCGGATATTATTATTCCAAAAACAGGAATAATAATATCCGCTATTTTCCGTTATTTTTTCAAAAATAGAATTTTATTCCAAAATTTTAATTTCCGGCGGAGCAAGGATTCCGAAGTCTCGAACCAGATAATCATACGTCCAGCGATCGCCCTCCGTACGCCATACCATGGCGTCGATCCACCAGGTATTCGCATCTGCATTATGAAGCGAGCCGAAGGAATTGTAACGGTTTCCAAACAGCTCGAGCGAAACGGTGTGTTTTCCCTCCGGAAGCGCATCGATATTCAGACGATACGGTGAATACGCGATGATCCCCCTTACGATGCCGTCAATGGAGACTTTTACAAGCGCGCCCCTGTATTTTGAAAGAGAAACAGAAATATCGGAGGGCTCCTCCAGTGTGAATTCCGCCTCGTACGTCGCATTCGCTCCGTAGAACGGCATTCCCTGCCTGGTAAGACTTTCGAAGCTCCTGCGCGACGCACACGGGGTAAGCGTTTTCTTCGTACCGGAAAGCGAGACATCGAATTTTCCCAAGATATAAAACCATTCTGCCCCGATCCGTTTTCCGAACGGAAGCTCCGCTTCCAGTACATTCGTGCCGATCCGGATTTCAGGAAGCCGCAGCGTTTGAATCGCCTCATCCGTAAAATATCCCTGTATTTCAGGCTTTACAGGAATTCCGTTCAATGTCGCGCGAAGCGTCCCGGCATGTTCCGCCGCGAGGAGCGCGTCTTTAATCTCAGCCGTACTTTCAAAAGAAAACCGGAGTCTCAGCGTATGCTCCGGTCGTTCCTCCGGAACGGTCCAGGGCTGCGCATAATAGCCCTGCCTGCAGGGCCAGCCCAGCGTCTCCCGAAATTTGTTATCGATCCGCAGGATTTCCTCTTCCGGCTGCCAGGCTCCACCGTCAAAGGCATAAGCGCAGACATCCAGAAGCAGAACATTGGGCTCCGAAAACGAGCAGTTTACGTGCTGCGGAAGCGAAAGGCTGCGTTTCACGCTGCGGCTCGACTGCCATTTGTCGTAAACGCCCTTTCGAGGGCCGCTGCCTTCTCCGGACGGACGCAGGCGCAGCAGCAAGCTGTCATAATCATATAAGACCGCGCGGATTTTGGTGATTTTCGCCGTCTCGTCGATTTCATACGGGATCTCGAGGATCGAACCATCCTGCGTATCGTAAAGAAGCGGCGCGTACAGTCCATGCACAGCTACGGTGATATCCTGCCGGCAGGGCCGATCCTTGTCTGCCGGCTTCAGGCCGTGCGTCAGAAAAAGCCACTTATCCTTCCCGTCGCAGCGCATTCTGTAGAGCATGTTCTCCGCTCCCTCGACTTCGATATCCCGGTCGTCGTAGAGCGCGCAAATAATCGCTTCTTTTTCAAACGGCATCGCACAGGAGATGTCATACAGCGTGCGGATTCTGCCTTCCGTATCCGGCAGCGCATCGATATGGGACGGACACGCCCCCAGAAAGATCAGTCTTCCTCCGTGCCTCCAGCGCCCGGACCGTACTGCTTCTCAGCGTTTCGCAGGCCGGCACGATTACGGTGCGGTACGCCATTTTACCGACGTGCAGGCGAGCGTCGCTTCCGGCCGCCGCGTCGTACTGCTGCGGCAGCAGGGACTCGCAGATATAATCGAAATCAATATTTGCAAACAGCAGCCAGCGCGTGATATTCTGGAAATTCGTTTCGATTTGATCCCGTACCGCAGCCGTTTCCCGCGCGGGCCCCCAGTGCAGCCAGTAGCTTTCCACAGGATGGATTACCGCGACGTGAACGAGGGGTCTGCCGCGTACCAGCGCAGTATTCAGTCTGGCAAAATGGTCCTCCACATATTTATATTCTTTGTACCAGGGGGATTGATAGCCGATAGACGCCGGATAATCGCGTTTGGCTTCTCCCTCCATGGAAAGAAAGGCCAAATGCGGTACGCGTACGGATACGCCAAGCGCGGCCTGCCAGTCTCCCTGGAATTTATGTCCCCGGAAGTCAAAATCCCAATTGGTAACGCCGTACAGCTCCGAAAGCTCCGCTTCGCTGCCGTATTGGTTGACGGCCGACTGCACCTGCTTGAGCGTGGAAAATTCCAGGCCGTCGCACAGCATATCGACGCCCGGGATTCCGAACGAACGGTAAGAACGCATCGTATCTCCGGTAGAATGCGTCTGTGCAAGCAAATTGTGCTCCTCCATGACATGTCCCGTAAGGTAAATCTTATTTTGGCGGCACCACGCGCCGATATTGTCGGCAAACGCGCAGGCGAACCGTTCCGCAATATGGTCGTGGAATCGATATCTGGCCTGTGAAATTCTGCCTTCCGGCAAATCCCAGATCAGCTCAGGGATCGTTTCCGTAATGTCCGCGCCGCCGTACGCCGCGGCATACGTTTCCGGTACGTCGAAGGTCCAGGGCAGCTTCACTTCTCCGTCCTCCAGTGCCGACTGGAGCGTTTCCTTGCGTTCGAACTGCGGTTCATCCGTGAAAATGGCCGGGACGGCTCCGTCAAAATCCGTTCCCACTGCTTCTTTATACCGTTCGTGCGTAATTCTGATAAATGCGTCCATCGCATCCTTATTCAGCGTATCTACGTAAGTCTGATTGTTATACCACGGGGACGGCTCCTGCGTCAGGCAGTAAGCGTGCCATGCTCCGTCCTCCTTTTTCCCGTAGTAAGACAGCGTCCCGTCCTCCGCAAGACGGATTTCATAGCTTGCGATCAGATACGGCGCTCCCGTCCTTACGGCTTCTTCAGGAGGAAGCGTTTCCAGCGTCCGCTTGGTAAAAAGCATATGCCGGCTCCTGTATTTCGGATTCTTCGTCAGAATTCCTCCCGCGGAGCCGGATGGAAAGCGATCCTCATCGTACAGCCAGGCAAGCATATCGTTCTTTTTGGCCTGCTCCACGCAGAATCGAACCATCTCCATGAATTCGTCGCTCAGGTACGGCGTTCCCATTCCCGTTCTTGAGTGCATATGGAACCCGCCAAAGCCCATTTCCTTAAAATAGCCGATCTGACGTTCCAGCAGTCCCTTCTCCAGCTTACAGTTCCAGGCCCAGAATGGAGTTCCTCTGTATTCGGAGGTCGGATTCCGAAACAATTCATCCGATAAAACGGCTTCTCCGTTTTTTTTGTACAGCATAAGATCCTCGCCTTTCGTGTCGTTTATAGTACCAGTTTAATCAGATACGCAATCAGCGGCAGCGTGACGATAGACAGCAGCGTTGAAACGAATACGCCCTGTGCCGCCATTTCGTAATCCGAGTCGTATTCCGCTGCAATCGATACAGTCAGCGTTCCTACCGGCATGGCAAACTGCATCACCGCCACCATCATCACTACGTCGGAAATCCATCCCTGCTTTACCGCAAACAGGAGGATCGCGCCGATCAGGATCGGTGCGATCAGCAGCTTCTGCACCGACATCATGACGACGACAAGCTTTTTCCCCATGTTCCTGAAAAAGCCCGATTTTGCACCGGCGAGCACCAGACCGATAAACAGCATGGAAAGCGGACTCGTTGCCGCTCCGATCATATCTACCGTCTGATACAGAACGCCGCCTCTGAGCTTTTCGCTGACCTTTGTAAGAACGAGCACCGTTCCCACAAGGAACATGATCATATTCGCATTAAAAATATGCTTCAGACCGTTTGCAATGCCGCCTCCTTTATGCTTGCCCGCCAGATAAACGCCGAGCGTCCAAAGCAGGAGATCGTTGCCGATATTGAAAAAAAGCGCATATAACACTCCGATATCTCCGAACAGCGCCTCAAAAAGCGGAAAAGCAAAAAATATGACGTTTCCGAAAAGCGTCTGCATCGAATAAACATTGCGCGACTTATCCTCCAGCTTCATGATTTTCGTGAACGGAAGCGTAAATACATAAATCAAAAGAAGAAACACAAATGCGATCCCCATCAGCTTCAGACCGTCAAAATAATTGTCTGCCGAAAAATCGGCAGACAGCATTTTGCTCAATATGAGAGCGGGCATCGTAATGCGCATCACAAGCTTAGACGTGACAAAGCCCGTTTTCTCAGGCAGATAGCCTGTTTTCCCACTGACATAACCGATAGCAGCCAGAAGGAACAGAATCAGAATCTGCGTGAGAATGGTACCCGTATTCAAATGATCAATTGGCATGCGCGCTGTCCCTCTTACTATGCAAAAAAGCGGATGTTGGATACCTTCTGTACGCCTTCGATTGCAAGCAGCTCCCGGATCGTCTGTTCTCCGGCAGCCTGGTCGATGCTTACGAAGGCCTCCGCCTTATCGCCCTTGTCCTTCCGGCTCCACTGCACCGCGGCAATATTGATGCCGGCGTCGCCAAGCACTGTGCCGATTTTACCGATAATACCCGGCACGTCGCGGTTTTGAATTGCCAGAACATTTTCGGAAGGTTCAAAGTCAAGCTTGTAGCCATAAAATTCCACGATTCTCAGCTCGCTTTTTGCAAACACGGTTCCCGAGACGGAAAGCGTTTTCTCGTCGCTGACGAAGCGAACGGTAATCAGGTTCGTATATTTTTCAAGATCCGTGGATTTGCTCTCGACAAGCCCAATTCCCATAGAATCGAGAAGATTTTTGGCATTGACGTAGTTGACGCGCGTCGGAACGATCACGCCAAGCAGACCTTTGGCAACGGAAAGCGTATAAAGTCCTGTCGACACATCGTCTTTTGCCAGATCGCCGCTGTAAATGACTTCCACGCGTTTCAGAGGTCTTTTCTCCGTTTGGAAATAAATGCTTCCGAGTGCCTCTGCAAGGTTCAGATACGGCTTAATATCCTCAATATTTCCGCCGCTTACCTGCGGCATGTTGACCGCCGGGACGACGTGTCCCTCCAGCGCTTCTCCGACAAGCTGCGTAACAGCAGTACCGACATTATAATTCGCCTCGTCCGTGGAAGCGCCGAGATGCGGCGTGATAATGCAGTTTGCAAGCTCCAGAAGCGGGTTCCGATAGTCCTGTTCTTCCGGCTTTTTATTATAATTCGGCTCCGGATCCAGAACATCGAGCGCCGCCGCCGCTACCTTGCCGGACACCAGCCCGTCGTAAAGTGCTTTCTCATTGACAAGTCCGCCTCTGGCGGCATTGACGATCCGAACGCCGTCTTTGCACATCGCAATTTCTTTTTCGCCGAGGATTCCGTAAGTTTCCGGTGTTTTCGGCGTATGCAGGGTAATGAGATCCGCCTGTCTCAGCAGCTCTTCCAGCGTCTCGCAGCGCGTTACGCCGAGCTGTGCAAAATGCTCCGCGCCGATATAGGGATCATATGCAACAACCCGCATATTTGAGCCCATCAGCTTTCTCGCCACGATAGAGCCGATTCTGCCAAGTCCGATGATGCCCGCCGTTTTGCCGTCCAGCTCGTTGCCGATAAATTTCCCGCGGCGGAAATCTCCGTGCCTGCCGGCCTCGACGGCCTGAATCAGATTCCGGAAAATCGCATATGCGTCGGCTACGGCAAGCTCTGCAGCCGCCATAATATTGCTTTCCGGCGTATTCACAACAATAATCCCGCGCGCTGTGGCTGCCTTGAGATCGATGTTGTCCACTCCGTTTCCGGCGCGTCCGACGACTTTCAGCGCGGAGGCCTTTTCCAAAAGCTCTTCGTTTACTTTCGTAACACTTCTGACAATCAGCGCGTCATATTCCTGTATGATTTTCAGGAGATCTTCCCGCGAAATTCCGAACTTTACGTCAACTTCATATCCTTTCTGTTTTAAATGCTCTATGCCTTCCAGTGCGATGCTTTCTGTTACAATAATTTTCATAGCTTCCATTTCCTCCCATATGCATTTTATTCTTTGCTATTATATCGGTTGTGCAGGCAATTGTAAAATCATAAATTCAGTTCGATCGTTTTTCCTGATAAAACGTAAGGTCTGTATGTAACGCCTGCGGCCTCCATCATCCGCTTCGCCGCGAGCACGGAATCCGTTTCCGAATATTTATCGCATAAGTAGATAACTTCCCGGATCCCCTTCTGTATAATGGATTTTGTACATTCGTTGCACGGGAACAGCGTCGTATAGATCCGTGCGTTCTGCAGCGATCCTCCGTTATAATTTAAAATCGCATTCAGCTCCGCATGGCATACGTAAACGTATTTCGTGTCCAGCGGCGCGCCGTCTCGTTCCCAGGGGAAAATATCATCCGAACAGCCGATCGGCATTCCGTTATATCCGAGCGATAAAATGCGGTTGTCGCTTCCTACGATGCAGGAGCCGACGCCCGTGTTGGGATCCTTGCTTCTTTTGGAGGAAAGAATTGCAATTCCCATAAAATACTCGTCCCATTTCAAATAATCCTGACGTTTCATATGCGGTCATTCCCTCCTGTTGTTTCTTGTCAATAATATCACGCGGATCAGGCTGGCGATGGAGGTCGCCAGCGCCGCGACGTACGTCATGGCTGCGGCCGTCAGAACCTTCTTTGTTCCGCCAAGCTCTTCCTCGCTCAGCAGGCCGCTTTTTCTTAAGGCCGAAATCGCCCTGCGGGAGGCGTTGAATTCTACCGGCAGCGTAATCAGCTGAAAAACCGCGGCGGATGCAAACAAAAGAATCCCCAAGTTGATCATAAATTCATATTGCATAAAAATTCCCAGAATCAGTACGAACCAGGAGATTCCCGAGCAGAAATTTACCACGGGGGCAATCGCATTTCTCGCAGTGAGCGGAAAATAAGCTTGCGCATGCTGAACGGCATGGCCCGCTTCATGGCATGCCACGCCCAGCGCCGCTACCGAGTTTCCGTCATATACGTTTCTGGACAGGCGAATCACCCGCGACCTCGGATCGTAGTGGTCGGACAGCTCCCCTTCGATCGGAACGACGTTCACCTCGTAAATGCCGTTTTCCTTCAGAACCCTTCTTGCCATTTCCGCTCCCGTACAGCCTGCATGCGCTCTTACCGCGGAATATTTCCGATAGGTAGATTTCATGACGGCCTGTATAATCAAAGACAGAATCAGTACGGGAACGACAAGTACGATATACCAGTAATCAATAAAAAATAACGGCATCGCTTCGATCCTCCTCAAAAGATGAATAAATAAATTATACCACAAAGCCGGAGAATGAATCAAACAAAAAGATTTTTATCGCCGACATGCCATACTATGGGGTTTCCGCGCCGCGAAAAAAAACGGCCTTTCTGCATGAGACCTTTTCTTACAGCCAAACAAGCCAAACCATAAAAATAATAAAAAGAGAATGAAATAATAATTTTTTCTATTATTACCCAACCTTTTTCTGCTGATTTATGTTTATAAGACAAACGTTTAAAAGTACGAAAATTTTATAAACGGCTGAGAGGAAAGGATTGTCAGCAGCCATATGTATCTTCCTCGCAGGCCGTGCCTGCGAGGAAGATAGCAATTATGAGACGGATTATTTCCCGGGGAATCACCCGTTTTGCTCTGCCGTGATATAATCAAGAAAAATCCGGGGAGGAGAAATCTGTTTTATGATGGTCTGTTATGATATTTTGTTCTTGCTGGTTATCGCTCTGGCGGCGGGGTTTGATATAAAAACGCGGCGGATTCCAAACGCCATCAGTTTCAGCACCATTTTTCCCGTGATCGGAAAGACCTGTGCAAAAATCTCAGAGCATTCCGGAAATGCAGAACGGATCAAGTGGCTTTTCATCGATATGGCAGGAGGCCTGACGGTCGCTCTGCTTCTGACGGGGATACCATTTCTGGTAAACCGGTCCGTAGGCGGCGGCGATGTGAAGCTCTCGTCGCTGGGTGGATTATACTCCGGTACAGAAGGCTCTCTTACCGTTCTTTCAACGGCATTCCTTTTATGCGCCGCCGCAGCGATCGCGATGATGGCTGTCAGAAAGCGCAGGATCGGCACAATGCCCCTCGCCCCTTTTATTCTTTTGGGAACAATACATTTCTTACTTTTTGCATATCTTCCATAAGGCGTCCGAATTCTTCCGGCCTGATCGACTGCGGTCCATCGCACAGCGCGTGTTCCGGATCATTGTGGACCTCTACCATAATCCCGTCCGCGCCGGCCGCAACGGCTGCAAGGGCAAGAGGCCGCACGAGACCTGCGATTCCGGACGCATGACTCGGATCGGCAATAACGGGAAGATGCGACATCTGTTTTAAAAGAGGGATTGCAGAAACGTCCAGCGTATTGCGCGTAGCGGTTTCAAACGTCCGGATTCCCCGCTCACAGAGAATGACATTTCCATTTCCGCTTGCCATAATATATTCCGCGCTCATTAAAAATTCTTTCAGCGTATTGGCGAGTCCTCTTTTGAGAAGGATGACTTTATTGGTGTGTCCCAGCTCTTTGAGCAGCTCAAAATTCTGCATATTGCGGGCGCCCACCTGGATAATGTCCACATGCTCAAAGACCGGAAGACTTCCGATATCCATAATTTCTGAAACAATCGGCATTCCCGTAAGCTGCTTTGCCTGAAGCAGCAGCTCGATCCCCTTGCTTCTAAGGCCCTGAAAGGAATAGGGTGAAGTACGCGGTTTGAACGCGCCGCCCCGGAGAATCGAGGCGCCAGCTGCTTTCACTTCTTTGGCAATTCCGCAGATCTGCTGTGTGGATTCCACGGAACAGGGACCGGCGATCGCGGCGAAATTTCCGCCGCCCAGCTTAACGCCGCAGACATCGATTACGGTATCCGTCGGATGGAATTTCCGGTTAGAGCTTTTGTAGGGTTCCTTAACGCGGACCACCTTCTGTACAAAATCCAGGCCCTGTACGAGATCTACGTCCACGTTTTCCGTATCCCCGACAAGTCCCAGAATGATCCTGTCGGCGCCTGTCATCGTATGGACCTCCACACCCATCTTGTTCAGCCATTCCGTGAGAGTATCCAGCTGCTTTTGATTCGTATCTTCCTTCACATAAATAATCATACGAAAATCTCCCTATTTTCTGCCGATGTCTTTTCTGTAGAAGAAGTCCGTCCAGGAAATTTTGGACGCGCCCTCATAAGCCTTCCGGATCGCATCCTCCAGCGTAGCGCCCATGCCGGTAACGCCCAGCACGCGGCCGCCCGACGTATAAAATCTTCCGTTTTCCTCTCTCGTGCCGGCATGATACAGAATGACGCCCGTTTTCTCCGCCGCATCAAGTCCGTTGATTTCATAACCGGAAGCGT
>ERZ827528.3816-NODE-3816-length-11820-cov-4.421504_pt1 | contig 11820 bp, 6 predicted proteins | sample MGYA00519768_ERZ827528 | MGnify/ENA primary metagenome ERZ827528 (study PRJEB31778, sample SAMEA3449343) | human gut metagenome | biome: human gut; feature: human-associated habitat; material: faeces | place: United Kingdom | collected 2010/2012 ...
TGCTGTGTGAACTTTGACGGCACCGGATTCAGCCTGCTCACCCCTGAGGACGGCGAACATATGGTGCGCATCTTCCCCGACTGCCTGGCAGATACCTGGTCCCGGGTGGATCAGGCTCCGGTGACTGTCCTGCGTGACCGGGACGGCGGTTTCCTCTGCGAAGTGATCCGGGCGGACATCTCGGCCCTGCTGGAAGCCGGTTACATCATGCCGGAGCGGTTCCAGGTCACTGCCACCGACGGAGAAACTCCCCTGTATGGCATCCTGATCCGTCCTGCCGGCATGGAAGAGGGCAAGACCTACCCCTTCATCGACTATATCTACGGCGGCATGCAGATCGCCAATGTTCCCAAGGCCTTCACCTGGAAAACCGCCAACGGGCGGGAGAGCTTCGGCGGCCTGCAGGAGTACGCTCAGCTGGGCATTGCCGGAATTATCCTCGATGGCCTGGGCACACCCTGCCGGGGCCGGAAGATCCACGATGTCAGCTATGAGAATATCCATGGCTGTGCCGGTCTGGCAGACCATGTGGGGACTCTCGGGCAGCTCAAGACACTCTTCCCCTTCCTGGATCTGGACCGGGCAGGCATCTGGGGCAACTCCGGCGGCGGCTGTGCCACTTCCCGTGCTATGCTGGAATATCCGGGTGTCTACAAGGTAGGCGTAGCCAGCGCCGGCAACCACGACCAGCGGATGTATGAGAACACCTGGACCGAGCGCTATTACGGCCTCTACAACCGGGAGACCTATCTCAAGGGCGACAACACTGCCCTGGCTCCCAACCTGGAAGGGAAGCTCCTGCTGGCCTGCGGTATGCTGGACGACAATGTGCCCATGGCCCAGACCGTGCGCCTGATCGACGCCCTGCAGCGGGCAGACAAGGACTTTGATTTTATCCTTCTGCCCCGGCTCAATCACAATGTCCCGGCTGACCCGTACTTTATCCGCCGGAAGATGGACTTCTTCACCCGCTGGCTGCTCTGTGAGGAGCCTCCGGCTGAGTATCGCTTCCCCCGCTGACCTGCCTTTGCTAAATCGGAAAAAGCATTGACAACCGTACCAAACATTGCTATAATTATATAGCATTCTGATGCGGTTGTGATCCATTAGCTCAGGTGGCAGAGCACTTGACTTTTAATCAAGGTGTCCGGAGTTCGAATCTCCGATGGATCACCAAATACAGAGAAGCCGCCTTATGGCGGCTTTTTGTTTTTAGATTTTTTAAAATTTTGTGTTGACAAAGGTATTTTTTGTGTTATGATATAAGTGTGCTACGACAGATAGCACACCTATTCTGATTTTGGTGCACTGCGGCGCGCCGGAATCAAAAAGAAAGGAGAATCGCTGTGGTCTTAATCGACAAGCAGAGCCGCGTGCCGGCATACGAGCAGATAAGAAATCAGCTGCTGACTCTTATCCTTGTCGATACATTCGCTCCGCACTCACAGCTGCCGTCTATACGGTCCATTGCCGCCGACGCCGGTGTGAACATAAACACGGTAAAAAAGGCATTCTCCGACCTTGAATCCTACGGTGCGATATACACCGTGCCCGGAAAGGGAAGCTTCGTCAGCGAAAAGGCTTTCAAGAACGATTCGGTGCACGACACGGCGGTGTCCGAAATTTCGGACGCCATCTCTGCCGCCCGCGCCAAGGGACTCAAAAAACAGGAAATCATCGACATACTCAACGAAATCTACACTCAGGAGAAAGAATTATGATTGAAGTAATCGGCGTTACAAAACGGTTTCAGGACTTCACCGCCATTCAGAATCTTTCGCTGAAAGTCGAAAAGTCGTCAATATACGGGCTTGTCGGCTACAACGGCGCGGGCAAAACAACGCTTCTCAAGACGGTCGCCGGAGTCTACAGAGCCGACGAGGGCGAGGTCAAAATATTCGGCGAGAATGTTTTTGACAACGCAAAAGTTAAGCAGAGACTCTTCTATGTCCCCGATGACCTCTATTTCGAGCCCAACGCGACTATCGAGAGCATGGGCAAGTTCTACGCGGGCTACTATCCCCGCTTCAGCTTCGACACCATGCACAAGCTCTCAAAGGTTTTCGGGCTCGACACAAAGAAGAGCATACGCGGCTTTTCAAAGGGAATGCAGAGACAGGCCGAGATAATTCTCGGAATGTCCACCATGCCCGAGGTCATCCTGCTCGACGAGAGCTTCGACGGACTCGACCCGGCAAAGAGGAATCTTATTAAGAACCTCCTGCTCGAATACATGGCCGAAGAGGAATGCTCCGTCATAATCTCCTCTCATAATCTCCACGACCTCGCCGATATGTGCGACCACATTGCGCTGATAAACGGCAAGAGCATAGTCATGGACTGCTCGGTTGACGATATCAGCGGCTCGCGCTGCAAGTTCAGGCTGGTCTTTGACCGTGACCTCGAAGAGAGCGATTTCAAGAATCTCGACATCAGGCACTTCTCGAAGGATGGAAAGATAATTACCCTGAGCGCCAACGGCGACATGGACGAAAACGAGAAGAAGCTTCAAAATATGAATCCGCTGATGATCGAGAAGTTCCCGCTCACGCTCGAAGAAATCTTCCTCGAGGAGATGGAGGGCAGCGACTACGACTTCAAGGACATCTTCGGCAAGCCCGAAGAGAAGAAATGAGGTGTCACAGATGAAGAAATATAAGAACACATTCCGCTTCTCCGTCGCTCACGCGATAAAGAAAAACTTCATTCTCCCCCTTGCAACATTTGTGCTCAGCATGATTTTTTATCTCACCGGCTTCTGCTGGGATGTATTGAGCGAAGCAAAGAACAAGGCCGCTATCACCGGTCAGAACGTTATGAAGTTAATGCGCGAAGCGTACGAGGTCTTTATCTTCGACTCGGAGCGCGCGGCATATGAACCGCTCATCTCGTTCTACCCCGCTCTGCTCGTTGTGATATCGCTGTTAGTCGGCGTTTTGCTTTTCAGATTCGTTACCAACAAAAAGACCGTCAACGTCTATTACAGTCTCGGCATTAAGCGCGCCGACCTCTACACAGCGCGTCTGGTTGCAGGCATAATTATGATGCTCGCGGCAACACTCATCCCACTCGCAGTATCGCTCGGAATCAACCTCCACTTTTTCGGCTCGTCCGTCATGCTCTGGCGAACCTTCCTGTTCTATGCGGTGCACAACGTGATATGTGTGCTCGCCGGTCTTACAATATCGGCGGCGGTCTCAAGCTGCGTGGGTACGGTTGTTGAATCGCTTGGCTTCTCAGCCGTTCTTGCGGCGTTCCCGAGCGTTGTGACAATGTGCGTGAACTACAGCGTTCCTGCAATTCTCAACGGCGCTCCCTCCAAAACTTACTACGGCATATATCCCGTCGCTTCAAGCTTCGGCGAGAACTATCTGGATATGACGAACAGCACCCTGTTCGGCCGCGCTATCGCCCATATAAATCTGCTCATGCTCAACAGAAGCTCTTTTATTAACTCATCTTCCGTTGAAGCTATGACAAAAGAGGCGGCAAAAAAATGGGCCGCGCCATCGCTGACTCCCTATATTCTCTGGGCAGTTCTCATCGCCGCGTTCTTCGTGTTCGGTCTGTTCATGTTCAAGCGCAGAAAAGCCGAGATATGCGGTTTCCCCGGAAGAAGCGCCGTTCTCAACTTCGTGCTCTGCATGATTGCCTCTTTCGGAGCTGCTTCGCTGATAATATATTTTATAGCATACACATCGCAGATAAGCAGATGGATAATGATAGCCCTGGTAATCGTCGCAGCTTTCCTGGTATTTGTTATACTCGATGTCATTCTCCATTTGAGCTTCAAGGCTCTTAAAAAAGACTGGAAGATAGGTCTCGTCCATGTCGGACTTATGGCGGCGTTCCTGCTCTCGCTCTACACCGGCTTCTTCGGCTACAGCAGCCGCGTGCCCGATGTTCAGTCCATTGAGAGTGCATCCATCTCCGCGCCCAACGCACTGATGGGCAGCTACAAGCTCGGCAACGGACTCCATTCCGGATATAACAGCAACCTTTACTTCGGCGAGGACGGACTCAAGGACTACTACTATGTCGGCAACCGTTCGAACTCACTCGTTGAGGACTTCAAGGACAAAGATGACATAAATACTGTCCGCGAAATCCACAAGGCCATGATAAAAGCAGGAAACATCAACAAAATGAACTGCGACCCTGATGACTACTCGAAGAGAGTCACGAGCCAGAAGGTTATCATAAAATACAAGCTCAAGAACGGACGCGAGCTTGTCAGAGTTTATAACTATGTTCCGCTGACCGACTATCCCACGCTCTATACCCTTGAGGATACCAAGAACTGGAACAGCAAAATCAAGAACGAGCTGCTCAACATCGACTCAGAAAATGTTATCCCGATAGTTTTCTCCGCTCAGATGGACAAGAGAACCGCTGTTGACGAGGAGCTGACGGCGGGTCTTGCGCGCGCGATATATAATGATATCAGCACGCTGAGCTCCGACAAGTTCCTGACAAGCAACGCGAAATATCTCGGCTCGGTTGCGTTCTATGTTTCTCGTCAAAACACACAGGAGGAGGCGTACTACGGAAGCGCCACTACCGTAACAGAGCCTATGCCGGAACCGGGCATTGAGGAAGATCTTGATATGTCAAGGCAGGATAAGGTCAACGAGCTTTCGGCGCATGGAGAGTCGAGCGGACATTATATCTCACTCGGCGACTACTCAACAGTTCCGATAACCTCGGAGATGACGAACACTATAAGCTTCCTCAAGGAGCACGGACTCTACGAGAAGCTCACAGACGAGTCCCCGATAGTCAGCGTCAGAGTTAAGGACATGGGTCACTCGACCGACTCCGTGCAAGCAAGATACGGATACGGCTATTGTAGCCCGATATTCAACGCCTTCTGGGATGACGGAAAATCAAAGGCAGTTTCAAAGACGGATTCCACCGGCTACACCTATCAGGTGAGCAACTACAACAGCGGCGATTTCATGCCGAAGGATGCCGTAACCATAACAAACAAGACTATTGTCGAAAAGCTCGCCGCCAACGCCTACGGCTACCGCTTCGACCTCACGGGCGGATACCTTGTTGAGTTCAAGCGCGAGAACGGCGCTCTTACGATAATGTATGTTCCGAAAGGACGCATCGAGCTGAATCTCGGCACGGGCAAATAAAATCAAATCGGCGGCTGCGCTGAAACGGTGCGGCCGCCGAACTGAGCAGCATCGGAGGGAGAAAGGGTGAACAGAACAAAAGACGGCTTTAAAAATCCGTTCGGCTTCACGGTCGCACACGCGATGAGAAAGAACTTTGCCTTTCCGCTCGCGGTCTTTGTAATGAGCTTGGCGCTCTACCTCAGAAGCTTTTTCGGCAGCGACAAGATAAGACAGCTTACGGCGCTGAAGAGCGGCGGCTCGGCGACGTTGGAGCTTCTGCGCGAATCCGGAAAATTTTTAATAATCGGCGGATCTGACAACTATATGCTGACGGATATTCTCTATTTTTACACGGCGGCAGTCGTTGTTCTCTCCGCCGCGCTGGGTATAATGCTTTTCAGATTCGTCTCAAGCAGGGCGAAGAACAACATATATTTCAGTCTCGGCATCAGCCGCGCGGGTCTGTTTTCGGCGCACTGGCTGGCGGGAGCGGTCATGCTCGAAGCGGCCGTGCTTCTCCCGCTCGCATTTTCGGCAATGCTGAACCTTATCTACTTCGGCTCGTCCGTCATGCTCTGGCGCACGCTGCTGTTTTACGCCGTTCACATGACCGTGACGGCGCTTGCGGGATTCTCTGTTGCGGCGGCAGTCTCCGTCTGCGTGGGAACCGCAGGCGAATCGGTACTGTTCTCGCTCGCATTCATAGCGTTTCCGAGCGCTGCTGTATATTTTCTCAACAACGCGGTACCGCATCTGCTCTTCGGCGCGCCTCACAATTCAAACTACGCACTCTATCCGTCGGCGAGTCACAACCAGGATATCAGCATGGCTCTCTCCCCTTTCGGGCGCGTGCTGTCGTATCTCAATCTGCCTATGCTCAACAACGACGCGTTTATTCGTTCAGGCACATTCGTCTCAAACGGATTTTCCGCAATGAGCGCAGACAAGCTGAAAAGCTGGAGCGCGCCGTCTCTTGAGCCCTATATACCCTGGGCGATACTGACCGCCCTGCTGTTCGTTTTCGGGCTTTTGATGCTAAAGCGCAGGAAGGTGGAGATATGCGGCTTCAGCGGCAGGAGCAAGGCTTTAAACTTTTTGCTGACCGCCATACTCTCTGTTTCCGCAGGCTCGACTATCGTCGCCGTTAATTTTTATTTTTCGCAAATCACCGACAAGCAATATCTTATAACGGGCATAACAACCGTGCTTTTGAGCGCTGTTATATTCGTGGTTTTCGATATTATGCTCAATCTCAGCTTTAAGGCACTCAAAAAGGATTGGAAATACGGGCTTGTCCATGTGGCTCTCGCGGTCGCCGTTATGCTCTCGCTCTACACCGGGTTCTTCGGTTACAGCAGCCGCGTGCCTGATACCGACAGCATCGAGAGCGCATCGGTATCCGCTCCGGACATACTTCTCGGAAGCTACCGCACAAGAGCAGACGAGCTCAAATTCAACGCAAACTCCGGCTACTATCTCGCCTTCGACGAGGACGGAAACCCGGTTGGCATAAACAGCGGCTGCTACTATCGCAGCAACGCCGACGAAAGGCGCATAATTATCGACGGATTCAAAAGCGAAAGCGACATTAACGCCGTGCGCGAGCTGCACAAAAGGCTCATCGCCTCGGGCAGAAAGGTTGTTTCAAGCAGCGAGGATTATTCCGAAAGAGCCGTGCGCAGCACTGTTATTATAAAATACAAGCTCAAGAACGGACGTGAGATAATAAGAGAATATCAGACAGTCGGGCTCGGCGACTATCTCTCGCTCTATTCAATAGAAAACACCGAGAACTGGAACAACAAAATCAAAAACGAGCTGCTGAACATAGACAGCGAAAAGGTATTCCCCGTCCTCTTCTCGGGACAGATGGACAAAAAGACCGTCGTTGATCAAAAATTTACACGCGGACTCGCCCGCGCGATATATGAGGACATAACCTCTCTCGGCGCAGACAGAATTCTCTGCTCCGACTCGAAATGGCTCGGCGCGGCAGCTCTGTACCGCGACATAGCGTCGGATGGAGTCGAAGCCGTGACGGCGACCCAAGCCTACTCGCCCGACACAGACGACGATGATGCCGAAACGCCCGAGGAAGCAATAAACAACGCCTGGAAAGCCGGCAACTACGGCGAGATGATGACCAATGGCTCGGAATACGGAGATTTCGGCAAGTTCAAATCCGTTATTCCGATAACCGAGGAAATGACGAACACCGTCGAATATCTCAAAGCCCACGGGCTCTTTGACCTGCTCGTTGACGAATCGCCTATAGTCGCCGTCAGAGTGGCGGACATAGGCAAGCTCACCGTCGACGCGCTTGAATACACCACGCCGATATTCAACGCTTTCTGGGACAACGGCAAATCAAAGCCGGAAACCGACCGCGAGACCGGAGAACAGATAAGCACATACACGAGCGGCGACTACATGACGAAAAATTCAAGGGAATTCACCGACGGCGCAACGATAAACGCACTCGTCGAAAACGCCTACGGCTACAGATTCGACCTCACGGGCGGATATGTTGCCGAGTTCAGACGTGCCAACGGCTGCAGAACGATAATGTATATCCCGAAAGGGCGCGTCGAGCTGAATCTCGGTTAAATATAAAAACTCCCTTAAACACACATAGCCCCGGGCTTCACGGAAAATCTGTGAAGCCCGGGGGCGTTTTTATATGCATGAAAAAATGCGACCCCGAAGGATCGCATAAGTTCAGCTTTCAGATATTACTTGTCCTGTATTAAAGGAAGAGAAGAAGCAGGGTTGCAACGAGTGCGAGAACGAAGAAAGAGATAGCGATGATCTTCGTGATAAGCACAAGCTTCGACTCCATAGTCCTGCTCTTGTTCTTGCCGAAGAAAGTCTCTGCGCCGCCTGCGATAGCGCCGGAAAGACCTGCGGACTTGCCCTCCTGAAGAAGGACGAGAACAATAATAGCGACCGAAAGAAGAATGAGGACTATGCCCAATATAATCTCATGTACTGCCATGAAGTTAACCTCCAAACACAAATTGCTAAGATATTTTAGCATATACTTTGACACATTTCAATAGTTTTTACAAAAACTTTTGCCGAACGGAGAAATTTTCCTTCCGAAAGATGTATTATCGGCGCGCGGCTGAGCAAACTACTCTCAGCGGCAAGAGTCCGAAGTCAATGCGTTTGCAGGGCTTTTCCCGCCGACCGTTTTGCGGGGAAGCCTTGCAAACGGTCTTTTTTATATTCCGAGCTCAAGCTGTTCGCCCTTGTCCTCCGCGCTCAGCAGCGCTCCGGCGGCGGGCAGGTTCTTTGTCTTATATCTGTACGCCTTGGCGAACTCCCCTTCTTTATACGCGCGGACGGTCATAACTTTCTGACCCTTCTTGAGGCTCATAACGCCGACTCCCTGAGTGTCCTTGGTAGTCTTGGGCAAGATTGCGCCGGTGTTTATCAAAAGGTGTCTGCCCGCGGAAGAGATTATAACAAGCTCGACATCGCTCTCGATATGGAGCATCGCAGCGACGGGCGATTTGTCGGAATAAGCTTTTATGAGCTTCTTGCGGTTCGTCTTCGTCTGATAGGCGGAAAGCTCGACCTTCGCCGCCTTTCCGTTTTCAAAGAAGAAGAGCATATGACCCGAATAGTCCGAGGTCACGACCATATAGACCGCCGTCTCGCCCTCGTCCATGCCGAGCGTGCTAGCCACATAATCGCCGAGTGCGCTCGCCTTTGTCTCCTTGAAGTCGTTGACGCGAGCCTTGTAGACCTGGCAGCGGTTCGTGAAGAAGAGAAGCTCTTTCGCGTTATCCGTAACCACGGTCTGGGCGAGCTCATCGCCCTCCTTGAACTTCTGCTCGCTGCTCATACGCAGGGACTGCGGGGTTATCTTCTTGAAATAGCCCTGCTTCGAGAAGAAGAGCGTCACGGGATAATCGGGTATCTGCTCCTCCTCTTCCTCCTCTGCGATATCGGAGGCGTAGATAATTTCCGTCTTTCTCGGCTTGCCGTATTTCTTGATAACTTCCTCAAGCTCGCTGATAATTATCGCGCCGACTCTGCCGCGCTTTGCAAGGATATCCTCAAGATCGGCAATGAGCTTTTCGAGATCCTCGATATCCTGCGTGCGCTTTAAGATATATTCGCGGTTTAAATGACGAAGCTTTATCTCCGCGACATACTCCGCCTGGATGCGGTCGATTCCGAAGCCTATCATGAGGTTCGGGACGACCTCCGCCTCCTCTTCGGTATTTCTGACGATCTTTATTGCCTTGTCGATATCGAGGAGGATTTTTTCAAGTCCGCGCAGCAGATGCAGCTTGTCCTTAGCCTTTTTGAGGTCGAAATAGGTTCTGCGTCTGACGCACTCCATGCGGAACGCAATCCACTCGTTGAGCAGCTCTTTGATGCCCATGACGCGGGGCGAACCGGCAATCAGGACATTGAAGTTGCAGGCGAACGAATCCGAGAGCGGAGTGAGCCTGTAGAGCTTCTGCATGAGCTTGTCGGGGTCAGTTCCCCTCTTTAAGTCTATGGTTATTTTAAGACCGCTCTTGTCCGTCTCGTCGCGGATATCGCTTATTTCTCTTATCGCGCCCGCCTTGACCCTGTCGATAACCTTTTCTATTATAGACTCGCTCGTCGCGGTCGAGGTCATTGGAATTTCCGTTATATCAATACAGTTGTTCGACTTGTCATAAGTATATTTGGCGTAGAGCTTGAACGAGCCGCGGCCTGTGCGGTAAATCTCCTCAATCTTCGCGCGGTCATAGAGTATCTTCGCGCCGCCCGCAAAGTCGGGTGCTTTGAGGGTATCCGCAACGCAGTGGTCAGGGTTTCTGATAAGCTCGATAGTCGTGCGGCAGACCTCTTCGAGGTTAAATGAGCATATGGAGCTCGCCATGCCGACGGCTATACCGGTGTTATTATTGACGAGCACGCTCGGGAAAGTGACCGGCAGAAGAGTCGGCTCTTTCATGGTGCTGTCGTAGTTATCAACAAAATCAACGGTATCCTTGTCGATATCCTTGAAAAGCTCGGCGCTTATGGGGTCGAGCTTCGCCTCGGTATATCTCGAAGCCGCCCACATCATATCGCGCGAATACGCTTTACCGAAGTTACCCTTTGAATCGACATACGGGTGCAGCAGAGCTTCATAGCCGCGCGAAAGCCTGACCATAGTCTCATATATGGCGGCGTCGCCGTGGGGGTTCAGCTGCATGGTGCGTCCGACTATATTAGCCGACTTTGAGCGCGCACCGGTGAGCAGACCCATTTTGTACATGGTATAGAGTATCTTTCTGTGCGAGGGCTTGAAGCCGTCTATCTCCGGGATAGCACGCGACATGATGACGCTCATCGCATAAGGGAAATAGTTCGTTTCAATGGTATCGGTTATCGGCTGTTCGACAACTTCGCCCGCGCCGATGATATGAACTCCGCTCTTGAGCGGATCGATTTCATTTTTCGGGGGTTCTTTTTTGCCTCTTTTTCCCGCCATTTATATCAAAATCCTTTCAATAGTTAAGCTGTTACGAAACATCCGCCATGTCGATATATGCCGCGCCGTCGCGTGCGATATGCTCTTTTCTGCCGGCGAGATTGTCGCCGAGCCAGAGATCAAATATCTCGGCAGTTTTCTGGGCGTCGGTCGGGTCGACGCGGATAAGGCGGCGGGTCGCGGGATTCATCGTCGTCAGCGACATCATGTCCGCATCGTTTTCACCGAGTCCTTTCGAGCGCTGGATGGTGTATTTTTTGTCCCCGATCTTTTCCAGAAAAGCGGCCTTTTCCGGCTCGGTATAGGCAAAATAGGTGCGATCCTTCGTGGAGATCTCGTACAAAGGCGACTCTGCGATATACACATAGCCCTTGTTGATCAAGGTGGGAGTAAGGCGGTAGAGCATGGTCAGAACAAGGGTGCGGATCTGGTAGCCGTCCACGTCGGCATCGGTACAGATGACGATCTTATTGAACCGCAGATTGTCGAGATTAAAAGTAGCCAGTTCCTTGTTGTGCTTGCCGCCCAGTTCCACGCCGCAGCCCATCACCTTGATAAGATCCACAATGACGTCCGACTTGAAGATGCGGGCATAATCCGCCTTCAGGCAGTTCAAAATCTTGCCGCGGATGGGCATGATGGCCTGATATTCACTGTCCCGGCTGGACTTGACCGCGCCCATAGCCGAGTCGCCCTCCACGATATACAGCTCGCGGCGGGCGGAATCCCGGGTGCGGCAGTCCACAAACTTCTGCACGCGGTTGGCTAAGTCGATCTGGGTAGACAGCGTCTTTTTGATACTCTGGCGCGTTTTTTCTGCGTGCTCGCGGCTCTGCTTGTTCACCAGCACCTGCTGGCAGATCTTCTGAGCCTCCTCCGGCTTTTCCAGAAAATACACTTCCAGATAATGCTTGAGGAAGTCGGTCATAGCCTGCGAGACAAATTTATTGGTGATGGCCTTTTTGGTCTGGTTCTCGTAGCTGGTGCGGGTGGAAAAGCTGGAGGACACATAAACCAGACAGTCCTGCACGTCCTGAAAGCTAATGGCGCTCTCGCCCTTTTTGTACAGGTTCTTTTCCTTCAGGTACTTGTTGATCTGGTAGACAAAGGCGGTGCGCACCGCGTGCTCCGGGCTGCCGCCGTGCTCCAGCCAGGAAGAGTTGTGGTAGTATTCCAGCAGCTGCACCTTGTTGGAGAAGCAGAACGCCGCGC
>ERZ827528.3817-NODE-3817-length-11819-cov-29.243285_pt1 | contig 11819 bp, 9 predicted proteins | sample MGYA00519768_ERZ827528 | MGnify/ENA primary metagenome ERZ827528 (study PRJEB31778, sample SAMEA3449343) | human gut metagenome | biome: human gut; feature: human-associated habitat; material: faeces | place: United Kingdom | collected 2010/2012 ...
CGGGCATCCCGGGACGGAGCGTGCGGATCCGATCGCCGGCGACGTGCGCGCGGTCCGGCGCGACGGCCGCGAACGCCACGGCGCCAGGAAGATCAAGGCCGCCCTGGAAAGGAAGGGCGTCACCGCGTCCAGGAGACGCATCGGCGACATCATGCGCGAACAGGGCATGACGGGCGCGTACGCGCGCGGACGGTCCGAACCGCACAGGACGCGGGCCGACGAGGCCGGGCTCGCGAACCTGCCGGACCCGCGGGTCCGACGGCTACGCCCCGCACACGCATCCGGCGGGCGACCTGACGTATGTGAGGGTAGGGAGCGGATGGGCGTACGTGTGTCCGCTGGACGGCCTGGCGGACAGGGGCATCGTCGGCCATTCCGCCGGACGGACCCGGGACGCAAGCCTGGTATTGGGCGCGTTCGCCACCCTCGACTTCCCGCCGGCGGACGTCCAGAAAACAGGGGTTTGCCGGCCGGAAGGGTCCGCAGGCCCCTCTTCCCGTATTCTGACGTTAGGAGACAACAGCATGCAGGCGGATCGTGTGAGAGAGACGGAACGAATCAACGACGCGTTCCTCGAGGAGGTCGTGCCATTCGCGGTGCACGGCGCCACAATCGTCGACGCGCGTGGAATGACGAAAAACGGTTGGCTCGTTTCCGACGGACGGTCGATAGTCGAAACGGGATGCGCCGAAACGGACTTCGAAACGGCCTGCCGGCTGGTCCACGTCGAGCAAGATCATATTGTTAACGCTAACGGAATGGTGATGACGCCCGGATACGTCGACATCCACTCGCACGGCGCATGGGGAAGCTCGTTCGATGACGGCGAGAAGGGGATCACGACCGCCCGAGCCGGACACATGGCGCACGGAACGACGAGACAGGTCCTGAGCCTCATCACCAATCCCATCGACGTCATCTGCGGTAACTTGAAGACGGTCCACGACATGATGCCGGACCGCCCGGATATTCTGGGCGCGCACCTCGAAGGACCGTTCCTCGCCATGTCCCGGAAAGGCGCCCATGATCCCAATTGCCTAGTCGATCCCACTCCGGATCTCGTATCCAGAATGCTGGACGCCGCCGATGGGTGTCTCAGACAGATCACCATCGCGCCGGAACTTCCGCATGGAATCGACGCAATCCGCCGTTTCTTCCTGGCCGGAGTGGTTCCGGCGGTCGGCCACTGCGATGCCGACTACCAGACTGCCAGAAAAGGATTCGACGCCGGAGCCGGAATCATGACCCATATGTTCAATGCCATGAACGGGCTGCACCACCGCGACCCCGGCCCGATTCCGGCGGCAGTGGAGGATCCGAGGGTCACCATCGAGCTTATCAACGACGGATTCCACGTGCAGGATCCCATGGTCAAGCTCGGATTCGGGCTTGCGCCCCATAGAATCGCCTTCGTCACCGACGCCATGGCCGCGACCGACTGTCCGGACGGGCATTACCTCCTCGGGGCTCTGGATGTAGATGTGCGGGACGGTCATGCCAGACTCGCCTCCAATGGAGCCATCGCCGGTTCTACACTGCTATTGGAAAAGGCCGTGTCTCGCGCGGTGCTGGAGCTCGACATCAGTCCGGTCGACGCGGTGGAAGCGGCGACGCTGACCCCTGCGCGGGCATTTGGCTTCGACCGTCGAAATGACATGACAGGCTTCCCGATCGGTCTGCTCGCTCCGGGATTCGCGGCCGACGTGCTGCTCCTTGATCAGAAAACCTGGACGGTGCGACGCGTCTGGTGCAACGGGCATCCGGTGAGATAATTGATTTCAAGGTTCAATGACGAACGAAAGGAACAATGACAATGAACCAACGTAGAGAACATCGTTGGCCTCGGCCGTTGGAGGGCCGGCGGGCCCGTATCTGGTACGGCGGCGACTACAATCCCGACCAGTGGCCCGAGGAGGTCTGGGACGAGGACGTGCGCCTCATGGTCAAGGCGGGAGTGAACCTCGTATCCGTGGGCATCTTCTCCTGGGCGAAAATCGAACCCCGCGAGGACGTGTACGATTTCGGCTGGCTCGACCGAATCATCGACAATCTCGGCAAGGCCGGCATCGCCGTAGATCTCGCTTCCGCGACCGCATCCCCGCCGATGTGGCTGACCCAGGCGCATCCCGAGGTGCTGTGGAAGGACTACCGCGGTGACGTGTGCCAGCCGGGCGCGCGCCAGCACTGGCGTCCCACCAGTCCTGTGTTCTGTGAGTACGCATTGAAGCTCTGCCGGGCGATGGCGGAGCATTACAAGGACAATCCCTATGTGGTCGCTTGGCACGTTGGTAACGAGTACGGATGCCACAACCGCTTCGACTATTCCGAGGACGCCGAACGCGCGTTCCAAGACTGGTGCGAGGAACGGTACGGCACGATCGAAGCGGTGAACGACGCATGGGGTACTGCGTTCTGGGCCCAGCATCTGAACGATTTCAGCGAAATCGTTCCGCCTCGATTCATCGGCGACGGCAATTTCATGAACCCCGGCAAGCTGCTCGACTTCAAACGCTTCAGCTCCGACGCGCTGAAGTCATTCTATGTGGCCGAACGTGACGCATTGGCCGAAATCACACCAGAAAAGCCGTTGACCACGAATTTCATGGTCTCCGCCGGCGGTTCCGTACTGGATTACGACGATTGGGGCGGCGAGGTCGATTTCGTGTCGAACGACCATTACTTCATTCCGGGCGAGGCGCATCTGGACGAGCTCGCGTTCTCGGCTTCGTTGGTGGACGGCATCTCCCGCAAGGATCCGTGGTTCCTGATGGAGCATTCCACCTCGGCCGTGAACTGGAGACCGATCAACTATCGCAAGGAACCCGGCCAGCTGGTGCGCGATTCCTTGGCGCACGTGGCCATGGGAGCCGATGCCGTGTGCTACTTCCAGTGGCGCCAATCCAAGTCCGGCGCGGAGAAGTTCCATTCCGCGATGCTGCCGCATGCGGGGGAGGATTCCCAGACGTTCCGGGACGTGTGCGAACTGGGCCGTGATCTGGGCACGCTTGCGGATGAGGGACTGCTCGGCACCAAGCTGGCGAAATCCAGCGTGGCCATCGTGTTCGATTACGAGTCCGAATGGGCGAGCGAGCACACCGCGACCCCGACGCAGAACGTCCATCATATCGACGAGCCGCTCGCATGGTTCCGCGCTCTGGCGGACGTCGGCGTGACCGCGGACGTCGTTCCAATCCGTTCGAACTGGGACGAGTACGATGTCGCGATACTGCCGAGCGTGTACATCCTCTCCGAGGAGAACACCCGTAGGGTGAGGGACTACGTCGCGAACGGCGGCAAGCTCATCGCCACGTACTATACAGGCATCAGCGACGAACGGGACCATGTGTGGCTCGGCGGTTACCCAGGTTCCATCCGGGACGTCGTCGGTGTGAGGATCGAGGAGTTCGCCCCTATGGGATCCGATTGGCCCGGAGTTCCGGACCACCTCGATCTCGACAACGGAGCCGTCGCACACGACATCGTCGACGTGATCGGCTCAATCGGGAAGGACGCGAAGGTGCTCGCCTCGTTCAAGGATGACCCATGGACCGGCATGGACGGACGCCCGGCCATCGTGTCCAATCCATATGGCGAAGGGCGTAGCGTCTACGTCGGAGCCCGGCTGGGACGTGATGGCATCGCCAGAAGCCTGCCGATGATCCTCGAGACCCTTGGTGTGGAAGTCAAAGACTCCTCGGATCCGGACTTGCTTCGCATCGAGCGCGTCGATGAGTCGACGGGGGCTCGGTTCACGTTCCTGTTCAACCGGACCAAAGAACCTGTCAGCATGCTGGTGGAGGGACGCCCGGTCGTCATGTCACTGGCCGACTGTGCTGGCGCGACGGTTACCATCAATCCCAATGGCGTACTCGTCGTCAAACAATAATGGCTCATTAATGAGGCGATATGCCATATGAACGTTCACATGGCATATCGCCTTTCTTACGACAGATGGCATCGTCGTTTTTGATGATATGTTCACAATATGTTGTGTTATATCGTATGACAACACTTAAGTTAAGTCAGGCATGTCTTTTGCCCTACCAGCTTCTCTGCGTGTGGCATTCTCCTCGCCTCTACAGACGTGGAGAATGCCACAAAAGGATAATATCCAGTAGACCGCTAACGATAAATATGGCCGAGCTGTTCTTCGTTGTCGAATAACGGTTGTGATTGTTGCTTAATGTTCGGCTGTGGGATTGGCGGTTCGTGCTCTATGGCTTTTTTCTTGCGTGGCTTTGGTTGTTTGTCATCATCATAACGATCATCACTCCCCAGCACGTTCGCTTCTCGTCAATGTATTTGTATGCGATTGCATGGAATTTAGATGGGATTCCATCGATAGTGATAGTGCGAGACCTTTTTTGGCGGTTGCCTTTGCCTTGATTTGGCCAATGTTGCCGACTGGGACGATCCACCACGTATTATGCATTTCGGATTTCGATTTGATAAGGCGTGTCATTCTTTCAAGATTTTTTAGGCGAGGATTCCCCGCCTAAAAAATCTTGAAATCGCAGGAGATCTGCATATAGGTGCCAGGAAAACGCTCATCCTCGCGCAGATGCTATGCGAACAGCTGATTCCCACGCTCATAGGACTCGTCATGGCATATTCGGCACTGTTCATTCTCATCGGCACGATGAATCCAACCCCGTCCGACTCACTTGCCATTTTCCTCCTGGAGCTGCATGACGGTCTGCCGTTGCCGTGCGCCACGGCCATGGGAACGGCGATCGCAGTCATACTGATTCGTGAAAAAGACCTGTTCCGCTTGTTCAAGACCAGATGAATCGGACATATACCGGTGGAACGAATCGCCATTGGAGGATCAAGTTCGTGTGATGTCGTAGACCATAAGTCATCAGTTAAGCGTTGTGTGACAATTCCATACAACGCTTTCTTCATCGCCGTACACCCTTTATGGCGAAGTCGAAGGATAGCCACGGGAAGACGAGGACACGTGAACCGGTCCGCATAAGCAAAGCCCAGAGGCAAAGCATCCGCCCATCTGTCCCATCGAAACCGGCTAGTTTGATTCTGTCGTGTCCGCCGACGAATCATCGGCGCAATGCGCATCGAAACATATCCCGTCAGGACCTTCTGCTGTGAGGGACACGAAAGTCTGACGGGATATGCCGGATCCGTTAAGGTTGGATCCGACGGAGCAATCGCTGGCGTTCATTCCGGTCGCTTCATCCGGGATACGCCTGGCGTCCTCCATCTTGCGATGCACCATTCGATGCGTTTTGGCTCCAATCAGGAACGAATCGAGATCTGCCCTACAGACAATTTCCGTGGATTGACTCCACCTAATGTGACGACGCACGCGTTCGACTTCGAACCGATGGGAAACGTGCGATGCGGACATCGCGCACTTTCCCGATCTCGTCCGGAACCCGAAGGCGCACAGCTTTCTTAAGTGAAAATCGCTCCTGAAATGGAGCCAAAGGAGTTCCCCTTTAAACTGCCTTGACCATTATCTCTCTTTTGATTGTTTGCAAAACTCGTATTGTGGAAGTGGCGAAGGCCATGCTTCCTTGCCCGTCTCCATTGCGGGAGAAGATATAAGATCCCGATAAGGTCCTTTTATAGACAAAAACCGGTTCTTTCGTCAATCCCGAAGCGCATCCATTGGAATGCCGTTGTAGGCCAAGTCAAAACGCCGGGGTTGAAAAGAAAAAAGGTGCCGCACCATTATTCCCACGGAATCTGGTGCGGCACCTTTTCTTTTGAAAGGAAACAGAAGAAGTCTTTGCGCCTTACTTGTTGATGACCTTCTTGAACAGGTCGGAGGATGCCTTGGCGAGGGCGAACTGGCCGAAGCCCGGATCCATGGAGGCGAGGTTGGAGTTGAGGATCTGGTTGAAAGTGTCGTTCTGCATGTTCATTCCTTTTCCGCGGCGCTTTGTCTTCCGTTCGCCGCTATTCTTTTTTCTCTTGTTTCGTTATGCCTTGATTGTAGGCATGTCATCCCCGTCGCCGCATGTCATTCCGATTGATTCTTTTGTATATTCATCGGTTTGCCAGAAGATTTTTGAAATAACTTACCGCACCATTACCATCACATAAACCAAGAAGGCCCCGACATGGTCGGGGCCTTCTTGGTGAAAAAGGGAAGGAGTGGCAAGTATTGGTATTTATTCGGTCAGGGTTTTGGCCTCCTCATCGATGGCTTCGACGGTCTCGGCGGTCTGAGCTTCGTCATCGACGATTTCGCCGGAGGCAAGCTTGGCTTCGAGCTCTTTGACAATCTTAGCATGCATCTTCTCGTCGATCTTGACCTTGAACATGAACACCAGCAGGCTGAGCACGATCAGAATAAGCGGCACATAGAAGGCGCAGATTTCGAAGGTGTGGATGTTGGAGGGGGTCATATCGGCTGCGGTGGCGTTGCCGGTCATGCCAGCAGCGACGGCGATGAAGCCGGTGATGCCGTTGGACAGCGCGCCGCCAATCTTATCAAGCATCGGACGTACGGACAGGGTGACGGCCTCGTTGCGCTTGCCGTTCTTCAGCTGGCCGTATTCGATGGAGTCGGTCAGGGAGAGGATGGCGGTCATCTGGATGAAGGTCTGCGGCAGGTAGAAGAACACCAGGCCGACGGTGACGACGGCGAGGTTGTCGGTGCCGACGATGAACAGCAGGTAGCCGAGGACCATAAGCACCATGCCGCCGAGGTACAGGTAGCGGCGCGGAATGCGCTTGTTCAGAATCGGGTACAGCGGCGCCATGATGATGCCGGCGATGACCGAGACAACGCCGACGATGGAGTAGGCGGCGGAGTTGTTCAGGATGAACTTGAACATGTACATGAGCACGCCGGTGGTGGCCACGTTGGCGATGGCGTACAGCAGGTAGGACAGGGCCACCCACAGCAGCTGGTCGTTCTGTGCGAGAGCCTTGAACGCGGCGAGCGGGCCGCCGTTGTCCTCGGCCTTGGTGCGCAGGGTGCTGGAGCTTTCCTTGGTGCCGAACGCGACGGAGCACACGGTGAGGACGCCGAGAATAGCCACGATGATGGCGAAGCAGGTCCAGCCACTTTGGCTTTCCTGGTGCTTGCCGGTGAAGATGTAGCTGAAGTAAGTGACGATCGGAATGACCACGATGGTCAGGCCGTTGTAGCCGATGGAGCCGCCGAAGGAACCGAGGGCGGTGTAGGTGGAGCGCTCATGGGAGTCGGAGGACAGCGCCGGAATCATGCCCCAATAGGAGATGTCGCGCAGGGAGTAGAACACGTCGAGCACGATGAAGGTGATGACGAACAGCACGATGAACAGCGTGGTGTTGACGTTCACCAAGCCGAACAGGCCGGTGTAGACCAGCACGAGTAGAACGGCGGAAACGGTGCCGCCGATGAGCTGCCATGGCTTGAAACGACCCCACTTGGTCTTGGTGTTATCGATGATGTTGCCCAGCAGCGGATCGATGAAGATCTCCGCGATACGGATGACAACCACAAGGCCGGTGATAACGCCGATGAGCTTGGTAGCGAGCGCCTTGTCAACGCCGGAGAACAGCGAGCTGGTGACGTAGACGATGAAGTAGGTGCTCAGCGCGTTGTAGAAGGCGGATTGGCCGACGTTGCCGAATGAATAGGCCACGCGGGACAGCAGACTGCCTTTCCTGGTTGGCTTCGCAGACTGCTGCGTCTCCTTCGGTGCGGCTGCGACATTGGATTCTGCCATCGTACTTCTCCTTAGAAGTTGTGATTGAAGCTGTAATCGGAAATCATCATTTGATTTCGCATGAGTTAAGTATATCCCTTTACCCCTGTTTAGTAAAATTTAACATCTGCGTTGTGCACTGTTGGGCGTGTCGCATTTTGTGCGATTCTGCACATATACATGTCATATTGTGTGCGATTCGCGGTATTTCGCCGACAGTAGACAAACAAAAAGCGATTGATGACATAGCATCATCAATCGCCTTTCATATTTTTCCGCACATACGTACGCTAAGCAGCCCGTTTCGACCGGGCAGATCGCTTCGATCGGGTCTGCAATTTTGGCCGCGATTCACGTTTCGGCTGCGCCGGCACGAAACTATCTCGCACTTCCAGCGTCGTCGACAGGTACGCATGCTGCCGTACTGTGCGCTTGCTGGCAATCGCATCAGCCAAGGTGAGAATCGCAACGCGCGCAAGCTCGTTCTGATCGATTGCGAAAGTGCTCAACGGCGGCGACGTCAGCTGGGCAATCGTCTGGTTGTTGATGCTGATGACGCTGATGTCGCGGGGCACAATCACACCAACCGCGTTGAACGCCTGCAGCACGCCGACCGCGATGATGTCCGCCGAAACAATAACTGCGTCAGGCAGTGCGCCGTTGTGGTCACGGATAAACTGCTCCCCCAGCTTGCGACCATTCTCCACGGTGAACAAGCCGTCAGAATACACCAGTCCACGCAGGTCGAGACCATAACGGCCCATTTCACGCCGAAAATATGTGGCACGCCCCTCTTCGTCCACCTCATAAAAATTCGTCAGCCTCCCCTTGCCGCCGATGAATCCGACACGCTTCATGCCAGCCTTCGCACATGCTTCGACCGCGTCATTCATGGTCTGCTGTAGGTCGGGCTGCACGGAATCAAACAGGTTCGGTGCGGGATTCACATCGATGAACACACCGTATGGCATGACCTCATGCAACTTCTCAAGGTCGCTTTCGGCTATGACATTGGCGCCGATAGCCATGAAACCATCGAATTTCCCCTTCTGATTCAACATCTCGTCAAGACTGTGGAAAACAGTGAGCTCCATACGCTGCTGCTTGGCGTTATGTTCCAGCGCCGAACGCAAATCGGCAAAATACGAATCACGCAGCGTTTCGTCGGACTCCTCGTTGTCCAACAAGGCTACTTCGTGCGGAATGACGATACGCTTGGCCTGGGCGCTGTATCCCAAATCCTCGCTGGCGCGGATGATCGCGCGACGCGTCTCCTCACGCACCGACAGCGTCGGATCGCCATTCAACAGACGCGACACCGTGGCCTGCGAAAATCCCGTACGTTTCGCAATCTCCTTGATGGTCGCCATCGCTCCCTCGCCCTCCCATGGATGCCTCATCAGATTTTAGTAAAAGCATTACTAAATCCATCATATTACATTACCGAACGTATTCTTATAGCCATGACACAGCCAGAGCAATCACGGAAACCGCGAATCGCGCATCAGTCCACGGAACGGATGAACGAACTGCGTGCACAACAAAAATCCTTTGCCCTGCAGAACATGCGGAGCAAAGGACTCGGCAACGCCGGTCTGCCTTTCAAAGCGACCGGTCATAAAGGTGGCATCAGTCGGCAGGGTTCCAAACGCGGCTGACACCGTGGAGAAACGCGGTCACCGTCAGCCCCACGGGCCTGCGGCTGGAAGCGCCCGCCCTTCTGCGTGGCCGACTTGCCATGTGAGCCACCCCTCGATGACGCCACGCTCCGCATCGGTTCTACCGGACGCGTATACATCAGGCCTCTCCCCGGTGATGCTGCGGATGGAACCATACACATATCCACATTTTTCACGGAGACGGTTGCGGGGCTGCTGGCTTTCCATATACCGTCAGCGCATGGAAAGCTTCGGACACAATACATTTTTCACATTAGAGCAGGCACGGGAGGAGGCGGCGAGACGGCATCTTGAATGCAGGCAGGTGTTGTCGCGGATAAGGTCACGCTCCTCGGTTCCACTCTATGTAAGCCACGGCACAGCGCTGGAGCTGCATGGCATGATTGCCACCATGAATTATTTACCCGGATATGGTTCGGAGCTCGTTCACGTTTCGGTGTGCCGGCAACGTGACCTGCGGAAAATCCAGGGGATGAAATTCCATTACGCAAGGCATGGCGTAGACGTGGTGCACGCCGACGAATTGGTGTCAAGCGTCTCCGCGATGCAGGCGGTCTGCCAGATTGCGCCCTATGTCGACGAACGGAGTCTGGTGATCGCCATGGATTGGCTCACTTGCGCCAATCCCGATTTACGCGTCTGCACTCACGATGAGCTCTCCGACTACATCCGGAGTGCGCCGCGATTCATTGGGAGCGCCAAATGCAGAAAGGCCTTGCGCCTGTCCAAACCAGGTACCGATTCCCCGCAGGAAACGGTGCTTCGTTTGGAGAGCGATGCCTACGGGCTGCCTGAGGCACATGTCAATTATGAGATCATTGACCACATACGCGGCTCGGGCACGATGAAGGTGGATATCGCCTACCCGGATGACCGCGTCTGCATAGAATACGACGGAAATTACCACTACACCCACGGCCGCTGGATGTATGACCTCGATAAGCGCAACCGGCTGAGGGATCTTGGATTCACGCCTTTTGTCGCCACCCGCGAGCATTTGGCATCCAAACAGAAGCTGAACGAACTGTTCGGCATGGTCGCCCGAGCGATAGCCAGTCACCGTTACGGCTTGGACTAGTTCCGTAGGTGGTTTTTCGCTTCCGTAGGTGGTTGGGTCTGAATACCCAGCATGAAAACGGCCAGAATAAAGCCTTTCTCCAACCCCGATACTCTGACCAACCACCTACGGAACACCCAAACCGCCTACGGAACCGCATGAGTAGTCCCCGCAATGGATTTTTCGCCATTGATTCGGGGAATCCATGAAAAGCCACAGCGGGCGCACCCTGCGTAAAAGGTCATGCCCGCCGATTCATGGGAGCCATATGCGCAAGGGCCGAAGCCACATATGTGGCTTCCGCACGGCCCTTGCATTCGTTGAACACTACCGTTCAGCCTGTCCAATTCACCAAGAACGGGACAGGAACGAAGCAGAAGGAGCCTTACTCCAGTTCCACGGCGCCCGTGTACAGCTGGTAGTACTCGCCCTTCTGCGCGATGAGCTCGTCGTGCGAGCCGCGCTCGATGATGCGGCCATGGTCGAGCACCATGATCACGTCGGAGTTGCGCACGGTGGACAGGCGGTGCGCGATCACGAACACGGTGCGTCCCTTCATGAGGTTGTCCATGCCGGCCTGCACCACTTCCTCGGTGCGGGTGTCGATGGATGAGGTGGCCTCATCAAGGATCATGGCCGGCGGGTCTGCCACTGCGGCGCGTGCGATGGAGATCAGCTGGCGCTGGCCTTGGGACAGACCGGAGCCGTCGCCTTCGAGCACGGTCTGGTAGCCGTTGGGCAGCATGCGGATGAAGCTGTCCGCGTTGGTGAGCTTAGCGGCGGCGATGCACTCCTCGTCGGTGGCGTCGAGCTTGCCATAGCGGATGTTGTCCATCACGGTGCCGGTGAACAGGTTCACGTCCTGCAGCACGATGCCGAGCGACTTGCGCAGGTCGGGCTTGCGGATGCCCTTGACGGAGATGCCGTCATACAGGATCATGCCTTCCTGGATGTCGTAGAAGCGGTTGATCAGGTTGGTCACCGTGGTCTTGCCGGCACCGGTGGCGCCGACGAGCGCGACCTTCTGGCCGGGCTTGGCGAACCAGGTGATGTCGTGCAGCACGGGCTTGTCCGGGTTGTAGCCGAAGGTCACGTCGGTGAAACGCACGTCGCCCTGCAGCAGGGTCAGGCGCCCGTCCGGCGAGGTGATCGCGTTCTCGCGCGCCTTCCTTGCCACTTCCGCGGCCTTCGGGCTCAGCGACTGCGCGGCCTTCAGGGAACGGGTGCCGTCGTCGCCTTCCTCACGCTTCCAGGCCCAATGGCCGGTTTCGTGGTCCACTTCGGTCATGGTGCGGCCGTCTTCGCCGAGCTCGACGTTGACGAGTGTGACGGAGCCGCCGTCGTCCTCGGGCTTCTCATCCATCAGCTGGAAGATGCGGGATGCGCCGGCGAGCGCCATCATCACCATGTTGAACTGCA
>ERZ827528.3818-NODE-3818-length-11817-cov-3.011818_pt1 | contig 11817 bp, 16 predicted proteins | sample MGYA00519768_ERZ827528 | MGnify/ENA primary metagenome ERZ827528 (study PRJEB31778, sample SAMEA3449343) | human gut metagenome | biome: human gut; feature: human-associated habitat; material: faeces | place: United Kingdom | collected 2010/2012 ...
GAAATACGCTCGCCCGAAGGGAAAGAGGAAGATTTTCCGCAAAACCGCCACAGCGGCCCGATCTTGGGTGGGCGTGAAGCCCGTATTACCTTTGCTGCTGAAACCAGATACCATCCATGCCGGTCTGCGAAGGCGCCTTGGAAATGAGGAGAAAGGCGATGGGAAGTGCGGAAAAAATGTTTAGCGCGGGGACGTAGCTTACCAGCCCCGCGCATACACCGTTCGCGGAAAATAAAAAGCCGTATCTCATTGCTGGATACGGCTCATCAGTCTATCTGTAATTTGGAGGAATCAGACGGTACGGCCCAGAAAGACGCCGGTAACGGAGGCGGCGCCCGCTTTTTCAAGCCTGCGTTTCACAGCGGTAAATGTCCCGCCCGTGGTCAGGATATCGTCTACCAGTAATATGTCTTTGCCAGCTACGTATTTTTTATTGAACTTCACCCCATCGAGGCTCCTGGGGCCGGTGCTCCCTTTCTGCTGCTTGCGGTCCTCTTCGATCCACACGGCACGGAAGCCGTCCTCGACTCCCAGGCGGTGCGAGAGGTGCAGGCAGAACGAGGCGAAGCGCCGCTGGTGGCGTTCGCGCGTCGAGGCCGGGACAGGCACGACGACGGGGTTCGGTAACTCCCCGAACCAGGCCATGCGCAATATGGCCAGCGAGAAGATCTTGGCGGCCAGCGCAGCACAGGCGCCCTCCTTGAAACGATGGATGAGATTGACGGTCTTTTTCTGTCCGGCGGTGGGCTTCGCGTTATGGGTGACGGGGTAATAGTCGTGGATGTAGAAGCAAGGCGCCCCGTCGATACGCAGGTTGCCCCGGAACCGATTATCGAGGGGATAGAAACTGCGGACGAAATCACTCATAAAGACGAAGCGCAGGATGTCGCGCCACATCCCGAGCGTATCCTCGTCCTCGACCCGGAACAGTTCCCCGTCATATTTGTCGCTCCCCGCCAGTCCCATGCCGATCTTCAGGCGGTCGTTGAAACGATCCCCAGATACGATATACCAGTCGTAGGCGCGGCACAGCCCCTCAATATCGCAGTCTTCGGTACAAAGGAAATAGAAATAACACTCCTCCGTGCGCAGCACAAGAAACTCTCCACCGATATGATCCATGTCTTTCCCGAGGTCGAAGAACTCGCCGGGAGAGAAAGTAGGATCGTCGGGATCGAAAGGTAATGAAAGGACGTAATTGGTGATCATAGCGGGTGGTTTAACTATATTTCCGGTCTTTCTACGGTTCAAGTTTCAGTGTAATGCCCCCGTCTTTGGCCTCCCGCTGAAAGTCATTGTAAGCCTGCATCCATTTCTTGCCATGCTCCGCGAAAATAGCCATACGCTGGCTTTCCTGCATCCCGGATTCGTTCATGAAAGTTGTATAGCATATATACAGAGCCTCTATTTGATCCTCATGCCGGCTCCCTTCTTCGCTTTCGATTCCATCGACGGCCGAATAGGAAAAGCAAATACCGTCCCGTACTCGAAAGGCGTATTTCCCTTTCTCGCCGTATTTCTCATGATTACGGTTGATCTCGTCATTCTGCTGAAGCGGCATGGCAACAGGGTTCCTGGACAAATATCTCGCGGCAACTTCATTGGCGGTTAAAGATCCGTCTTTCAGGAAACGCTCGTTATAACGCTGTATAAAATGCGGGGTGTAAGCATGGATTTGCCTGACAGCTATCATTTCGCTATCCGGTGTGTGTTTGTAAGGGCCTGCACCCCATTTAACGATAAAACGATGTTTCCCGCTATATACGATGCAGAATGAACCAACTTCCGGTTTTTCGGCCCGCAGGCAGCTTTCCGCATAGAAATAGATAACGTATTTATTGTTCGTCGCAGGAACGGTATATTCATAAATCTCCCAAGCCGGGAATTTCATCTTTTTTTTGAATACCCTGATCGCTTTAGGCAGGAAGTATTCCTTTCGAATGTCTACCTTCTGCTTATCTGCGGCGAGATGGTCATACATCTCTTTATATGTCATTGTCGGCAATATCATAGTCCAACGGTGACGATAGTGTGAACTTATTTCCTGATGCACAGCCATTGTATGAAGGCCCCGGCGACCAATGGCACGAAACGGTTAAGCACGATGCCCATGTTCATTTCGGGCAGTATGCCGAGCAGCAGGGTCGCCGCCACACCGCACGTTACGGCAAAGACGCTGCGCTCGGGATTGCCGGTATTCATCCCCAGGCTTACGGCCAAGCAGAAGCCTACGGGAACCAGCAGACCATAGTGTATCCATACGGCATAAGGATAGTTATTGGGTAGCCAGCCGGCCCAAAGGTGGTCGAAAACTACGAGCGCACCTATGAGCAGGGCCGCGAAGATAAATTTGAAGCGTGTAGAGAATTTCATATAGTTATGGCAAGATTATCCGGATACAAAAATAAAAGGAATTTGTAAACGAACGAATATCACACTACCGGATATTTGCCGCAAATAAACGGTTCGAAATGAATCGTATAGACGTTTACCCAAGAGGCACGATAAATGTACTATAACCGGGGAAAATATGTTAATTATACGATGAAAAAGAAAACGGTAGAACTGGTTATGGCACCGCCCGAAACGCACTGGGTCGGCGACGGATTCCGGGTACACAACTTTATTCCCGGCGGTTATCACCTGGAAATGGAGCGTATGACTCCTTTTATCCTTCTGGATTACAATTCGAAATATGAATTCGAGCCTTCCGATCGTCCTCTGGGCGTTGGCGTGCATCCGCACCGGGGCTTTGAGACAGTGACCATCACCTACAAGGGGCGTGTGGAACACCACGACAGTCACGGCGGCGGAGGCATTATCGGCGAAGGCGACGTACAGTGGATGACGGCCGCCTCAGGCGTGCTGCACAAGGAGTACCACGAAAAGGAGTGGAGCCGCCAGGGCGGCGAGTTCCAGATGGTGCAACTGTGGATCAATCTGCCTGCCGCCGACAAGATGTCGCAGCCTAAATACCAGGCGATCACCAACGCCATGATGGGCAAGGTACAGCTTGCGGAGGGAAAGGGAACGGTTGAGGTGATCGCCGGAGAATACGACGGTGTGCGCGGGCCGGCCTCGACCTTCACGCCGATCCACCTCTATAACCTCCGTCTCAAACAGGGCGGGAAGGTCGGCCTTTCGTTTCCGGCGGAATACAACACGGGGCTGCTGGTTATCGAAGGTTCGGTGCGCGTGAACGGCGAAGAAGCGCCTACGGACCATTTCGTGCTGATGGCCAACGACGGCGAGGTGTTCGAAGTAGAAGCCGCCGAGGATGCCGTCGTGCTCGTGCTGAGCGGAGAGCCGATCCGGGAACCCATCGCGGCCCACGGACCCTTCGTGATGAACACCCGCGAGGAATTGGTACAGGCATTCGACGACTTCAACAAGGGCAAGTTCGGACACCTCGAAGACTGAATCTCGTAGTACATAAACGGAACCCTCCGGGCTGCATGGCTCGGAGGATTTCATTTATGGCAGTCCTCTATATTCTGGCCTGTGACGCCAACCGTTGCCAACTTGGTGCCAACCGCTTCCACCTGCCGTACTGTTTGTCGGGACAGCTTGTCCTTTCGGTATTTTTGATCTCCGGGAAACTAAAAAACACCGAATATTATGGAAATGATCATGATCGAAAAACGGGTTTACGACTCGCTGGTGGCGAGGATCGAAACCCTGGCTACGAAGGTCGCGTACCTGAACGAACGGCGCGAAAAGCGTCTCAAGGACTGGCTCGACAACGAGGAGGTTTGCGAGATATTGGGCGTGGAGAAACGCACGCTCCAGAGTTACCGCGACAAGAAGATACTCCCGTATTCTCAGATCAGGCACAAGATCTATTATAAGCCCGAAGATATTGTACGGGTATTGGAACAATCTAAACAGGAAAGGGGATAAGTCATGGAAAAGAACATCGAATTACAGTCGGACGGCAGCGTGGCCGGCATACTGAAACTGATCGGAGATATCGAAAAAGGATTGGAAAAATACGGAACTACACACCGACTGATACTCGACGGAGAACTGTACCTGACAGACATCGAACTCTCGGAACGGCTGAAGATCAGCCGCCGTACTTTGCAGGACTATCGTTCGGCAGGCAAGATTCCGTTTTACATGGTCTGCGGCCGGGTACTGTACCGACAGTCGGACATCGAGGCGCTCTTGCAGGAAGGATATAACGGCACGGCGGACGAAACGATATTATAACTGACGGATACGAATAAGAAAAGGCAATCTCCCCCGGAAGATTGCCTTTCTATTTTTAATGAGCGATGGGTCAGTTGACGATCGCTTGTTCGTTGGACGGAACCCTGACGACGACCATGTGCTGTTTGGGACGGTGCGTGAGCCAGCGGCGGAACACTTTGGTGTGCCATGAGTCGATGCGGAAAGCCAGCGCCGCGATCATCTCCATGTTATACACGACCACGCCGGTTTTCGGGTCGGTCGATAGGATACACATGGTGTCGTACTCTTTCAACGCGCCGGACTTGTATATCGCCTTGATGTTGGCGGTTACTGCCGGTACGAATACCTTGAACAAACGGGCGATCTCGTACTGCGTCAGCCAGACATCGTTGTCAGGGCCGGGCCTGAAGGTCACGTTCTTGTTATCGTCTATGATTATCGTACCTGTCGTCATTTCTTTTTCCATGATGTTTGTTATTCTTTTGATGTTATTCTTCTTTTAGATCTGAGCGGATTGAGCGAGTCGTCGTTCAGCCTGAAGTTCTGGTTATGGCTGATTCCGACCGGCATTAGCCCGTCCTCAAATATAGCGAATTTTCCGCTCAGACGTTCCGAAAGGAGCCTGCCATCCTCGTTCAGCTTGTCATCCGTGATCTTGGCGTAGAGCTGCGTGGTGGTGATCGAACTGTGCCCCATCATGCGGCAGATCGTTTCTATCGGAACTCCCTGCGAGAGCGTGATATGAGTTCCGAAATTATGCCGCGCCATGTGAAACGTGATATGCCCGATGCCGCACATCTTCTCCAGTTTGCGGAAATGGGTACACATGCACGAAAGCGTCGGAAGGCGGAATATATGCTCTTCAGTCCGTTCGTCCCGGTAACGCTCCATGATTTGCCGGGGAATGTCCAGCAGGCGTATATTGCTCTCCGTACCGGTCTTGCTGCGCTCGATACGGATCCATACGTTGCCGTTCTCGTCCGTAGAGAGATGTTCGTCCGATAGCTTTTTCAAATCCGTGTAGGCCAGTCCCGTGAAGGTTGAGAAAATAAACATATCGCGCGTATGGCGGATACTCTTGTTGTCGATATGCAGGCGCATCAGGCGGTCGATCTCATCAGCTTTCAGGTGGCGGCACTTCTTGGCGGGCTGTTCTGGAATGAACGTGAGGAACGGATCGCGTTTGAGCGTACCCTGGCTCACCGCACGGCGGGCCATTTTCTTCAGGTTGATCAGGTGTCCGGATATGGTATGCTGTGACATGAGCCTTTCCACCCGCAGGTATATGTCGAACGATTCGATAAAGGTGAGGTTCATGCTTCGTAAGGATATATCGTCCGCACCGCATTTGTCCTGCAGGAACATTTTCAGCAGCGCGAGGCTGCGTTGGTAATGCTCCAGCGTTGCTTTTACCCGGTTCACGCCGACGCGCTTGGCGAATTCCTCGTTGTGTTCTTCGAAAAGCGCCAGCAGGGTTTGCGGCCTGCGGCCTACGCCTTTGAGGGCGTTCTTGACCGTTTCGGCACTGACGAAACCCCGGCTCTCCACCAGCTCGGCGTAATGTTCTTCGGCCTGAACCGCAAGCCGGTTAAGGATTCGGTTCACGGCAAGGGCCTGTTTGCTGCGCCCCGTGGCACGGCCCGCCTTGGCATCCCATAGCGCCGGGTCGATCTCCGCCTTCGTACCGATCTGGGCGATACCCGCATCGACCGTAATGCGGCTCAATACCTGGCACATACCGTTCTTCTTGATCTTGGTACGGTTGATATAGAACATCACAGAAAACGTACTGCGCAGCTTGCGTATCTCTTTTATGCTTTTCATAACCTTATTCCGCTAATTGAAACCGTTTATCCAACCTTCTTTCGAGCTTGTTCATGTCCCGGTCGATCTTGTCGTTGGTGACTTTGGCATAGATGCGCGTGGAGCGCAGATCGCGATGGCCCAGCATGCGGCTGACCGTTTCCATCGGGACACCTTGAGATAAAGTAATTTCGCTGGCGTAGGTGTGCCTGCCTGCATGAAATGTCAATTTACGTTTGATGCCGCATGCCTCTCCGATCTTTTGCAGGTTGATGTTCATACGCTTGCAACTGAGCATCAGAAGCAGTTTCCCTTCGGGTGCCAGGCTTCGGTATTTAGCGATGATTTGCCGGGGCAGTTCCAGCAATGGCACTTCGCAGGGCGTTCCCGTTTTCTGACGCGTGGTCTTGATCCACGGCATACCGTTATCGTCGTACACGATCTTGTCTTCGGTCAGGTTGACCATATCCCGATAAGCCAGGCCCGTAAAACAACTGAACAGGAACATGTCCCGCGTCAAGTAGCGGTTGGGATGGTCCAGCGGCGTGTGCATGATCTTCTCCAACTCGGCGCGGGTAAGGTATTTCTGCTGCGGCTTGGGACGCAGGGGTGCATAGTCGGCGAACGGATCGCCCGTGAGAATCCCGTCGCAGATAGCGTATTTTATCATCTTGCGCATACGGGTTACGATACCCAGGATGGTATTGGGCTTGCGTTGCAACTCTACCCGCAGGTAAAAATCGAACGATTCGATAAAGGACATATCCAAAGCTGAAAACGGTATATCCGATACGCGGTATTTGTGTTTAAGGAAATTCCGCAGGTGGCGCAGGGAGTTCTGGTACTCGAAGCAGGTGGAGGCTTCCCGGTCGAGTCCGACTCGCTGAGCGAACCGTTCGTTATGCGCCTCGAAGTAACGTACGAGGGTATCCTGGCTGGCGGCCATGCCTTGCACGGCGCATTTGACGTGGCTGGCCGTAATGTCGTCCCGCAGGGCGGACAGTTCCCGGTAGTGGGTGTTGACCGCCGTTCGGGTACGGTCGAGCCGGGCATTGATCTCTACGGCTTCTTTACTTTTGCCAAGCAGACGCCCGGAAGGGGTGTCCCAAAGGGAGAGCGGAGCGTTGAACTTGAGACTGAATTTCGCTGAGGTCTTGCCGACCGTGATCCGTCCGATAACCGGACACGTTCCGTCCGGTTTCAACTCGTCTTTTTTGAGGTAGAACGATACCTTTACCGTCTGTTTCATAACACTGTATTTATGGTACAAAAATAATGGCAGCCAAGCCATTTGACACCATGTAAAATACAGCAATTCAGAACATAAGAATCATACATTCTATGATTTTCCCGCTTTTTCGCTTGCTCTTGAGAAATCTTTTCTATATTTGAGCAGAAAAACCGTTCGGATCACGTTCCGCAGAGGTTTTTATTCGTTTTTCCGCCATCCTTTCCCGGCCGAAAAAAGGCAACGGTTTAGGGACAGAACTCCGGCTTATCTCCGTTTGGCGATGCTCTTTCGAATGGTGCATCATTCAAGTTTCCGGATGAACAAAATCTCTAATAATCAATTACTTTCTTTTTCTTCTGATAAATTTCGTTTTCGAGTCCAAGTTTCGCTACAGTATTGAAGCGCTCCGGGGCTAATATCGCCTATATCTCGGAATCGCTGGGACATCAGGATTTAAAGACCACCGAAAACTATTTAGCTTCTTTCGAGAGGGAGGAAAGGGAAAAGAATGCAGAATTACTGACTAAATTCTAGCTACGTATGGCACGGAGAGCAAACATTATCATTGATGCTAAAAAACTAGATATATATAAAGCATTAATTGAGGAAATAAAAGCCAAAGGCTATCCCATTGACGAAAACACTACAGCTATTAAAATCCATGCTTTAGCGGAATATAAGGAAACAATATATAAAGATTTGGGGAAACTTGAGGATCGGTTAAATAATTACATAGCTATCAACGGGAATAAAAGGGTTGCTAAAAATGAGTTATGTAAAATTCTTCGTATATCCCGTCCTACATTAAACCGATGGATTAAAAAGGGATTTATTAGTTGGGATTATTTCGGAGCTTCATTCGATTTACTGCAGCAATGGCTACTTATCTTACGCGGGGGTCGTCCTGATGATAGCAAAATGCTTGAACGTGAATTTTGGGGCGATTGTTTATTAGATGTTTTCGGTACAGACAAAGAAAAATCCCCCCCTATCTCATTAATAGATATATCCTGTTCACACATTGACAATATGTGTTTACATTGCAAAATGTATCGAGGAATAATTAACCATGAATCCCAAATGTTCGACGAATCCCAAATGTTCGACGTTGCAAGTGTAAGAGAATGCGAAAAACAGCATGACGGACCATGGGCGGAGTTCTGGAATACTTGTGACGCTATACGAGCCACAACAGAAACTATCCGCTGGTTCAAAATGAGTTATCAAAGGATAAAATATAAAAAACATAATAACCATGGATTCCCCGCAACGATAAATCTAATGTCATTTTTACAACAGATTAAACGAATTAAAAATAATTTGTAATTACTTTACATTTGTGGTTTTCCCCGCAAGATTTTGAGCAATTTTACGAAAAAAATAAGACAGTCTATTAAAAAATGCTAATAAACTTCGTCTGTATTAGCAGTATGTAGCATAATAAATGTTACTGCGGATACTACATTTTTTTTCACCTTTGTAGTACCTGCAATGAAGCAGGTAACTACAACGGAACGGAATGACGCTTGTGAGGATGCAGGCAACATTTTCCAGATGGATTTAAAGCCGTTTGTAGGTGATCTACAAACGGCTTTTATGTTACTCAACCTGCTGTTGTGATGCAGCATAAATCTAATATTATGGACGGAATCACAATTAATGATTCATTGCCTTTCGCCGCCTTGACGGTAGGACAGGCCAAAGAAATTATTTGCGGACTGGTTTCGCAGGAGCTCAAAAAGGCTGTAACCCCAAAAGAAAAACCGGTGCTCGATATTATGAACATCGACGATACACTTCGGTTTCTGAAAGAACAGGGATTACCAATGACTAAAGCCACTCTTTACAACAAAACATTCAAAGGCACGATCCCATTTAAACGAGTGGGGAAACGAGTGGTTTTCTCTCGAATAGAACTATCGCGGTATCTGGAAAGCCGCACCACCCGGCCAGAAACAAAATCGGATGCCGCGTTGAGGTTATCGGAAAATGTACGTAAACGATAGGAGGTCCGGCGATGAATGACAAAAGAAAAGCCGCCCCCACAGGAAGCGGCAATACCTTGGCAGGTGAACAAATTTCTTACTGCAAATATAGCCACAGATCAAGAAAAAGCAAGCGGAAAATTAATTTCTCCGACACCCAGTCACAGGCATTCGCAGCTATTCAAAGGCTGCACGAAACCGAAATGCGGAAAGCTCGCAAATTCTTCACAGAACACCCTACCTGCACCTATTCCCGCGCCGATCTCGCTGAGGCACTAGAACTGCCGATAAACCACATTACGCGAATTGCATACAACCTGCTCGATGCCGGATTTATCCGCGTAATCGGTAAGGATCGCAATCCCCGTAGCGGAATTACCGTGGAGATGCTGCAATTGACAGGAAAGGAGGTAGATCATGCCTAAAGATGCCTACTATTTCCCGCACGATTCCAACGCAAAAGACGATCCTAAATGCGTCCTGCTAATCGAGCAATTAGGAATGGAGGGATACGGGATTTACTGGATGTTGATCGAAACCCTCCGAGAACAACCGGATTACACCTACCCTGTGGCAAATATTCCCGCACTCGGAAGAAGATACAATACAACCACAGAAAAAGTGGAAACGGTGGTATGTAACTATGGACTTTTTACAGTAAAAGATGATAAAATATTCTTCTCTGACAGTCTTAACCGCCGAATGCTCGTATTTGAAGAAAAACGCGCAAAACGCTCAGAAGCAGGACGATTAGGGAATGCTGCAAGGTGGAAAACATCGCAAACGGATCGCAATGCGATAACAATGCGATCGCAATTCATCGCAAGTAAAGTAAAGAAAAGTAAAGAAAAGGAGAGTATAGGAAAAGAGAGTATGAGAGGAAAACGCAAGCTGTTTTCCCCTCCCACCCCATCAGAGGTAGAATCCTTCTTTACTGAGAACGGGTACACCTCAGAGGCTGCCCGTAGGGCTTTCGACTATTACACGGATGCGAATTGGCACGATGCAGAGGGTAAGCCCGTGCTCAACTGGAAACAAAAGATGCGGGGCGTATGGTTCAAACCTGAACACAAACAGACGTCCGGAATGGACCTTAAAATTCCACTTTAAAACGCTAATCTATGAATCAGAATACAATACCCCAAGCCGTAGAGTTGGAACAGTCGGTAATCGGTACGCTGATTATGGAACCGGACAGACTGACGGAAGTAGTCGGGATACTCTCTCCTGAATCGTTTTGCGACGGCAGAAACTCGTTTATCTATAAAACACTAATCGAAATGGTCGACCAAAATACACCGGTCGATCTGTACAATGTCGGGAAACGGTGCGACGGTTCGTCGCTGTTTGAAGGGCGTACCGGAACCCTGTATGCTTCGGAATGCACGTGCAAAGTAGGAAGCGGGGTTTGTTGTTTCAGGCACAAATCATCCAACAGCGTTATATCGCCCGCTTACTGATGTACGCCGGTTCTAAGATTTCCACGCTGGCAGGTGATGATACGAAAGACGTGGCCGATGTGCTGGATGAATCGAATAAACTGATCGACAAAATAAATGCGCTTTCCTGTGGTAGTTCGGCGGGACAGTCCCTCCGGGATAGCCTTACGGAATCTTTGAAACTGGCAGAACAGCGGCAAGCCGCATATTTGGGAGGATTACCAACCGGCATTCCAACCGGGATCTCGGATTTAAACCGGCTTACCGGGGGCTGGCGGGGGTCGCAATTGATTATCCTGGCTGCTCGCCCGGCAATGGGCAAAACCGCCTTAATGCTGCACTTTGCCAAATCTGCGGCGCTGAACGGAACCCCGGTATGCATTTTCTCGCTGGAGATGTCGCACGTCAGCCTGTCGGATCGGCTCTTACTCTCGGAGTGCGAGGTTGAGGTTAACAGGTTTCGTAATGGTGATTTGTCCGGAGATGACTGGCGGCAACTCAACGAAGCATCCGCACAATTGGAAAAGCTGCCGATACATGTGGATGATAACGCAGTTGTCTCGATGCGGTACATAAAAACCCGCTGCCACATTCTGAAAAAACAGGGCAAATGCGGCCTAATTATGATCGATTACCTCCAGTTGGCAGACACCTCGACCAAAGAGAGAAACCGCAACCGGGAGCAGGAAATCGCACAAGCCAGCCGACAGGCGAAGATCATAGCCAAAGAGCTGGACGTTCCGGTTGTCTTATTGTCTCAACTCTCACGGGAATGCGAAAAGCGGGCGGACAAACAGCCTCAACTATCGGATTTGCGGGAATCGGGCGCTATCGAACAGGATGCGGATGTTGTAATGTTTCTTTACAGGGATGATTATTATAATAAAGATACAGATATAAAAGGAATTGCTGAGATAATTATTGCAAAGCAAAGAAACGGTCCAATCGGAACTGTTAAAATGGCATGGATTCCGGAGCAGACAAGATTTGCAGATTTACTTGACAGAGGTCAGAGAGTATAGATTATATAAAAATACATACAACTAACAGAGGTTATATATAACTAACATAGATTTATAAAAAATCACAACGTATTAAGCGTTGTGATTTTTTCGTATGTACACAGCTCAATATCAACTGTATTATACAACCTACTGTGGATTTG
>ERZ827528.3826-NODE-3826-length-11793-cov-2.901090_pt1 | contig 11793 bp, 10 predicted proteins | sample MGYA00519768_ERZ827528 | MGnify/ENA primary metagenome ERZ827528 (study PRJEB31778, sample SAMEA3449343) | human gut metagenome | biome: human gut; feature: human-associated habitat; material: faeces | place: United Kingdom | collected 2010/2012 ...
GGGGCGGCATCCGAAGGAAATTTTCCGGTATTGATTTTTTCAAGTTTTTCAGCATTTGTAATGGCAGTATCCAGGTATGGATATAAAATTTGATACATGTCCATTCGATTTTTTTCATAGCTTCCAAGCCCTTGGAAAGAAAGGATTTCAGTTAATTTAGGCCAGTAGGAGCTTCTGTGCAGGTCAGCTTGCAGAAAACTGAAGTGAAGAAGAAACCATAATTCAATGCATTGGTTAGACCAGATGGCATGGTAAGTAGTCTCGTCTGTTGATTCGGATACACAAAGCTGGGCAGTTTTGTTAATGTGTTCAGCTGGAAAATCATCTGTATCATAAACGATCCAGACATGTCGGTAGCCATTGGCAGATGCGTCTGAGAGCTGCTTAGCTTTTTGAAACAATGTTAATGTGTTATTCCCGATACCATGAATGTTAAGTTGTATTTTGTCGGGATAGGAACTGTTAATGATATCTCTTATTGCGCCAAAATATGCAGGTTCCGTCTCGGTTCCTTCGGTAACAATTAAATGATATTCTGGTTGGATTTTCTTTGGCCTGTCTTGACGGGCTTTCATCCAGCTTTTATCGAGATCACTCTTTTTCGGCGGTTTCAGACTCATGAAAAATCACCTCCAAGCATATTGGAGAGATAAGGATCTGCTCCATAGCGCCCCTCGAGGTATTGTTTATCATAAGCGGCCGTATTTTTTATTCGATCGTTATCTTCTCCGCGAATTTCGTGAAGGGAATAGATTTCGCTTTCATGTGAGGGCGTTTCAGCCGCGAACCAGATTTCATCACGTCGAAAGACCGTATTTTTTAAGGTATACATATCATGGGATGTGAATAAAATCTGGGCACCGTATTTATTGATTTCCTTACTTTTAAACAAGGAAATTACATAGCGTAAAAGTTTTGGATGAAGTTTGGCATCCAATTCATCAATAATTACTAGGCGACCTTCCTGAAGCGCAAGCAAAAGGACCGGAAGAGCAGAAATAAGTTTTTTTGTTCCATCCGATTCCTGCGAAAAAGGAAGTTCGTACTCATGAGCATCCAAAACTCGTTTCATGAATAGCTGATGGTTATCCTCGTCGTAGCGATAATCGGTGATATCGATATTCATATCATTGAGCGCATGAATAAATGCTTTTTTATATGAAGTGTTGTTGGAAAGCATAAGCTGGCGTTCGACCATGGGATTTGCATAGCTGCGAATAATGCAGCTTTCAAACCAGGTCATGACTTCAGTGATGACGGAAATATCATAATTGATAGCCAGGAAAGAAAGATACGGCATTTTAGGGTTAACATTGGTGTTGATACTTTTTCTGGCAATTGTGTATCCAAGAGAAATCTCATTTGTATCCCGTTCAAAAATTTTAGCAGCTTTTTTCCCTGTAATAGCTTTACGGTAAAGAGATTCAAAGATAACTTCGTCTTTTTTCAGAGAAAGATAGTAACAGTATTCGTTTTTATCAATTCGAAAGAAGATACGGAATTCTGTGGGCTCATATCGAGAGGTTTCGTCAAAAAGAAATGGGAAAGAGGCAACCTCTTGTTGAAGAATAAGATCTTGTCTGTTTTTTCCTAATTCCTTTACCGGATTTACAACGGTAAAGATGAGACATGAGAGTGCCTGAAGTAAATTTGATTTTCCACCGCCGTTTGGACCATACACGACACTGACAGGGAGAAGATCGGATGCGGGCGCTTCAGTAATCAGGGTATCTTTGAATTCTGGAAGGGCAGTAGCCTGAAAATCGAGAGTGGTTTCAGATTTATAGGATTTAAAATTTTGGAACGTAAACTGACATAACATAATAGGACCCCCACTTTCTTTGTAATATCTTTATCTTATATAGTCTATCCTATAAAAAAACGAATATCAAGTTTTATATTAAATATTAGAAAATAAATTTACAAATATATATATAAAACTAAAATAGAAGCAACCTAAAAAGCTAAAGAGCTAAAAAGCTGAATTGGGTAAAAAGCTGAATTGGGTAAAAAGCTGAATTGGATGGATGCGGTGACCTTCTTGATTTTAAACTATCAGTTCAATGACAATCCATTCGATTGATGATACCCTGTTTAGTTGGAAACTTTGTATTTATATCAGTAAAAAAAGTATAAAAATATTGACAACAAAAAAAGAAGAATTATAATTATAGTATAAAAATGATGAATAAAAACCAGGTGATTGCAGAATTGCATTGTTAGAGTGGTTTTGAAATGTAAATAAAGTTTAATTTCAATGTTTAAATTGAACACAAACACAAGGTGTAAAATCCGGATTTAAAAATGAAATGGGGGGGAATGCGATGCTGGTATTTGAATTGGCATTCAAAATGCAGTTTTTTGAAAAGACTGCATATGAAAAGAGTTCCGAAATGATTGCTCAGGTAATCGATCGGGCGCTGTGCAAAACTGAGAAATATGCGGTTTTCCATGAAAAGCAGGAATTTAAGTTCTATGTGTTCGATCGACCGTATCAGCCGGAACCGGATAAAAGTTATCTGCCGGGAAAGCTTTACACGATACGGATCAGGACGGTGAAACCGGAGTTGGCGGAGTATTTTTTGAATCAGCTTCCGGGAAGCAGGACGGATAAACTGCATATTTTAAACGGTGAGATCCGTGTAGTTGTCCAGAAAATGTTAGAAAGGATCTACAGTTTGACGCCGGTGATTATACGGGCAGAAGGGGAGTACTGGCGGTGGAATCATTCCGTAGATGCGTTTGAAAGACAGCTGAAAGAGAATTTGCTGAAAAAGTATTACAGCCTGACGGGGGAAAAACTGGACGAGGATTTTGAGTTATATCAGATGCTGGAGTTTTCAAACACGAAGCCGGTAAAAGTCCCGTATAAAGGAATTACATTGTTGGGCGATAAAATCAGTCTGACGGCAACGCAGGACCCGAGAAGTCAGCAGCTTTTGTATATGGCGTTGGGGACGGGAGCGGGAGAACGATGCAGCCGTGGAAGCGGTTTTATGAATTACAGATATCTGTAAAGGGGGAGAAGGATGCTGGAAGAACTTCGGGAGTCTTTTCAGGCGATGTTGGAAGAAAAAGGGGAGCGGTTGATTCTGGATGAATATCTGCCGAAAAATGGAACATACAGACTTCTTTTTCTGACGGAAAGTGGGTATTGGATTGGGGATACGCTGGAGATTCAATACGATCGGAAAGAGGGAAAAATTGCAGGCAGTGAGTCGAAGTATTATGATCTGATCTGTTATCTGGATTATTGGAGCAAACTGATCGATATGAATAAGCCAGTGGATTCCAAAAAGGTGATCCATTCCAATCAGTATTTATCCTTTTTTGTAAAAAAAGACAGTATTTCAGGAGAAAAACTGACGGACGAGGTGATAAACGGATATTTTGATGTTTTGAAAAGTCCGGAGAAAAAATATAAAAAGGGAAAAACGCGGGAATTGTATGGAAGCGTAAAAGAAAAACTGGGGGAAGTCGATTCAGAATTGTTGGAAAGAATCCGGAAAATTGTGTTGGAAAGACAGGCTTTTGGCGAGATTGATTTTTCTAAAAAAGATTACTGTAAGTTGTTTTTTGTCTGGGAAAATGAAGATAAAACGAGAGCTGTTTATCAACAGGAAGGGATTCGATATCTGCTTCCCAATCTGTATAACAGCAATGATTTTAACAGAAAGCAGGATGGAAAAATTCTGGGACTTCCCAATAACAATATGGGGATGAATTCCAAAAAACCATATCTGCATCATTATTCCAGAAAAGTAACAGTACCGTATCTTTTGGATCAGGATGAGACGTTGTTGCAGATGCAGCTGTTTGATTATTTGTCCGGTTTTGCAGCAAAAGATAAGGTAAATGTTTATGTTTGTCCGGATGATGCGATCAGAATAAAAGCGTTCAGAAATACAGAAGAGCCTCCGGCAGTTTCGGGAGGATATTACCTGAGACTGAAAAAAGGGAAAGAAGTGGAAATACATGATTGGGACATTGTCTGCAATTATGAACCGGAGCTTGAACGGATATTTCAATTGAAAAATTTAATTCATGTGGCGACTGATGAAGAAAAAGGACTGAGCAGCTATGAAAAAAGTTATACCAGATTATGGGAAATTCGTGGAATTATAGATCAAAGTTTTTTTCAGGGAAGAATGACTGTAAATTTTTTTACCGCTGCCAAAGATTTAGACATGGGCCACATCGGAATCGAACAGATTTTTCTGGAAAACAGACGATGGTTATTCGCCTGGTTCTGGTTAGGACAAACAAATGGTGTGGAAACGTTTTGGGAGCGGATGACATGGCAGCTGATTCGAAATGCGCTTCAGCAAAATAGTGAGAATGTTAGAAAAACTGTAAAAAGACAACTGAATGTCAGATGGTCGCTTTTGGATTATTTTCATGAAGACAGGGGGATGGAAGAACGTATGAATCAGGTCAGGAAAGAATTGAAACAACATTTAACAACAAAGGAAGAATGGGATTTTTCTTCAAAGGACGAATTTTGTTATGCGGCAGGGCAGATGGCGGCATATCTGCTGGATTTATCGCAGGGAAATTCGAAGCCGTGTTCGTGGCTCAATAGTATTTTGGAAGTGAAAACGTCGGACATTGTAAAATCGAGATTGTATGATCTTTTCCGAAAGTACAATTACAAGGTGGAACGTTTCGATCCAAAGTATGGAAAGGCAGTTCAGCTGATTGGGCATATTATGGGAGTGACGGACAAGTTTGTGATCCATCAGGAAATGGTGGTGGCTGGATTTATGGATTCCAGTCTGATTTATGAGAAGAGTGAAAAAGCAGTTGCGCAGGAAAACAGGGGAGAAAAGAAATGAAGAAAAGAGTTTATGGTGTATTGGGTGTTGCAGCATTGATGGCGAACTGGAATGCAGATTTTTCCGGATATCCGAAACGGACAGCAGGAAATGAGATTTTCGGGAGCGATAAAGCGTTTAAGTATCCGATGAAAAAGATGTGGGAAGAACAGGGATATCCGGTTTTGTATATAAAATCCATGAAACTGGATGGAAAGAAGCAGGAGCTGCTTCCGAGAACATTAAAAGAACGATATGAATATATTTTTCAGGTAAAAGATCTGAAAAATGAGAAAACGCCGGAAGTATTGCAAAAGTTATTTCAAGCAGTCGATGTCAAAAATTTTGGCGCGACATTTGCAGAAGCAGATAACAATATTTCTATTACCGGAGCAGTTCAGTTTGGGCAGGGAATGAATGTTTATGAGGATGCAAGAATTGTAGAACAGCCGATCTTATCTCCGTTTCGAACCGCTTCAAAAACAGAGGAAGAAAAGAAAAATTCTACGATCGGAACGAAGATCTGCTGTGAGGAAGCGCATTATTTTTATCCGTTTGTGATCAATCCGCTGGCATATCGGGGATATGAAGAACTGGGCGCAACGACAGGCTATTCGGAGGAGGATTATACGTTGTTTAAGCAGACCGCACTGACTGCAGCGACGGCTTATTCCACGAACGCGAAAGAGGGATGTGAAAATGAATTTGGTTTATTTGTTGAAACGGACAAAACCCTATATCTGCCCAATTTAACAGAATATATCAAATTCGAAAAAGAAGAGGATAAAAATAAAATCAATCTTTCAGAGTGTGAAAAAATCCTGAGAGACGTTATGGACAAAATTCAAAAAATTGAAATTTATTATAATCCTGCAACAACCAAACTGGAGGGAATCCCGGAACAGAGTCTGCTCTTTCATATCGTTACCGGAAAAGAGGTGGTTTGATGCAGGCACTGAAATTCCGGCTGAAAGGGAAACATGCTTTTTTTAAAATACCGGCAGTAAACAGTTATTATTATTTTACTTATGCTCAGATTCATAAAGTTGCATTGCTCGGTATATTTGGAGCGATATTGGGGTATGACGGCTATCAGCAGATGCAGAAAGAGGATCGATTTCCGGAATTTTATGAGCGGTTGCAAGCGTTAAAGGTGTCAGTAATTCCATGTGTAAAAAATGGGATTTTTCTGAAAAAAGTGCAGACGTTCAACAATTCGATTGGCTCCCTTGAACAGGGCGGGAACCTGATTGTTCAGGAGCAGTGGCTGGAAAAACCGGAGTGGCTGATTTATGTTTTGCTCGACTGTGAAGAAAGCGAAAAACTGGCCGAAATGCTGGAAAAAAAGCAGAGCATTTATATTCCTTATCTGGGAAAAAATGATCATTCTGCTGACATTCTGGAGGTTGAAAGAGTGGAAGTGGAAACAACAGATCCTGCAGGTCAGCGGATCGACAGCTTATTTCCGGAGGAGAGTTTTCTGATGGATGAGTTGGAGGCGTACAGTTTTAAATACCGGGAAACACTTCCAGTAGGGCTGAAAGAAGAAACGAATCAATACGAGTATCGGAAGTTTGCTTTTTCAGATGAAATTGTAGAAGAAGCGAAACAAACAGTCTTTCAGGTACAGGGGAAAAATATCATATTTTACTGAAAATAAGGCTGCAGGAAAAAAGAAAATTTTTACTGCAGCCTTATTTCCTAAAGAGGGGAAAGATTGAAAAATAAAATTTTTCGATCGTGAGATTTGTGTCTGCGCGCACTTGACACAAACTCGATATGCACAAAAAGCGTGCGCAGAAATGAGCGGAAAAGATGAATTTAAGTGTAATTTTTCACGGAGATTGGGAGGTTTATGCACACAGAGATCCTGTTTCCGGGAAAAGAGAATTATTACAGGAACATATCGCGCGCTGTGAGAAGTATCGGATCAGGATAAGTCAGGAAAGAAAGCTGCTGAAAATAGAAGAAAATTTTTTGACTAAGTTAGGTCTTGACAAAGATGATTTTGCAGGAAAACTTGTAAAAGAAATGATAGATGCTGTGATTTTATTTCATGATTTGGGGAAAGGAACACCGGCTTTTCAAAAGAATAAGATGGGGAATCCAAACACGATACCGACCAAATATTGGGGAGACGACAGCAGTCATTCTTTTTTATCCGCGTTTTTGTATCTGGATTTTTATTTATATGAAATTAAAAATGGTTTCAATAAAGTGGAAAAAGAGCAGAAGAAAGCGTTGATTGCACTTGCTTGGGAACTGTCTTATGTAATCGCAAAACATCACAGCAATTTCGAATCTATGGAAGCATATCTGAAAAACTTTCAGTTGAAAGCAGAGGAACTGCTGAGAAAGTGGAAAGAAGAACCGGTTCCGGGATTTTCCCAATTGCGCTTTTTTTACGAGATCCCGATAGCGAAAAGTATAAATCAATACTTTATGTGCAGAAAAGCGTTTGGGAGAACAGAAAACGATATTGTACACTATTTTTTTATCCGTTTGGAATATTCGATTCTGGTAGCCTGTGACTACTATGCGACGACAGAATTTAACAGTGGATTTGAGATGGATTGTTTTGGAAAGGCTGACGCTTCCAAATTCAGGGAGATTTATGAGCGTTCGCCTCTGATGGAATCGATTAGGAAGTATGGAAAAGAAAGTTATCCGAGAAAGAAATGGGATGGTAAAGAGAAGATCAATATCCTCAGAAATGAGCTCTTTTTGGAAGCAGAAGAAAATCTGAAGGCTGCAGAAGAAGACAGTATTTATTTTGTAGAGGCGCCGACTGGAAGCGGAAAAAGCAATCTGGCATTGAATCTGAGTCTGAAATTTTTGGAGCATGCGGATAAAGTATTCGAAATCTATCCGTTTAATACGCTGGCGGAACAAAACAGACATACGCTCGAAACTATTTTTGGAAAAACAGAGGCGATAAATGATATTGCAGTTGTGAACTCGCTGACGCCGATCAGAGGAAGGGGAAACGTAGAAGAAAATCCGGAAAAATATTATAAAGAAGCGCTTCTGGATCGTCAATTTCTAAATTATCCGTTCATTCTTTCCAGCCATGTTACCTTTTTTCGTACACTTTTCGGAACTGGAAAAGAAGATATTATGAGTTTTTTTCAGTTATTGAACAGCGTCGTTGTACTGGATGAAATACAGAGTTACCGGAATGCGATATGGACAGAAATTATGATATTTTTAAACAGCTGTGCAGGGCTGATGAATATGAAAATTATTATTATGTCTGCGACGCTTCCGGATTTATCTCAGCTGGTGGATGGAAAATGTAACGTAGTGAAACTGATTCGTAATCCTGAAAAATATACGCTTCACCCGACATTTGCGAACAGAGTAATCTGTAATTATGAACTGCTGCAGGAAGAAATTACGTTGGATCGGCTGCGGCGGCATGTTTTGGAAAATATGCAGTTAAGGGAGAAGAGCGGGGCTAAAATACTGATCACATTTATCAAAAAACAGACAGCTTATGATTTTTTTCATAGAATGAAAGAGGCTCTGGGAGAACAATCAGAATGGCAGTTAAAATTGTTGACGGGAGATGATTCGATTTATGAAAGAGAATCGATTTTGAAACCAATTCGGGAAAATGTATGGAAAAAGGTAATTTTGATTTCTACACAGATAGTTGAAGCCGGCGTTGATATTGATATGGATATCGGATATAAGGATATTTCGAAACTGGACAGCGAAGAGCAGTTTCTTGGAAGAATTGCAAGATCTGGAATCAAAAACGGAATTCCTGGAATTGTGTATTTTTTCAACTTTGATCAGGCGGAGAAAATTTACAGAGACGATTATCGGATGGAAAAGTCCCTTACATTGGGAAATGAAGAGATGCGGACCGTATTAAAAGAAAAGCGATTTCAAACTTATTATGAACAGGTGATGCATTATTTGAAAGAAATGAAAAATCGTAAAACATCGGAAGAGGGTTTGGAATATTTCTTTTCAGAATCCCTAAAAAAACTGGACTTTCTCAAAATACAAAAGCGAATGGAACTGATCGAGGAAGACTGCTGGCATGTAGATATTATTTTGTGCCGGAAACTGGTGATGGAAGATGGAACGGAAAAAGATGGCAGGAAAATCTGGGAGCATTATAAAGAGTTGCTTTCTGATTATCAAATGGATTATTCGGAGAAAAAAGTAAAGTTATCGGAATGCCAGAGTGATCTGAATCTGTTCCGGTATCAGATTAAACGGAATATTCAGATTCCTTATAATGAGATGATAGGAGAATTATACTGCGTTTATGACGGAGAGCAATATTTTCAGGATGAGAAAATAGACCGTGAGAAGCTGGAAGGAGACCATATGTACTTTATAGATTTATAGAAAGGGGGATATATATGCGAGTAAACGGTACATTGATGAATTATTATTTTCATTGTAAACGGCAATGCTATTTGCATGGAAATCGTCTTAATCTGGAAGATAACAGCGAAGAGGTTCAGATCGGAAAAGCACTTCATGAAGAAAAAGCGCAGAATGAAAATACGGAAATTCAGCTGGAAAATATTCGCCTGGACAGACTGACAAAAGAATATTTGACAGAAATCAAAAAATCGGATGCTGACCCGGAAGCAAGTAAATGGCAGCTTTTATATTATTTGAAGAAGTTAAAGGAAAAGGGGATTATCAGAAAAGGGAAATTGGAGTTTATTGAGAAAAATAAGGAAAGCAAGAAAACTTTGATTGTAGAATTAGGAGAAAGTGAAGAGGAACAGTTAGAAAAGTATATTGTCGAGATTGAAATGCTGGTGCAGCAAAAAGAGGTGCCGCCGCCAATCAATGGAAAACAATGTAAGAAGTGCGCATATTATGAATATTGTTATATTTAGGGGGGAGAATATGGGGACGACAAAATATATTATGTCAATGGGCGAATTATATCGGAAAGATAATTCACTTTGTTTTCGGAAAAATGGACAAAATGTTTATATTCCGGTTGAGAATACAAAAGAAATTTATTGTCTGAATGAAGTGACAGTAAACACAAAACTTTTGGATTTTTTGAGCCAAAATCATGTTGTTATTCATTTTTTTAATTATTATAACGGATATTCCGGGACTTTTTATCCCAAGGATCAATATAACAGTGGACGGTTGCTGATTAGACAGGTTCGTGCATACGAAGAGCAGCGGATGCAAATTGCAAAAGCAATTGTAACAGGAATCGGGAAAAATCTCAGTTATGTGTTATATCATTATTATAAGCATGATAAAAAAGAGGTAAAACCTGCGATTGACTGGTTGAAAAAGGAACTTCCTGAAAAAATTGAAAGAGCCGAAACCATACCGGAACTGATGGCTTATGAAGGGGAGGCATGGATTCAATTTTATGGGTCGTTTCAGTATTTTCTTCCAGAAGATTTTATGATGAATAAACGGGTAAAACGTCCACCGGATAATCCGATCAATGCGTTGATTTCCTTCGGAAACACATTGTTGTATACAAAAACTATTTCAGCAATCTATCGGACACATTTAGATCAGAGAATCAGTTTTTTACATGAACCATCAGAAGGAAGATTTTCACTCAGTCTTGATTTGAGTGAGGTTTTTAAACCGGTGATTGTATATCGGACGATTTTTGATCTGATCAATAATCGGAAGATTCAGGTAGAAAAACATTTTGACAAAAAGGTAAATTATTGCCTGCTAAACGAAGAAGGGCGCAGGATATTTATTGAAGCATTTGAAAGCAGAATGGAATCGGTATTTATGCATCCGGTTTTAAAGCGAAAGGTCAGTTACCGAACGGCAATAAAACTGGATTGTTATAAGTTAATTAAGTTTATTTTGGAAGGAAAAGAGTTTATCCCGTTTTTGCTTGAGGAGGGTAAATAGAATGAGAAAAATTTCGTACAACTACGCTTTTGTTTTCTATGATGTAAATGAAAAACGGGTGCAGAAAGTTTTTAAAATCTGTAAAAAATATTTGTCACATTTTCAGTTTTCTGTGTTTAGAGGAGAAATAACACCATCGAAACTCGTCGAGTTGAAAACTGAGTTAAATCGTGTAATTGATAAAAATGAAGATTTTATTTGTATTATCAAAGTGATGAATGATGATGTCTTTGGGGAGGAGGCTTTGGGAAAAAAGGACATTGTAACGGGCGAAACTCTGATCCTGTAGGAGAAGCAGAATCGTTGAAAGTAAAATAGGGGAATTGATTTACCAGGTGATTTTTTGTGTGTTCCGTTATAAACCCTTTAGAAATAAGGGAAAATGAGCATATTAGGAATGGCTATTAAGTTTGACTTACACTTGGAAAAAATTTGAAAAAGCTGGTATTTTCAAGGAATTTGAGATATAGTAAAAACGGAAAAGCTGATAAAAGCGTTGGATTAATAGAAACATGAGATGTATTGAAATTCATAACTTCTGCAAGTGTTTTCTCCATAATATCTCCTCCTTTAATATAAATTAATAATACCATAATCTATAAACATATTCTCTGGTTCTTTGTTAATTATTTTCTTTGCCTTATCTAAATCAATTTCTTTGAATTTATTATAATTCATATCAAATAACACACAACTATATTTTAAATGATATGTTAATTCCAAATATTTTTCATATGATATCACTCTAAATTGTATATGTATATCTGCATCTAAATTATCAAAATAAAATTTCAATAAAATTAAATAAAAATCTTCACATTTGATTTTTTTATATGTCAATGATGCATCATAAGAGTTAATACCAATAAGTATTTTATTTAATGTATCTTCTACATTTCTGTCTGATACAATTAGAATTATATTAGATAAGTCAATCAAATTGCAATACTTACTTCTTATATTATATCTCCAGCAATTTAACAAATCCTGTATTGTATCTACCATTTCTATTCTATTTATTTGTATAACATCCAATTTTACATCAACTCCTTTCCATATTAGTATATTAACATTAATCAATAAAAAATTACCTATGAAT
>ERZ827528.3828-NODE-3828-length-11791-cov-2.430470_pt1 | contig 11791 bp, 16 predicted proteins | sample MGYA00519768_ERZ827528 | MGnify/ENA primary metagenome ERZ827528 (study PRJEB31778, sample SAMEA3449343) | human gut metagenome | biome: human gut; feature: human-associated habitat; material: faeces | place: United Kingdom | collected 2010/2012 ...
TGTACACGGCGTCAACGAAGTGCTCCGTTCCAAGGAGGACGCTCAGGACTACCGGTACTTCCCGGACCCGGACCTGCTGACCATCGTTGTGGATGAAGAGCATGTGGAAGAGCTGCGCCGTTCCATTCCGGAGCTGCCGGTTCACCGTCTGCAGCGGTATCTGAAGGACTACGGCCTGCCGTACTTCGATTCCAACCTGCTGGTGGAGAACGTGGACAAGGCTGAGTTCTTTGAAAAGACTGCTGCCCTGGGTGCTGCTCCCAAGAGCGTAACCAACTGGCTGCTGGGTGATGTTACCAAGGTGCTCAACGAGAAGAACTGCCTGCTCTCGGATACCAAGCTGACCCCTGAAAAGCTGGCTGAGATGATCGCTCTGATCGACAAGAAGGAGATCTCCAACAACGCCGGTAAGACCGTTCTGGATGAGATCATCTTCTCGGACAAGACCCCGGCTCAGGTTGTAGAAGAGAAGGGCCTCCGTCAGATCAGCGACAGTTCCTTCCTGGAGAAGGTAGCTGATGAGGTTCTGGCTGCCAATCCCAAGGCCGTAGAGGACTACAAGAAGGGCAAGACCAATGTAGTCGGCTTCCTGGTAGGACAGTGCATGCGCGCTTCCAAGGGCCAGGGCAATCCCACTACACTCCGTGAGATCATGGAGAAGAAGCTGGCAGCCCTGTAATTCGGCACAATCAGCACATTATATACAAAACCGGACAAAAAGCCACTGCTTTTGTCCGGTTTTTTCGTTGCCGGAAGCCCCGGGGCTTGATTCTTATATCGATCCATTGTAAAATATAAGGGAAGTTCTGTACCAGTATCCGGTGGGTAAACGGATGCAGTTTGGTCAGAGCGGAAGGAGTTTGAATTATGGAAATCACTCGTGTCAACCTCGTCTATTTCAGCCCCACTCAGACCACCCGCAAGACTCTGAGAGCAATGGCTTCTGCTTTCTCTGTGGAGGTCAAGGAGTATGATGTCACCACCAACCGGGAGATCGAAATCCCCGTATTCGGTGCCGATGAACTGGTCATTGCCGGTGTGCCGGTCTATGGCGGACGCATCCCGCTGCTGGTAGAGCCTTTCTTCCAGGGCCTGAAGGCCAATGGCACTCCTGCCGCTGTGGTAGGTGTATACGGCAACCGTCACTATGACGATGCTGTTCTGGAGCTGGCTGACTATCTCCGGGAAGATGGCTTTGTTGTCTGCGCTGGCGCTGCCTGCCTGGCAGAGCATTCCTTCGGACATGAGATCGCCACTGGCCGTCCCGATGCAGAGGATCTGGCTAAGGCCAAGGAGTTCGGCGAGGCTCTGCGCAAGAAGCTGGAAGCTGCTGAAGATGCCGGTAAGCTTACTGCTCCGGAGATCCCGGGCAACCGTCCTTACAAGGCCAGAGGCACTGCTCCCAACACCGCAGCTCCCAAGACCACTGACGCCTGCATCAAGTGCGGCATCTGCGTCAAGAACTGCCCTGTTGGCATCATCGATCCGGCAGATCCCAGCCACATCACCGATGTATCCAAGTGCCAGCGCTGCTTCAGCTGCGTAAAGAAGTGCCCGAAGCAGGCAAAGTACTTTGACGCTGAGGGTATCCTCAAGGGTATGGCAATGCTCAAGGCCAACTGCGCTGCCCGCCGTGAGCCGGAGTTCTTCCTGTAATCCGCAAACCCCTTATAGCCCATCAAAGCCCTGGAAATCCAGGGCTTTTTTATTTTGCCCTAAAGCGGAGCCTGTCCGGTTCTAACCCGGCGGGGACAGGCATATAAGTGGAGTGTAAAGGAGCTGAAAAATCATGGGAACACCAAATACCAGAGAATTTGATGAGGTGCTGCGCAGTCTGTGCAGTCCCTGGCGGGAAGAACTTGACCGCCTGGAGCCTGGGAAGAAGGCGATGGTCAGTGAGCTGCGCTTCCGGACCGGATGCCCGGTGAGCCTGACCATCCGGGGAGAGCCCTGGTTCATGGATCAGCAGGGGCTTCTGCAGAAAGCTCCGATCGGGACTGCCCGCAGGCCTACCCAGCCCGAAATGGATGAACTGGTTGCCGCCCTCTGTGACTATTCGGTCCATACCCATGCCCAGGAGATCCGGGAGGGCTACATCAGTCTACCGGGTGGGAGCCGGGCAGGACTTTGCGGACAGGCTGTCCTGAACGGCGGGGAGATCAAAGGCATCGAGCAGGTCACCTCGCTGAATATCCGTATTGCCCGGGAAATTCCCGGCGTGGCAGCCCCATTGATGGAAGCTGTGCTCTCCATGCGCTATGGAATGCTGATCTATGGCCCGCCGGGATCGGGTAAAACCACCCTGCTCAAGGATCTGATCCGTCAGCTGGCGGGCGGGGCACATGGGTACCATACCGTGGCTGCGGCGGACGAGAGGGGAGAGCTGCACCTGGACCAGACCGGGCTGGTGACTCTGGACCGCCTGCTCGGGTACCCCAAGCATCTGGCAGTGACCCACGCTGCCCGCACCCTGGCGCCGGAGTATATCATCTGTGATGAGATCGGCACCGAGGAGGAGGTCCGTGCCATGAGCTATGCGCTAGGCACCGGCGTCAAACTGATCGCCACTGTCCATGCTGGCTCCCCGGAGGAGTTCCGGGAGAGAAGGATCACCCGGGAGCTGACCGATGCGGGATTATTCGACTGGTTCGCGCAGCTGGATTCGGGCAGAAATCCCTGTAATGTACTTCAGCTTTACAGCAAAAAGGAGGCCTGCTGATGCGCTTTCTGGGAGCTGCAAGCCTTGCGCTGGCTGTGCTGATGATCGGGCTTTCTTCCATACAGACAGAGCTGTCAAGGCAATCCCTTTACAGCCTTTCCACGGCATTCTGGAGCGAATTCCAGCACCTTCTTGCCGATACCCATGCTCCTCCGGGAGAGATTCTCCGGCGGCTGTCCGGGTTTGCAAGGTACCGGGAACTGGACTTTGTGTCGGGAACTCTGCAGCTTCTCCCGGAGCACCGGTTTCAGGAGGCCTACCGTCTGGCACTGGAACAGAGTCAGGTGTGTTCGCTGGAACTCTATCCGCTGCTCTGCCAGGCCGGGGAGATCCCGGGAACAGTGAGCCTGGAGCATCAGCTGGAACAGCTGGATGCCCTTCTCGCCCGGATGCGGGAGATCACCTCTGCTCACCAGCAGCGCATCGATTCGTCCCTCCGGCTCTGGCACAGTCTCAGTGTCTTTGGGGCACTGTTTGTCTTTATTTTTCTCATTTAGGGAGGATTCCGAACTATGAATGTCGATCTGATTTTCCGTATTGCTGCCATTGGCATCATTGTTGCAGTGCTCAACCAGCTTCTGGTACGGTCGGGTCGGGAAGAACAGGCCATGATGGTGACCCTTGCCGGCCTGATCACCGTCCTGCTCATGATGGTCTATGAGATCAACACCCTGTTCACCACGGTGAAAACCGTGTTCGGGCTCTGAGGCCATGTGGATCATAGCCGCTGCCGCCGCGGGACTGGTCGGCACTGTTCTGGCTCTGATCCTCGGGCAGTATCGCCCGGAATTCCGTATGCTGGTCACCGCTGCCGTCACCCTGCTGCTGATGGCAATGGTACTGGAACAGCTTTCACCGGTGCTGGAACAGCTCCGCAGCACTATGGAACTCACCGGGCTGACCGGGGACTATGCTGCTGTCCTTTTCAAAGCGGTGGGCATCTGTCTGCTGACCCAGCTGGCCGGAGATGTCTGCCGGGACTCCGGGGAAAGCTCCATCGCCTCCAAAATCGAGCTGGTAGGCCGTACCGCCATCCTTCTGACTGCAATGCCGCTGATTCAGGAAGTGCTGGCCTGGGCCTGGGAACTGATGAATTTATAGGAGATCAAAACCATGAAACTGCGATTCCTTCTGATCCTGCCCTGGGTGCTGGCGCTGCTCCTGTCCTGCCGGGTCGCCCTGGCAGACGACAGCTTTCCCATGTCAGCGGCAGACTACTTCGATACCGATGAGGTCACCGATGCGATCCCGCAGGAGGGGCAGGAAGTGCTGGACGATCTGGGGATCTCTGGTTGGTCGGAGGAGAGTCTTCTCTCGCTGACGCCGGAGCAGTTCCTGCATACCACCTGGGAGGCCTTTGCGCAGGCGTTCCGGCAGCCGGCCCGGATGCTTGCGGTGCTGGTGGGTGCCGCCCTGCTGACCATGCTGCTGGAGGGCACCCAGGATCTGCACACGGCCAAATCCATTCAGCCGGTATTCGGGGCTGTGACTGTCCTCTGCCTGGCGGCGGTATTGTCCGTTCCGGTGCTGGACTGCCTGCGCTCCATCACCGAGGTAACCGATGGCGCCGCGGCTTTCCTCACCGCCTATATTCCGGTGATGACCGGGATTCTGCTCACAGCCGGACGCACTGCCTCCGCCGCCTCCTACAATACCCTGATGTTCCTGGGGTGCGAGGGTGCGGCGCTGCTGATCCGCAGTGTCTTTCTGCCGGTGGCAGGCATTCTGCTTGCCCTGGGAGTCACAGGGTCTGTCACAGGGGATCCCCGGCTGCAGGGCGTCGGAAAGATGATCCGCCGTGTTGCCGGCTGGGCGCTCGGCCTGGTGCTGATCCTGTTCATCGGGCTGATGACCCTGCAGACCTCTGTATCAGCGGCAGCGGATACCGTGACCGCCAAGTCCGCCAAATATCTGCTGGGCAGCCTGATTCCGGTGGTGGGATCGTCGGTTTCCGATGCGGTCATGGCGGCCCGGGGGTGCATCGATCTGATCCGCACCAGTGTGGGCGGCTTTGGGATTCTGGTGATCGCAGCCATCTTCCTGCTGCCGATGGTCCGGGTACTGGCCTGGTACTGTGCTTTCAGCATCGGTTCCTTTCTGGGGGAGCTGCTGGGCGCCAAGGCGCTGCGCAGCCTGATGGACAGCTTTGCATCGGGGTTCGGGCTGCTGCTCTCCGCTCTGACCGCCTTTGCAGCTGTTTCTGCCGCCTGTACCGGCCTGCTGCTCTCGATGGGAGGTGCCGCATGATGGACGCTGTCCGCCAATGGGCATTTTCACTCTGCGCTGCCGCCATGGCCTGCGCTGTAATCGAACTGCTGCTGCCCAGCATCTCCCTTGCAAAGATGACCCGCCTGGCCCTGTCGGTATTTTTCCTCTGTGTCCTGATCCAGCCCCTTGGTCTGGAAGCGCACCGGAGTGAAATCTCTCTGAAAACCGGGCAGGGCATGGAGCAGGCGGAGGAATACGCCGCTGAAATTTCCGGGCGGATCGGGGAGGACCTGTCCGGTTCGGTACGCAGTGCGGTGGAGGAGGAACTGGCTTTGATCGGGCTGTCCCCGGCGGAATATGAGCTCGAGATCGGACTGGGATCGGAACAGGTCCTTGTGACCGTCCTGCTCCCAAAGGACAGCACCGCGGACCCGGCAGGAATCTCGGATTGTCTGGAACAGGACCCCATGATCCAAACCAATGTGATAAAGGAGGAAGCAGAATGAGTCAAACAGATCCGGGCACCCTGATGGAGCGCCTGCGGGACGGCTTCCGGCGCCTGACCGAAAACCGTATGAACCTGATTCTGATTTGCGCAGTCACAGGGATAATTCTCATTGCGGCATCATATATATGGGACGAACAGGCAGAACCAGCGGAATCGGTGAGCGATGCCGGCACGCTGCTGTCTGCCGATACCCGGACCCTGGAACAGCGGCTGAGTGAAATGGTCTCCCGGATCGATGGGGCAGGACGCAGCTGTGTGATGGTCACCATGGACAGCACACGGGAAGCGGTCTATGCCCAGGATCTCCGGGAAACGGAGGACACCAGTTCTTCCAGCGAGTCCGGACGGACCACCGAAAGCGGGAATATCAGCCGGGAACAGACGCATATCCTGATGGACAGAGGCTCCGGCGAGGAACCACTGGTGGAAAAACAGATCGAGCCGCAGGTGCGCGGCGTCATGATCCTGTGTGAAGGCGCGGAAAACCCGGTTGTAGAACAGCGGGTGACCGAGGCTGTCAAAACTGTGCTTGGCATTCCGGCATCACGAATCTGCGTTGAGAAAATTTCAAACTGAGGAGGAATACTCGTATGAAAATCAAAAAGCCCACACTGCCCAAGGTAAAGATGAATATGGTGGTTGGTAAGCGGCAGATCGTTCTGGCAGCTCTGGTCATGGGTCTGGGCTGTGCTGTGTATCTGAACTGGGAATACACCAAGATGGACACCAATATCGATACTGCCGTGGCGGAAACCGGAAAGAATTACGGGGACGCGCAGTTTGTCAGCAGTGAGGAAGAGGACGCCTATTTTGCCGAGGCAAAGCTCTCCCGCACCAAGTCCCGGGACGAGGCAGCGGAAGCACTCAGTGAGATGCTGGCAGATGCCGAGCTGGAAGCCGATCAGAAAGCGGAACTGGCGATGAAGGCAGCGGAGCTGGCCCAGTCCATTGAGATCGAGGGCAAGATGGAAAACCTGATCCAGGCCAAGGGCTTTGATGAATGCATGGTCTACTATGATACCGACCGGGTGGACATCGTAGTCAAGACGGACGGCCTCACCGATGATGAAGTGATGCAGATGCGGGATATTGCCATCCGGGAAACTTCGGTACCGGTGGAGAACATCTCCATTGTGGAGATCAACAACTGAATCCAAGATACAGACGGAGAAGGGCATTTTCCGTCTGTTTTTTTATAAAAATTCATGTTCCGGCAACAAGTCTGACCCATTTATTTTTGTATTATAGGTTGAGAAACACGAAAAATATGGTATAATAACTTCAGAAGTTGTGCGCACAAAATGGTAAATTCGGAACTTGTACGCACAAATGTGATATAGAATCTATCCACAAGACCGTTCTGTGGGGATTCCCACAGAACTGAGATACAGGAGGGCGAATTATATGAACCATGAGATCAAGGAGCCGATCGGCAGTCTGCGAATTTCCAAAGATGTCCTGGCTACGATCGCCGCAAATGCAACCAAGGAAATTGAAGGCGTAGCTGGTATTGCGCCGTTTACTACCAATATCAAGAACTGGATCACCAAGAAGCAGTCGGCTGTACCGGTGCCGGTATTCATCTCGCTGCATGATGACATCGCTGTGATCGACATCAATGTTGTCCTGCTGGAAGGTGCCAATATTCCCGCTGTATGCCGCAATATCCAGGTGGCAGTCAAGGAAGCAGTGCAGAGCATGACCTCGATCAATGTTTCCAAGGTGAATGTTACAGTGGCAGATATCCGGTTTCATGGGGAAAAGGGTGCGAATACCGCTGATTGACCAACTGATTCCTGCCCTCCGGTCATTTTTGATAGGAGGGCATCTTTTATGCGAAAACACCCTGAGGATCATTACAGTTTGACGGAGGACTTTGAAAGATGACAAGAAGTGCGGCAAGAGATTTGGCTTTCCACCTGATTTTTGAACGGGCATTCCGGGATGAGAGCATGGAGGAGATCATCGCAGACGCGGAAGAGGCCCGGGCTATTGAAGAGGATGAATTTGCCATGGCTCTTACCAACTGCGTCAATGACCATCTGGCGGAGATCGATGCGGAGATCGACCGCTATTCGGAAAAATGGAAGGTAAACCGCCTGCCCAAGGTTTCGCTGACCGTACTGCGGCTGGCAATCGGAGAAATGCTCTACTTCCGGGATATTCCGGTGGCTGCTACCATCAATGAAGCAGTGGAACTGGCGAAGAAATACTCCATGCAGGAGGACGCCGCCTATATCAACGGTGTGCTCGGTGCATTTGCCAAGGCCAACAGAACCGCATGGCATACTACTTTGGGATTGATACCAGCAACTATACCACCTCGGCTGCCATCTATGATACGGACATCCGTGCGGTAACCCAGGTGAAGAAGCTCCTGACTGTACGGCCGGGAGAGCGTGGCCTGCGCCAGAGTGACGCGGTTTTTCAGCATACCCGTCAGCTTCCCGAATTAACTGAACAACTGTTTTCCCAGAACACCTACCACCTTTCGGCAGTAGGTGTTTCTGCGTTTCCCCGGCGTCAGGAGGGCTCCTACATGCCCTGTTTCCTGGTAGGGGAAGGCACAGCCCGGACCCTGGCCGCTGCCAGCGGACTGCCGCTTTACCGGTTCTCCCATCAGGAGGGACACATCGCAGCGGCACTCTATTCCTGCGGACGGCTGGATCTGCTCAGAAAGGGCGAATTCATCGCCTTCCACTTCTCCGGCGGCACCACTGAATGCGTGCACTGCCTGGCGGAAAACGGCGAGATCCGGGTGCAGCTGTTCGCCCATACCGATGATCTCAACACCGGACAGGCCATCGACCGCATTGGTGTGATGATGGGCATGCAGTTCCCCTGCGGGCCGGAACTGGAGCGCCTGGCTGCCCAGAGCAGCCGCACTTTCCGGGTGCGTCCCAGCTTCAAGGACGGGAATCCCTCGGTTTCCGGTCTGGAAAATAAGACCGCTCAGATGCTCCGGGCGGGTGAAACGCCTGCAGATGTGGCGCACTATACACTGGACTATATCCTCGCTGTGGTGGATCAGATCACCCGGAACGCCCGGGAGAAATTCGGCGACCTGCCGCTGATCTATGCCGGCGGCGTCATGTCCAACCGCTATATTGCCGGGGAGATCCGGCGGCGGTACGGCGGCTTCTTTGCGGAGCCGGCGTTTTCCTCGGACAATGCAGCCGGAATCGCCGTGCTCACCGCTCTGAAAGGCGGTGCCCTGTGATCCGGGGCCGGGCTGCGGTGCTCACTGTATCGCAGCTCAACCGGTTTGTCCGCTCCACGCTGGAGGAGAATCCCCGGCTGCGGGAAGTGTATGTGCAAGGGGAACTCTCCAATGTGGTGCGGCATTACAGCTCCGGTCATATCTACTTCGCGCTGAAGGACGATGCCGCCGCTGTACGGGGCGTCATGTTCCGGAGCAATGCCATGCGGCTTCAGTTTGAGCCGGAAAATGGCATGATGGTTCTGGTGCGGGGCTTTGTAACCCTCTATGAGCGGGACGGCACCTACCTGCTGAACGCCGCCAACAGCTACGGCACCTACCAGATCAACGCCACCGACATCCAGCCCTCGGGCATCGGCGCGCTGCAGGTGGCCTATGAACAGCTCAAGCGCCGTCTGGAAGCCGAGGGCCTGTTCGACAGCCAGTACAAGCAGCCGATTCCGTCCAATCCGGAGCGGATCGCTGTCATCACTTCGGCAGGGGGAGCGGCGCTCCAGGATGTGATCCATGTCATTACCCGGCGCTGTCCATCGGTGGAGCTGACTGTGTTCCCGGCGGCAGTCCAGGGCAAGGATTCGGTGCCTGAACTGCTCGCTGCCTTTGCGGCTGTACGCAAACTGGCAGACCGGTTCGATACGGTAATCCTCTGCCGGGGCGGCGGCTCGATGGAGGACCTGATGTCCTTCAACGATGAACGGGTGGTCCGGGCGGTGTTCGCCTGTCCCATTCCGGTCATCTCCGCGGTGGGGCATGAGGTGGACTTCACCCTCTGCGATTTTGCTGCGGATCTCCGGGCACCCACGCCGTCAGCGGCAGCGGAACTGGCTGTCCCGGACACCATGCAGCTGCGGCGGCAGCTGGAACAGTATTCTGCCTGGCTGAGAGATCATGCATACAGAATGCTGGACAGCTGTGCCGGACAGCTCGAGCGGGCAAAAAGCCGGGAAGTCATAAAATCTCCGTTAAAATTCTGGGATATGAATAGACAGCGGCTGGAAGATTTGATACACTTATTACAAAAGCTCTCGGAAGATGAACTGGAACCCCGCCGCCGTCAGCTTGCATATTTATCCGTTCTGATGGAGGAACTCAGCCCACTGAAAACACTGGGACGTGGGTACAGCATCACATATACAGACCGTCAGCTGCTGCGCTCGGTCAAGGAGGCAGCACCCGGCATGGAACTGAAAACAGTTCTGCCGGACGGAACGGTCATTTCCAAGGTGGTAGCAGTCAATGAAAAAGAAACTGAAATTTGAGGAGGCAATCCGGCGGCTGGAGGGGATCACCGACCAGCTCTCAGCCGGATGCAGCCTGGATGAAGCGCTGAAACTCTATGCGGAAGGGGCGGAACTGATCCGCACCAGCAGTCAGCAGCTGGACGAGGCCAAGCTCAAGATTGAAACCCTGTTCCCGCAGGAAGTACTGGGGGAAGATGACGATGAATAATTCACTTCAGACGATGTATATTGAAATGGTGGAGAAGGCACTGGACCGGTATGTCAGCACACAGCGCTGTAATAACGACCATGTGCTGGAAGCCATGCGCTATTCTGTCCTGGGCGGCGGCAAGCGCATCCGGGCACTGCTGGTGCTCAACTTCAACCGCATTCTGGGTGGAGCAGCCAACGATGCCATGGAATTTGCCGCAGCCATTGAAATGATGCACGCCTATTCGCTGATCCATGATGACCTGCCCTGCATGGACGACGATGACCTCCGCCGGGGAAAGCCCTCCTGTCATGTGGCATTCGGCGAGGCCGTTGCCCTGCTGGCAGGTGATGCGCTCCAGACCCTGGCTTTTGAGACCCTTGCCCGGAACACTTCACTGGAACCGGCTCAGGTTCTGCAGGCAGTCCGGGAACTGGCAGCCGCGGCAGGCTCGAGAGGGATGGTCGGCGGGCAGACGGTGGACATCGAGGGCACTGCCCAGACAGTGGAACAGCTCACCGGCATGTGCATGATGAAAACCGGCGCCCTGATCAAATGCGCTGTACGCCTGGGATGTCTGTCGGTGGGGGCGGATGAGGCCTCTATGGCGCAGGCGGATATTTACGCTGACGCCATCGGTCTGGCTTTCCAGATCCGGGACGATATTCTGGATGTCATCGGCAGCACTGAGGAACTGGGCAAGCCGGTGGGCAGTGACGCTGAGCAGCAGAAGGCAACCTTTGCCACAGTTCTGGGTACAGAACGGGCACAGAGTCTGGCGGAAAAACTCACCCGTACCGCTCTGGATGCCCTGAAACAGCTGAATGTAGCGGAAGATGACCCGCTCTATGAGATGACCGTGGAGCTCTGCAGCCGTAAAAAATAGGATTGGATCTGATCGTATGGAACTTCTCAAATTGCTTGTGAGCAATTACTTTATAGATGTCGCGGTGATTTCATGGTTTTCCGCTCAGCTTATCAAAACCCTGCTGTTCTATCTGCAGAACGGAATTCTGCAGGCAGAGCGGATGGTCGGCGCTGGCGGTATGCCCAGTGCGCATTCGGCTTTTGTCTGCTCCATCACCATTGCCATTGCCAAGAAGGTGGGCTATTCCTCACCGGAATTCGCCCTTGCGCTGGCATTTGCCTGCGTGGTAATGTATGACGCCATGGGTGTCCGCCGGGCAGCCGGTGAACAGGCCAAGGTGCTCAACCGCATGGTGCTGGATCTGAGCAATCCCAACAGCCTTTTCGCGCTGCTGGGCAGTCATCCGGAAAAGGAACTGGATGAGGACGAGGACCGGGAACAGAAGGAACTCAATGAATTTCTGGGCCATACTCCGCTGGAGGTTCTGGGCGGAGCTTTGCTTGGCATTCTGATTGCAATGATAGTGCCGGTATTCTGATCCGTATGGGAATGGAGGAGATCCATGTATCTTGAATCGATAAAATCTCCGGCAGATCTGAAAAAACTCAGCCTGGCAGAACAGCAATACCTGGCTGGAGAGATCCGTCAGAGGATTCTGTCCACCGTATCACGGACTGGCGGTCATCTGGCTTCCAGCCTGGGCACTGTGGAACTGACCCTGGCGCTGCACAGTGTATTTGACTGTCCCCAGGATAAGATTGTCTGGGATGTGGGCCATCAGGCCTATACACATAAGATCATCACCGGGCGCAATGCCCGGTTTGATACCCTGCGTCA
>ERZ827528.3832-NODE-3832-length-11782-cov-3.759870_pt1 | contig 11782 bp, 10 predicted proteins | sample MGYA00519768_ERZ827528 | MGnify/ENA primary metagenome ERZ827528 (study PRJEB31778, sample SAMEA3449343) | human gut metagenome | biome: human gut; feature: human-associated habitat; material: faeces | place: United Kingdom | collected 2010/2012 ...
CAAGGCCACCATCGTTCCGCTGGTGGTCGCGGCGTTCCCGTTCGTGGCCCGTCTGGTGGAGACCAGTCTCCGCGAGCTGGACGAGGGTGTGGTGGAGGCGGCCCAGAGCATGGGTGCGACCCCGTTCCAGATCATCACCAAGGTCATGATCCCGGAGTGCCTGCCCGGCCTGATCTCCAGCATGACCACCGCACTGACCACCATTCTGGGCTACTCCGCCATGTCCGGCGTCATCGGCGGCGGCGGTCTGGGCAAGATCGCTCTGTCCTACGGCTACTACCGCTACCAGACCAACATCATGATCGTCTGCGTCGTGTTGCTGGTGCTCATGGTGCAGGTGTTCCAGACCGTCGGCACCTTCTGGGCGACCAGGAGTGATAAGCGGCTGAGAAAGTAAGTTTCTGCTTCCTGCAGGGAATAAAATTTAACGAATCGATTCCCCGCAGGAGGCTCATGCTCCTGCGGGGAATTGTGCTATACAGACAAACCCAGTAAAGGAGTATGTTGCAATGAACCGTGATACCATCTGCGTGCAGGGCGGCTACACCCCCGGCAACGGCGAACCCCGCCAGATCCCCATCATCCAGTCCACCACCTTCAAGTACGCCACCAGCGAGGACATGGGCAAGCTGTTCGATCTGGAGGCAGACGGCTATTTCTATTCCCGTCTGCAGAACCCTACCTGCGACATGGTAGCCAAAAAGATCTGCGAGCTGGAAGGCGGCACCGCCGCCATGCTTACCTCCAGCGGACAGGCTGCAAACTTCTTTGCCCTGTTCAATCTCTGCGAGGCAGGGGACCACATCGTGGCTTCCAGCACCATCTACGGCGGCACCTTCAACCTCATCTCGGTCACCATGGCTAAAATGGGCATCACCGCCACCTTCGTAGACCCTCTGTGCACCGAGGAGGAGCTGAACGCCGCCTTCCGGCCCAATACCAAGGTGGTGTTCGGCGAGACCATCGCCAACCCTGCCCTGACCGTGCTGGATATCGAAAAGTTCGCCGCTGCGGCCCATGCCCATGGCGTGCCGCTCATCGTGGACAACACGTTTGCTACGCCCGTCAACTGCCGCCCGCTCTCATGGGGCGCGGATATCGTGACGCACTCCACCACAAAGTATATGGACGGCCATGCGGCGGCCCTCGGCGGCTGCATTGTCGACGGCGGCAAATTCGATTGGACGAAATATCCCGAAAAATTCCCCGGCCTGTGCACGCCGGACGAAAGCTACCACGGCGTGACATATACGGAGCGCTTCGGACTCGGCGGCGCGTTCATCACAAAGGCCACGGCCCAGCTCATGCGCGACCTCGGCGCGGTGCAGTCCCCGCACAACGCATTTCTGACAAATCTCGGCCTTGAGAGCCTGCCCGTGCGCGTGCGCCAGCACTGCGCCAATGCGCAGCGTATCGCAGAGCACCTGCAGGGCCACGAAAAGATCGCGTGGGTGAAGTACTGCGGCCTGCCCGGCGACCGCTATTACGAGCTGGCGCAGAAATATCTGCCGAACGGCTCCTGCGGCGTTATTTCGTTCGGCGTCAAGGGCGGCAGAGCCGCCGCCGAGCGGTTTATGAGCCATCTGAAGCTCGCCTCCATCGAGACGCACGTCGCCGATGCGCGGACATGCTGCCTGCATCCCGCCAGCACGACGCACCGCCAGATGAACGACAGCGAGCTTGCCGCAGCGGGTGTTTCTCCCGACCTTGTGCGGCTGTCCTGCGGCCTTGAGAATGCGGACGACCTGATTGCCGACCTCGATCAGGCGCTTGCCGCCGAATAAGCCGGAGGAAATACCATGCCTATTAAAATACCGAACGATCTGCCGGCAGCCGCCACCCTGCAAAGCGAGAATATCTTCGTTATGCCGGAGACCCGTGCCATCACGCAGGACATCCGCCCGCTGGAGATTCTCATCCTGAATCTCATGCCGACGAAGATCGTCACGGAGACGCAGTTTGCCCGTCTGCTCGGCAACACGCCCCTGCAGGTGCACCTGGAATTCCTGCACACGCGCTCCCATGTGGCCACGCACGTCTCGGCGGAGCATCTGTTCACGTTCTATAAGACGTTCGACGAGGTCCGGGACCGCCGATATGACGGCATGATCATCACGGGCGCGCCCGTGGAGCAGCTGCCGTTTGAGGACGTCGAGTACTGGCAGGAGCTGTGCAGCATCATGGACTGGAGCCGGACGCATGTGCACAGCACGCTGCACATCTGCTGGGGCGCGCAGGCCGCGCTGTACCATCACTACGGCATCGAGAAGGTGCCGCTGGAGAAAAAGCTCTTCGGTGTGTTCCCGCACCGCGTGGAGTATAAGAACCCGATCCTGCTGCGCGGCTTTGACGACGTGTTCATGGTGCCGCATTCCCGCCACACGACGGTCCGCCGCGAGGACATCGAGCGCGTGCCGGAGCTGAAGATTCTGGCCTCATCGGAGCAGGCGGGCGTCTATGCGATCTTCACGGCGGGAGGACGGCAGATCTTCCTGACGGGCCACGCGGAATACGACCCGGACACGCTGCGGCGCGAATATGAGCGCGACAAGGCCCTCGGCCTTCCCATTGCTGTGCCGGAGAATTATTTCCCCGGCAATGACGACACGAAGCCGCCCCTCGTCACCTGGCGCAGCCACGCCAACCTGCTGTTCTCGAACTGGCTGAACTACTTTGTCTATCAGACGACCCCGTATGATTTCACATTCTGACTAAAGTGTGCCGCAAAAACGGCGCGCTTTTTCGTTGCAAGCGCCAAAGATCGGTTTTTGCCGAAAAAAAGCTTTACAGCGGGGGAGTGCTGTGCTAGAATAACGCCCGAAAAAAGTTCTTTAAGAGCGGTACAGAGAGACCGACAAGGACGCGAATGAGAGATGCAGAGGGTCTGTGTACCCGTCTGCCGCTTTGCTGTGGATTCGTATGCCCTGTCGCTGTGCTGCGGCAGGGCATTTTTGCACCCTACGGGAGGAAAAACCATATGCAGACTGTTGAGATCGCGGATGCAGCCGCGTTTGAGCGCACCCTGCGCCGCCTGGCGCATCAGATACTGGAGAACAACCCGGAGCCGGAGCAGGTTCTGCTCGTCGGCATCCTGCGGCGCGGCGCTCCGCTGGCCGAGGAGCTGGCCGGGCTCATGGAGCGCTTCGGCGGCGTCCGGCCGCCGGTCGAGACGCTGGATATCACGCTGTACCGCGACGATCTGAGCGAGCTCGGCGATCTGCCGGAGGTCCGGCCGACGCAGTTCTCCACGCCGGTCGCCGGAAAGACCGTCATCCTTGTGGACGACGTCATCTACACCGGCCGCACGGCGCGCGCCGCGATGGAGGCCGTCATCCGCCTCGGCCGTCCGGCACGCATCCGGCTGGCCGTAATGGTCGACCGCGGGCACCGCGAGCTGCCCATCGACCCGGAGTACGTCGGCAAGAACGTGCCGACGGCGCGGGAGGAGCAGATCTGCGTACTGACGCCGCAGTTCGACGGACAATGGGGCATTCACCTGCGCAAGCAGGCCTGAATACAAAACCACATCAGCAAAACCCAAAATACAGAACGGGGGAAACAATCATGAACATGATCTTCGGAGTCAAGGACCGGCCGAAATTCGGCCAGACGATCCTCTTCGCCATCCAGCAGCTGCTGGCCATCATGGCGGCGACGCTCGTCGTTCCGGTCATCACCAACGGCGCGACCGGCAGCACGCTCAGCCCCGCTGCGGCACTCTTTGGCGCAGGCGTCGGCACGCTCGTCTACCTGCTCTTTACGAAATTCCGCAGCCCGGTCTTCCTTGGCAGCTCGTTTGCCTTCCTCGGCAGCATGGCTGCAGCCTTCGCAGGCGGCGTTTCCATGACGCTCGGCTATGCAGGCCTTATTCTCGGCGCGGTGTTTGCCGGCTTTGTGTATGTCATCATTGCGGCGGCCGTGAAGGTCGCGGGCGTCAAGTGGCTCGACCGCCTCATGCCGGTCGTCGTTATCGGCCCGACGGTTTCCATCATCGGCCTTTCGCTGGCGGGCAACGCCGTCTCCGACCTCATCAAGGGCAGCGTGGTGAATGCCGAGGGCGCGGCGGTCGCTTCTCCGCTCATCACCGTTCTGTGCGGCCTTGCGGCCCTGCTCGTGACCATGCTCTGCTCGACCTACGGCAAGAAAATGGTCCGCCTCATCCCGTTCATCCTCGGCATCCTCGCGGGCTACGCCGTTGCGGCGGTGTTCACCCTCATCGGCAACGCCACGGCCACGGACGCGCTGAAGGTGCTCGACTTCTCGAAGCTCTCCGTGCTGTGGGAAAACGGCGTCACGCTGAAGACGTTCGTAAACTATGAGCTTGTGACGAAGGACTTCGTCTTCCTCAAGGCTGCCAAGGGCTTTGCCGAGCTGAACTGGGGCTATGTCGGCGCCATCGCCGTGGCCTATGTGCCGGTCGCGTTCGTCGTCTTCGCCGAGCACATTGCAGACCACAAGAACATCTCCTCCATCATCGGCAAGGACCTTCTGAAGGATCCCGGTCTCTCCCGCACCCTGCTGGGCGACGGCGTCGGCTCCATGGCGGGCGCTCTCCTCGGCGGCTGCCCGAACACGACCTACGGCGAATCCGTTGCCTGTGTTGCCATCACGCGCAACGCCTCCGTTGTGACGATCCTGGCAACGGCCATCCTCGCCATGCTCGTCAGCTTCTTCTCCCCGTTCGTCGCCTTCGTCAACTCCATCCCCGGCTGCGTTATGGGCGGCGTGTGCATCGCCCTGTACGGCTTCATCGCGGTCTCCGGCCTGAAGATGATCCAGCGGGTCGACCTCGGCAAGGACAACAACCTCTTCGTCGTCAGCACGATCCTCGTGACCGGCATCGGCGGCCTGTCCCTGACGTTCGGCAAGATCACGATCACGCCGGTCGCCGTCGCACTCATCCTCGGTATTCTCGCAAATCAGATCCTCAAGGGCCGCAGCGCGAACCGCGACTGAGACCGAGTCTCATACCTTATATAATATATACAGCCGCGCGGTGCCCAAGTCACCGCGCGGCGGCTTTTTTCAAAATAGGGCTTGACAAATGCGGAAAAACAAAGTATAATACACAAGCAAATTGGATATGCGAGTGTGCTGGAATAGGTAGACAGGCACGTTTGAGGGGCGTGTGACAACCGTCGTGTGCGTTCAAGTCGCATCACTCGCACCACGCCGGAGCAGATTCTGCTCCGGCGTTTTGCATTTTCCGGAGCGACCCCCTGCGATCGCTCCGTTTTTTGATTTCCGGGGAGGGAAGACAGCTTGGCCGATCCTGCAAATGAATGCTTCGCCCTGCGGCGGGAGGATGGCTCCCTGACGGGCGAGATCAAGCCGCGTGCGCTCGTGCACCGCGACGGCGACCTGCACGGCGCGAGCCACGTATTTCTGGCGCGGCTGCGCGGCGAAAGGGCTGAACTGCTGCTGCAGAAGCGCAGCGCACAGAAGGACTCGTTCCCGGGTCTGTATGATATTTCGGCGGCCGGGCATCTTGACCCCGGCGAGGACTTTGCGGCGGCGGCCCGCCGTGAGCTGGCCGAGGAGCTGGGCGTGACGGGGGAGGAGCCGGAATTCCTGTTTGCCCAGCGCAACGAATATCACGGCGCCTTCCATGGAAAGCCGTTCCATGACAATGAGATCGCATGGGTCTATCTCCTCGTCCTCGACCGGCCGGAGGAAGCCTTCACGCCGGAGGCCTGTGAGGTCGAGTCCGTGCACTGGTTTTCCGTGCGGGAGATCCTGCGCGCCATGCGGGGAAACGACCCGCGCTTCTGCCTGCGCGAGGCGGAGTTCCGCCGTCTGCTGCCGTATCTGGCACAAAAGTTCGGCATTCCGGTTGACAAGCTCTGAAGCGGAAGGTACAATAAAAGTTAACCGTCTCTGATTTTCAAACACGCTGGAGGAACGCTATGAAGCTTCTTGACCTGCTCATCACTGCCATCGCGCTGTCCATGGATGCGTTTGCCGTCTCGATCAGCAAGGGCCTCTCTGTCAAGCGACTCAAGGCTTCGCATTGCCTGATCACCGGCGCGTATTTCGGCGGGTTTCAGGCCCTTATGCCGCTGCTCGGCTTCCTTCTGGCCAGCTCGTTCGCCTCGTACATCCAGAAATTTGACCACTGGATCGCCTGCGTGCTGCTCGTGCTCATCGGCGCGAACATGCTGCGTGAGGCCTTCTCAAAGGAAGAGGAGCAAGGGAACGATTCGTTTTCCTTCCGCGTGATGCTGCCGCTGGCCATTGCTACGAGTATCGATGCGCTGGCCACGGGCGTGACGTTCGCCATGATGGGCGTCAATATCTGGATCGCCATTGCCATCACGGGCCTGACGACGTTCGTGTTCTCCGTGGCGGGCGTCAAGATCGGCAACCTGTTCGGCAGCCGCTATCAGTCCAAGGCGGAGCTGGTCGGCGGCCTGATCCTGATCGCCATGGGTTTCAAGATCCTTGTTGAGCACCTGCTCGGCAAGGCCTGAGGGAACCGTCATGGAACTTTGGGATATCTATGACCGCCAGCGGCAGACGACCGGGCGCTTTCATGTGCGCGGCACGCCGATGGGGCGGGGGGAATATCATCTGACGGCGTTCGTCTGGGTGTTCAACCGGCAGCGGGAGCTGCTGCTGACCCGCCGCGCACCGGAGAAGGAGCATTATGCCAATTGCTGGGCCGCCACGGGCGGCGCGGCCCTCGTCGGCGAGACGAGCCTGCAGACCGTGCGGCGCGAGCTGCGCGAGGAAACGGGCATTGAGGCGGATGAGGCGGATTTCCATCTGGTGCGGAGCTTTCGCGAGCACTCCACCTTCAGTGATGTCTATTTCCTCTTCCATGATATCCCGCTTTCCGCGCTGCACCTGCAGCCCGGTGAGACCACGGAGGCCCGCTGGGTGTCCAAGGCCGGTCTGGAGGCTCTGGTTGCCTCCGGCGAGGTCGCTCAGCCGGATGTCCGCCGCCTGCGCCAGCTGCGGGACGAATTCCGAAAAATTTGGAATGCCTGAGACCGATGGGCCTCAGGCATTTTTGCCAATGTAACGAGGTGCCTCTGTGTAGGGGAGCGGCATGCCGCTCCCGGCGGTGCAGGAACGATCCGTATGGGGTGACGATAAAATGGCAAACGCCCCCGAATTGTCATTGCGAGGAGGCCGCAGGCCGACGTGGCAATCTCACGCAACCGGTTACGTTTTTGCCGGGAGTACCCTGTTATCCGACCGGGTGCTGCGAGATTCCCACGTCGCTTCGCTCCTCGGAATGACACGTCAGGGAAATGCCGTGGTGCACCAGCGCCCTCCTGCCATTGAATGTTCCCGTACAAGGCGCTCAAGGAGCGCCGTTTGTTGAACGACAGTCATAAAAATCCCCGAGGCCGGGCGGTCTCGGGGATCCTTTTTTGCGTTTGAACTCAAATGGCATACTGGCTCGTATAGAGCTGGTAATAGAAGCCGCGGCGGGCCAGCAGCTCCGTGTGCGTACCCTGCTCGACGATATGGCCGTGGTCGAGCACAAGGATGAGGTCGGAGTCGACGATGGTGGACAGGCGATGGGCGATAACAAAGCAGGTGCGGCCCTTCATCAGGCGGTCCATGGCCTTCTGCAGCAAAATTTCCGTGCGTGTGTCGACGTTGGACGTCGCCTCGTCCAGAATGAGCAGGCGGCGGTTTGCCAGCATGGCGCGGGCAATGGTCAGCAGCTGCTTCTGACCGCCGGAGAGGTTCGTCATGTCGTCGCCGACAACGGTGTCATAGCCCTGCGGCAGCGTGCGGATGAAGTGGTCGCAGTACGCGCGGTCGCAGGCCTCGACGATCTGCTCGCGCGTGGCTCCCGGCGTGCCGTAGGAGACGTTTTCCGCAATCGTTCCGCGGAACAGCCAGGTGTCCTGCAGAACCATTGCAATGTTCTCCCGCAGGCATGCTCTTGTAAGGTCGTGAATTTCTACTTTGTCATCAAAAATAATTTCTCCAATGTTTACTTCATAAAATCGTTCGATCAGATTTACAAGTGTTGTCTTGCCGGCACCAGTTCCTCCAACAATAGCGACCATCTGGCCCGGTTCTACAACAAGGGTCATATGTTCAATCAGCTTCCTCTCAGGTACATAAGAAAAGCTCACATCCCGGAAAGACAGTGCAGGGCAGGCCGGCACTGCGTCTATCTGCCCCTCGCCTGTCGGCTCCATCTTCAGCACATCATCAATCTGGTCCATCCGCACGGACAGGTTCCGAAGTTCTGCGCCGAACTCCACCAGCTCCATCAGCGGGCTGATCACTGCCGGCCCCACAATCAGGAACAGGAGAAGATCCATCATCAGCTGGTGATCCCCTGGGTTCAGGTACAGCAACACACAGCCGGCAATCAGAATGAAAGCCAGCACAGACAGGGTGATGGTCTTATAGGCCCCGTAGATTGGGGTGACCCGCTTGAGGTAGGCCATCAGGTGGCTTCTGTTCTTTTCAATCAACCCGGTAAGCCGTCGGGCCGCCGCTTCCGGCCTGCCAAAGATTTTTTCCTCCTCCATGCCGGCCACATATTCGGAAAAGGCCGCGTCCAGCTCTGTGGCGGACTGGTTCAGCTCCGTCCAGATTTTCTGCCCACGCTTTCCGCCGAAAGCCGAAAACTGGATGATAAAAGCGGCTGCCAGTGCGGCAAAAATGGTAAGCGTCAATGGCACATTGATGGAAAACAGCAGCACAGCCAGCGAAATCAGCAGCAGCGCAGCACCCACAAGGTTGGATACGTCGTGGGCAATAATGTCCTCCATCTTCTCGATGTTGTCGCTCATGGTCTTCTGTACAGCGCCGGACTGCCCGCCGGTAAAAAAGCCCAGGTTCAGTTTTCCCATATGGCCCAAGATGCGCATGCGCAGGTCATAGAGCGCCCGGAAGGCACAGGCGTGGCAGATCACACTGCCCGCAATGGACAGCAGAAAGCCCGCCGCAATGCTTGTCAGCGTCATTCCCATCCAAAACCACGCCTGGGAGGAATCTACCGATGTCTGATGGAGCGACGCCTCCAGGAAAATACGCACAATGCGATAGACCGTGTAAAAGGGAACTGCTGTGCATAGAATGCTGACCGCAGAGCAGAGCACCCCAAGTACATATTTTGCCGAACCGCACTGTGCGGCTTGAAACACTCGGAATACGGTGTTCTTCTTTTTATCTCCCATACTTCTCCTTTCCCTCTCGCTTCTTGTATGCGGAGAAAGATATATTGGTTAGTTTATGCTAACCCACACTCATTATGCCGCCTGCAATCCTTTGCGTCAATAGCGCCACAAGTGCCTCAAAATAAGCGTTCCGCTATCCGTCTCCCTGCAAAACACTTGATTTTACACCATTTCTCCGATATAATTCTACGCATAGGTTAGCATCAACTAACTAAAATTCGTGTCAAAACAGAAAACCGTGTGCCATTTCAGCACACGGCAAGGAGATGATACGATGGTCACCATACGCAATATCGATGAAACATTCCGTTTTTACGGTTCCTTTGGGGCGAAGCAAATGGATGTAGGAAACGGAACCTGTTTCACCTTTCCCGACAACTCATACATCCGGTTCTGGGGAGATCTCCATGGCTTTTGCGTGGCTGCGGTTGATTTTACGCCGCCCGAAGATGCGATTTTCCGCTCCCAGATTCAGCAGCGATACCTTGGCATCGGCTTCCATGAGGAAGGGCATTATGTCAGTTATATGCGAAAATCCGACGCCCGAGATTCCACTTCCGGAATCAGCTGCTTTGTTTTCCCTTCCCCAGCGCCCCATTTCCTAAAACTGATGGGAGGGCAGCGTCTGCGGTTCCACGGCATGTATTTTCAGGAACAGTTCTTTCGGGAAAACGGCGTGCAGCTCTACGGCAGCTTTTGGGAGGATGCGAAACGCTCCATCGGCTCCGGGGAAATCCACTCCCCGGAACTGACGGCGATTTACCAAAGGATCGAGCGGTGTCCCTTAACCGGTGAGCCCTTCCAAATCTGGATGCGGGGGCAGGGGCTGGCGGCAACCGGCTTTCTTTTGGAACTGGTCCATAGGTATTCCACCACACAACCTGTCTATCTGAGTGAAGCGGAGCTCACCGCCGTTGCGGAATCCAAACGATTCATCCGAAGCAATCTGCGCAACATGCCCTCCATATTGGATCTTTGCAAACGGGTTGCCATGAATAAAAACAAGCTCCAAAAGGCGTTTCAGCTGACAGAGGGAAAAAGCATCGGCGAGTATGTGCGCACCCTGCGGATGGAACAGGCCCTTGAACTTTTAGAGCAGAGCAATATGACGGTGCAGGAGATAGCGGCGGCGATTGGATACCACGGCGTATCCAACTTCTATCACGCTTTTCAGCAGAAGTTTGGAAGTACGCCCCAGGCCGTCCGGGATATGTTGAAAAAATAGGAGCGGCACTATGTCCGCTCCAGAATATATTTTGTTACCAAGAGTTACTATGTAGAGGGTGGTTTCTCCCACCTAATACATATGACTGCGGCTCATTTGTGGTGAATGGAACAGCAGTTGTAGGAAAGGAGAAGAAAAGTCCGTATAACCGCTGGAAATCAACACAAAAAGGAGCTAATTTTTATGAAATCTCTATTTGAGGAAATGGGCGGCACTTACCGTCAGGAGGGCGATTATCTCATTCCAAACCTTGCGCTGCCAGAGGAACCGGAATACCAGATTGGCAAGTATGGACATATGCGCCGCAGCTATCTGAAAGAACATCGCCCTATTTTCTACACAAACCTGCTCACAAACGGAACGCTGCATCGGCACCTTGCCGAGATCGACCAAGCCTGCAACGAGCGCATGGAAATCATCGTTTCTGCAATGGTGAAGCAAGAAGGCGTGACCGAAGCACTCAAAGCTGCCGATCAAATGGAATGGGTACGCCGCATGAACAGCATCCGCAGCCGCGCGGAGGAAATCGTTTTGACCGAGCTTGTATATGAATGACAAATGCCCGTTATCGGTTGCGTGGCCGATAACGGGCATTTTTACACTTTAGTTCTTTTGTTCCGTGCTGGCTACCAGACGGTCAAAGTCGCTCTGATACAGATGATCCTGAATGACGCGGTACTGCTCAAACTCGCTTTCGGCAAAGGCTTTTGCAATGGCAGCGGTGACTTTTCCCTTATTTTGCAGAATCTCTGCATCATTGAATTGCAGAAAAGCGTCCAGCTTGGAGGCCCAATCTGCCATGGTCATGGGAATATGCCGTCTGGCCTGCCGGGTAGCATAGTCCAGATACATGGTGACGATTTCGTTCAGTTCCTGCATTTCATCCATGGATAAGTAATTTTTTGCAACGGACACATCTGCCTTGACAATCTTGCCGTCAGGAGCATTCTTCCATGAGGTCAGCCCCATGTGTTCCTTGGTGTGATCGGCTCGTGCCATAATGACCTCTGCCGCTGTGCCGCCATGGACGGCATAGTGCATCTTATTCTGAACTGTGGCAAAGAAATCCTTTGTGGTCTGGCTATCGAGAGAGTAGTCCACAGCAGTGGCGTAAATATCCGTAATTTTCTGATAGAAGCGCCGTTCGCTGGCCCGAATCTCCTGAATCTCGGAAATCAGGTGATCGAAGTAGTCCTCATCAAAAATCTGCCCATTGATGAGCCTGCTCTTGTCCAGCACATACCCCTGCTTGGTGAAGGTGTCCAGCACCTTGGTTGCCCACTGGCGGAACTGCGTGGCTCTGCCGGAATTGATCCGATAGCCTACGGCTATGATGGCGGACAGAGAGTAGAACTTATAGTGATAGGTTTTTCCGTTATCCGCAACTTGTGCAAAATTTGCA
>ERZ827528.3838-NODE-3838-length-11768-cov-7.253564_pt1 | contig 11768 bp, 8 predicted proteins | sample MGYA00519768_ERZ827528 | MGnify/ENA primary metagenome ERZ827528 (study PRJEB31778, sample SAMEA3449343) | human gut metagenome | biome: human gut; feature: human-associated habitat; material: faeces | place: United Kingdom | collected 2010/2012 ...
CGGAGTACTGCGAGCGCCCGGTAAAGTACGGTGAGCAGCGCTGCCGCGAGATCGGCGCGTTCCGGCAGTGGACGAAAAAACAGACCGACGACCCGATTTTCAAGGCGTACCGCAAGGAGTATAAAAAGCGCTTCGCGTGGATCAAAGCCGGCCGCATCACCGACGAGCAGTTTTATGCGTGGAGCGAGAAAGCCCGAGAAGAAAAGAAAAAATGCGACCGCGAGATCATCTCGCTGGAGGAATTCCAGCAGTGGCTCCGCGACTCCAAAATATAAAACTACGCGGTCGACAAGCTGTCGGCCGCGTATTCTTTGTCTATAGCGAGTCTAAAATTGCTCTGCCTCGCCGCACAGTTCTTTTCGCATTTCATCAATACTTTTTCCAACGCATTTCGCACTCAAATTGTATTGTTTCCATTGCAGATCGCGAATGAGGCATTCTTTGTCCGCGTCTACGATGCGGGTACCCGAAGAATTTTGAGGAAAAAGGAGACCATAGATGACCAGATTTTCCGGGTGCTCAAGGTTTATAGCGCAAATTTCATCTCTGACCTCTTTTGCTGAAAATGGATCAGCATTCATAATCTCTTGGATTTTCAAAATTGTACGCTGTATTTTAAGGATATCATATGCACCGCAACCAGATTTTCCATTCACCATAGACAAGCCCTCCTTTTGTAGATTGTTTTCAAACAGTTTGTCGCCGTTTTCTTAAAAAGACTATCCAAGACTTATTATCCATTCTCCCACTCATCCCATGCTTCATCTTCGTCCTCATACCAATCTTGGTTATCTTCCCAAAGGTCTTCTGGATTGTCGTAGTCATCCCGGATGCTTCCAGAATTGTTGTCTCCGTTGCCGTAATGGGAGGTCTGTCCTTTATTGCTGCCTGACGGGTAATACTGCGAGAAGGTTTTCAGCATAAACTCGCTGTCATCTCTCCACTGAGCGCACATACCGGCAGCGATCATTTCTCCGTTGCCATCATACCAGTAGACATTGAAATACTTCTGATTTTGCTCCAGCTTCTCAAAGTTTTTGCAGTTCAGTCGCTTATCCGGTTCGCCGAGTGACGTGTATTTCAGGCAACTTACCGGCATCCCTTCTACGGGCAGTTTTCCGGAATATTGATCTTTTAGGCTTTGTTCCCGCTTCGCGGCATTCTCCGCAGCGATGCGTTGACGCTCGGCTTCCTCGACGGCGTCTTTCTCCGCCTTGTAGCCCTTGACGCGGGTTTCCAGCGCATCAACATCCTGCTGCAAGCTCGTGTCATATTGCAGCGTGATGTCTGCCAACTCATCCTGCCCACCCGCGTATTCCGTCCTGTCTTTGTACATATCGGCGTATTTGCAGTAGATGGACAGCGACGCCGCGTCCCGATAGCCGGAAAGCGCAGAGAAGTCCTGCTCGGCAGAAGTGTAATTTCCATTTGAAAGCTCTTGAAGGGCGGCTTCGTAAGCTGCTGTTCTCTGCTTGTTGCGGTTTGAGACGGAAATAGAGATACCAGCAATCACGGCTACTGCCAGAACTGCCGCGATGAGCTTCCCAAACGGAAACGGCTTCTTTGACAGCGTAGATTTCTTTTCGGTTATTTCTGGCTCCGTCGGTGTCTGGCTGACGATCGGCGGTGTGATTGCCGATTGTACAGTCGGCGCAGACTTCTGCGGATTTGCGGTCGGTGCGGACTGCACAGGCGGAACTGTGCGCTTCGATTCAATCGGTACTGGCACGGCTGCCTGCTTCGGAGCAGGATGCTGCGGCTTTGTGCGTTCCGGAAAGGCTGTCCGTTCAGACTTGCGGAGCACAAATTTCGCCTTCTCCGGCGGATATGGCGCATTCTGTGTGCTGCAAACGAACACCTCTGTCACCCGAGCAAGCTTTTCTGCTTGATGATCGCCGATCGGAACGACTACAAAATCGCCTGCTTTCAGCGAAATTCCCCCGGTCAGATAGGCATACGCCGCTCCATCCTCCTTGAACTGCACATTGCAGAACTGATAATAGCTTTCGCCAGTCGGCTTTGCCGGTGTACTGACGGGCGGTCTTGCAAGTGCACGGGCAGGTGGCTTTGTGCGTTTTGAAGAAGGTGCAGCCGCAAGGACCTGTGTATACCGTTTCCTCCACTGCTCCTCCAGACAGGGATTTTTCAGTGCAAGGTCCATACAATGCCGCGCCAGCGTTTTCTCCCCACAATCCAGACAGATCTCCAGAACATTGAACTGCAATCTGTCGAGGAACGCGCTTTCAAAAAGCTGTGATACAAACCGCTCGTCATCCAACGCGACCAAAAGCGGAAGCGCCTGATCGTCCGTTGGAGACTCCAGCCAATCCCAGTCCGGGAGCAGTTTCTCAGCAGTTTCGGCGTCGGTTTTCAGAGACGGTTCTGCGATGTCCAGAAGCCGCCGCCACATCTCCATCCCTTTTTCCGGGTCGTCTGCAAACACATCATCCAGAACACGTTCCCACGACAATTCATCGAAATCCTCGGCGGTTTCATGCGGGACTTCCTCCGGATATTCGACCAACAAAATCTCGCGGCAAATATCCTCGTAGTCCGGAAACTTGCCCTGCGCCAAGAGCCGCTTCGCTCGTTCCACATCAGGATGGAGCAGCACCTTGTTCTGCCAATAAGTGTTAAAAGCTTCTTCCAGCGCATTTTGATAGTCCTGCGCCTCGCCCATTTCCTCATCCTTTTTCCCGCCGAAGTAGGCATAGGCAGAGGACAATTCAGAGAAAAGCTCAAACAAGCCGTCCGGATCAATGTGGTTATAGTAGTCTTCCACCGGGCGCGTCGAGAGCAGTTCCGTCCAGAACGTGCCACAGTCCGTTTCGGAAAGGGCTGCTTCTTCACAGAACAGAACGCCGCGTTTTGCATCACGCATGATCTCTTCTGCTCTTTCGCCCAGATTCAGGTCAGTGGTCGTAATCAGGAAAGTCCGCAGTTCTTCTGCCTTTTTCTCGTCCGGCAAAGCTCCTGCGTGCTGGATTCCGACTGAGATATGGTGCAGCAGCACTTTTCCGAGTAGCTGCGAGAGCGAGGTGTCGTTAGGCGCGATCTGCCTCAGTGCCTTTTTCAGATCGCTCCAAGTTTCGGGTAGGTCAACATGATAGACGATGGAAAGCGTCAGCGTGATCTGTGCCGTATTCTGTGACTTTTTTTCCGGTGTTCTTTGCAGACTTCCAAAGTCTCCGCACCAGCCGCATTCCCAAGATGACCCGCGTATCATAACCGGACTTCCGCACCACGGACAGCGCATATTGCTCTCACCTCTTTTGATCGGAATTACTCAACGCCCAATGCCTTATATACCGCGTCCTCTGCGCTCTGATAGAAAACCAGATTGAAGCAGCCAATCAAATCTGCTGGGACAAGTCCGAGATCAGCCGCCGATGTGATCGGCAGCAGCACCTTCTTTGCGCCACTGTCAAGGCAGACCTGAAGCGCGTTTGCAAGCTCGTCCACCTTGAGCATCGTTCCTGCAATGCTGATCTCACCCAGCACCGCCAGACTGCTAAGGGTCGGCTTTCCAAGCGCAATCGAACAGAGCGCGATCAGCGTGGGAAGCGCAAGTTTTTCGGTCATACCGATGCCCTGCAAATCCTGATAGTTGATGATATAGTCCTTCGTTGTGGTGCTGATCGCACCACTGATGCGGTTGCTGTTTGCTTTCAGATAGTTGAAGGCAGTATTTGCCGCTTCCTTGCACTTACCATCAGAGTTTAGTCCCGTCCGCTCAAACTTTCCGCTGCCGGGAAGCATCTGTGATTCCAGACGGAAGACGCCAATCATGCCGCTCTTTCCCTGTGAAACCGTATAGACCTGACCGGGATTGCACATTCCTTCGGGGATCAGTTTTCCACCGCCCTGTTCGGGAACGGAAACAAAATGTTCCTCAAAGGTGTCGTTGTCAATGTACGAAAAATTGACATCGTAGAACTCCATGCCGCCCAGTTTCTTGAGCTGTTCCTTGACGCGGCGGCGCATTTCAAGCGCAAACTTGAGGATTTCTTCAAGCTGTTCCTTCGTGAACTCCCCGTCCGGATAAAGCAGCTTGATCATGCCACCAACCATCTTGCGGACTGCAATGGTGTCACGCTGATTGAGGTTCTTGCCAAGGCGGAAATACTTGTCCAGCGCATCGCCGTACTGCTCCTTGCGAAGCTCACGGATGAACTCTGCCAGATAGTCGGTGATGAAGCCGTAGTCGTTGGTGAAGTGCTCCGGACGGAACTTCGGTATCTCCCAGCCGGGAATATAGCAGTGCATACGGTCAAGGAACGCCGTGTCCGTTCCCATTTCGGGAGGGAATGGGTCAAAAAGGCTGGACGTTTTCAGCAGCACATCCACGCTCTGATTGATATTTCCGACAAAGACCATAGAAGCGGTCGCGGCTTTTTCTTCCTTTCCACGAGCGAAGGAGCCGGACGCCATATAGTCCTTCATGATCTGGATGCCGTCTTTGTCCTTGAAGTTGATACCGGCAACCTCGTCAAACGCCACGCAGTCCCACAAGCCGACCAAGCCGACCGTTTTTCTGCCCATGTTGTAAAACAAATTGGCAACGGTAGTCTGACCGCCGGAAACAAGGATGCTGTTCGGGGAGATTTCTTTGTAGATATGGGATTTTCCGGTGCTTCGCGGACCTAACTCACAGAGGTTGAAGTTGTTCTCAACAAGCGGCAGCATACGGGCAAGCAGCAGCCAGCGTTCGCGGTCATTCAGCTTATCCGGCTCATAACCGCAGGAGCGCAGCATGATCTCAAGCCACTCTTCTTCGGTGAAGTTCTTTCTGCCTTCCTTCAATTCCTCAATGTCCACATGGGGCATCTGGATTGGCGTCAGCTTGCGGATGTGGATGGGAGAGGCATTTTTCTCTTCTTCCAGAAACTCATATTCGAGCTGCACAATGCACCAGATACCGCCGCAGAGCAGCCGGTCAAACTTTGCGGGATAGTCCTCTGAAATGGGAATATTCTTGATACCAAGGTTGGAGAACTCCGCCTCATAGGTATCTTTTTTCATATTCAGATTGACGGTGATCTTGTCAATGACCGTGTGCATCCCGCGCTGACGCAGCATGGAGAGGATCTTCTGCGCCTCGTCCGGACGGACATAGTTGTCCGCCAAGATGCGCTTGACATTCTCCACACCGGTTTCAATGACTTCGGGATCATCCGAACTGCAATACTGACCAAGCAAAAACTCAAGGACGTAGACCGGCACATTTGCGCCTTCCTTGATCTTCTTCGTCAGGTCTTTCCGAACGATCTTTCCGTCAAAGAACTGCCGTAGTTTTTGGTCGATCACTGCGTTTTTATCGCCGGTTTCTCCGGTCTTCATCTGCTCATCCATTCTTGCCACCTCACAGGTCAAAGCCAAAATCGTCCGCAAACGCGATGTCGATGTGGAATTCGATCTCTTCCACGTCAATCTCGTTTGCGATCACCAGACGGTAGACTTTCTTCTTATCATACGTTCCGGCTTTCAGATTGAACCGGACGCGGAACACGCGATCTGCCGCGTTGTCGCTGGTCTTATCCGCAATGACTGTCTGCCGGTCGCTGATCACCACGCCCTCATCGTCCGTCATGTAGATGGAGTAAGTGCAGGGCTGGATTTTATCGCCCACGGGCTGACGCTGATGGAACTCCAACGAGAAAATCAGATTGGAAATCTTGCGGCTTTCGCTCAAAAGTTTCAGCTCCGCGTTTTTAACCTCGACGTAATTCTTGTTGCTCGTGCGGAGGTTCTTGAAGGCAATCACAGGCACGACAAGCTCCTGCAAGCTGATACCGCCGTGGACATAGTTCTCACCGCCGCCCTGAACCTTCATGCGGATGGTGTCCTGCGGGGCATAGCCCTTGATGGGCGTTCCGTCCAGCTCCCGTTCCAGATTGACGGGAAGCAGGAAATCAGCAGTTGTGTCAGGAGCAGTCAGCGCATAACGCCGTCCAAGCTCATACACGTTGCCAGAGAAGGCTTTCCGGTCAATCTTGTCGCTCTCATTCAGAGGCTTATAGGTATAGAGGAAGCCGTGATCCGCCGTGATGAAAATATTTGTTCCGCTCAGTTCGTTCACGATGATACGCAGAATGCCGGAAATCTCCTGAATTGCTGTCTCACAGGCGTCAAAGACTTTGGACTCCGTAGGGGCTTTGTCTCCGATGGCGTCGATGGAGTTGTGATAGATGTAGATCACATCTTTTCCGGCAACCAACTCCCGCCGTTCATCCTTCTTCATGTTCAGAAGATCATTGTATTGAATGGCAACGCTGGCTTTCGGCGTCGCGTTCAGGATCGCGTTTCGCTCCACGGTGGAACGGGTGGAATTTCCGTCAACAAGAACATCCATACTGTCGTTCACGGAAATGCTCTTTGCCGGAAGAAGTGCTGCCATGCCAAACTTCGTGATGGACGGGAAGATCGCCTGCATCGACTCCAATTCGGCAGTTCCCTTTGTGGTGCGGACAATGCGCTCGGAAAGTTCGGAGGCAACCTCATAGCGAAGCGCGTCCGAGATGACCACAAATGCTCGGGTATTCTTGCTGCTTGCAGGAACAACATATCTCTTATAGAAATCACGCTGCTTCTCGATCTCTGAAACGTAGCCCAGAGAGGCGAGGTCATCTGCTGCCGCGTTTGTCCAGCAAGCAGTTAGTTCACGCAGGAACCAGTTCTGATACAGTGCCTCGACAAACTCCGTCGAGTGCTTCAAGCCGTCTTCCAGAATGTCATTTGCATTCTTGAGAGAGTTGCCGAAGGCATAATGGAAGTGGCGATAGTAGGCATCCATACGGTAGAGATCACTCGTATAGAGCTTCCAGATTTTCTTCGGCTCGACGATATGGAATCCGCCGCCGTGTTCCTGATAGAAGGTCTGCATCTTTCCGATGAAGAAGAGGCAGTCAAAATAATTTGAAAACCGCTTGTACCATCCGGCTGTCCGTCTGTTTTCACAGACCTTCCTAATGAGATCGACCTTCACAACATGGTCGCTGATCTCAGCATAGAGCTGTTTCAGGATGCTCTCGTTGATGCACGGGAAGACGTCTCCTGTAATCAGCGTTTCCGGCTCAAATTTGTCAAAGCGCGTCGGGAGCTGCAATTCGTTCTCCACGGTGCGGCACAGTTCGTACAAGTCCTCGTTATCCTCGCGGGAACGCCATTCATGGACGATGCTGTAACAGTACGCTTTGTTGGTCTCGGAAACGAAACGCTCCAAGCCTTTCAGGACGGAGGCATTCATCGTCTGAGAAAGCGCGGTCAGCAGAACGTGCGCTGCAAAGCAGCCCAGCGGCTTGTCCTCTTCCTCGATGTAGCCGGTGTACTTCCGCGCAAGCTGCCAGAAGGCTTCGATGCTGCCAAACTTGCGGATGTTCTGCAAGACACTGTTTGTCTCCTTATCGAGACCCGCGGCAAGGACGGCGATGATGACATCCTGCGCGGAGCCTTCGCTCAGACCGGCGAGAACCACCATAATGTCGATATGGAGTTGGAGGGGCGTCTGATAGTCCCGACCGATCTTACGCAGCTTTTGGATACGCTCCTTGCTGTCGAAGAATCTTGCATAGAGCTTGACCGTCTTCCGCATAGCGGCAGACGGCGCGATGTTCAGCTCATCCATCTGCATGGAGATAAAATCTGCGCGGAAGGTCTCGCTGTAATATTCGATGTCTTGCAGCCAGTTATCTTCATCGCCGGTGTATGTAATCGGGCAATAGATAAGATAGTTGCTGTCCAAGTCATCGTGAAGCAGCAGCTTCTTGACGGCAAAATTGTTTGTGCCAGTCAGCTTGATGATCTTGACGCCTTCCAAGTTCAGCTCGTCAACGTCTTTCTCAAACTCCCGATCCTCGTCTTTCCAGAAGACGATCCTACGACGATAGAACTCCGGCAAGGGGGCTGCAAAACGCTCTCTGAGTGTAAATTGGATGGATTCTGTGGACATAACGGTGTATTCCTTTCTTGGCTAAGAATATTATACATAGCCTATCTCAGAAACGCCTATCACGCCTCTGCGTAAAATGTGTATTTCTAACGTATCCGCTTCAAACTTTCTTCTGTTGAAGTTAAGTGGTGCGAAACCTTCTTTTTGAAATTGCTTTGGAAAGAACTTCTCATACTGGAAAACATCAATGCCTATGTATTCAAGCACGTCTTCGGGCAAAGTGTAATCCTGCTTCACAAGTCCAAACATCGTAAAGCCTGTATCAATACAGAAACTCATGACTGCGCTATAACCACAGTTATAGGCGAATGCCCCAATAGCAGAGCCGATGAAGCTGCCAATCATGAATCCCACAACTGGGATTCCAATGAAAGATTGAGCAAACGTTCCTCCTGCAAGTGCAGCAGAAGAAATCATAAGTTCCTTAACCATCTCTTGTGCCAGATCGGATCGCGTCATCTTGCCCGCAGCAACTTTGAAGGCATTCTTCATAGTGTCCATAGCAAGGACTGTTGCCATACCAACAATAGAGGGTGAAATACCTTTCAATGCATCCCCAAGCATACCGGATTTGCAAGCAATAGTAATTGCAGCAGAAACGTTGCCTCGGACAAACCCTTCACCGCCGCCTTGGAGCGCGGCAAAGCCTATACGTTGAAACTGTTTCGCATCCAACTCTCCGCTCTTAATCAGGTGGTCGATTGCCTTGTAAATCTCCGGCGCAACATTCAGAACAACAGAAATTGTTGCAGCGGTAAGTCCTGACTTGAAGGCTTGCTTGGCAAGATACTCGAAGTGAATCACTTCATCTGCAGAGACACCGAGAAGTTTCAATTTTTCGACGGATACGTTGCCTTCTTCAGCCAGTACAGCCAAAGCCTTTGCGTCCGCCTCGGTCAGAGGAATGGACTCTGTGCCTTGATCATCCCTCAATCGGTCTGACAGCATTCTAAGTGTGTCTTGGTACCGGTCCATTTGCTCAGGACGAATTGTCGATTCAGTTGCAATCTTTTGCCTCAGCCAAGCACAAGCCTCTTTTAGCTGATCTGCTGGGATTACACGCACCTGACCGCTGTAAATTGGGTCATGGAGAACAGAATCATCGGTAAAACCCCGCTTTTCAAGAAACACATTCAATGTGTCTTTGCCTCCGGCTGATTTGTACTCGTTGAAACGCTCGAAAACGCTTTTGGCTTGCTGCTTTGCGCTGTCAGCCCCGGTTTTATAGTATTTCAAGCCGAAGAGTTTTTCAAAGTTGCTGCTTATATCAGCAGAGGCAAAGTCATGGCTTCTATCTACAAAAGCTCTGTTTGCAGTATCACGGGCGGTTGCATTGATATTAAAGGTATTCGCGTGCCAGAACTCAGCAATATCTCCCTTGAGGGCATCCGGCTTTGTCTTGAAGCCTTCAAATGCGTTCAGATCGTGGATGAGTTTGGCAATTTCTACGTCAACCTGATCGACATAGACGCCGCCTTCATATCCGGCATACCGAACACCAGCTTGTTTTTCAAAAAAGGCATAGCCTTCCTCGAAGGCGCTCATAAATTATCCCTCCACAAAGGGCCTCAAGCCATCCTCATAAAAAACCTTGACGAGCGTTTTGTACTGTTGCGCTTTGACTGCATTTACCGTCTTATTATAGTCAATCAACATCTTAGGCGCACCTACAACGACCGGCATGATCATGTTTACGAAGCCACCGCCGAGCTTCTTTGCGTATTCAGCCAGTGCATCAGGATGCGTCATACCGCGCTCCTTACTGAACTGCCGGAACTCGTTGTAGTGCTTTTTACTATCCTTTAGCTTCATCCAATCGCTTGTGGTATCATCTACATACAACACAGCCCGCTTGCCAAGCCAACCATAGTGCATTCCCAGCTTATTGAACATATCTGGAATTGTTTTGCTCTGTTCCTTGGCAGCACTGGTCTGTCCAATAAAAAGGATGTGCTGTGTGGAGGGGATCTGCGGCAGATTGTCTTTGTAGTTTTTTACCGTGTAAATTGCAGCAGAAACACTGTCATCCTCAACGCCGACAATGCTGTCTCCGGCATCATCCTTTTGACCGATAAGCTGAATCAGATAGTTGGCATAGACCATATTCTTATCGTCGCAGACGATAATCAGAGGGAGACCGTTTTTCTGTGTTCCACTCCCAAACATTTTCCCACTACTCCTTTACTTGACTTTGATAATGCGTTCGCTCGATTGAGCAAATCATACAAGCTTTCCTCGTCATGCGGAGACGTAGAAAGTGCGCTGGAAAATTCATCAATGAAGGATTGCAGCATTTCTAATTCGCTCTTGACCATGCTCAACCGTCTTACTTTATCTTCGCCAACACATCAGCAAACAGCTCGTAGTTATGCTTTACACCGTCATCAAGGTCGATCTCGACGTTCTGGTCGGCAAGGTGGTGAACCTTTTCCTCGTACTTTTGCAGTTCCGTTGCTTGATCTTGGAACTTTTTCTGCTGTTTGGTCAGCTTCACGCGCTCGGATGCGCTGGCATGGTCGATGGCATCACCAAGCTGGGCAAGCTGGGTGCGGTAACGCTCCTGCTGCTCATGCACATAGTCGGTGCGCAGACGGGCGAGAAGATCGCGCTGATAGCGGTGCATATAGCACAGCGCCTTGAAACCGTTCTTTTTGCCGCTGTCAAAGAGCCAGTAGATCGGACGCTTCTGATAGGTTTTCAGGTGGTCGGCGTAGAAGTCATTCAGGAAGTAGCTGCGGATCACCTCGCGGGGCGTACCCTTGCCGCCGAGCGCGTCGGCAACAAACTTGAGGTTTTCTTCCAGCGTATCATCGCCGTAGACCTTGCGGACAAACTCCACGAAGCGTCCGGTAATGTCATCGTCAAAATACTCGTCATCGCAGATGGGGATGATGTTGTCGCTGTCCGGGATGATGGTCTTGTACTTGCTGGCATCCCAGTCTCCGCCCGCATAGGCAAGCCCGTCCACGTCCAGAGAGTAGCGTCCAAACATACATCCCACGGCATAGGAAATGAGGGAGACGATCTCGTCGCGCATGGTGCGGACGTAGTTGCTGCCCTTCATAGACTCCGGCACATCGTCCTTACTGTCAAACACGCGATGTACAGTAATATCCTTCTCCGCCACATCCGGCGTCAATTCGTCCTGCAAACCGTAAATGTCAATGAAAATGCGGTTGAGTTCTTCTTCGTTATTTTTGAGCCGCTGGAAGCGGGATTCGCACTCCTGCTTCCAGTTTTTGTATTTATCTGAGATCAGGGTTGACATTTCGAAAGTTCCTCTCTGATGATTTTGTCAATAAAAGCGCACACAGCGCCGAATTCGCGGTCTATGTCGGAATTGCTGAACCGGACGACCTTCACGCCGTACTGTCTGAGTATCGCGCTTCTCTGGCGGTCGTATTCCAATCCCCCGGCGGTGTAATGCTGACTGCCGTCGACCTCAATCGCGAGGTGTGCGCGGCTGCAATAGAAATCGACGATAAAATTATCTATACTGCGCTGACGGTAGAATTTCACCGGATAGCCGCGCAGAAAGTCGTACCAGAGATGCCGTTCCTGCGGCGTCATGTTTTTGCGCAGTTCGCGGGCGCGGTCTTTCATGGCTGGATTGTAGCCTGTAAATGGTTTTTCGGTCATTGTACCCCTCCGGCGCTCCGCGCCACCTCCCCTTTCAGGGGAGGCGAAAAGCGGCGCGCCAACCTACCTGAGGCTCCCCTGAAAGGGGAGCTGTCAGCGAAGCTGACTGAGGGGTTTCATGATGGAGAGAAGATTTCGGTCTGGGCTTGTTCGTTTTGTTTTAGGTGCTGGAAGTGGGCGT
>ERZ827528.3849-NODE-3849-length-11742-cov-7.786344_pt1 | contig 11742 bp, 7 predicted proteins | sample MGYA00519768_ERZ827528 | MGnify/ENA primary metagenome ERZ827528 (study PRJEB31778, sample SAMEA3449343) | human gut metagenome | biome: human gut; feature: human-associated habitat; material: faeces | place: United Kingdom | collected 2010/2012 ...
GCCGACTCCAGCAAGATCGGCAAGCGCGACTTCTACACCTTCTGCCGCCTGGACAGTTTGGACGCCGTGGTGTGCGAGCCGGGTATTACCGCCGAGGACCGTGCCGCCATCGAGGAGCACGCGCAGGTCATTTGCTAGCTAGCGCAGCAGGAGGACTTTTGCCCTTGCCAGCGCGGGGTTACCGCTTCACAATGACGCGCAAATAACTTTGGGCAACAAGGATGAGGCTATTCTGAGATATGACTAGACTCCGTATCTCGTCTATATGTCCCTTGAGAATGAATCGTAGTCTTCATAGAGCCCTTCTCTGCTTTCATCCTCGGCGTGGTTTACACGTTCAAGGAGCTTATCCTTTGAAGCCTCTTTTGTTATTGCGGCCTCGCCATCGGGTATTGTGGCTTGCAAGAATAGTTCTAGAGCATGGACGTCTTTGAGTATGTAGCCCGTCGAACGACCCGCTCCTGTTTTTTCGATTGCGCTGCAACTAACAAGCTGGCCGAGGGTTCGTTTAACGGTTACCTCGCTGATATCGGGGCAGCTGGACCGGATGTCGGATTTCTTAATGACGCCGGGTCTCTGTTGAAATAGAACAGCGATGCGCGCTTGCTTCGACATGGGACGAGTGCTTGATTCAATTAAGGTACGCTGCTCGAGCTGTCGGTAGGCGGCCAGGGTTGTTCCGAGCATGAAACGGATAAAGGGTACTTCGGTGTTTTGATTTTCATTCCATCCAGTGGAGCTTGCAGCGAGGGCGTTGTAGTAAAGCGCTTTGTTGTCTTCAATAAGTCGTTCGATGCTGATGTAACGCGCAACATCGTATCCAGTCTTTTCGAGCAGCAGCGTTGTAAGGAGCCGGCTCATCCTGCCATTGCCATCGTTGAAGGGATGAATGCTAACAAAATCGAAGATAAAGCGGAGCGATATAAGGAGGGGATCGCAAACTTGGCGAGATAAAGCATCGTTGAGGGACTGGCAGGCTTCTTTAATAAGTCCCGGGGTTGCTAGAGCCGAAGGGGGCCTAAAGCGCACAAATCGATTACCTTGATCGTCAATGGAGACGATTTCGTTATCGCCATCTTTCCAATGGCCTCCATACGAGATTGCCGTGTGCGCCATGAGGTCACGATGCAACTGCAGAATGACCGATGGCGTTACGGGAATGGAATCGTGTTGCTCGTGAATAAGCGACAGCACATCTCGGTATCCAGCGATTTCTTCCTCTGCGCGGGAGCTTGGCTTGGCGGAATACGCCATGATCGCTTTGAGTCTTTTTTGGGTGGTAACAATTCCTTCAAGTCCGTTGGAGGATCGGGTGCTTTGGATCTTAGCCTCCTCCATTAGGGACGATAGAAGCTCGGGTTTGACTTGACTCAGAGCAAGCTGACGGCCTTTATGCTCGCGTATCGAGAGGAGGAGGTTGGTGATTGGAGTTGCTTCGAGTTCCGCTGGGACTGTGGTGTAATCGAACTGGCGCATGCGGCTCCTTTCGGTATCACGAACATACTTTCGATATCATAATACCATTAAATGATACCGAAAGTATGTTCGTGATACCGAAAACTGGAAACCATGGTTCATAACTGCTTGGAAAGTTCGGATTTGACTATCTTATTATTTTGATCTGTAACATCTAGACGGTCAAAAGTGGGCTACGTGTTACAGATTGAGATCTTTCAGCCCTGGTCGCCCGTTCGTCTAAATCTATAACAGTTAGGATTGAAAATCCCTGCTAGATGTTACAGATTGAGACAAACGGCCTGCTCGGGCCGAGCCAAAACAAAAAGGCCGCATGCGAACCCGTGGAGGGATTCGCATGCGGCCGACAGGGGGTATGCGGCAAAAGTTAGGCCATAAGCAGGCCGGTCTCCGCGACGTTCTTGTACCAGTACGCGCTCGCCTTGGGATAGCGCTTCTGGGTCTCAAAGTCGATGTAGAACAGGCCATAGCGCTTGTTATAGCCGTTGGTCCAGGAGAACTGGTCCTGCAGCGACCACACAAAGTAACCGTCGACGTTTACGCCGCCGTCGATTGCCTTGAGGATCCACGCGAGATGCTGACGCATGTAGTCGATACGAGGGGCGTCATCGATAAAGCCATCCTCGAAGTCGTCCTTATAGCCCATGCCGTTCTCGGTGATGTAGATCTTCTTGTAGTTGGGGTAATCGTTCTTAATGCGGAGCAGCAGGTCGTAGAGGCCCTCGGGATAGATGATCCAGTCCCAATCGGTGGTGGGTACGCCTTCGCGCACGCATGACTCGCCCACGCCCTTGAGGAACCAGCGCGAGGAGCCCTTGTCGCCGGTGCCATTGTGGTTGATGTCGTTTTCGCCCTCGGCGGCACGCAGGAACTGGCACTTGTAGGTGTTGACGCCCAGGCAATCGTTGTAGGGGAGCGCGGCGGTCAGCGCGGCGATGTCCTCGTCGCGGACGTCGAGCTCGCCGCCGGCGATATGGGCAAGCTTGGTCGCAGCCTCCATGGTGTCGGCTGCATAGTGGCCACGGAAGGTGGCGTCGAGTACCCAGCGGTTGTTGATGACGTCGGCCATGCGAGCCGCCTCGCAGTCGGCGGCGTTATTGGGGTCGAGGGGATACTTGGGCTCCAGGTTCTGGACAATGCCGATCTCGCCCTCAAAGCCGCCTTCATGGAAGGCGACGACGGCCTTGGCGTGGGCCACCATCATGTTGTGCATGAGCTGGAAGGCCTTGTCCAGGCGATACTTCTCGCCGTGCGGCCAGTTGCCGACGATAAAGCTGCCCTCGGCGGTCGCGGGGATCTCGTTAAAGGTAAACCAGTGCTTGACCTCGGTGAACTCGGCAAAGCAGAACTTGGCGTACTCGACAAAGGCGTCGATCGTCGTGCGCGTCAGAAAGCCCTCGCCACCGTCCTGGTAAAAGGCCTCGGGCGTATCGAAGTGATCGAGCGTGACATAGGGGATAACGCCGGCTTTATTGCAGGTGGCAAAGAGCTCGTGATAGAAGGCGACACCCTCGGGGTTAATCTCGCCAGTGCCGTTGGGGAAGATACGGCTCCAAGCGATGGAGACACGGATACCGTTGATGCCGAAGCGCTGGCACAGGTCGATATCGACCGGATATTTGTTGTAGAAGTCGCTTGCGGGATCGGGGGAGAAGCGACCCTGAGCAGCCAGGAAATCGTCCCAGGGCACTTTGCCCTTGCCGTGCGTACGGGTCTCGCCCTCAACCTGGTAAGCAGCGGTGGCGCCGCCAAACACAAAGCCGTCGGGGAACTGCATGGGGTTGGTCATGAGTCATCCTTTCTGTGGGATTCGAATAGGGAGAGGTGCCCGAACTGGGGATCCGGGCACCAACAGAGGGAGGAACCTAGTCGAGGTTCTCGCGGAGCCACTTGATGGCGCCAGCGGGATCGCGAGTAAGGTCGATATATTCCTTACCGCGCGGGGCGAGCAGCTTAATGCCCAGACGATCGGTGTCGGCCTTCATGTCGTTGTAGTAGCTACGAACCTGCGGGGCAAGCACGATAACGTCGTACTGATCCATGATGGCAGTGTGCTGGCCATAGGCGCCTGCGGAGGAAGCGATGTTCTCTCCGGTCTGCGCAGCACCTTCCTTGATAGCGTTGGCAAGCATGGCGGAGGTGCCGGCGCCGGCGCACAGGACGAGGACCTTCAGACCGTCGACATCCTTCTTAGCGGATGCATCGGCAGCGGGCTCGGGCTGATCGGCGACAGGCTCGCTGTCGGCGGCAGCGACGGTCGGCTCGACGGCAGCGGTGGCCTGCTCGACAGCGGGTGCAGAGGTGCTGGCGGCGATGGTGGCAGCACCATCGGACTCGAGACCCAGCTCGGCGGCGCGCTCGGCCTCCTGGTCGCAGAGCAGCTTATCGTATGCCTTCAAGAACGGCAGGTAGATGATGGCGTCCAGCAAGATGATGATTGCGACAAACACCAGGGCAATAAGCTGGAAGTTCGTGGTGATGAAGATGCCGATGGGGGCGGGGGTGGCCCAAGGCACCACGAAGGAGAAGCCGTTCATGCCCACATTGTCGATAAAGAACTTGGCAACACTCACGTTGACGCAGCCGGCGGCAACAAAGGGGATGAGCATGTAGGGGTTAAGGATCATCGGCGCGCCAAAGAGCAGCGGCTCGTTGACAGCAAAGGCAACAGGAACAATCGAGGCCTTACCGACGGCTTTGAGCTGCTTGGACTTCATAAAGAGAATCAGCAGAAGCGGCACGATGAACGTGGCGCCGGTGCCGCCGAACTCACCCACGAGCGACATGTTGAAGGTGAGGGAATGGGCGGGGTGACCACCGGCCAGCAGAACCTGCAGGTTCTCGGCCTGGTTGGCAAGACGGATGGGGTCGATGCCCGGCTGGACGATCGAGGGGCCGTGGACGCCGATGAACCAGAAGAACGCGGTGGCCGCCTGGATAAGGATAAGGCCAGGATAGGTTTCTGCAGCGGTAAAGAGCGGGGAGAGCAGTTTGATAAGCAGCTCGGAGAACGGAACGCCCATGAGGTTACGCACGACGACATCGATGATGCCGCAGATGATGACGGCGCCGCCAAAGGGGATAATGTCGCGGAAGTTCTGAGCGATGGCGCCCGGGACCTCCTTGGGCAGCTTAATGGTCAGATCGCGCGAGACACAGAACTTATAGACCCAAACGGTAATGAACGCGGCGATATAGGCCGAGAACAGACCGCGCGTACCCATGCTGGTGCAATCGAAGACAGAAAGCTCGGAGCCGTTGAACTTGGTGGTGAACTGCGTAACAGCGAGCAGCAGCATGCTGCACTGGGCGGCAACCATGATGCCCATGACGCCCATGGTGAAGTTGTACAGCTTGTTGCACCAGTCGATGAGCGGCTGGGGCAGCGTGATACCAACTACGCCGGGAAGGGTGGCGATCAGCAGAAAGATCGAAGAGGTAAGGACGATGGGCATGCACCCAAGGAATCCGTCTTTGATGGCCTGGAGGTAGATGTTCCTCGAGATCTTCTCGAAGAACGGTTGATGCTTCTCGAGCATCTTTACGATGGCGTCCATAGAGCTCCTTTGCTACTTGATGCGCGATGCATGTGGATGGAACTGGTCGTCGATGGATGGTCAGGACTGCCCGGAAACCTTCCTGCTCAAGGAAGGCATTGCGAAATGACAACGTTGTCATTTCGTTAATGACAACGTAAGACATTTTTGGAAGAGCAACAAGGATTTACAGGTGAACGGTCGATATCGTCCGATAAACGGCTGATTTACTAGTCAGGCAGGTAGTGTATGCTAGAACGCAAAAAACAAGCGATAGAGAACCGAGTGGAGAAGCAGTGGCAACGATGGACAAGAAAAATGTCTCAATGAATGATGTGGCAGTTGCCGCGGGCGTTTCTCTCAAGACGGTTTCGCGTGTGATCAACGAGCCCAATAGCGTGCGAGAGTCGACACGTGATAAGGTCCATTCGGCCATGGAGGCGCTCGGGTTTCGAACCAACTTTGCCGCGCGTTCGCTCAAGTTGGGCCGTTACGGGTGCATCGGCGTGGTGCTGTTTCACTTGTCAGGTGGTGCCGTGGACATGATTGACGGTATCGCCGATGCCGCCGAAGAACGCGGCTTTGCGCTCACGATGATCAAAAAGCGGGCGGGGGAGAAGATGACCCTTGCCGAAGCGGCGCGTAGGATGTCGCAGCTTCCCGTCGACGGCATGATCTTCAATCTGCGCCAGATGGTCGATGACTTTGATACCTTTGAGGCGCCGAAAGACCTCAAGACGGTGATTATCACACCAATGGAGCATCCTGCCTGCTCTACCGTTAGTGACGATCAAGAGGGTGGTGCGCGCATGGCGTGCGAGTACTTCTTAAATCGTGGGCACAAGAACGTATACTTCGTCTCTGGTAAGAAAGAGGCGCTGTCGAGCCAGTGTCGTATGAAAGGTTGGCGTGCGGCACTCGAGGCGCGTGGCATTGAGCCGCCCGAGCCTCTGCAAGGCGATTGGAATGCGGATAGTGGCTATGCCGCGGGCCTTGTGCTTGCCGATAAGCCCGATTGCACGGCGATCCTCGCTGCTAACGACTGCATGGCAAACGGCGTGATGATGGCTCTACGTGACAAAGGGCTCAGTGTGCCCGACGACGTGTCCGTGATCGGCTTCGACGATGAGCTCTATAAGACGATTCCCAACTCGATTCTGACGTCGGTGAAGTTTCGCCACCGCGAGCTGGGCGTCCGTGCGCTCAACGAGGTCGTCGCAGGTCTGGAAGCCCCGAGCTCCAGAAGCCGTACACTTGTCTCGGGTGTGCTGGTCGAGCGTTCCAGCGTAAAGGACCTGCGGGCGTAGACGTGCTCGGCCTGTTCGTCTAAATCTGTAACAGGTAGAGCCGAAAATCTCAGCTAATTGTTACAGATTTAGACAATTCGGTCCGGCTTATTCCGTTTGTCTCGATCTGTAACAACTAGACGGTCAAAAGTGGTCTACATGTTACAGATTGAGATTTTCGGCTTGGCCTGTGCGTTCATCTCGATCTGTAACAGCTAGGACCGAAAAACTCGGCTAGATGTTACAGATTGAGATGAACAGGAGGACGGGTGCGGTCTAAACAAAATGGCCCGCGCATCACACATCGATGCACGGGCCATTTATTGTCTGCAAGCGGCAGGTGGTGTCAGCGTCTTATGCCTCGAGGTTTTCCTCGATCCAGGCGACGGCACCCTTGGGATCCTTAGTGAGGTCGATGTACTGTTTGCCCTTGGGCGACAGCAGCGTGATGCCCAGGCGGTCGGTGTCGGCCTTCATCTCGTTGTAATAGGTGCGAACCTGCGGAGCCAGGACGATGACGTTGTACTGGTCCATGATGGCGTAGTGGCTGCCGTAGGCACCGGCGTTGGCGGTAATGTCGATGCCCAGCTCGTCGGCGCCTTCCTTAAGCGCGTTGGCGAGCAGTGCAGAGGTGCCGGCGCCAGCGCACAGAACCAGAACCCTCAGATCCTTGCCCTTAAGGGCGGACGGAGCTGCGGAGGCCTCAGTGGCAGAAGCGGTCTCGACAACAGGAGCCTCAACGGCGGGGGCGGCAGCGGTCTTGACGGCCTTGGTCTCCTCGGCCTCTTCTTCGGCCAGGGTCTCGGCCTCCTGCTTGCACAGGACGTTGTCGTAGGCCTTGCAGAACGGGTAGTAGATCAAGAAGTCAACGACCAGCAGGACGACAACCAGGACCAGAGAGATCGGCTGGAAGTTGGTGTCGATGAAGGTGCCGATCGGTCCGGGGAGTGCCCACGGCATGGCATAGATAAAGCCGTTCATGCCCAAAAAGTCGATGAAGAACTTACCAATGAGGACGTTGGCCACGGGGGCAAACAGGAACGGGATCAGGAAGTACGGGTTGAGGATGATGGGCGCGGCGAACAGCAGCGGCTCGTTGACGGCGAACATCACGGGTACGACAGAGGCTTTGCCGACGGCCTTGAGCTGCTTGGAGCGCATAAAGAGCAGGAAGATGATCGGGACAATGAACGTGGCGCCGGTGCCGCCGAGTTCGCCGATGTAGTTACCGAAGTTCTCGGTCAGGGCGAGGGCGGGGTGACCGCCGGCCTGCAGCGTGGCGAGGTTGGTGGTGATGTTGCCAAACAGCGCGGCGTTGAGGGCAGGCTTAACGACCGAGGGGCCGTGGATGCCCATGAACCAGAACAGCGGGATCATGAACCAGATGAGGGCGAGGCCAGCGTAGGAATCGGCAGCGGCGAACAGCGGGCTCACCAGCGTGGAGATGACGTTGGCAAACGGGACGGCCAAGCAGGTGCGGCAGATAACGTCGATGACGGCGACAAACAGGATGGAGAAGCTGAAGGCGAAGATGTCGCGGAAGTTCTGGGCGATGGCGCCGGGGACTTCTTTGGGCAGCTTGATGGTGATGTCTCGCTTAATGCAGAAGGCATAGATGTTGACCGTGGCAAATGCGGCGACAAAGGAGCTCAGCAGGCCCTTGGTGCCCATGTTGTCGGTAAAGAACACCGAGACATCGGCGCCGTCGATCTTGGCACTCGTCTGGGTAACGGCCAAGATGAGCATAGCGCACATGGCGGCGACCATGGTGCTCGTGGCGTTGATGGCCTTGCCGGCAGGCATGCGGCGGTTCTTGGAGCCGGTCAGCGCGCTTGCGGTGGTGCCGGCGACCATGATGCCCACGACGCCCATCGTGAAGTTGTAAACCTTGTTGCAGAAGTTCACGACGTCGACGTTCCACCAGTCGGGCAGCGTAAAGCCGCCGACCGTGGCGACAACGCCCGGCAGGGTCGAAATAAGCAGGAAGACAGAAGAAGACAGGATGATGGGCATTGCTGCCAAAAAGCCGTCTTTAATGGCCTGAAGGTAGATGTTCTTAGAGACCTTGTCGAAGTACGGCTGACCTTTCTCCAAGAACTTAACGATCGATTCCATAGTTCACGCTCCTCTTTGCATGAAATCTTAATGGCATGGACGTTGAAAACCTATATGGTCTCCCGCTTGCTAAAAGCCCGGGTGCAGGCGGGGTCGGTCCCAGGGGGAGAGAGGGGAGCGGCTGGGTTTGTATCGCATAGGGCCGCTCCCTTCTCGGGGGAAAGCGAGGCGATGCGCTACTGCGCGTCCGCCATAGTGTCGGCGAGCTCCTTGTACCAGAGTGCCGACTGCTTGATGTAGCGTTTTTGCGTGTCGAAGTCGATGTAGAACAGGCCGTAGCGCTTGTTATAGCCATTGGCCCACGAGAACTGGTCCTGCAGGCTCCAGATAAAGTAGCCCTGGACGTCGACGCCCTCGGCGCGCGCCTGGAGCACCTTCTCCATGTGCTGGTCGACAAAGTCGATGCGCTCGGGATCGGCGACGATGCCGTTTGCGTCGGGCTCGGGGTCCTTGTGGCCCAGGCCGTTTTCGGTGATATAGATGACGGGGAGGTTGGGATAGGTGGCGCTGATGTGCTTGAGCGTGTCGTAGAGGCCTTGCGGGTAGATGAGCCAATCCCAGTCGGTGGTGGGGATACCCGGCATATCGACCTGCTGCCCGACGCCCTTAAACTTAAAGCACGAGGTGCCCTTGTCTCCGGTGCCGTTAAAGCTGTTGGTGGACTCGCCATCGTAGGCGGCGATAAACGCCGACTGATAGTAGTTGAGGCCGAACATATCGTTGCGGGGCGCCGCCTTGGCGAGCTCCTCCATGTCGCTGTCCTCAACCGTAAGTGTGGCGTTGTTGGCACGCAGAATCTCGTTGATGAGTGAGAGGGTGCGCGCGGAGTAGTGACCCAGGAAGGCGCCGTCCATGATGAAGTCGGTGTAGAAGGCGTTGTACAGGTCGGCGGCGTGCTGGTCGGCGGGCGAGTCGGTGGCAGGATATGCCGGCGTCAGGACGTTGACCATGCCAATGCGTCCGCCCAGGTGCTCGGTCTCGTCAAGATCCTTATACAGGTTGACGGCGCGGGCGTGGGCAACGAGCTCGTTGTGCTGGCTCTGGATGCCGCTCGTCACATCAAAGTGATGGTTGGGCGGGAAGTTGCCTTGGATGTATTGGGAGTGCGAGAGGCTGATGAGCTCGTTGATGGTGAACCAATTCTTGACCTCGCGGAACTCGCGGAAGCAGAACTCGGCATAGCGCACATAGGCGTCGACGGTCTTGCGGTTGAGCCAGTCGCCCTGGTTGAACAGGGCGGCGGGGGAGTCAAAGTGATGCAGGGACACATAGGGCTCGACGCCATACTTTTTGCAGCAGGCGAACAGCTCGTGGTAGTGCTTAACGCCCTCGGCGAGGGGCTCGGCATCGTCGCCGTTGGGGAAGATGCGGGTCCAGGCGATGGACACACGAATGGCGTTGAGTCCATGCTCGGCAGAAAGGCGGATATCCTCCTCGTAGCGGTTGTAGAAATCACTGGCCGGGTCGGGCAAAAAGCGACCCTGGGCGACAAGGTAATCGTCCCACATGGTCTTACCCTTGCCTGCCACCTTCGTGGAACCTTCCGTTTGGTACGCGGCGGTTGCGGCGCCCCAAACAAAGCCCTTCGGCAGCTGCTGTACGCGGTTTAGCAAAGACATATGCATACACCCTCTCGTCTCGCTGTTCGATATTGTGCGTTTGTGCTCAGGAGGCTCCCTGGTTAGCGTTCAGCGGTGAAAAAGCACGATAAACACTATCTTAAAATGATTAGAACCAAAATGAGCACGTGAACATTTGACAATGAGCACGTTAACATCCGGCTGGGATGTATAGAAACAAAACAACTTCAAACAGCCGCGAACGGTTGTATTTGTTCGGTAAGCGGTTTTGATTGACAGAAGTTATCATGTTGTGGTATATGGCTCGGGTATCATGAGCACGTTATCAATGTATGTACGATGCGCCATGGGCGCGGGGAATAGTTGGGAAGCAGGTTAGCGTGGAAGGCATGGCTCAGCGGACAAGGAATGGTCGTTCGGCGAGCGCGGCAGAGGTTGCGGCGCTCGCTGGCGTGAGCCGCCAGACTGTGTCTCGCGTGGTCAACGGTATGCCCAACGTGACGGAAAAGACGCGCAAGCGTGTGCTGGCCGCCATGGAAGAGCTGGGCTTTCGTCCCAATTTTGCTGGAACGGCGTTGCGCGGCGGGTCGTATCGTTCTATTGGCCTGTGCATGTACAACATCACACGTGTCGGTAACCTGGCGACGCTCGAGGGTATCATGCAAGCGGCGCGCGAGCATGATTTTGCCGTCACTATGATCGAGATGGGCGGCGACAAGCCCTATACACTTGCCGATGCCTCGCGCCGCATGGTCGAGCGACCCGTCGACGGCATGATTCTCAACATGAACCGCATGGCTCCCGATTTTGAGGAGTTTGTTCCCCAGCCGGGAGTGCGAACGGTCATCCTGTCCATGTATGCGCATCCGCGCTGCACGACGATCGACTCCGACCAGTATGGTTCGTGCGAGCTGTTGACCAATTATCTGCTGGAACATGGTCACTCGAATATGCGGTTTGTGGCGGGTCCGGAAAACTCGATTTCCTCACGTTTTCGTGAGGCCGGTTGGCGCGATACGCTGGGTCGTGCTCATGTCGATGCCGCTCCGATGCTGCGTGGCGATTGGAGTGCGGACAGTGGGTACGCCATGGGCGAGCGGATTGCGGCCGAGGTGCTTGCCGGCGGGTCGCAGGCGCCGACTGCCGTGCTTGCGGCAAATGACCAGATGGCGCTGGGCGTTATCGCCGCGCTCGAGAACGCGGGCCTGTCCGTGCCCGACGACGTGAGCGTGGTTGGTATCGACGACGCACTCGAGGGACTTGTTCCTCACAATCGGCTGACGACGCTGCGATTTGATTTGCGCGGTGTCGGTAAGCTTGCGTTTGAGGCGGCGATTGGAGAGAGCTCGTCTATCGAGGCGATTCATGTGCCGAGCACGCTGGTCGAACGCTCGACTGTTAGGGACATACGGGGTTAGGTCCTACTCCGTTTGTCTCGATTTGTAACAGGTAGACGGTCAAAAGCGGGCTACGTGTTACAGATTTAGATTCTTCGGAAAGAGCAATCCTGTTCGTCTCAATCTGTAACAGCTAGGACCCAAAAACTCGGCTAGATGTTACAGATGGAGACAAACGGACCCCGAACCGCCCAAAAAGGCCGGGGGCGGCGCGCCGTGTGACGTGCCGCCCCCGGCTGAGAAATGGGGACAGGTTATGTGGGCGGTGCAATTCCGCCAACCGCTCGTCGCAAGCCGCTAGTCCAGACGACGGGTCTGCGCCACGTGCTTATACCAGTATGCGCTTGCCTTG
>ERZ827528.3852-NODE-3852-length-11733-cov-4.000771_pt1 | contig 11733 bp, 10 predicted proteins | sample MGYA00519768_ERZ827528 | MGnify/ENA primary metagenome ERZ827528 (study PRJEB31778, sample SAMEA3449343) | human gut metagenome | biome: human gut; feature: human-associated habitat; material: faeces | place: United Kingdom | collected 2010/2012 ...
AGCGCTTTGGCTTTAGCCAGGATGCCGCGGACAAGATTATCGACCAGCTGCCGGAGCTGCTCACGCTTTCTTAGGAGCGCGGTAGTTGCGCGTTTTTCGGGTCAGATGAGTAAATACCCGACATTTTGGTGCGGCAGCAAGCATACTTTATGCTAATGCGGGCTTAAGGGCTTGTTGAATGCCCTTAAGCCCGCTTTTGACTTAATTGGGCTGGGAGAGGGTATATGCCACCGACTGAAGGACTAACTGACGGTAAAGCAGCGATACCGCTGTACCAACAGGTTATCGATATCATTAAAAACGAAATCAATTCCGGTGCCTACAAGGCGGGCGCGCGGATACCCAACGAATTCGAATTGGCTGAGAACTATAAAGTTGGCCGCGTTACCGTGCGACGCGCTATTGAGGAGCTCGTCCAGCAGGGCTATCTAACGAAGCGGCAGGGGAAAGGCACGTTTGTCAATGCCCCCAAGCTTAAGCGCAAGATTCGCCAGAAGGATGACGTCCAGAGTTTTTCGGACGCATGCCGCGTTAACGGAATGGAGCCGGGGGCGTGCGTCATTTCGAGAAAGATACTGCCGGCAGATTCTACCGAAGCGCAGTTCTTTGGTGTTCCCGTTGGAACTGATTTGATTTGCGTTGAGCGTGTACGTACTGCCGATGGAGTCCCCGTCATGCTCGAGAACAACATATACGTTTACGAGGACAACGCCTATCTATCAACGGCACCTCTATCTAACCAATCCATTTTTGAGTTCGTGCGCAACCGGACGGGCCGCACGCCCGCGTTTACCGACCCGTGCACGCTCGAGATCGCGTGCGCGTCGCCCGAGGTCGCTCGACTGTTGGCAGTTCCCGTTGGCGAGCCCTTGTTTTATATGGAAGCCTTCTTTTTCGATGAGCAGCGGCGGCCGTTTATCATCGGTCGTCAGCGGATCGTTGGGTCTCGCTACGTTTTTGACATCTAGGACATTGCGAATGGAAACGCCCGGTGGATCATCTCACCGGGCGTTTCCATACCGTTCACGGCGCAAACGCAACCGTTCAACCGCGTTGCGGCAATCAGTTTGAAATTATCTTGATGAAGGAAAAAGCTGCTGGTAATCTATGGGACGTCATAGAACGTTTGCATTGTGCAAACGTTGAAGCGAGATGCGATGCAGTCTCGAGTTCTTTGGAGGTATCTATGTCAGATACGAAGGCGAAGAAGACAAACAGACGTTTTAAGTTCAAATTACCGCATGTCTATACGATCATGTTCTTGCTGATCGTTGTCTTTGCGGTCCTGACTTGGATCGTTCCCTCTGGTCAGTATCAGCGCAAGACGATTTCGACAGCGGCGGGCGAGCGTGAAGTCGCCGTTGCTGGAACCTATGAACAGGTCGATAAGAACTACACCGATTCCGAGACCGGCGAGACCATCAATCTGGGCCAGGATATCTTCGCGGTTCTGCAAGCGCCCACCAAGGGCATCCAGGAGGCTGCCGACGTCGTTGCGTTCGTCTTATTGATTGGCGGATCGTTCGCGATCATCACCAAGACCAACGCTTTGAATGCCGGCATGAGCCGTGTGATTAAAAAGCTCAAGAACAAGGACATCCTCATCATTCCCATCACGATGACATTGCTGTCCATTTGCGGCACTACGTTTGGCATGTCTGAGGAAGCCCTGCCGTTCTATGCCATCTTCATTCCCATCATGATGGGTATCGGTTATGACTCGATGACGGCATTCATCATCTGCTTCCTTGGTCCTAACCTGGGATATTGTGCTTCGACCATCGACCCGTTTAATGTTTTGATCGCCCAAGGCATCATTGGCATCGAGGGTAATCCGCAACTGTGGCTGCGCGCCGTTTCTTGGGTCATCTTCACTGCCGTCGGTATCGCATGGGCCATGCGCTACGCCATGCGCGTCAAGAAAAACCCCGAGTCGTCCATTGTGTACGAGGACGATAAGCTCAAGCGTATTGAGTTTTCCGTGACCGATGCCTCCATCGAGGAAGAGTTCACTATCCGTCAGAAGCTCGTGCTTATCGATTTTGCTTGCGGTATGGGCATTATCGTCTGGGGTCTTGTTACCCAGGGCTGGTACATGAATCAGATTTCCGCCGTGTTCCTTGGCATGGGCTTGCTTGCCGGTATCCTGGGCGGCCTTGACCAGCAGACGATCGCAGAGGAGTTCGTTAAGGGTCTCGCCGACTTTGCGTACGCTGCCGTCGTTATCGGTATCGCTCGCGGTATTCTGGTCATCGCCGAGGGCGGCATGATCATCGACACCATCCTCCAGGCGCTTGCTACCGCGCTCGCCGGTGCACCTGCCGCCGTCTACACCACGTTTATGTATGTCGTCCTTGGCCTGCTCTCTTTGCTGGTTCCCTCGAGTTCTGGCCTGGCGGCGCTCACCATGCCCGTTATGGGCCCCCTGACCGAGCTCATGGGCCTCAATCCCGAGGCGGCCGTCACCGCGCTCCAGTTTGCCAACCAGACCATCAACACCATCAGCCCCGTGGCGGGTATGACGGTCGCCGGCCTTGCCGTGGCTAAGATTTCGTTTGGCCAATGGTGGAAGACCATTTGGAAGTTCTTCATCTTCATGGTCGTGTTTGGCTTGGTCATTACTGCCATTTCCGGCATGCTTCCGGCGTAGGTGGTTGTGATGTCTGATCGTTTGACGGTCCTGACGTCTAAGAGCGTCTTTACCGGTACGGGGGACCTGCCGTTTGAAGGTTTCGTAGCGGTCCGTGGCAATCGAATTGAGGCTGTTGGCACCAAGTGTGAGCTAGCTTCGTATTTGACCCAGGCGGACGAGGTAGTTGACCTGGGCGACCGCACCGTCATGCCTGGCCTGATCGATGTGCATACCTTCTATACAGGCTGGGCGCTGCGGACGTTGGGGTCTGATCTGTCCGGCATCGCCGATGCCAAAGAGGCCGTGTCGCTCTTGCGTGCATGGAAAGAAGGTCATCCGGATTGCGCGGCGGCTTTTGGCCACAACCTACCCGAAACGTTGGCATCGGATGCCGAGAACGCAAATACGGCAGCTGTGTTTGACGATTGTTTTGGCGATATCCCCGTTGTCTGCTTTACATCGGGTGCGGAGACCTGCGTTCTCAATGCTGCCGCTAGTGCGCGATACGGCTTTACGCCCCAGGCGTGCTATGCCGAGAAGATCTGGCGCATGATGAGCGATTTCCTCGCGCTGCCCGAGGTGCGTGCCGGGTATTCGGACTACATGAACATGCTTAACGAGCGCGGCGTCACCGCCATCAAGGAGATGGCGTTTGATGACTATTACGGCTTTGCCGACGAAATGGCTCGCCGTGAGGAATCTGGTGAGCTGACGGTTCGCGTCTCTATGATGTCGCAGCCGGTGGGTGCCGGTGCAAATCTGGCATATGCCCGCGAGGCACGAGAGCGCTTCCGGGGACCGTTCGTTCGTTTTTCTGGCTTCAACCGTATGACCGATCGCGGCGTATGGGCGGGGCTTGCCGAGATGATTGACCCCTATGCGGACTCGGCCGATGCGGGCGCTGCCGGCAAGACGGTCGTCGAGGAGCCAGAGTGGGATCTGATTGAGAACGAGCTGCGTGCAATTGATGCTGACGGCTTCCGATATTCCTTGCATTGCCAGGGCGATGGCGCCGTTCGTCGCACCGTGGCGCTCTATGCCTCGCTGCCTCGAGACGAGCATGGACGGATGCTTCGCCGCCATGCGATTACCGATCTCGAGAACTCTGACCCGACCGATCTTGTCGAGTTTGGCAAGTTAGGTGGAATTTGCGAGGTCTATCCGCAGATTCTGACGCTGGACCGGCGCGAGGATTGCCTGTCGATGATGCGTCGACAAATTGGCGAGACGCGACTTTTGCACAGCTGGAATCGCCGCGGCATGGAAGATTCCGGATGCACAGTGTGCTGCGGCACGGATCTGCCGCTGCTGATTCCGAGCCTGGGCGAGTCAATCTACAGCGCGTGCGGCGGATTCTTCGCCGACGGACTGCCCGTGAATGAGGTCAACGCGCTGACGCTTGTCGAGCTCTTGCGCGCTTGGACTGCCGGGGGCGCGTACGACCTGATGCGCGAAGACGAGCTGGGTACGCTTGAGGTTGGCAAGCTTGCCGATATCTGCGTGCTCGATCGGGATGTGTTCGACCTCGATTATCGCGACGCACGCGATCTTGCGGTTGACATGACGATGTCGGACGGACAAATCGTGTTCGATCGAAATAAGGAGGCATAAGATGTCTGAATCCAAACCGACGCTGCACCGCGAACAGATTGCGGGCATGAATATCCACTACATCATGTGGTCGCTCGATTACTTCCTTGATGTGCAGCAGCGTTTGGGCTTTGAGTCCATTGAGCTGTGGTGTGCGGAGCCGCATGTGACGCTCGACCACACGGGCTACTTTGAAGCTGAGGTCCTGGCGAAAAAGGCTGCAGACCGTGGGCTTAGGTATCGTACTCTGTGCCCCGAGAATGTTGTCTATCCTTGGCAGTACTGCGCACGCAAACCGCTGCATGAACAGCGCAGCTTGGCGTACTTTAAGCACGGCATTGAGCTTGCCGAGGTACTTGGGTGCGACCGCATGTCCATCAACTCGGGCTGGGGCGACTGGGACGAGGACCGCGAGGAAGCCTGGAAGCGCAGCCGCGAGCACTTGTCCATTCTGGCGGAGTATGCCGGCGAGCACGGTCTGGTGCTTACGATGGAAAGCCTGCGTCCCGAGGAGAGCAACCTTGTGACGACGGTTTCCGATGCGAAGCGCATGATTGACGAGGTCGCGAGCCCGTACTTACAGCCCATGGTTGATACAACCGCGATGGGCGTTGCAGGCGAGACGCTCGAGGACTGGTTTGCCGCCTTTGGTGATGGGGCAATTCACGAGATGCACTTTATCGACGGTGACCCGTATGGCCATCTGGTGTGGGGCGATGGCAAGCACGATATGGACGCCTTCGTCGCCACGCTCAACGCCCATGGTTTCGACGGCATGCTGGGCCAGGAAATCACGGACGGTCGTTACTACGATGATCCGGCGGCGGCAGATGCCAAGAACATGGCCGCATTCGAGAAATATCTGATTGACTAAAACAACCATCGGCCACGCAACCAACGTCATTGATTGCGGGCCAAACAAGAAAGGAACTGGATATGAACGCACACGATCTGATCAAAGAGGCAATTGCCGAGAAGGGCAAGTTCGACAGCGTCTACTGGATTGCTTGCGGTGGCTCCATGATCGATTTGATCCCGGCTCATGAGCTTCTGCAGCGCGAGGCAACCACCTTCACTTCGTATATCTATACGGCTCGCGAGTTCGATATCATGCGTCCGCGTCGTCTGGGCGAGAAGTCCCTGGTCATCGCTTGTAGCCACAGCGGCAACACCCCCGAGGTCGTCGAGGGCTGCGAGATTGCCCTTGCTGCCGGCGCTACGGTGATCGCCCAGACCGACAACGCTGGATCCAAGATTGACTCCGGCAAGTGGACCACGTGGGTCTACCCGTGGGGCGAGGGCGTGCCGCAGGCCGAGGTCCCCGCTGGCATTTCGCTGTCGCTTGCGGCAGAGCTGCTCGATCAGCAGGAGGGCTACGCCGATCTTGCCGATATGTATGCCGGTATCGCCGAGATGGATAAGATTCTTCCCCCGGCACGCGAGAAGGTAAATGCCGAGCTGGGCGATCGCTTTGCCAAGCTTTGCCAGGAGCACGAGTTCTTCTATATTCTGGGCAGCGGTCCCAACTTTAGCCAGACCTACGGTTTCGCTATCTGCTCTCTTATGGAGATGCAGTGGCAGCACTGCAGCTACATTCACTCTGCCGAGTACTTCCATGGCCCCTTCGAGGCTACTCAGGATGGCGTTTTTTACTTCCTGCAGATGGGCTCCAGCGAGTGCCGTGCTATGGACGAGCGCGCCCTGGCGTTTCTTAAGACGCATACCGATACGCTGATGGTGCTCGATGCCAAGGAGTACGGTATGGAAGCCGTGCCGGCGAGCGTCCGTGCCTATCTGGACCCGGTGCTGTTCTACGCCATGAACTGCGAGCTGCGTGCCGCACGCGGCAAGGTGTTTGATCACGATCCCGATTTCCGTCGCTATATGGGTGTTGTCGAGTACTAGAAGGAGCAAAGGCCATGGCATTTAACGTTAACGCGCTCGGATTTGGCGACAACGTCGTCGATCGCTACGAGCATATCCACACCATGTATCCTGGCGGCAATGCGGTGAACTTCGCCGTTTATGCCAAGAAATGCGGTGCCGCACGCTCTGCATACATGGGCATTTTTGGCAATGACGCCGCTGCCGAGCATGTCATTGCAAGCCTCGAGGATGAGGGTATCGAGCTTGACAAGTGCGAGCAGATGATTGGCGAGAACGGAGCGGCTCGCGTGACCGTCGTTGACGGTGACCGTGTCTTCCTCGGCTCCAACGAGGGCGGTATCCGTGGCGATGCGCGCTATGTCCTCGATCGCTTTGATCTGGCGTATATGAAGCAGTTCGATGTGGTTCATTCTGGCAACTATTGCTTTACCGAGCGCGAACTGCCCAAGTTGAAGGCCGCGGGCGTCACGGTTTCATTTGACTTTTCGGATGACTCCACCGACGAGTACTACGAGCAGATTGCACCCTACGTCGATTTCGCTTTCTTTAGTGCGGCGGATGCCGCGAGTGAGGACGAGATTCGCGAGCGTCTGGCATGGGTGAAGGGCCTGGGTCCGCGTTTTGTGTCGGCTACGGCGGGCGCCGAGGGCTGCATTGCTTACGACGGCGAGCGTTATTACCGCCAGCTGGCTAAACCGGTAACGGACATGAAGGACACCATGGGGGCGGGCGACTCGTTCCTCACCTCGTTTTTGATGTGCTATCTCGATTCCGCCAAGCGTGGTGAGGATGGCGCCGAGGCCATCGAGCGCGCGCTCGACTTTGCTGCCGGGTTTGCCTCGACCGTGTGCGGCATGGAAGGTTCTTGGGGCCACGGAGCACCAATCGTCGAATAGCTTAAGAAAGCGTACGGCGGTCTGGCTATGAGGCTTTGGACAGCCGATGCAAAACAATAAGCGAAACGCGAAAAGGGGGCTCGCCATGTGGTGGGTCCCCTTTTGTACATTGGAGAAGACCATGGGTATTAAAGCGTGTGCGGCTGGTTTTTGCTGCGCGGACGTCTATCAAAACATCGGCGTGTTCTATCCGACTGGCAATGGCATTGACTGGGGTATCCATCTTGCACGAATGGGCGTTTCGGTATCTGCCGTGTCGGTTGTCGGCAAGGACGAGTACGGAGACAAGATGAGAGAGGCGCTGGCCGCCGAGGGACTCGATATCTCACATCTGCGGGTGGAGGATGGCGACACCTCGGTGATGCTCATGGCATTGAAAGACGGCGTCGATCGCGTACATCTCGAGGCGATCGATGGCGTAATGGAGACATATCGACCGAATGAAGACGACCGGGCGTTTATCCTGGAGCATGACATCATTCATACCGACCTGTTTGGCAATTGTTTGGACCTCCTGCCCGAATGGCATGAAGCGGGCAAGACGGTGGTTATGGACTTCTCGGTGTTCAGCCAGGATCCCGAATATGCATATGAGGCTCATTTTCCTTACGTAGACTATGCGTTCATGTCGTTTGAAGAGGACACTTCGGAGCTACGTGATTGGGTACGTCACGTACAGGAGTTGGGGCCGCGCGTTGCGGTTGCCACGCTTGGCGAGAAGGGAAGCATTGCCTTTGACGGCGAGCGCTTCTATGAGTGCGGGATCGTGCCGGCGGAGAAGGTCGTTAACACCGTGGGTGCCGGCGACTCGTATATTGCCGGGTTTACCAAGGGCGTGATCGATGGCCTTGATATTCCGGCGTGTATGAAGGCGGGCGCTGAACTGTCGTCCCGAGTGATTGGTTCGTTTGAGCCGTACTAGGGCCAAATGCCTGGAAAGGAGTACGAAATGGTTATCGACATGTTGGTTCAGCCCATGCTCTACAGCGAGATCTGTACGCCGGGTGATGAGCCCGATGGATTCGGTTTTTGGTCACGAGAATTTGGTATGGGGCATATGGGCCCCATGGATTGGGATGAGCTTCAAGTCGAGATGGACGTCTGCGACGTGCGGAAGAGCGTGCTCATGCCGCTCGATGTAACCACGGCATGCGGAGGGCATTTTGGCACCAATGACCAGATTGCCATGCTGGTTGCCGCACATCCCGATCGTCTGTGGGGATTTGCGAGCGTAGATCCGCGGGTGAGCAGTGCCGCAGGCGAATTGGAGCGCGCCTTTACCGAGCTGGGGGCAAAGGGGCTTTGTCTGCATCCGGCAAAGCAGGGTTTTGACCCCGATGATGCTGTGGCTGAGCCGCTTTACGAGCTGTGCGAGCGCTATAACAAGCCGGTGGTTTTCCATGCCGGTATGTCTTGGGAGCCGGGCGCAGAGCTCTCGCGCAGTAACCCGCTTGCATTTGAGCACACAATCGCAACGCATCCAAATGTGCGTTTTAGTTTGACCCACTTTGGCTGGCCCTGGGTGCGCGAGACCGTGGCGATGCTGCTCAAGTATCCCAACTGCTACACGGACACCTCTATCACTTACATCGATTCGCCCGAGGAGATGATGCAGCGTCTTTTCACGGTCGATATGGGGCCGCTGTGGTATGAGCGCGCGCTATCGCATCAAGTGATGTTCGCCAGCAATACGCCGCGTTTCCGTGCGTTCAAACTCAAGCGGGCGCTCGATACCGTGTCCATGCGCGATGATGCGCGAGAAAGGCTCTACTGGGGTAATGCCCTGCGTTTTCTTGAAGGGGATGAGTAAACATGGTGACGCTCGAAACATTGAGCTATCTATCGACTGCTCCGGACCAGTTCATCGATATTACCGAAGACGTGCACGCTGCCATCGAACGCAGCTCGGTGACCAATGGCTTGGCAGCGATTATTTTGTCGCATACGACCTGTGGAATCGTGGTAAACGAGGGGCTGCCCTGCGTGGAGACGGATCTTATGGAAACGCTTGATCGCATCGCCCCACTCGATGCCCCCTATGCACATGCACACTTCCTGCCGAGCTATGGAGCCACCGGCAACAACTCCTGTGGGCATATCAAGAGCATGATTTGTGGGAACAGTTGCTTCTTTCCCGTCCAAGATGGCCACATCGTGTGCGGAAGTGCCCAGAACATCTATCTTGCGGAGTTTGACGGTCCGCAGAAGCGAAAAGTGTACGTCGAGGTGCTGGGGGAGTAACGTCCCTGCAATAACCCTATGAAGGAGCACGCTATGTCGTTTCTAACTTCGATGTTCAAGACCGAAAAGCCGGTTATCGGAATGCTGCACCTGCGTCCTCTGCCGGGCGACCCACTGTATTACCCGGGTGGAAGCGTGTCGCAGGTCGTGGAAGCCGCCAAGCGCGATCTCGAGGCGTTGCAACAGGGCGGTGTCGATGGCATTTTGATTACCAATGAGCTCTCGATGCCCTATGAGCAGCACGTTTCTCCCTCAACCCTTGCATCGATGGGCTATGTAATCGGAGCTCTGTCCCATGATCTGTCGACCCCTTGGGGAGCCGAGGCTATTTACGACGGTGATGCCACAATCGAGCCGTGCGCTGCTGTCGATGCGCAGTTCACGCGCTGCAATTTTTGCGGTGCCTGGGCCGGTGATCTCGGGCTGATTAATCGAGATTTCGCGCACACCATGCGTCGCAAGGCGGCGCTGCGCCTAGATGACCTCAAGCTTTTTCACTTCATCACGAGCGAGGGGGAGGTTTATCTCAACGACCGCACGACTGCGGACATTGCCGATTCACTTCTCTTTAATTGCCTTCCGGATGCAATGGTCATCGGCGGTTCGGCTGCCGGTCGTGGCGCTTCGGGCGAGCTTGCCGATGAAGTCCGCGAGCGTGTTGGCGAAGTACCTGTGGTATGTGGCACCGGTTGTCGCGAAAATACCGTGGCTGACGTATTCGCTCACTACGATGGTGCGTTTGTCGGCACGTGCTTAAAGTGCGACGGAAAGCTGGATGCCCCGGTTGATGTTGAGCGGGTAGCTCGTTTTATGGCTGCCGCTCGTACGGCGCGAGGGGAGTAGGCACCTATGGCGCTCTATCTGGGTATTGATATTGGGACAAGCGCCTCTAAAGGCGTTTTAATCGATGATCGATGCAACATCGTTTGCCAAGCCTCTTGTGGACATGAGACGGACAACCCGTGTGATGGATGGTACCAGCATGATGCGGAGGCAGTTTGGTGGGGCGATTTTTGCCGCTTGTCGCGCGAGCTGGTGGCGCGATCGGGGGTTAACGCGGCACAGATCGGATGTGTGGGCCTTTCCGCATTGGGTTGCGACTGTGTGCCGGTCGATACCGAGTGCAACGCGCTGGCGCCCGCGATTTTGTATGGAGTCGATGCACGTTCGAAGCCGCAGATTGACGAGCTTCTTTCCGAATATGGGTCAGACCGCGCACGCGAGCTTTTCGGGCACGATCCCTGTTCGTCAGATATTGCTCCCAAGATCTTGTGGTTTAAGGAGAATATGCCCGAGGTGCACGAACGTGCCGCGAAGTTCCTGACGGCGTCGTCGTTTCTATGCGCAAAGTTGACGGGGCGTTTTACGGTGGACCGTTATTTGGCGGAGGATTTTCTTCCCCTATATGACCGCTACACTTGGAAGGTTGATGCTCGGGAATGTGCTCGTTTCTGCCGGCCTGACCAGATGGCGGAGGTAATGTCGGCTACCGATATTGCCGGGGTGATTACGCAGCGTGCGGCAGAGGCGACGGGGCTCGCGGCAGGGACACCTGTCTTAGTGGGAACGGGCGACTCTGGTGCCGAGGCCATTTCGACGGGTGTATTCCGTCCCGGCGATATGATGGTTCAGTTGGGGAGTACGGCGTATTTCATCTACCTAGCTGATCATATGATCGATGATGCCCGCCTGTGGCCAGGGACGTTTATCATTCCCGGAACTTACGGGATCTGCGCGGGGACCAATACGGCGGATGCGCTCACATCGTGGCTGCGCCAAGAGCTGTATCGTGATGCCGTGGAGGCCGAGGACCACGGTGGCCCCGATGCATATTCGGTTATGGCGCATGATGCCGCCGACGTGGCGCCGGGTGCCGATGGGCTCCTGTGTCTGCCGTACTTTGCGGGGGAGCGTACTCCGCTCAATGATCCCGCGGCGCGTGGCGTCTTCTTTGGCCTGACCGGAAGGCATACGCGAGCCCATATGGTTCGCGCCGCCTTGGAAGGCGTCGCGTATACTGTTGCATGCATCCCATGTCGACATTATCGAGCGAGAGCATGGACTGCCAATTGGGCGCATTATGCTTGTCGGAGGCGGAACCAAGAATCCAGTTTGGATGCAGACTATCGCCGACGTATGCGGGCGCGAGGTCTCGGTTGCCAAGGTTACGGTGGGTGCATGCTTCGGTGATGCCATCATGGCAGCTCTCGCAGGTGGCGCCTACGCATCATGGGATGAACTCGCCCAAGTCCTTGGCGTTGCGCAAACAATCGAGCCCGATATGGCTGCCCACGAGTTATATGCGTCGCGTCGTCATATCTTTGACGAATTGTATGCACGCAACCGTGATCTCATGCACGAATTGGTGTAAAGCTGCCGAATTGTACTGCCTACCAATAGGGACTGCGTTGTGCGATTCGCATGTCCCTTGGCATTTTTTGCCCACAGGGGTTAGCGAAGGTCAAATACAGAGCGCGCATTTGCTAA
>ERZ827528.3853-NODE-3853-length-11729-cov-8.279681_pt1 | contig 11729 bp, 14 predicted proteins | sample MGYA00519768_ERZ827528 | MGnify/ENA primary metagenome ERZ827528 (study PRJEB31778, sample SAMEA3449343) | human gut metagenome | biome: human gut; feature: human-associated habitat; material: faeces | place: United Kingdom | collected 2010/2012 ...
CCACCGAAATGAATAATGAAATTGCAGAAGGGCCGTTTTCCGGGTAGAGGAAAGCCGCCCTTCTTTTTTGCGCCTTTTTCCGGGAAATCGGCCCGGAAAGGACAAACATGAATGATGAAGAACTGCGCGACTATCTGAAACGCTTCTGCTTTGGGCGCGAGCATCTCATTTGCAGCCGCGACCTCGTCCGGCAGAAGAACCTCCGCGAGAGCGACCTGCGGAAGAAGGTTAACCGCCTGCGCCGCAAGGCCGTCCCTATTGCCAGCAGCCGTGAGGGATATTTTTACGCCAGCAATGCAGCAGAGCTTTACTCCACCATCCGACAGCTCAAGGAAATGCGCGCCGGTCTGGACGCGGCAATTTGCGGCTTGGAGCAGGCAATGGAGAAATTCTCGGAAGCCTCGGACGGGGGTGGCCGGGATCGCTAGACCGTTTATTCCGTGGATCGGCAGCAAAGAAAAGCTGATCCCTTACATCTGGCAGGTCTTTCCGCCAAACCCGAAGCTCTATCTCGAACCCTTTGGTGGCGGCGGTGCATTGCTTTTGGGAATACAGCCGAAAGTCAGCCGCATGGACATCTACAACGATTTCAACTGTGATCTTGTAAATCTGTTCCTCTGCGCAAGGGAATGCACGATCCAGCTTGTCCAAGAGCTCAAGTTTTTGCCGCTCCACTCCAGAGCCGAGTTTGATCTTCTGAAAGAATTCATGAAGCACAAAGAGCTTTTACAGCAGCGCATTGCAGACGAGCGAAATGCCGTGATGGAATGCTTCTCCGGCGAAGAACGGGAAGAACTTTTGGAAATTCTGCGGGAGCGAAGCAGATTGTTCGATGTCCAGCGGGCGGCTGCGTATTACAAGGTCTGCCGCGGCAGTTTCAGCGGCACGACTACGTCCTTCGGGGTCAAGCCGAATAACATTACAAACTTCCTGTATCTCTTTGATGACGCTTCCAAGCGGCTGCAAGACGTCGTTATTGAAAACAAAGACTGTCTGGACATCATCCGCGAACGCGACGGGCCCGACAGCCTGATCTACTGTGACCCGCCGTATTTTGACGCAGAAAGTTTATATGCCGTTGATTTTCCGAAAGAGAAGCACGAAGAATTGCACTGGATTCTCTCGCAATGCAAGGGATACATCGTCGTGTCGTACAACGACTACCCGTTCATCCGCAGTCTGTACGGCGATTTTTTTATCCTTGCGTTCCGGCGTAATAATCCCCTCTCGCAGAAAGCCGGTGCAACCTACGGCGAACTCATTATCACGAACTATGACCCGCGCCCGTACATCCAGCCGCAGTTCAGTATGTTTCCTGCCGAGATCGAGAACGGCGATCTGGTGCTGGTGCATGAACCCGGCTGCGGTTCGCTGCGAGAACGAAACTTGAAAAGGAGGAAACCGGAGCTTGGAACAGAAAGAGCCTGTACACGAAACCCTGCCGGATGAATGTGCTCAGACGTTTCTTCTGCCAGATACAATACGAACGCTGTTTTGGACGGGGTGCGGCCTTTCCATCCTCTCATCTGCGCAGATGACAGCGGAGGATCTGGCATTCGCAGTCTGGGATCTTAGTGAGGCATATGCTGCGTATATGCAAAAGTTGATAGAACAATGTGGCATATGCGACGCGCTCTGCGAATGCAGGGCTGCAAAGCAGGAAGAAATCGATGCGCTGCGACGCTTGCCGCTGGCGCTGCTGGAAACATTGCGAAAGCAGGGCGTTTGCATTCGAAATTTGGGGAAAGCGCTTGCCAGCGGAGATGTTCTGTATGATGCCTGCGCAGAAAAGAAAGGTGTGTGAGCATTTTATGAAAAGAACGAAAAAGGAACTTTGTTTGAAATTGGAGGTTCCGCCGGACACAGCGGAGAAATGCATCTTGGCAGCAATGGCCCCAATGTCGGCGATGGCAACCGGCCGGCGCAGTATCCTGCTGACCAGCCGCCAGATGAGCGCGGCAGCGGTGCTTGATACGCTGACGATGCTGAAAAGCGCGCAGGAAACGCTCCTAGCAGCGCTTGAACAAGCCTGCGGAAGCTGTGATTCGCTCTGCGAGGACTATGCGCGCAGCGACGAAAACGCAGAAGCTGTCCTGCAAACCATTCCCGCAGAATTGCTGGCACGGCTCCGCAAAAGAAATCTCTGCCTGCGCCAGCTTGCACGGCATCTAGTACGGGGAGATATCGTCTATGAAGCGTAACAGGAGGAAAAAATGGCGTATGTAAAAGCTCCAATTCCATCCGAGGTCTACCACCTGACGCAGATAGACAAATTGGACGATATTCTGGATGACGGCAAGATCCGGCGCTTTGGCGATACGGAATGCTGGTTCTGTGAAAGCCTTGAGAAGATGCAAGCCTACATGGAGCAGACGGTTCTCTGTGAAGGCAAGGCGTATTATGGCGTCGGCGGTCAGCTCTGCCGGTATCCGAAATTCGAGCCGGACAAGCACATTATCCTGAAGCTGACGCCGTGCCGACGCGAAGGAAACTGGTACCGCTGGAATCAGGAAATTCCGCTGAACAGCCCTCCGGAGCTGGTGCAGACCGCGGCAGAGTTTTCCAAGCTGAAGATCGGCTATCGCGGCGATCTCGCGTTTAAGGACGTGGAGATGATCGACGTGGAAGCCTTTCTGCGCGGCGAGATTGTATGCCGGAGGATGCAGGAGCCGGAACAGACCACTCATATGGATGAAATGACACTTTAGAAAGGAAAACGCATATGGATTTTTCAAATATGGAAGTCACCATCGACCACATTGCCGACGCGGGCGCGAAGATCAAAGCCTACGCGACCGTCACCTTTGACGGGATGTTCAAGGTACACGGCGTCCGGCTGGCAGAATCCAAGCAGGGGCTGAACATCTTCATGCCGCAGAAAGCATTCAACAAGAACGGAAAGACACTGTACACGGATGTTTTTCATCCCATCACAGCAGGGGCGCGCACGGCTCTGAAGGAAGCAGTCATCGACGCTTACAGAAAAGCGACGAAATAAAAGCAGGAGGTTTCCAATGAAATATCGCGTTCATTGCCTGCGTCCACCCTGAAGGTGGGCGCTTTTTTCATCGGCAAGCAACCTTGCCTTCAGGGAAGGAGGCACGACCACATGATCGAACACACACCATACCGGGCGCGTGACCAGCCGGATGGCGGCTTCGCGTCCCAATTCAGAAAGGATTATAGCCATGCACAAATTTGAAAAACGGGACGCAAAGTCCAGAACACTCGTCATTCTCGCCGTTGTCGGCCTCGCCGCGGCGCTCACAGTTGGTATTTTTACCGCCGTCCGTATGATTCGCAAGCCTGCTGCATCCAAGGACGATCCCAAGACCGGCATCGTCTACGATTCCAGCGCCGTCGAGGGCGGCTGGGATAATCTCAGCCCGGAAGAAATTGCGGAGAAGCTGAATGAGAAAGTAGCCGAGGGCATGATCAACATTTCCATGAACACCGCGCCGTACTTTGAAAACGGCACGGCGGAGGGCAATGTCATGATCGTGAATGAAGCTATCAACAATTACCCCCAGCAGGTCGAGTTCATCCGCAACGACACACAGGAGGTCATTTATCAGTCCAAAGCGATCCCTGTGGGAAGCAAGATCGAACGTGCTGCCCTTGACGTGGAGCTTCCGGCTGGCAGCTATGAATGCACAGCGATGTTCCACAATCTCGACCCCGAAACCGGCGATATTATCGGCACGGCTGGAGCCATCATCACCATCACCATTAAAAACTAATTTTTCAAAACAACAAAGGAGAATTTTACCATGAAAAACACCAAGAAAATCGTATCCCTCATCCTCGCGGTCTGCATGATCGCTTCTCTCGCCATTTCCGCTTCCGCCGCCAACACCGTTGACGCATCCGGCGGCACCGGCACTTCCAGTGTCACGCTCTCGTCCACCGCTGACGGCAGCATCGGCGGCGACCCCGCAGCCACCAAAATGAGCGTCACTGTTCCGACCGTTCTGCCCATCGCTGTCGGCACGGACGGCACTGTTTCTACGGCCACCGATGCGAAGATCGTCAACAACTCGTTCGGCGCTGTCAAGGTCAATTCCGTGAGCATCGAAGCCGCGCAGGGCTGGTCGCTGGCTGCGTTCGGTGACAAGGCCACACTCGCCCATGAAAAGGTCAACTCCAACAAGTTTGGCTTCTCCCTCTGCCTCGGCGACGGCGAAAAGAAGATGACCGACGACAAGAACGCTTCCAAGCAGACGCTCCTGACTGACGCCATTGAGGGCTGCTTCATGTCCGGCGTGGGCGACACCTCCGCAAACTCCATTGGCATTGCCTATGACGCCATTGTGACTCCGGTTTCCGAAGCTGTGACAAACACCGCCATCGCAAGCGTCCTGTTCATTATCGCTTGGGATGCGGTCTGATTGCAATTCATCCAAGGGGAACGCCCAAAGCGTTCCCCTTACCTGATTCTACAAGGAGGACTTCATAATGAAACGAAAAAGAATCCTCGCATTGTTCCTTGCGGCAGTATCGTGCTTATCGCTGGCAGTCAGCGCGTCGGCGGCAGGAACGACTATCCGCAAAGCAACAGATTTCAAGGACTATGACCGTACCGCATGGTACGCCGAAGCGGTTAGCGCCGCTGTGGATAACGGCTTGCTTTACGGTAAATCCAGCAGCATTATCGACCCGAACGGTGACATGACGCGCGCGGAGATGGCGGCGATCATCAACCGCTCGTTCGGTTGCTACAAAACGGCGGACATTTCACAGTACAAAGACGTTTCCAAGAGTAAGTGGTACTACAAAGATGTTGCGCTTGCCGTCCAGATGGGTACTTATAACGGGCGCAGCAGCTCAACAATGGCCCCAGACGCACCGATCTCGCGGCAGGAAGCCATGACGGTTGTTGCCCGTGCACTGGAACTGGACTACGATTCGTATTCCAAAACAGACCTGTCCGCATTCTCTGACCGCAGCGAGATTTCAAACTGGGCGCTGCCCTATGTACGCGCGATGGTCGGTGCAGACTACATTCACGGCCGCGGCAAAATCCTTGCGCCGCTGGACAATATCACGCGCGCGGAATTTGCGCAGATTTTCCATAACATCATCGGCAGTTATATCACGGTAAAAGGAACCTACGACAAGGACATCAAAGGCAGCGTTCTCATTCGTACCGACGACGTGGAACTGAAAAATCTGACCGTGGACGGCGATTTGATTATCGGCTGCGGCGCAGCGGATGGGAAAATTACGCTCGATAACGTGACTGTCAAGGGCAGATTGCTTGTCTGGGGCGGCGGCACAAAAGCTGTATATTGCAACAATGCGACGCAAATGCCCGCAGTTGTGGTTGCGCGTGTGGATGATGCGGTCAAAGTCATTTATGACAGAGATTCCACCCTCGCCGTGATTGACACGATCAAAGTTCGCATCACGGAGCGTGCAAAGCAGCATAAAGAGACGGAGGTCATTTTTTACGATGTTTCCGGCCTCCGCGAAGCCCAGAAGCAGCTCAATGCCATCGTCGCGGACAATCAGATTGATATTACTGCTCCTGCTCATTTATATGCTCTGGTCGGAGAATCCAGCGTAAAAGCCGAGTTCAGAAACAACAGCGCGAACGATACCTATAGGGTGGAAATTCGCCGCAACAAGGACGATTCTCTCATTGCAGATGCTTTTGAGCTTGCCGCGGGTAAGAGCATCTCGACGCTCGCGCTGCTGGAAGCACCGGAGTTTGGGAACACAGACTGTATCGTAACGATCACAGCTTACCGCGATGGTAAGCAGATCGGCACGCTGAACACTGAGTTGACGCTCCATACCGCTTACCTCTGGCCGAAGGAGGTGCAGTGATGGATAAGAGGAAACTTATCACTTTTCTGCTGGCACTGACAATGATCCTGTCACTGGCTGTAGGCGCATCAGCAGCAGAAACTACCGAGGCGCGTGTGCCGGTGACACTCACGGTGGTCAACACCGTTGCACCGATCTCTTGCACGGTTCCTGCTTGTTTGCCGGTTTCACTGGTCGACGGTTACGTCGTGACAGCTAATAATGCGGCCATCACCAATACCGCCAAAACTGGCAGCATTAAAGTAACCAAGGTTGATGTGCAGGCAGGGACATTTGAAATCGGAAATTACGATGATTTCTCGGCTTCCAAGAACAGCATTGCACTCAGTATCAATGGCTGTGCGACAAAAGGTGCGGGCGCTTTGACCATCATGGATGGCGCATTTCCGGCGATTGCCGCGGAAAAGAATCTTGCCATCCGTTATAAGGCAAAGGTGTCTGCCAATGAAGCCGTAACCAATGCCAATGCCGCAACGATTGTGTTCACCATCGCTGCCGTAACAGATAAGGAGGCTGCATGATGAAGAATTTCAAGAAATTCACCGCATTTGTGCTGGCTCTGTGTATGCTGTTCTCTCTGTCCGTGGCTGTATTCGCCGCTGAACCGGAAACACACACTGTCTACGACAGCGCCCCTGACGAAGACGTGGCTGCGTCTACCGAAACAGCCACCTCCGGCACGATCCCCGGCAGCAAGATCAAGTGGGAGCTGAACGAACACAACTGGCTGATGATCTCCGGCTCCGGCGATTGTGATCCTTTCACCAGCAAGGACGACCAGCCTTGGGCGGCTGTCCGCGATCAGATCACGCAGGTCTGGTTTGATGACATGGAAAACCTCCGAATTTCCGATCTCGCGTACTGGTTTGAGGACTGCGTCAATCTGACCACGGCTGAGATCCCCAGCACCACGCCGACGATTGGCAAACACGCCTTTTACAACTGCCCGAAGCTATCCACGCTCACGATCTATTACGGAGAGGACATTCTGGAATCCATCGGTGAAGAAGCCTTCTGGCGGGAAAACGACAGCGGCGATACACTCTATATCGGCTATATCATCGGGTATCCCAAATCGTCGGTGCCGTTCTACGATTATGATTGGGCCGGCTCCAATCGGAACAACAAATACTTCTACGATTTGTACGGCATATATTCCGATACCCCCGCAGCCGTTGGCATCATGAGTGCGCCGGGCATTTCCGTCACCTCAACTGGCTCGATTATCGGCAACTGCCCGTCGTGTGGGAAGTATTCATTCCAAGGAACATACGTCGAAGTCGCACATTCCTCGCGTGGTCATGCCAACTATAATGAATGCAATAGCTGCCATTACGTTCAATATTTAGGAACATACACTACCAAGAGCCACGGATCCGGTGCTTATGGGTCGGGCACCTGCCCGGAATGCGGTAGCCATACATGGGTATTACAGAGTCAGCGGGCCGCAACTTGCACCAGTAATGGATACCGTAATTATAGCTGTGCTTGTGGCCAAACCAAGAGCGAAACCATCTATTCCAGCGGTCACAGCTATAGCTATGGCTCGTGGGAGCAGTATTCCTCCAGCCAGCACCGGCGCACCGGTTCTTGCCGGAACTGCGGTGCAACGGATTATGATTATGCCAGCCACAGCATGAGCTATAGTTCCTGGAGCAATTCTTCTTCCAGTCAGCACAGCCGTTCTGCCACCTGCCGCACCTGCGGGTACTCCACAACAGAGTATAGCAGTCACAGCTATTCGACAGGCTCTTGGAGCAAGTACAGTGATACCCAGCACCGGCGTACAAAGACCTGCTCCGGCTGCGGTGCGTCTACCTATGACTATGCTGACCATTCGTATAGCTACGGCTCGTGGGTTTCGGACAGCGAAACGCAGCATAAGCGCACCAAGACGTGCTCGGCTTGCGGAGATTCTGGCTATGAATACGCTGACCATGTAGATACCGACAACGATGGGAAATGCGATGACTGCGGGGCTACTGTTTCGCTGACGGTTACATGGGATGCAGGTGCGAATGGCGGTTTGATCGACGGGAAGGCAACATACAGCGAAACCGTCCAGCCGAATAGCAAGCCGACGATCCCTGCATCGCTCCCGGTCAAAAAGGGACACAGCTTTAAGGGCTGGTACACGGCCAAAACAGGCGGCAAGCTCTACAATACCGTCACTTCGATCACGGCCAGCACAACATTTTACGCGCAGTTTGAAGCAAACAAATACGTCGTGATATGGGATCTTGGAACCGGTCAGAGTGAAACGACCGAGCAGACTTACGGTGAAAAGCTGCTGCTGCCCAAGGACCCGGAACGCAAAAATGCAGAATTTTTAGGCTGGTTCACCGAAGCGACCGGCGGTACACAAGTAACGGCGAATGACACTTTCACGGAAACCGCAGATAAAACGTATTACGCCCACTGGGAGATCACCGAAGTGTTTTCCGTGACCGTGCCGGTTACACTGCCGCTCGTCGTTGATGAAAGCGGCGAGGTTCACACGGGCAGCGCGGAGATCATCAATGCTTCTACCGGCACAGTTGTTGTATCTTCGGTTAGCATCAGCACGAAGAATGGCTGGCAGCTCGTTCCCTACACGACTGACATGGCGCATGAAAAGGTTGACGCGAAGCTCCTCGGTTTCAAGATCAATGATGCGCAGACCAACAAAACTGGCGACGCAGAAACGTTCAACTTGACTGCGCCATGGACGATTGCCGAGAACGGCAGACTGCCCATCAGCTATGATGCCGTTGTTAGCGCCGTATCCAAAGCAGTCACTGAGCAGGAAGTTCTCTCCATTGTCTTTGTTCTGGAATGGGGCGGTGAATGATCAAAAAACCTGAGAACGGGTTTCCGTTCTCAGGTTTACGCTTCTATTCTGCGGTGCGCAGCCTGCCATGACAGGGCCTGCTCCAATTCATAGGCGATCTGTTCTTCCTCGGTTGCTTTGCGCACCGTCATACACCCGCATTCCGGGCACTGCTGCGGCATGAAGCGGTCAAAGCCCCAAAAGGTTTGCTCACAGGTATTACATGCGTAGAGCATGGCGTTCACTCCTTTATGTTTTTAGTTTACCGTTCAAATGTGAACATTTCAACGCCGGGGGCTGCTCAGTCTTCGGTACATCCATTTTTGGAGGAATCAATGAAAAAGCTATATCGTTTTTATACACTCTGCCTGCTGCTTTTGCTGTGCGTCAGCCTGTTTTGTGTGCAGGCGTTTGCTGTCGAGGATATGTGGACGGCAGCGAACCGCATCATCGTGGACGTTTACAGCAAAATCGCAGGCGTCAGCACGGTGCTGGCCGGCCTGATGTCCGCCGTCGCGGTCGTCGGCGCGAAGCTCTCCAACAACCAGCACAAGGTCGATCAGGCGTGGGACTGGCTGCGCCGCATCTGGATCGCGTGGGCGGTCATCAACGGCATCGGCGCGTTCATTGCCTATGTTGCCCCGCTGTTTCAGGGCCTTGCAACGATCCAAGGCTAAACAGAATCATCCGGTGGAAAAGGAGGTGCGGGCCGCTTGCTGGAACTGCTCTTTCAGGGCTTTATCGAATGGATCTATGGCCTGATCCTGGAATGCTGGGAATATTTTGCGTCCGTGCTGTTTGATCTCATGAGTCTGGATTTTGCGTATCTGCGTGAGCACATGCCCGTCATTGATACCATCCGGCAGATCATGCTGGGCGTGGGCTGGGCGCTGCTCATCGGAAACCTCGTCTTTCAGGCCACGCGCGGCATGGCAGCGGGGCTCGGCTTCGACGCGGAGGACCCGAAGCTGCTTTTTACACGGACGTTTGCCTTTTCGTTTCTGCTGGTGGCAAGCCCGCAGATCTGCGAGCTGGGGCTGAACATGACATCGACTGTCATCGAGCTTCTGCAAATGCCGGACGCCGTGGATGTTACATTTGCGGATGAAGCCTCCTTCGGCGGTCTGACCGGTTCTTGGCTGCTTGTCGTGATTTGCGGCATCATCGTCATGTTTCAGACGTTCAAGCTCATTATGGAAATGGCAGAGCGGTATTTTATCCTCGCCGTGCTGACGATCACCTCACCCCTCGCCTTTGGCATGGGCGGCAGCCGAAATACGTCGGACATTTTTAATGGCTGGTGCCGGATGTTCGGCTCCATGTGTTTGCTCATGGCGACGAACGTGATGTTCGTCAAGATGCTTTTATCCGTGCTGTCCTACTATCCGAGCGGCCTTGACGTGCTGCCGTGGATGGTGCTGGTCGTTACCATCGTCAAGGTAGCGAAAAAAGCGGACAGCATCCTTGCGCGCATCGGCCTGAATCCAGCTATGACGGGTGACCCATTAGGCCGCGGTTTCCCCGGCACAATGACGATGATGGTCGTGCGCTCACTGCTGTCCAATGCGGCGCATACCATCGGCAGGAACGGCAATCAGCCGCGCAGCGGCAGCGGAAATTCCAAGCCGAATGCACCGACCGGACCGCGCTCTGGCGGTGCTGGCAGCACTTCCAATGTCAATGCGCCCTCGCACGCAAACGGCTATCATCATAGCACGTCTGCGCAGCAAAACAGCGCGAATCCTGCATCCAGTCAGGAATCTGTTTCCGCGCAGACTTCTGCTGCACAGACAGATACCGTACAATCCGCCGCCGAAAAGATGGCGGGCGCATTCCCACAAGCCGCGCCTGCTGGAGCCGGAAAGCAGCCGAACTCCACGCGCAAAACCGCCGTGCCGCCCGGCACCAGACGTGCACCGGGCCACATGGCAGCGCCGAAGAACCATGCAGCGCCCACGGCAGCCAAAACCTCGCCCGGTGCGCCGTATCATCCCGCAGGAACTTCGCAGCCCGTCATGGGCGGCGCGGTCACGCAGAATACGCAGCAGGAACAGGCCGTACATTCCCAGTCGGAATCCCATCCGCGCAGCAGTGCGTCAGTGCAGAATCACGGTGGGACTGTTTTGAGCGGCACAGCGGGAAAAACGGCAGGCCAAAAACCGCCGCGCAGCGCCAATCAGCCAACCGGCAGCGCAGGAAAATCGTATCACAGTACCAACGCACAGGGGCAGACGGTACAGGCCGAGTCTGCACAACAGCGCAGCACCTTTGTGCAGCCGCCTGACACACAGCGAGGCGCACCGAATGCGGCCGCGCCAAATGCAATGCCAAACAATCCTGCATCTACGTCTGCCACTCCGCGCAGTCCGGCACAACCTGTCGGCAGCGCAGGAAAAGGTCAGATGCAGTCTGCGCATACAGAAACGACGCAGCAGCGCAGTACCTTTGTGCAGGCTCCGAACGTGGCAGGCGCGCAGCCAGCAGCAGAACATCCAGCTTCTCCTGCTTCTCCGCGGTTCGGCATGGCAGGAAATCTGTCCGCGCCGCACAGCGGCGTACAGTCAACATCTGCACCAAGCGGTACGGCAGGAAAACAGCCAGCTTCCCATTCGGCAGATGCCTCCCGTTCTGCACCGTTCCGCGATACCGCAGGAACTGGTGCGCGGCCACAGCAACCGGGCAGTCCGCAGAATACGCCAGCGCCCGGTACAGCAGGAACGCAGCGCACGTCCATCGGCGGGCGTTATACCCAGCCCGTGCAGCAGACGACGCGCGTTTTCACGAATGGAAACACCCAGATCACGCAGCAGAACCATGTTTCAGCCCAGCAGTCCGGCGGCACGGTGCAGCCGTCCAGCGGAGCCCGCATGGACGGCCGCTCTACAAATCGGGAGCATCCTACACCCACAATGCCGGCATCTCCGGCAGCACCGTCTTCCAACCGCGAAACTGGTACGCCTCCGCGCTCGACCGCGCGGTCTGATGCGGCACGTCCGGCAGAACAGCGCGCTTCGCAGCGCCCAATTCCCGTGCAAGGCGGCAGCGCAGAAAAGCCACCGCAAACTGTTGCGCATACGTCTCCCGCTTCTTC
>ERZ827528.3859-NODE-3859-length-11713-cov-35.107580_pt1 | contig 11713 bp, 16 predicted proteins | sample MGYA00519768_ERZ827528 | MGnify/ENA primary metagenome ERZ827528 (study PRJEB31778, sample SAMEA3449343) | human gut metagenome | biome: human gut; feature: human-associated habitat; material: faeces | place: United Kingdom | collected 2010/2012 ...
AACAATTTATACGTCTTTACATTTTCTTTACAATTTAGCTATTGTATTTTAATCTAGATTATTATATAATATAAGCATGAAAGGAAGAAACAACAAAGTTTCTAAAAGGTAAACAACATATGAAAACAAGAAAGATTACAAAAACAACAATCAGTAATGATGTTATTATTGAACAACTTCAAAACGGACGTTGCGTATTGGCACGAGGAATTGATATACCATATCAATACGCTTGGCAATTAGAAGAACCGACACTATCAGTTGAACAACAAAAAGCGCTTGAAGAATATCATAATATTATTGATAATATTAGCGAATGGAAACTAGTAGTAAATGATATAATGATTAAATCCAATAAAAAATGGTATAAAGTTAAATATGAAATAGCAACTGAAACTAATGTTTATTACGACGGTATTGAAACAATATATCATTTTACATTTGATGTTTGCGAATTAACAAAAGACGGCTATTTTAAGATTCAATGGCACGTCCAGGACTTCTAAAATGAAAAAGTTAAATTTTAATATATTATCATTTAATTTTGTTTCTCACAAAATTGATTTAAGAACTGTAAACGGTTTTCAGATAGACAGCATAGCTGCTGTCTATCGTGAATATCCGTATTGGGTAGTTAGCGAATTGGAAAGTGGTACAATGATATGCAAAGGAAAAACAAAACAATTAGCTATCGAAGAATATCAAAAAGAACTAACAAAAAATAAAATTAAATATGTCCATACAACAAAAAAATATAAACTTTATAAAGCTGTATTTGAAAATTTAATGAAAGGACAAAACGAAAATGACAACAAATGAAAAATCGGAAGCTGTATACAAGCATTATAAAGAATTAAATAGTGATTTAGAATTTAATTATGAAAATAGAACAATGTATGAATTAAAAAATCAAAATATTATGAAAACGTTGTATTACATAGCAATGCATGCAGATGCAGTGCTGTTAGCTGATGCATTTACAGGAAGACGACTATTTAATATCGCATTGACAAACGATGCATTTTATGAATTTACATCTTATTTAACTAGGTACGATTTTGACCGATGCAAAGTACAAATTTATTTAAAATGCGATTTAGAAATTCAAGTACTTTTAGTCGCTGTTAGCTTAAAATGACTTACGAAATAGAAAAACTCAAAAACGATATATATGTCGTTTATGAAAAAGGCAAAAATTGGCGACAGCCTAGTAAAGCTATAACAGCAGCTTTTGACACAGAAACACTAACTTATATTGACGGCAAAATTAAAAGTAATCGTTATATTTTCAACAAGTTAAAAGGATGCACAGACAACGAAAAACGTCAACGTTTGCGTTGCGACGTTTGGGCGTGGCAGTGCTATGACGAACAAAACGGTTTTTTCATGACGAACGACTTTGATACATTTGTAACTTATCACGCTGTTGTCGGCTATAAACACGTTTGGTGCTATAACGCAACATTTGATTTTGCGCAAATCGACTATAAAATTTTGGTTGAAAGCAAGGAAAAATGGAGCAAGCACAAACGCAAAGACGAAAATAGCAAAGCATATAATAAGTCGCAGCCATGGACCTATGAAAGTCTTCACAACGCTGAAGGTGCGCGATATAGTTATAAACTTTGGATACCCTATCGCGACCCTGTAAATCGTCATAAACATGTTCACGCATGCGATTATCGTGATTTTATGAAAATCTTGCCGGGTGGCCTTGAACGACTTTTAAATGAACTTGACGTTGAAGATCTGGAAGGCAACAAAATCAGAAAACTCAAAATGGATTATCAAAACGTCAAAGTTGAAAAATTGACACAAGACGAATTAAATTATTGTTGCAACGATGTTAAAGGATTATATTTTGCTATTAAAAAGTTTGATAAAACTGTAAAAGAACAGACGGGACACGAGTGTTCAATTTTTGGAAATGGTACTAATGTAATGACAGCTGGCGGACTTGCAAAAGCTGAACTTCTGCGCAGTATGTATCCGTTAGAAAAAAACAAACGGGACCGCGTCAAAAAGTATCAAAAAGAACATCCAGTTAGCGAAGCGCAAGACAAGTTTTATCGCAAAACTTATTTATACCGCGGTGCGATTTGCACGCTTAACAAAAAATATAAAGGAAAGCTTCTAACAAAAAAAATGTTTAAGCGAAAAATGAATAGATATGATGTCAACAGCGAATATCCGTTTGCAATGGACAGCATAGAAGATTTAATCGAAAATCCTTTAACTATGACAATGCAATATTATTTAGCTAATAAAAAAGAATATAAAGACGATTATGAAGTTATTTTTCTCTGCAATCATATTACAGGATTTTTAAAAAGCGGTATGATTGCAACATGGTATGATTGTCGTCTAAAAGAATACGTAGAAAATATAGAAGAAGATTATAGACACTGTATTTTTGAAGACGAAATTGACGAATATGAAAATTGGTATGATTTAGACTATAGCGTTGAAAAAGTTATACTATACAAAAAAGGACAGTATGTTTTTCGTAATTTTGTACGTAATAACTTTGAAAAAAAGAATAAAGCAAAACGCGAAAATCTCGCAGCTTTGTCGAAGTTTTCAAAACTGTTATTGAATAGTGCTTACGGAAAGTTAGCTGAACGAATTGAAAAGAAAACAGGACACTACGAAGAAAACGCCGAAACAGGATGTGTGCACTTTGTAGAAGACGAAACAGAAACATCTACAAAATCGATGCTTAGCGTCGTGGTTGGTGCAAAAATAACATCGTTTGCAAGATGTTATATTTTAAGAAAAATCCGTGAAATTTGCGGATGTGATAAAAACGGCAAATCATTAGTTGCTGAAAAATTTGTTTATATCGATACTGATAGTATTCATGCATTTGCTGACTATAAAGGGGATGATTTTAAACTTGGTGAATTGAAATGTGAAGCTGAATGTGCTGCAGTAAAATACATCATGCCTAAAACTTATATTGATATTGACTGCATCGAAAACAATATTGTAAAATCGTATGAAATTCATAGCAAAGGCTTAGCAACGACAATCGTAACAAAAAAGTTACAACAATATAAAAAGTTAACTTTAAAACGTATTGATAAAATTTTCAATTATGGACAAAAGTTTTTAACACTTCAAGCTATGAACGTGCTCGGCGGTAAAGTGCTAATACCAGTCGAAAAATATCTTGCGCGTCCTGAGTGTGCGGAAGATTTATATCTTGAAAGTGGTTATAATGGAATGTTTTTAAACGAAAGATAGAAAGGAAAAAATAAAATGATAAATGAAAAAGATTTAACAGAAGTAAATTGTAAATATATAATAACAGTTGATAAAAGATTTAGTTTAATCGATACGCGTCGCTTGCGTTTTGGAGAAATTAGCGTTGAGTACACAAGAATAGACTATTTTAAAGATTTAAGAAATCATTTAATTAAGAAAGAAGTAAAAGAATTTGACGGTGCGTTTTATAAAACTTTTTATGATTGTGATTTAATCGTTCATAAAACTGACGATATAGAAGACGCAGCAAAAGTGTTTGCAGGTATACCAAATGACTAAAAATTCAAAAATCATAGATTACAACAAAAAATATACAGTATTAAAAACAGTTAGATTTAATACAAAAATCCCGCGCGATGTTCTTTGTTTAGAACTTCTAGACGATAAAAAATTGAATTTTTCGAAAATTGTAAAAGATGCATTAATTCAAGAATATATTAAAATGATATTGTCAACTGACGATATACTGACAGCGACTGACAAAGAACTGATAAGAAAGGATTTAAGCAAAAATGGCAATTTATAAAACTATAAAAGGTGAAAAAGTTCAACTTAACGCGCGTCAAATTAAAGCGACTATTTTAAAAAATACAGGATGGACCGAACAAGAATACAACAAAAATCGTTATATTTTAAAAAATAAACTGCGCACTTTTGAAGCGTTTCAGCGTGCTTCTGGTTACGAAGTTCAAGAACAAAGTCCTGTTGAAATTTTGTACTATCAAACGAGACAACAAAAAATGCAAGGCAGCAATTATAAAATGAGTGCTCAGCTTGCTGAGATTTACAAGCAAACGTCGTACGGTTCAAAAGCGGCTATACAGCACGCTTTAAGTTCAACTAAAGCTCGAAAGCGTCAAGAAGCAGCTTACAATTCAGAAACTTATAACAGCTTTAAACAATTTATAAAAGCTTCACCGCAAGCAAAAAGGTTGTGGGAAGGTATAGAAAATCCCGTGAAACGCCGAAAAGCCCTTGAAGCTTTAGCGGATGAATTACACTATATACAAAAGAAGGATAAAGAATATATAAAAAATCAGGTCATCCCGTTTGGTGATGTCACAGGAAGTGAAACAGAGCTTAATTGGTTTCCAATGGAAGATTGGCTTGACCAGCCAAACACAACAAAAAATTAAGAAAATAGTTGAATATTAATATCCAATGTGATATATAATATATAGAGCTAGTTTACCTCCGCTGTCTCTGGGTGGGTTGGCTGCCGTTTTGGTTGTTATCGGCTTGGGAACATTTTTAAACAATCAACGAAAATAATATGAAAGGAGAAAACAACAATGTCAAAATTATTTTCAATCTTCGGAGCTCGTGAGAGCAAAGACGCAAAGCGCGTCAATATAAGTTTAGTTACAGGAAAGGACGACAGTCGCGAGTGGGCAACTATAAGCATTGCTAAAGATGGAAAAAGCAAAACAAAGCTTGAAATTAAAGAAAACAAAAAAACAGGACAACGCTATTGTGTGTTGTATATCCCATTTTTAGAAGAAAAGACTAAAGATGCAACTAACAAAATTGACGACAATGATTTACCATTTTAAAAACTGATACTAAGACTAGCAAGTCACTTGATACTTATACGAAAAACGCAAGAAAAAGCGCGTGTAATACTGCAATTATTGCTATCAATACATGTTAGTATCTATGTATAAAATAACCGCTTAACTATATAAAAATAGCTTAAGCGGTTTACTTGTTTTAAAGAAAGGAAAAATAAACAATGCTTTATTTATTAAAATTACTATATAATGCAGATGCTGAAGCATCGGCAGGAACAAATGAAGAAAATAAAGAAGATGTAGAAAAAGCATCGAAAGAGTCTTTTACTGAAATGCTTAAAAAGGTACAAGACGACAATAATAAAATGGTTGAAACGCTCAAAGAAGAATTTAAAAAAGAACTCAAAGAGCGTGACAATATAATCTCGCAATTAATGAAAGGGGAAAAAATCGACGAAGGCCAAGACGATAAAATCCCGGATTTTGTTAAGAAAATTAACGAAAAGCGAGAAAGACAAAAACATTATTTTTAAAGAAAGGAAAAAGGAAAAAGAAAAAAAGAAAAATGCTAAACGAAAAAGAAAATGAAAACTTATTAAATGTATTAAATTTACCGGCCGGGACAACCACAGGAACAGACGGAAGCGATACTTTTCCAGTCACTTACAACGACTATATGAAAGCTGTTGAAACTATTGCTAGCCAAAATATTAGAGCTTTAGTTTCGACAAATAAGCTCGAAAATGCTTTTTATGAATATGATATAAGCGATGGCCGTGTTATTGAAGAGGCTGTTATTGCTATGGCTGAAGCATCTGACTTTAGCCGTCAACCTGCTTTTATTGTCGCTGACCCTAAAGTGTACGTTCAATATTTTAACAATTTTGAAGAAAAGCAATTCAACGTTTCAATTAGAAAAGACGATATTCGTAAAGTCATGGCAAAAGGTACTTCACCAGAAACTGTCGCAGGCGCTATTATGGAGTCGCAAACTCAAGGCGAAGGCTCTTACGATTATAAAAAAGGTCGTGGCTTAATCGAGACAGCTACATTTGTCGACTATTCAAAAATCTTGGGAACAGTAGCAAAGCCATTATACCCTTCTTCAATGAAAGGTGTTATTTTTGCACTTCGCGATATGTACAATGCTTTAAAAGCTGAAAACGATAATTTAGCTGGTATCGCAGGGTTGAAGCAAAGCACTCCGGCGGAAGATATACGAATTGCAATAACAACAAAAGTTTTAAATCTTATCGATGTTGTCGAATTAGCAAATGTATTTAACTTAGAAAAAGAACAACTTTTCGGTATGATTGTACCGGTTGAAGTTGACGACGAAAGTGACAAGTCAAATTGGTACAAAGTTGCAGTTTACGATCGCAAAGCTTTAGGACGTGCAACATTTATTTTTGACTACACTCAAGACGTTTACGGCAATGCAAGAATGTCAACTCATTATTTGACAACTTCACGTGCATACTTCCACAATAAATTGTACAAAGGCGTATCGCTCGATTGTACAAAAGCATGCACAGCTGCAACTACTGAATTATTAGCTGAATAGGTTATTATTTATGGAAAATCTCAAATCTAAAAAAGTGCGAGATTTGGCAGGCGGCCGAGCACGATATAGCTCGACCGCCTTTGCTGAATTTTCAAATCTTTTAATTAATAACTTAAAAGTTGAAAGAACAGACAGCGAAAAACTAAATGCAGCCGTTGAAGGATTTATAAAAAAAACACTTATTGAAGATGGTCAAGTTGGCTTTGATTGTATTACTAAAAAATTTGCGCGAGTAAAAGGTCAAGGTGTTAACGAATTAGGAAATCCTACGACTTTGATTTTTATTTTTAGAAATGGTTATACTTTTTCTCGACCAGCATATTACGAAGCTGACGCAAACGGCGCGTTTTTAATACCAGCCATGGAGCTAAATTATAGTATTGCAAACATGATAAAAAATACTACTGATTTTATGGACGAATGCGATATTGCCATTTTGCAAAATGTAAAAGCTTCAAAAGCTCCTTTATACGTTGTCATGAAAGACGAAGAAACGCAATTGTCACTCATGCACGCAATCGACGAACAGCAAAAAGGACAACCAGTTATAATTGTCAGTGAAGGCCTAGAAGACGCGATAAAAGGAATATCAACAAATTATAACTATATCGCCGATAAACTCGACGAAATTAAAAATAAATACCGCGATAGACTTTTTAATAAATTAGGAATTATGAGCGCTAATATCGACAAAAAAGAGCGCGTACAAGTTGGCGAAGTTAACGCAACAACAGGTCAATGCGTCGACTACATATATATGATAATTGATACTTTTAATAAATATTGTAACTATTACAATTTGCCGTTCAAAATGTCGTTAAATGGATCATTGGAGGAACTTTACGAAAATCCGACGGAAGAAAAAGACAACGATGAAGAATATACAGAAAAGGAAGACGAAGAAAATGCAGGAAAAACCGATTAATTACATTGCAAACGCTGTTGCTTGCGTTACAACAGCACTACAAAGCGACGAAATCTTTAGTTATGTTTCGCTAACATTAACGATATTGTCAATTGTCGTTAGTCTTGCTTTTACAATTTATCGTTGGTATAAAGTTGCGACGAATGACGGCAAAATTGACAATGAAGAAATAGACGAACTTATGAAAAATATAAACGAAGGTGTTAACGAATTAAATGACGCTGTTAACAACTTCGATAAAAAAGAAAACGAAGAAAGGAATAATAAAAAATGATTAATATTAATACAATTATATCAAGCTTTGACGAAGAAGGGACTTTATTAAAATGGCTTAAAAAGGTTGAAGATGCTTTAAAAAATGCATCTTTAAAAACTGTTGAGACAGTAACAAATGACGATACAAGTCTTCAATTAAAATTTGTTTTTGATGATGATACTTTTTTGTTAAGTCCTTCAATAACAATTCCAAAAGGTGCAAAAGGCGATACCGGACCACAAGGACCACAAGGTCCAGCAGGACCACAAGGACCTGCCGGAAAAGATGGGGGTATTACTGCTGAAAGCGTCAATGCTGTTATAGAAGGTAGCGACTATATAAGCGTAGACTTTAATCAGCAATTAACTAAATTATTGGTTGAATTAGACCAAACAAAACTTGACGAGTCACCAACAGAAGATAGTGCTAATCTAGTTAAAAGCAGTGGCGTGTTTGATGCTTTAGCCGGAAAACTTGACGCTAATAAAAACGCTGTTGCCACTGTTGGCGCACTTGTTACTCCTTCACAACCACCATCTGTTATTGAGTTTGTCGGTATTGATAGCACAGGTGCTCAAGTACGTATTCAAGTAGATACAAACGAATTTGAAATTGACGGTATTACAAGCCCGTATACTTTGAAAAAGAAACAAGCGACAGACGGCAAAAATTGGCTATTGAATACAAAGTTAACTATCAATGAAACAGCAACTTATAATGTAAATTTTATTAGTAATGAAATGACTTTCAACAGTTTCCGACTCGAACATGCTAAACTTGAAAATTTATACTATGGCTCGGAATTAGCATATGCAAAAGACCCAGTAGGCGGCGCAACATGGTATGATGACAACTTTCGAACAGTTAACTTTATAACAACACCAACGGGCGATTTATTAGCATGGTTGGAAGCAAACGGTGTTAAACAATAAAAGAAGGACAACTAAACTATGTCACGATACACTGAACTATTTAGCGAGTATTTAGAAGGCGGCGGGAATTTACCCGCTTCCTTCAATACTATCGAAGGTTTTACAGATTTATTTAAATTACATTATTTAGACAAAGAAATAGGCTTTGAAACGGAAACACTATTTGCTGCAAAACTTGAAGAATACGCAACTATTTTAATACCACTATATAAAGAACGTATAGAAATGCATGCGGCTGCGATAACAAACGCAAAAAATCCAGCTAGAACACACTACGAAAAATATAACACTACTATCAACGCGGGACCACAGCGCAGTACTGTGACCGATTTGCCATTTAACACAAGCGCAGACATTACGCCTTCAACAATTAACAATGTAGACAGCTTTACTAATACAGACGAACGAATTACAGAGTCGCAAGATACTGATTTAGACACAACTAGTGCTTATTATGTTTTAGATAAATTAAACGAAAAAGTACATAGTATAATATTAGATTTATTAAAAGAATTTAAAATTCTTTTCATGCAGGTTTATTTATGATTACTTTATATAAAGAATTTACACCAAATACAGCAAGCGCTGTTCATTATCTTTTTGAAGACGCAAACGACTATATTAACAAAATTAAAACAAACTTAGTTGTTTCATATGATATTGAAAATTATCGAATTAATAGAAATGTTTTAATGATTAAGTTTGATAACTATATTAATGCTAAAAATTATGACGATATAACATATATATGTGATAATTTTGATGAAAACGGTTATCAACGTTTTTATTTTGTTGAAAACTGTTATCAACAAAGCGGATACGCTTTTTATAATCTTTCAATTGATTACTGGGCAAGCTATATATATCGCGCTCGTATCGATAATATACATGTTAAGCGATGCAATCGAAACATTGCAACAGGAGTTTATAGAGACGACTTTATAACAAAAACTAATTCAAATGAATGGCTAGCAATAGGCGGAACGACTAGCGGCAGTGATAACAAGCGCTTTGATATTAATAAATGCAGTATCGTTTTTTGCATGTCCTATAATGTTGTATCAACTAATACAGGTTCAATCGACACAACACAGCTTTTCGCTATCAACTTAAAAGATTTAAAAGAAAACTACTGTCATTATACTGAAAACGATTTACCACGAAACGCAAACGACCAACTAGAATTGTCGCAAATAACAAATGCAGTTGACTACGCAATTGCAGTCGTAGGTGGTATATATGGCGTTTCTGCTTGGGGAGCGATAAAAGATACAAACGATGCAAAAGTTACACAAGCATGGATAGTTGACAATAATCTTTTGCTAACTACTGACAACCTTGTTGAAGGAATAAAAACGCGTAATTTATACGATGGTCGAACGCTTAGCAACACACTTGTTAAAGCTGTTATACCGTCAAATTTAAGTCGTTATTTTTCATTAAATTTAGATAAGAATTTTAACTATTACGTTGGTACTCAAGGCAAAGGCCTAAAAATAAAAAAGCTAAGCGAAAGCACTACACAAGTGCAATATAATGTTATCGTTAGTCAAAGTGATTTGAAAGTTATTATTAAGCAAGGTGATAATCAAATGGATATTACAGACGCTTTTGCAGTTCAATTGACTTTGAACGCAGGCGAAATAACAGGAATTCGCGCTATGATAACAACGATACAACAAAGCTATCAAGAAGTTGCAAGATTTATGACTTTGGAAAATAATAAGGATGCAACTACTTTAGACTACGCGGGCCTATTAGTCGATTATGCGGGCGGCTTTCAAAATAAATTTGTCGGCACGTTAATAGGAAGCGGCGACGGATATTTAAACTTTAGAAATCTTCTAAGCAGTAGTTTTTCAACTGATTATAATGAAAATATCAATTTTCCTGTTTATAATCCCTACGCTTTAACAAAATGCCAAAGTATCGAAAATGAAGATGAAATTGTTGCTCGTCAGGGAATCACTTTTGATTGTTATATAAGTGATTTAAGTTACATTTTCGACTATAATTTGTTGACAGAAACAAACAACACTTTTTTACAATGTGACTGCAATGTTACTAATACAATTTTAGATGCGTGTAACTTAATAAAAACGAAACTTGGAAGCGGTATTTTTATCGAAAAAATAGAAAGGTCTTAAAGTGAAAAAAACAACGTATTTAGACGGAATGCGCGTATTGAGCTATAACGCAATCATAAATGAAATCGATAGTAATCGAAACTATGGCAAAACGTGGTGTTTTTTAAAACGCGCTTTTAAACGTGGACTTAAAAAAGGAAAAAAGACACTATACGTTAGAACTTTTAAAAAAGAAATAAAAGAAGCTGTTCAACAACTTTATCAACAAAGCGATTTGCAAAAATTTTGCGGTATTGAATTTTACGACCCGAAAACGAAAAAAGGCAACTTCAAAAAAGTTGGAAGAACATTTTTTGTTAAAAGACAAAATAAGTGGAATTGGTTTATGAAATGTTATGCTGTGAGCGACGCAAATGCTGTTAGGTCGTGCGACGACCCGGAAATGGATACAATCATTTATGAAGAATATCGAACGACAGCACAGCAAGAAAAACACTTCCGCGGCAATCGTATTGACTTATTTATTGATATGTTTTTCACAGCAAAAAGAAATCATAAAGTTACTATTATACTGCTTGGAAATCGTGAAAATTCAATAAATCCATTTTGCACTTACTTCGGAATACCGCAACAAAAAAATGATTTTGAAGGTATAAAAACTTTTAGAAATGGAAGTTATCTAATTTGCCAAGTTAATAATAAACAACAATGCAATAACAATTATGACGCACAAGTACAAAAGCTTTTTAAAGACACTGCATACGGTCGTTATTTATATGAAAACGAAGCAAAAGGACAAAGCAAGTTACAGTTGAAAAAACCGCCAGCCGAAGCTTTTAGCTATGTGCAGCTGCATTTAAACGGCTATGATATTCATGTTAAAAATCTAGGCGGTACGTTTTATATAAGTGACAAAATTGATAAAAATAAACCTGTTTACGTTTTGGAACGATGCAACAAATACAAAATCGAACGCATACTATTAAAGCGTTATAAAAGTCTTTTTACAAGTTTTATAAATGCTGTTGCATCTAACAATGTGATTTATAATTCACATGCAACATACGCAGCAATACAGCCATTTTATAAGTGGCTAAGTATATAGCAACTAGCTAGTACTAATATAGTACTAGCTTTTATTTTGCTATTGCGTTAGTGTTGACTAACACGC
>ERZ827528.3861-NODE-3861-length-11710-cov-3.184299_pt1 | contig 11710 bp, 9 predicted proteins | sample MGYA00519768_ERZ827528 | MGnify/ENA primary metagenome ERZ827528 (study PRJEB31778, sample SAMEA3449343) | human gut metagenome | biome: human gut; feature: human-associated habitat; material: faeces | place: United Kingdom | collected 2010/2012 ...
CTACCACCATCTAATTGAACCATAGGTCTTAAATCAGGTGGAATTACAGGAATTACATCTAAAATCATCCATTCAGGCTTGTTACCTGAATTTCTGAACGCTTCAAAAACTTCCAATCTCTTAACGATTTTTGCTTTTTTCTGTCCTGTTGCTTCAAATAATTCTGATTTTAATTGCTCTGCTTCTTTTTCAACATCGATGTCCATAAGCAATTCTTTGATAGCTTCAGCACCCATTCCTACACGGAATTTTCCGCCGAATTCTTCATATGCTTCTCTGAATTCTTTTTCTGACAATACCTGCTTGTAATCCAATGTTGTTTCCATTGGATCAAGCACGATATATGAAGCAAAGTATAATACTTTTTCTAATACTCTTGGTGAAATATCAAGGATTAATCCCATTCTTGAAGGGATTCCTTTAAAGTACCAAATATGTGATACAGGAGTAGCAAGTTCAACACTACCCATACGTTCTCTACGTACGCTGGCTTTTGTTACTTCAACGCCACATCTGTCGCAGACTACACCTTTATATCTGATTTTCTTGTATTTACCACAATGACATTCCCAGTCTTTGCTTGGTCCGAAAATCTTTTCACAGAATAAACCATCTTTTTCAGGTTTTAAAGTTCTGTAATTTATTGTCTCAGGCTTTGTAACTTCGCCTCTTGACCATTCTCTGATTTTTTCAGGTGAAGCAAGACCAATTTTGATTTTGTCAAATGATACCTGTTCACTAACGTTATTATCTGCCATGATCAAATCTCCCTTCTTAATTATTCATCCATTCCATCTTCAACTACATTTCCCTGAGCATCAACAGTCTGGAGTTCTTCACCTACAAATTCCTGTGTGCTATAACCAGCCTGTTCAAAGCTCTGGCTGTCTTCTTTCTTCTGGCTATAGTTCTTATTATCATTAAGAATTGCATTAAAGTTTGTTTCACCGTAATCAATGCTTTCTTTTAATTCTACTTCGTTGTCATTTTCATCTAATACCTTAACATCAAGTGCTAATGACTGAAGTTCCTTAATAAGTACTTTGAATGATTCAGGAATTCCCGGCTGAGGGATGTTTTCACCCTTAATAATTGCTTCATAAGTCTTAACACGTCCTACAACGTCATCAGACTTAACTGTTAAGATTTCCTGTAATGTATATGATGCACCGTAAGCTTCAAGTGCCCAAACTTCCATTTCACCAAATCTCTGTCCACCGAACTGAGCTTTACCACCAAGTGGCTGCTGTGTTACTAATGAGTAAGGACCTGTTGAACGTGCATGAATCTTATCATCAACCAAGTGATGTAACTTAAGGTAATGCATGAATCCGATTGTAACAGGGTTATCGAAGTAATCACCTGTTCTACCATCTCTAAGTCTAACCTTACCATCTCTTGCAATTGGAACACCCTTCCATTCTTCTCTATGATCAAGGTGTTCACCAAGATATTCCATAACTTCAGGATTTAATTTATCCTGATATTTTGCCTGGAAATCTTCCCACTCTGTATTGGCATAATCGTTTGCCATTTCAAGTGTATCCATAATGTCGTACTCGTCAGCACCGTCAAATACAGGTGTTGCAATGTTAAATCCTAATACTTTAGCTGCAAGGCTTAAGTGAATTTCAAGGACCTGACCAATGTTCATACGTGAAGGTACGCCCAACGGGTTAAGTACGATATCAAGTGGTCTTCCGTTTGGAAGGAATGGCATATCTTCTACTGGTAATACTCGTGAAACTACACCCTTGTTACCATGACGTCCGGCCATCTTATCACCAACGGAAATTTTTCTCTTCTGAGCAATGTAAATACGAACTGATTCGTTTACGCCTGGAGCTAATTCGTCTCCATTTTCTCTCTTGAATACCTTAGCATCAACAATGATACCCTGTTCACCGTGTGGAACCTTAAGTGATGTATCTCTTACCTCTCTTGCCTTTTCACCGAAGATTGCTCTCAAAAGTCTTTCTTCAGGTGTAAGCTCTGTTTCACCCTTAGGTGTAACCTTACCAACAAGAATATCTCCGGCACGAACTTCAGCACCAATTCTGATAATACCTCTTTCATCAAGGTCTTTACGGGCTTCATCACCTACGCCAGGAACATCATTTGTAATCTCTTCAGGTCCAAGCTTAGTATCTCTTGCTTCTGTTTCGTATTCTTCTATATGAATTGATGTATAAACATCATCCTGAACTAATCTTTCACTAAGAAGTACAGCATCTTCGTAGTTATAACCTTCCCATGTCATGAAACCAATAAGTGGGTTCTTACCAAGAGCGATTTCACCGTTTGATGTTGAAGCACCGTCAGCGATAACTTCGCCTGCTTCTACATGGTCACCCTTGAAAACAATGTTTCTGTGGTTATAGCAGTTACTCTGGTTACTTCTTGCAAATTTTGTTAAGTGGTATGATTCTTTTTCTCCATTATCATCATACTTAATAACAATTTCTCTTGCTGTTGACTTTTCAATTACACCTGCACGTTTTGCAACAATACAAACACCTGAGTCAACGGCTGCCTTTCCTTCCATACCTGTACCAACTACAGGAGCTTCTGTAGTGATAAGTGGAACTGCCTGACGCTGCATGTTTGATCCCATGAGGGCACGGTTAGCATCATCGTTCTGTAAGAAAGGAATCATTGATGTAGCTACAGAGAATACCATTCTAGGAGAAACGTCCATTAAGTCAATTCTCTTCTTATCAAACTGTGATGTTTCTTCTCTATAACGTCCTGATACGTTATTGTGTACAAAATGTCCTTCTGCATCCAATGGTTCATTAGCCTGTGCAACAGTGTAATTATCTTCTTCATCTGCTGTAAGGTAAACAACTTCATCTGTTACTCTTGGATTTTCAGGATCTGACTTGTCTACTACTCTATATGGAGCCTCAACAAATCCGTACTCATTTAATCTTGCAAAAGATGCAAATGAGTTAATAAGTCCGATGTTAGGACCTTCAGGCGTCTCGATAGGACACATTCTACCGTAATGTGTATAGTGAACGTCTCGAACCTCGAATCCGGCACGGTCTCTTGAAAGACCACCTGGTCCTAAGGCTGATAAACGTCTCTTATGTGTTAATTCACCCAATGGGTTATTCTGATCCATAAACTGTGACAACTGTGAACTTCCGAAGAATTCCTTAACAGCTGCAGTTACAGGTTTTATATTAATTAATGTCTGTGGAGAAACTCCTTCAAGATCCTGAGTTGTCATACGTTCACGAACAACTCTTTCCATTCTTGAAAGACCAATTCTATACTGATTCTGAAGTAATTCACCAACTGCACGGATACGTCTGTTTCCTAAGTGGTCAATATCATCTTCTGAACCGATTCCATATTCAATATTCATACAATAGTTGATTGTAGCGAAAATATCTTCCTTAGTAATATGCTTTGGAATTAATTCGTGTACGTTTCTCTTAATTGCATCTTTTAATTCTTCTTCTGTTTCATTTTCAGCAAGAATTTCAGCAAGAACAGGGTAATAAACCTCTTCATTAATTCCCAATTCTTTACAATCAAAGTCAACATATGCATTAATATCTACAGCAAGGTTTGAAAGAACTTTTTCATTCTTAATATCTGTCTGAATCATTACTGATGGAACAGCTGCATTCTGAATCTTAATAGCAAGTTCTTCTGTTACAACAGTTCCGGCTTCTGCTAAAACTTCTCCTGTTGTCATATCTACAACATCTTCAGCTAATGGTAAACCTTTAATACGGTTCTTGTAAGCCAATTTCTTGTTGTATTTATAACGACCAACTCTTGCAAGGTCATATCTTCTTGCATCAAAGAACATACCTGCAACGATTGATTCAGCACTGTCAACGCTAAGAGGTTCACCCGGACGAATCTTTTTGTAAAGTTCTAAAAGGCCTTCTTCATAGCTTGTACTTGGATCTTTCTCAAATGTTGCTGTAAGTTTTTCTTCTTCACCGAATAATTCAGTGATTTCAGCATTTGTTCCAATTCCTAAAGCTCTAATAAGAACTGTTACAGGAAGCTTTCTTGTTCTATCTACACGAACATAGAAAATATCATTTGAATCTGTTTCGTATTCAAGCCATGCACCTCTGTTAGGAATAACCTGTGATGTATATAATTCCTTACCTACTTTATCATGACCGATAACGTAGTAGATACCTGGTGAACGAACTAACTGGCTTACGATAACACGTTCTGCACCATTGATAACGAATGTACCTGTTGCAGTCATAAGTGGTAAATCACCCATGAAAATATCGTGTTCTGTAAATTCACCTGTCTCCTTGTTATGAAGTCTTACTTTAACTTTTAAAGGTGCAGAATATGTTGCATCTCTTTCCTTACATTCCTCGATTGTATACTTCTTCTCATCTTCGCATAATTTGAAGTCAACAAACTCAAGGCTTAAGTTTTGTGCGTAATCTTCAATCGGAGATATATCTTCCAATACTTCCTTAAGACCTGTACTCAGGAACCACTCATATGAATCTCTCTGAACTTCAATAAGATTAGGCATTCCAAGAACTTCTTTTTGTCTTGAATAACTCATACGTATGCCTTTTCCTGATTTCACAGGGCGAATTCTGTTTTTCTCCATTGACATTTCACTCCTTGTCTTTATTTTATTACTTTTTTAGTTACTTTTGCTTAATAAAATTAAGTTTTTGTACTGTTTTAGCACTTTCATTGCTGTCAAAAGGGCGCACTACGCCTACTTTTAAGCATAACAGTAGAATTTTACCATAGGAAACAATTGGTGTCAAGGGCTTTTTTATTGAATATTTCTGTTTGATTATTGGAGTTATATTTTTAAGCACTATCAACTTGGTATCGAAGAAAGCACGCGTACATTTGTAGAATGTACGCACTCAAACACAAAAAGAGAGACAGGGTTTTGTGTAAACACAACCCTGTCTCTCTTTTATGTTTGAGCGCACGCTCTGTGAAAAGTTTGTAGCGATTATTTTAATGTTACAACTGCTCCAACTTCTTCTAACTGAGCCTTTAATGCTTCTGCTTCTTCCTTTGTAGCACCTTCTTTAACTACCTTAGGAGCTCCGTCAACTACTTCCTTAGCTTCCTTTAATCCTAATCCTGTAGCATCCTTAACAGCCTTGATAACCTTAACCTTGTTAGCACCAACTTCTGTTAATTCTACGTCGAATTCTGTCTTTTCTTCAGCTGCTCCACCTTCTGCTCCAGCTGCTGCTACTACAACACCTGCTGCTGCAGATACGCCAAATTCTTCTTCACATGCTTTTACTAAATCGTTTAATTCTAAAACTGTTAATCCTTTGATTACTTCAATGATTTCTCCTGTTGTCATTGTAATTTCCTCCATTAATAATTCTTTATAATTGTTTCGATGTTATTAAATCCATCTTTAATGTGAATGCTTCGCATTCATTATCAGGTTATGCCTGATTATGCAACTTCTTCGTTCTTTTCAGCAATCTGCTTAATAACACGAGCGAAGTTTGTAACTGGTGACTGCATAGATCCAAGTAATTTTGAGAGAAGTACTTCTCTTGATGGGATAGATGCAATCTGACCGATTCCTACTGCATCGTAGTAAATTCCGTCAACTACGCCACCTTTGATTTCTAAAGCCTCAGCTGTCTTAGCGAATTTTGCTAATACTCTAGCTGCTGCTGTAGCATCATCTTTACATACTGCAATAGCTGTTGGTCCTTCAAGATGCTGAGCTAAATCTGCGAATTCAGTATCTTTGATTGCAAAATTAATCATAGTGTTCTTGTATACTTTGTATACAACACCAGCTTCTCTTAACTGCTTACGAAGTTCTGTATCTTCTGCAACAGTAAGTCCACGGTAATCTACAACAACTGCTGTAGCTGCACCATTGAGTAATTCTGAAATCTCTTCAACGACAGGTTTCTTTAACTCTACTTTTGCCATGATTGTTTTGCCTCCTTATAAAATTTAGGTCTGCAACCAAACATTGCGCCGAATATTATACAATAGTATAAAAAACCTCTCTGCCGAAACAGAGAGGTATTGTCAGTCATATTTATAACTTCATTCCTCGGTAGGTACTAAGTTTACGCCCTTGTCAAGGATAAATCCCCATAGGCACCTACTGTCTTCGGCAATTGGTTTTCAACCACTTGTGCATATTAGCACAATATTATTTTATTGTCAACTAAGTTTACAATATTTTGTCAGTGCGCATTAGAAACACTTTCTAATGCAATTAGGCAAAATCTAATTAAGCATTAGCACTTGTAAGCTTTGTTGGGTTAACCTTTACTCCAGGTCCCATTGTTGATGTAAGAGTAACGCTCTTTAAGTAAGCACCCTTAACTGCAGCTGGTTTAACTTTATTAATAGCACCCACAAGTGCATTGAAGTTTTCTACTAACTGTTCTTCTGTAAATGAAGCTTTTCCAACTGGAACATGAATGATATTAGCCTTGTCTAATCTATATTCAATCTTACCAGCTTTAATATCATCAATAGCTTTTGTTACGTCCATTGTAACTGTACCTGCTTTAGGGTTTGGCATTAAGCCCTTAGGTCCAAGTACACGACCAAGTCTACCAACAACACCCATCATGTCTGGTGTAGCAACAACAACGTCGAAGTCTAACCATCCATCATTCTGGATTCTTGGTATTAACTCTTCACCGCCTACAAAATCAGCACCTGCTGCCTGAGCTTCATCAGCCTTAGCACCTTTAGCGAAAACTAAAACTTTAACAGTTTTACCTGTACCGTTAGGTAATACTACAGCACCACGGATCTGCTGATCTGCATGACGTCCATCACAACCTGTTCTGATGTGACATTCTATTGTTTCATCAAATTTTGCAACTGCTGCTTTCTTTACTAAAGAAATAGCTTCTTCTGTGTCATACTGTGCAGCTCTATCGATTAACTTTGCTGCCTCTGTATATTTCTTTCCTCTTTTCATTTAAACCTCCTAGTGGTAATAGCGGATATACCTCCCACTTTTTTCAATTCATTTTAAAATTAGTCTTCAACCTTAATTCCCATACTTCTAGCTGTTCCTGCGATCATGCTCATAGCAGCTTCAATGCTTGCAGCATTTAAATCCTGCATCTTTGTTTCAGCGATCTGCTGTAAATCAGCCTTTGAGATTGTAGCAACTGTTTCTTTTAATGAATTGCCTGCACCCTTCTGGATCTTGCAAGCTTTCTTTAATAATACTGCTGCTGGAGGAGTTTTTGTTACGAAACTAAAACTCTTATCCTGGTAAACAGTGATAACAACTGGAATAATCATTCCCGGCTGATCAGCTGTTCTTGCGTTAAAGTCCTTTGTGAACTGAACGATGTTTAATCCATGCTGTCCAAGTGCTGGACCAACTGGTGGAGCTGGTGTTGCTTTGCCAGCTTCGATCTGCAATTTAATGTAACCTTCTACTTTCTTTGCCATCTTTCGGCACCTCCTAAATTTGTGGTATTAGCGGGAATCCCTCCCACGGCCTTGCTATTCATTGCAAAACCTTCTTCTATTAGCACTTATGTGCATTATTAAAATTCACAATGTGAATCTTAATTCATCTTTTTAACTTCTGTAAAGTTTAATTCTACAGGAGTTTCTCTACCAAACATGTCAACATTAATTGTGACTGTCTGTCTGTTCTCATCAATACGTTTAACCACGCCTGCTGTACCTGACCAAACGCCACCGATGACTGCAATCATATCGCCTTCTTTAAAATCAACTTCAACTTTTTCATTCTTGATTCCAAGAGAAAGCATTTCTGTATCAGTAAGTGGAACCGGCTTAGATCCAGGACCTACAAACCCTGTAACACCTCTTGTGTTTCTTACAACATACCATGTATCATCATTCATAACCATGTTTATAAGCACATAACCTGGGAAAAGTTTTTTCTCAGAAACTTTTCTTACGCCGTTTTTAAGTTCGACAACTTCCTGTGTAGGTACTGATACTTCTAATATTTGATCGTGCAATTTTCTATTCTCAATTGTCTGTTCAATAGTAGTCTTAACTTTATTCTCATACCCTGAATAAGTATGAACAACGTACCAATTTGCTTCTGACATTTAATCACCTCATATTTTTAATTCTTATCTTCCAATAATAGCATCTAATCCTAATTGTACAACACTATCAATGAGAGAAATAAGAACACCTACGATAATTGTGATTACCACAACAACAACTGTCTGTCTAATAATTGTTGCTTTATCCGGCCAGATAATTCTTGAAAATTCAGCCTTAACACCTGTCCACCAAGTCTTAATACGACTTTCTTTCTTCTTAGTTGCCTCTGCCATTTTCTTACCCTCCATTAACTCAAACTATTTAGTTTCTTTGTGTAATGTATGTTTCTGGCAGAATTTACAATACTTCTTTGTTTCAACTCTGTCTGGATGAGTCTTCTTATCCTTTGTTGTATTGTAATTACGCTGTTTACATTCAGTACATTCTAATGTAATTCTTGTTCTCATGAGTTTCACCTCCGCATTTTTTATATGTTTAAAGTCTAAATTTTTTTGCAAAAAAAAAAAGACCTAGTTGCTCGCCTCATAAATATAACACGTAAATACAAATGCGTCAACATTTTTTTATTAATATTTACGATTTATATTTTGAACCTGGATTAATTCATAAACTATAGTCTTTTTTATTATTCTATCCATCCCTTCCAACTGCCACGGAAAGACAATACACTTTCTCAACTCCTGCCGCCTTTAACACCTTTGCACAGGCATCAAAAGTACTACCTGTTGTATATATGTCATCGACTAAAAGTACTGTTTTATATTCGGAGCATATTTTCCTGTCCACGCCAAAGGCTTTCTGCAAATTAATTTTTCGCATTTCATTGCTAAGCTTTTTCTGGGGAACCGTAGACTTCTTTCTAATAATACATTTATCGTCTAAAGCAATTCCCGTCTCCTTACTTAGCGCTCTGCCAAAAACTTCCGCCTGATTATAACCTCTCTTTATTTCCTTATCTTTATACATTGGAACCGGAATTATTGCCTGAACATTCCATTCTTTCAATTTATTTTCCAATACATCTTTTGCCACTTTTGCAAAAAATTTCCCATAATCCCTGGAATTTCCATATTTAAATCTGTATAAAACAAGTTTCATTTCCCCTGTGTATTCAAAAACAGACCTTGCCCTGTCATAGTAATGTTTCATCTTTTTGCAATCATTACAATATGTTTTACCACTGTCTGTTAATGGTTTGCCACACTTAGCACACCTTGGCTCATTAATGATATGTAACTCATCTTTACATGTATCACATATAATCTTTCCCTTGCCAAGAACTTTTTGACAAACCGGGCAAACTGTTGGATACATCCACTCAATTACTCTACCTAACATTCCCCCACCTTTTCTTATTGATAATAATTAATAAGTTGCCATTTCAATCCTGAATATCTCTTATGCTGATCTTCATTTTTAACCATTGCGTTAAAAGTTTCTTTTCTGCCGACTATGCACACACATTTCTTTGCTCTTGTAACTCCCGTATACAAAAGATTCCTTGTCATAAGCATCGAAGCTCCCGAAACCAAAGGCATTACAACTGCCGGATATTCACTACCTTGAGATTTATGAATTGTAACAGCGTAAGCCAGTTCCAACTCTTCTGCCTGTTTAGAATCATATGTAACATATCTGTCATCATCAAACTTTACTTCTATATAATTAGTAAGATTATTTATTTTTGTAATAATTCCCATATCTCCGTTAAAAATGCCGGAGCCGGAATCCACAAGAAAACCTTTATCTGTTCTCTGCTCCCATTCAAGCTGATAATTATTCTTAATCTGCATCACCTTGTCCCCCTCACGAAACAGGTGATCTCCGTATTCTTTTTCCTGTTTTCCAGGTTTCGGCGGATTCAGATATTCCTGTAATATCTTATTGATTCTCTCTACCCCCAACAGTCCTTTTCGCATCGGTGTCAGAACCTGAATATCCGCTTCTTTCGCATTCACAAACTTTGGAAGTTTCTTCTGGATCAATGTAATAATATTGCTGATGATCATATTCGTATCGTCACGTTTTAAGAAGAAGAAATCCATACTTTTATTGTCCAGAACAACCGATTCTCCCCGGTTGATCTTATGCGCATTCACAATAATATCACTTTCTCCGGCCTGTCTGAATATCTTCGTCAGTTTTACAACCGAAAAGCACTCCGAAGAAATGATATCTTTCAGTACACTTCCCGGTCCTACACTTGGAAGCTGGTTCACATCCCCCACCAGGATCACACGTGTTCCGGGTACGATAGCATTCAGAAGTGCATACATAAGCGGCAGATCTACCATCGACATCTCATCAATAATAACTACATCTGCTTCCAGTGGATTTTCTGCATTCCGCTGGAAGCCCCCGATTGTCTCATCATCCGGATTTCCTGACACTTCCAGAAGACGGTGTATCGTCTGTGCTTCACAGCCGGTTGCCTCAGTCATTCTTTTTGCTGCCCTTCCTGTCGGTGCGGCCAGGTAAATATCCAGTCCTTCACTTTCAAAAAAATGTATCATAGCATTGATCGTAGTCGTCTTACCGGTACCAGGTCCCCCTGTCAGGATCATCAGACCATGCCTTACTGCTTCCATTACAGCAGTCTTTTGTATATCATCCAGATACAACTCTGTATTTTTTTCGATTTTATTAATCCGGCGTATTAAGTTAGCATCTGCAATTTCAAAATCAAGATTAAGATCATGCAGCATTTTTGCTGTATTTAATTCCATATAATAGTAATGAGACGTATATATCCTCATTCCCTGCTCCAACGGCTTCATAACGATCTTTTTTTCCATCGCAAGATCCATCAGGTACTGTTCCATATCCTGAATCTGAACACCAAGCAATTCGCTGGTCTCTCTTAACAGTACTTCCTGATACAAATAAATATGTCCATCATTCACGCTCTGCTGCAATGTATAAAAAATCCCACTTCGTATACGAAAATCCGAATCTGCGTGGATTCCAATCTTTGCCGCAATCTCATCAGCAGTCTTAAATCCAACCCCCGGAACATGATCCGCCAGCTGATACGGATTCTCCTCAATCGTGCGGTAAACGTTACGGCCATAATGCTGATAGATTTTCGCCGCAAGCGTCGTTGAAATTCCAAACTTCTGCAGATAGATCATCGCCTGACGCATATCTTTCTTTTCTTCCACCTGAGAAGCAATCTCTCTTGCTTTCCGTTCGCTGATTCCCTTGATTTCCGCCAGTCTCTCCGGCTCTTCTTCTATGATCCGAAAAGTATTTTCTTTAAATTTCTTGACAATTTTTCCCGCCAGCGCGGCTCCGATTCCTTTTATCGCTCCGGATCCTAAATATCTTTCAATTGATATCAGATCCTCCGGTTCACATACTTCCGACTCTTCCACAGCGAATTGAAGGCCATACATCTTATGTGTTGTATAGCCTCCTGTCAATCTTAATAATTCTCCTTCTTCTATAAAATGAAAATTTCCGACACAGGTAACCTCTCCATCCGAATTATTCAGATGGAATACTGTATATCCGTTATCTTCATTTCTGTAAACGATATGTTCTACGTATCCTTTAATCTCTTCCATTCGATTTTATTCACCCTGGTTTTCTAGATACCTTTTCTTTCGCCCATAAATTCTACATATTCTCCAGTACCGATTGCTACAACTTTCATTGGATCATCCGCTGTCATAGTATT
>ERZ827528.3873-NODE-3873-length-11679-cov-10.367429_pt1 | contig 11679 bp, 7 predicted proteins | sample MGYA00519768_ERZ827528 | MGnify/ENA primary metagenome ERZ827528 (study PRJEB31778, sample SAMEA3449343) | human gut metagenome | biome: human gut; feature: human-associated habitat; material: faeces | place: United Kingdom | collected 2010/2012 ...
CGTAACTGGAGGGGGTATTTTACTGTGTAGTTTCTGTGTAGCCTATATGCAAAAATACCGCAATAAACAGCAATATTTGCAAAGACTAAAAATGCTGAAAACCCGCATGAACAAAAGAAAAACCCGCATTTCTGCGGGTTTTTCTTTGGCGGAGATGGAGAGATTCGAACTCTCGAACCGCTTTTGACGGTTACACGATTTCCAGTCGTGCGCCCTCGACCAACTAGGCGACATCTCCATGTCGTTATCAGGATGGGTCAAGTAAAAGTCCTGACGAGAATTTATTATACCGTATTACCGGCATAAAAGCAACCCCCTTTTTGCAAAAAAGTTGCCCTAAAAGACATTTTTTCGCATTACGGGCAAAGAAAGGATTGCGCCCGGCCCTTTGGCGTACTATAATATTATAAATCACTTTCGGAAAAAAGGAAGGATAAGACCCATGAAACGAGTAGAGATCAAAGCACTGTTTGCGGAGCCGGAGCGCTACACCGCGGAACCGGTCACCGTCTGCGGCTGGGTGCGCACCCTGCGCTCCAGCAAGGCCCTTGGCTTCATCGAGCTGAACGACGGCAGCTACTTCAGCAATCTGCAGGTGGTGTTTGAGGAAAATAAACTGGCCAATTACGATGAGATCTCCCGCCAGAATGTCGGCGCGGCGCTTATTGTCACCGGCCGTCTGCTGCTGACCCCCGAGGCCAAGCAGCCCTTTGAAATCCATGCGGAGAAGATCACCGTGGAGGGCGCCTCCACCCCGGATTATCCCCTGCAGAAAAAGCGCCACAGCATGGAGTTCCTGCGCACCATCCAGCACCTGCGTCCCCGCACCAATACCTTTAGCGCGGCGTTTAGAGTGCGTTCTGTTGCGGCCCAGGGCATCCATAGGTTCTTTACCGAGCGCGGCTTTGTGTACGCGCACACCCCGCTCATCACCGGCAGCGACTGCGAGGGTGCCGGCGAGATGTTCCGCGTCACCACCATCGATCCCGCCGATCCCCCTCTGACCGAGGACGGCAAGATCGATTACAGCCAGGATTTCTTCGGCAAAGCCACCAATCTCACCGTCAGCGGTCAGCTGGAGGGTGAGTGTATGGCTATGGCCTTTGGCAAGATCTACACCTTCGGCCCCACCTTCCGCGCGGAAAAATCCTACACCGGCCGCCACGCCGCCGAGTTCTGGATGATCGAACCGGAGATCGCCTTTGCCGACCTGGAGGACAATATGGTGCTGGCGGAGGACATGATAAAATATGTGCTGCGCTATGTGATGGAGCAGTGCCCCCGCGAGCTGGAATTCTTCAATAACTTTGTGGATAAAGGACTGCTGGAACGCCTGAACCATGTGGTAAACAGCGACTTTGCCGTCTGCACCTACACCGAGGCCATCGAGCGGCTGCAAAAGGCCGATGTGGAGTTTGAGTACCCCGTAAGCTGGGGTGTGGACCTGCAGACTGAGCATGAGCGCTACCTCACCGAAAAGATTTTCGGTAAGCCGGTCTTTGTTACCAATTATCCCAAGGAGATCAAGGCCTTCTATATGCGCCTGAACGATGATGGTAAGACGGTGGCGGCCGTGGACCTGCTGGTGCCCGGCATCGGCGAGATCATCGGCGGCAGCCAGCGTGAGGAGCGTCTGGACATCCTGCTGGACCGCATCCACGAGTTGGGGCTGAATGAGGAGGACTACTGGTGGTACCTCGACCTGCGGCGCTTCGGCGGCGCGCGCCACGCCGGTTTCGGCCTGGGCTTCGAGCGGCTCATTATGTATGTCACCGGCATCCCGAATATCCGTGATGTACTGCCCTTCCCCCGCACCACCGGCTTTGCGGAATTCTAAACCGAATATATATGCTGAAGTCCTCCGCGTGGGATCCCATGCGGAGGACTTCAGTTTGTTTATTTACGGAGGGCGATTTAATCCGCAGAGAAGGTTTGCTGGAAGAACCGCCGGACCATTTCAGTGGTGTCATCAGTGTGGTCCTCGGCGGTAATCAGATAGTATTCAGAGCCATACAGGGGATCCTTCAGTGGGACAGCCCGAATCTGGGAAGAGGGAAGCATCCAGTTCGGCTGGAAGGTGGGGTAGACCCAGTTGTAGTTTTCTACGCATACATTGCGCAGCTCGGAGATGTTCTTGGAGATGATCTCCAGCTTGGGCACAAATCCGGCTCGCTGGCAGTGACGGAGAAAACCGTCTGTTTGAATATCTCCGGTACGGATCCCTTCCCGGATGGGATCATAGTACAGGATAAAGCTCTGCTCCCGCAGGTCGCCCACATCTACATCCGCTTGTCCAGCCAAGGGGTGGTCCGCCCGCATGACAATACATAGCGGCTGATTGTGCAGCAGGGTACAGCGGGTACCCGGTATGGTGCAGAAGGCAGGCGTTTTATTACGGTCCTCCTGCCAAAAGACACGAGTGACCAGCAGCGCGTCAAATTCCCGACTGCGCAGGCAGGCTTCGACCTCCGAGGATTGGTAAAATAGAAACTGAATATTGTGCCCGGGGGCATACAGATAGAATTTTTCCATCAGCAGGCACTCGGTTTTTATGCTGATGCGCCCCAGAGGAAGACCGATGGTATAGGGCTTCTCATCCTGGCCCTTCAGCCGGCTGATGTGAAACTCCAGCGATTCATATTGTCCCACCACCTGTGCGATATAGGGAAGAACGCTGGTACCCGGCCCTGTCAGCTTCAGGCGCTCGCCCCGGGCGGGACGGTCAAATAAGGTGATGCCCAGGGCCTCCTCCACACACTTCACCTGCCGGGAGACCGAGGAGGGCGCACAGGGGATCTCCTCAGCGACCTTGCTGAAATTCAGGTGGGTGGCCACCAGCAGTACAGTCTTCAGGTATTGGATCTCCATAGTGCGCCCTCCTTTTGGTTATGGCAGCGGGTAGGCAATGCAGCGGGGCTTCCTCAGTGTCTCAGTGACGGTAGGAAAGGGAATCCGCTCGAACAACGGATGTGGCATCCGTCTTTTTTGGGTCCTTCTTTTCTCCGGGCTGGGGGCGGCGGTTCCGGCGCAGGGCTTCATCCATGTGGATCTTGACGCCGCGGCTGGCCAAAGTGTGCTGCAGGGCGGGCACATCCAGCGCCTGCAGGCTGATATTCTCCTTGGCAGCCATGGAAACAGCCAAGCCGGCAGCTTCACCGGTGAGAACACAGGCGGGAATAAACCGTGCGACTTCCCAGCCGCGGCCGGTGGCGGAAACGATCCTTCCGGCTGCGGCAATGTTGGTGATCTCGGTATCGATGAGGCCGCCGTATGGGAACTCGTATACTTCGGCAGGGATTTCCAGCGAGTGGATCATGCAGCCGATTGAGCTTTCCACATACCGGTCAGGCACTACCTCCAGCTGCTCCTTGCCAACCAGCCGGCGGGTCATACGGAACTGCGGCATAAGCGGCAGGGTCATCTGCGCGTAGGAGGGGCTCTGGTGCTGCTTTAAGTAGTCCAGCGCCAGCTTGCGGCTGGTACGGATATATCCGTTGACGCCCTCACTGGTGGTGCCATAGTACATGGGGATCTCCGCCTCGCTGTTATCGGCATCGGGGCGAAGCCCCAGCCAGCGCAGCGGCAGTGCCTGCAGGGCCTGCCCGGTCTCCAGGCCTTTTTTCATGGTATCCAGGTCTATTTCATGTGCCCAGTGGGAAACAATGCTCCGCTGTGTTTCGGTGGGAGCGCCGGCCCGGAACATCAGGTCCAGGTCGCCGCTGGCATCCACAAAGGCCTTGGCCAGGTAGGCGGTGCGTCCGGATTTGTTTTCGACAATGACGCCCTTGCAGGTTTTACCCTCCATGATGGGCGCGCAGAAGTTGGTATCAAAAACGACCTGAATACCTTCCTGTTCCATCAGCTCATCCAGTGCGCACACGGCAGCCGGGATATTAAAATTGGTGCGGTAGCGGCCGGTGGGGGTGTCCACGGTATCGGGCCCGTTCCGCCAGCAATCTGGCAGGTTATCGTAGCCGTAGCGGATGCAGACATGCAGCAGCTCCTCCGCCAGGCCGCCATATACCTTGTGCCCCAAACCGTCATCCAGAGGCAGATAGATGCAGACATGGCCCAGGGTAGCCAGACCGCCCAGGATGATGCTTTTCTCCAGCAGAATGACCCGGGAGCCATTGCGTGCGGCCGAAACTGCGGCGGCTACACCGGCTACGCCGCCGCCTACTACGATTACATCCGCTTCCCCCGCAACGGGGATGGAATGGGATTGCTCAGTGATTTGCTTTGGTTTTTCCATTGATGGTATGCCTCGTTTCTTAGTGTATTATAGCAGATGCGCGGGAAGAAGGGAATAGGCCATATCGTCCCGGAAAAGCCGGTTAGGGCAGAATGTAGCTGCAGCCAAGGGCAATCACATAAACCACAATGATATAAACAGGAATCACCTTGATGGCATCGTGCCAAATAAAGCGGTTGTCTATCTCCTCACGGTCCAGCAGCAGCGCGGCGTAGATGGTACCTGCATAGGTCAAGAAGGCCATGTTGGCGCACAGGCTCAGCGTCGCGGCGGTAACAGATGCGCTGATCCCGGTGTCCAGCTGCATCTGGCATACAAAAGGCATGATGGCCGCGTTGCCCAACAGGGTAAGGGGGGTACCGTTGCAGATGTTGGTGATGATGGTGATAACAATAGTAAGGAGCAGCAGCAGCAGCGGCAGCGGCATATTGCCGAATACGGGTTTAAGCAGGGAGATGATCCAGTCGCGAATGCCCAAATCAGCGGAAGCCATGGCATTGCCCAGGAAGGTGAAGCAGCCAACGATGCACACCACATTCCACAGGGTGCCTTCACTCAGCAGCTTCATGGGGTTGGCCAGCGGCTTGCCGTCTACTTTGATAAGCCCCAGAATGCCCAGCGCCAGCAGGAAAATGAGGGTAGTGCCGATAGGAGCCAGAACAGTGCTTCCGGGGAAGTCCTTCGGCAGCAGCGGGATCACGATGATATACAGGAAGGACAGGCAGAAGATGGTGAGAATGAGCTTCTGGCGCTTATTAAATTTCTTGGGAATGTTGCGCAGCGCCTCTACATTTTCAATATCCAGCTCCTTCAGCGGGGCAACATTGCACTTAAATACACCGGGGATCATAAAGGCCAGAATGCACAGCCATACCAGATTGACCAGGATGCACACGAACATATAGGTGAACATATTGATGCTCAGTCCAAAGCCCTGCATGCTGGTATTGATAAGGGTGTAAATGGTAAGGGCAATGCCCTTGAAGGGGAAGCAGAAATTACCCATGCAGCCCAGGTAGATGCCCAGCAGCATGAATTTGCAGAATCTGTCCTGCTTATCATAGCCGCACACATCCCGGATGGACTCATAAATGCCGAAGTACAGCAGCGCGGTGGGGATAAACCCGATGAACATGGAAACGATAAAGCTGGAGAAGAACAGCGAGAACAGCAGCGCGACCGGGCGTCCTCGAAGCGCCTTGATGCTAAGCAGCTTGCGCACCAGCACATCGATCACGCCGGCTTCCTTGAGCGCCACGCACAGCGCAGATACAAAGATCAGCTGGGGGACGGTAGAACCGCCCATCCAACTGGAAACAGCGGCGGAGGATGTCAAAAAGCCGCTGTATACCATGGCGATAATACCCAGGATAGCAGCTAGGGTGGACTGGGAAGTGAATACTGTAAGCAGAATAACGCCGATAAATACGCCCAGGGCATTGGAGCCGACCTGTGTAACCACGGAGAACGGGCCCAGAATCCGGCCGAAAAAGAACATAAAGAGGAACGCGATCAAAATGATCGGCCACTCACGCTTTTGGGCAGCTGACTTTGTCATAGTAGTTCACATGCAAGGCTAAGCACGGAGCTTTGCATGCGATCCTCCTTTCTGTAATTTTTATTCTCAGGTGAACGGTGATCTGCCGCCTTCGGTCGCGATCCGAAAACGGATTCCATAATAAATTGTGCACAATCTACACTTTTTATTTTAGAAAGCCTTGTGTATAAAGTCAATTGCACAATCCGCACGCACTGTTGCAACTTTGGCATGGAATCCGCTTCCGTCCCTATATGGAAGGCCCTCCCGCCGTCCCGCTGACCTGATTGGCGGCATGGCTCTCCCCTGTGGGAGTGCCTCATCCCCCGCAAAAAATGTATTTTCTCATACTTTGGGATGATTTACACCACCCGCTTTGGCTGGTAAAATAAGACCAGAACACAAAATACCGCCGATCCATCATACCATAAGGGGACTGGTCCCCTTCGGCATCCCGTGGCCCCCACGGGATGAATCCGCTGCAAAGGGAGGGAGCGCATGGCCAAAAATGTAGTCATCCGGCCGTCTGTCCGGGAACAGTACCAAAAATTCATGGCACGGGGCAGGGTGCTGTTTTTCACCGCGCCCTGCGGCTTTGGCAAAAGCATCCTGGCCGAAACGCTGCTTGCCGGGCAGCAGGTGCTTTCTCTCACCGCCGGGGAGCCGGACTTCGCCCTGCCGGCGGATGATAAGGACTGGCAGGTCCTCTTGATCGATGACCTGCGGCAGATGACCGAGGAGCCGGATCAGCAGGCGCTGTACCAGCTCATCCGGGAGTACAGCGACCGCCGGTTCGTCCTGCTTTCCCGCGGGGCGGTGCCGGGCTGGCTCATGGCCTTCCAGTATGCCGGGCTTATGGCGGTGCTGGATGCCGACGCCCTGCTTTTTGACCGGGAGGATATCCGCAGCCTGTTCCGGCAGCAGGGCACCCCCGTCAGCGAATCGGAGCTTTCCGAGATCCTGCGGGAAACCAGCGGCTACCCGCTGGGCGTGGCGGTCATCGCCCACTGCATGGTCGGCGGCCGCCCCTATGGCCCGGAGCTCATCGCCCAGGGCTACCACGAGGTCTTTTTCTACTTTGAGGCGGCGGTCTACCGCCGGTTCGATCTGCCCATTCGCCGTTTTCTGCTGGAGCTTGCCCCATTTGAGAGCTTCGATGCCGAGCTGGCCCGCATGGTCAGCGGCGATCCCCACGCCGGGGAACGCTTGGCCTGGCTCCAGCACAATACCACCATGCTGCGCCCCGATGGCGTGCAGCGGTTCCGGTTCTGGCCGCAGTTCCGCACTTTTTTGCTGTGGGAGATGGACCGGGAATACAGCGAGGAAAAGCGCCGCACCGTTCTGGGCCGCGGCGGCCTCTACTACGAGCTGAAAGAGGATTACAGCCATGCGCTGGAGTGCTACACCATGGCAGGGGATCATTCCAAGGTCTCCGAGCTTCTGGTGCGCAATGCCGAGCTTCATCCCGGCATGGGCCATTACAGCGAGATGGAGAAATACTACCGCAGCCTGCCGGAGCAGGAGATCGCCGCCTCCCCGGCGCTGATGCAGGGCATGAGTATGCTGTGCGCCCTGGCGGCCGATTATGAGGGCAGCGAGCGCTGGTACCAGGCGCTTTCTCAGTTTGCCCGCTGCCGTGCCAAAAGCGACGCGGCCGGGCGGCAGGCCCGGGGCCGGCTGGCCTGGTTGGATATCTCCCTGCCGCAGCGCGGCGTCACCGATCTCACCGCCATCATTCCCGCGGCCTACCGGCTGTTGGTCAATAAGGAAGTGACCCTGCCGGCCTTTTCGGTCACCAGCGCCCTGCCCAGCATTATGAACGGCGGCAAGGACTTCAGCGAATGGAGCCGCCGGGATGACCTGCTTTATCAGACCATCCGTGTCCCGGTGGAGGCCATTCTGGGCCGGGATGGCGTGGGTCTGCCGGATTGCGCCATTGCCGAAAGCAAGTTTGAAAAAGGCGAGGACATCACCGCCCGTATGCTGGCCCTGATGCCCCGATTGGGGGAGATCCAGCGGGATGGCACCCCGGATATTGAATTCGCCGCGGTGGGCCTGCTGGCCCGCAGCCAGTTGGCGGCCGGCCACTCCCAGGATGCCCGCAGGACGCTGGAAAGCCTGCGGCAGCGCTTCGCGGAAGGCGGCCAAAGCCGATTTTTGCCCAATATCGATGCCATGCTGTGCCGCATTGACCTGCGGACTGGCGATACCGATGCCGTAGATAGCTGGTACCGGGAAAAGGCCCCGCGCGACCCCCTCAGCATCAATATCATGAAGCGCTACCAGTACTTTACTCAGGCCATGGCGGAGCTCGCTCAGGGCCGGCCGCAGGCCGCCCTGCTTACCCTGGCTCCGCTGGAACCCTACTGCATCGCCTGCCAGCGGAAGATGGATCACACCACCCTGCTGCTTTTGCGGGCCGTGGCCCAGTACCGGCTAAAGGACGAAGCCTGGCGGCAAAGCCTTACCGATGCCCTGCGCATTGCCGCCGGGTTGGGGTTCATCCGCCCGGTAAGCTGCTGCGGCGCCGCCCTGCTGCCCCTGCTGCAGGCCCTGCCCAGCCCGGAGGAAGAGAGCTGGTACCGGCAGGTGGTGGCCTTTGCCCGGGTGCAGGCCGCCCGGTATCCCTACTTCCTGGTGCCGCCCCTGCCCCCCGGCGAGGAAATGACCGCCACCGAGCTGCAGGTGCTGCGCCTGATGTGCGCCGATAAAAGCAATGCCGAGATCGGCCGTATCCTGGATATCAAGCTGCCCACGGTAAAAACCCATGTCAGCCATATCCTCACCAAGTTGAATGTCAGCCGCCGCAGCGAGGCCAAAACCGCCGCCCGCCGCCTGTGGCTGGTAGAATAAAAACTGTAATTCTGGAGGAACATATGAAGAAACGAGTAAGTAGTATTTTGCTGGCCGCCGTGCTGTGTGTTACCATGCTGTCTGTTGTAGCATTGGCGACGGAAAGTACCGATTGTAACCACACCTATAACTATGTGGCTAATGACAATGGCATAAACCACAGCCCTAAATGTGACAATTGCGGTTATGTTGATACAAGCCGCAGCAGCCAGCACTGTGATAATGGTTCAAACAGTAAATATAAAGATGGAAAATGTGACTTTTGTAGTGCAGAGTTGGCTGTTTCCTTTAATGACTCGTCCCGTAGTAGCTGCGCCACCACTTTGCAAGCTGCTTTTGACTATGTGAAAAGCGAAAATAGCAGCACCGAAACGAAACTTTTCTCTATGAAAGACATTGCTGATGCTGTGAGCTTTGAAGGTTCCCTTGCGACACTCAACCTTGCAGGCAATAACTTGACCGGTAGCATTACGGTAAATGGCGGCACACTGACTATCACTAACACACTTGATAGCCAACCTTCCACTGTTAGCACTGTCAATGTCACTGGCGGCACAGTGAAGATCGAGGGAAATCTGACCGTCACCACTCTGAAGATATCTGCCAACGCCAAAGTAGAACTCTCCGGCGGCACCTACGGCAAAATTACCGGAGTCACTGATAAGAACACCCTGTTGGGCCCCGGCTATGTATTTGATGGTGATACTGTTAAGGAAGCCCCCATCAAGAGTGTCACGGCATCCGTAACGGGCCATAACAACGCCAAATACGGCTACACCGCCGAACAGGCCCCGGTTCTTACCGCAACCGTTGCCCCGGATAATGCGACCGGTGTGACCTACCAGTGGTACAAGGTAAACGGCAGCGAGAAAACCGCGATTGGTAATGCTACTGCCCAAACCTATACAGTGGAAACCGGCCTGAATGCGGGGGACTACGATTACTGCTGCACAGCCACCGTTGGCACCTACTCCCTCACCAGCGGTGATGTCACCGTGACCATCATAAAGGCGAATGGCCCCCAGCTGGGCACCATCAATGTGAACCAGGTCTACAATGACACCGCCAGCAAGACCATTAAGATTTACGATCAGGTAATAGGTAAGCTCAATGAAGCTTTCCCGAATGGCGGTACGATGGAGTTCCAAGGTGATGGTTATGAGTCCGCGGATGGGCTAACATTAAAAAATGATTGGCAAATAGATGTTAACAGTGGCTCTATAACTTATACAATGGGCGAAAATACAGCTCCCGAAAAGAAAATCACTATAAAGTACAAGGCTTTTGCACACGAAGGTAACTATAAGAATAACTACGAGTATGCCGAGGGCACAGTTGTCATCACCCTCACCAAAATTACCCCCACCGGCACCCCCAATTACACCCCCATCACCTCCAGCGGCAAGACCCTGGCCGATGCCCACCTCAATGCCGATAATAATGCATTCTCTGTGCCTGGTAATGTAAAGTGGGCAGTTGATGGTGACCCAGAAAGCGTGAAAGTCGAAAAAGGGACAGCCTACGAGTGGATCTTCCGTCCGGAAGACTATGAGCACTTTGAAGTAATCCGCGGCTCCATCATCCTGTGGACCGAAAGCGGCAGCGGTGTGGTGATCATCGTTCCTTCCCAGTCTGGTGAAAGCACCCCCGCCAGCAACCCCAATACCGGCGCGGCCCCGGTGGGTCAGCCGCTGCCCGGCTTGGCTCTGCTGGCGCTTGCGGCTCTGTACCTGTATGCAGGCACCCGCCGCTTCTAAACAGCCATCCTCACTTACCTCTCTGGGGGCAGCAGTAGGTTCAAAACCTGCCGCTGCCCCCATTCTATCCCATGTGTGAGTTGAACCCCGGCCGAAGATGTGATATAATTTTCCCCAGCGCGGCATGGCCGCCAAAAACCGTGACCGGAGGGCCTTATGAATACCTTCTTGAAGCTGGCTTTTTTGTTCTATATCGGTTCTTCGCTGGGCTGGGTGCTGGAGCTTTTCTTCCGGCGCTTTATTTCCGGCAATAATCCCGAGCGCAAGTGGATCAATCCCGGCTTTATGGTGGGGCCCTATGTGCCGCTGTACGGCACCGGGCTTTGCATCCTGTACCTGGTTTCCCGCCTTTCGGAAAGCCGTCAGATCGCCAACCCTGTGTGGAACCACATTGCCATGCTGGTGCTGATGGCCGCCGCCATGACCGCCATCGAGTACATTGCCGGCATCCTGCTGCTGAAGGTGATGAATGCCCGTCTGTGGGATTACAGCCGCCGCTGGGGTAATGTGAATGGTCTTATTTGCCCCCTGTTTTCCGTCATTTGGGCAGTGATGGGCGCGGCCTATTATTTCTTTGTGGATCCTTACATTTTGCGGGCACTGGATTGGCTTTCCCGCAATTTGGCGTTTTCCTTTGTCATCGGCGCGTTTTTCGGCGTTTTCGCCATCGATTTCGTCTATTCCACCCACCTCATGGTCAAGATAAGGACCTTTGCCCGCGAGAAGAATGTGGTGGTCCGCTATGAGGAGCTGAAGGCCTACTTTAAGGCCGGCCGGGAAAACGGCCGCCAGCACTTTTTCCTGGCCCTGCATACCGAGATCCCGCTGCGGGAAAAGCTGCAGCAGTACTACGATTACCGTCGGGCCCGCCGGGAGGAGCTGGACCGCATCCTGCACGGAGAGGACGGCACCAGCAGCACCGCCAAAGCAGAATAAGCCTTTTTACCGGAGGGAAGCGGCGAGCTTCTCTCCGGGCCTTTTTATGTGGGTAGGTCCCATCTCATCTTGCCTGCCCGTCGGAGGCCAGTTTGCAGTCGCCTATCGGCGTCGCGGGGCCTTTTGCAAAGGCATAGTTAGCACCGCTCGCCGCGGGGGCCTTCCTTTTGCTCCTGCAAAAGGAAGCAAAACAGGGCAAAGGGGAACCGGGCTTTCCCCTTTGCAAACCCCTTTGATGCTTAGCTGCGCTGGATACGGATTCAGATTTTTCGTAACCGAAAAATCTAAATCCGTACTGCACGCAGATGGGCTTAATAAGGTGTCTGTGACACATTTTTATCGCC
>ERZ827528.3876-NODE-3876-length-11676-cov-4.826693_pt1 | contig 11676 bp, 10 predicted proteins | sample MGYA00519768_ERZ827528 | MGnify/ENA primary metagenome ERZ827528 (study PRJEB31778, sample SAMEA3449343) | human gut metagenome | biome: human gut; feature: human-associated habitat; material: faeces | place: United Kingdom | collected 2010/2012 ...
ATTCAAATACCCACAAAACGAACGAAGAGCCTCTGTCGATGCCCGGTTTGGGTATCGGCAGAGGCTCTTTTTTTGTATTTTTTCTGTAAATACCGTCGAAAATCACACGCTAATACACAGCGTCGCTATTAGCGTTTCTGTATAACTATGCCTCTAACCCATATAATTGTTATGAGCGTTATAGAAAAGGTGTAGGTAAGCGCTATGATTGACAAACGAATAGGTAAACGAGTAAAACAATGCCGGGAACGCCTCGGAATCTCGCAAGAAGAGCTTGCGGAAAAGACCGGGCTGACTGCAAATTATATTTCTACGGTTGAACGTGGTATGTCGTTTCCTCGCTGTGAGAAATTGATCATTCTTCTCAATGGGCTTGAGGTTTCGGCAGACGCGATTTTCTGTGACGTCCTGGAGCATTCGACAAGCTATAAATCGTCTGAACTCTCGGAGAAACTTGCTTCGTTGTCTCCGCAAGCGCAGAAGCGCATTTTGCAGATGGTTGAGCTGTTGATCCAGCAGGAAACGGAAGATAATGGATGAATCCGTCATGGGCTGTGTGATTTTTTCACGCAGCCTTTTTTCTTCCCTTATTTCGACAGAATATTTCATATCTCTGTGCTATACTATGTATTAGAGACATAGAAGCTGCCTCTAATACATAGTCAGGAGATGAAAAAGAAAATGAAGACCTGTGCTTTTACCGGGCATCGTCCGCAAAATCTCCCGTTTGGTTTCAATGAGGAAGACGAACGCTGCATAGACCTCAAAAAAGCTCTCAGGGAGCAAATCATCAATCTCATCGAGAATGAAGGCGTCACACACTTCATATCCGGAATGGCAATCGGTGTAGATATGTATGCCGCCGAGATCGTGCTGGGGCTGAAAGCATCCTATCTGGGAATTACGCTTGAAAGCGCCATCCCATGCGAAAGCCAAGCCGCAAAGTGGTCAGAAGCTCTAAGAGATCGGTATTTCGACATTGCGTCCAAGTGCGACAAGGAAACGCTGATTCAAACCCATTACACGCCCGATTGCATGGACAAGCGCAACCGTTATATGGTTGATCATGCGGATGTCCTGATCGCGGTTTGGGATGGAAGCCCCAGCGGAACCGGAAAGACCGTCAGATATGCTCATCAGCAAGGCAAATCTGTTACGATCATTGACCCGGTTTCCCTTGATGTCACACAAGAATAAGGCGAATAATTTCCCCTCTGAATCAAGCATTGTGAAAACCGTGAATTTACTTACGATGATGAATACACATTGCACTGAACAGTGATTATTGGAAACGTGTACGGTATGTGCTGTCCCGTGAACTTCTCCACAGAACGCACTGAGTTTTCGCGGCTTCGCAAAATGGAAAGTGCCACTCCATGAACAGCCCCTCGTCGGGAGAAAATTAAATCGCTGGAAACGGGAATGCCCCCGGCACTGTGCATCTGGCACAGCGCCGGGGGCTTTTTTTCATCACAGGAGGTCATTCAGAAGATTCATGCACTTAACCTTCTGTTGGAGATTTGCACTCCCGTACACATTCAGGGTAAAGGATACGTTCTTATGTCCGAGAATTTCAGAAAGAGACTTTATATCAAACTCCGGTATCTCGATTGCTCTAACTGCGAATGTATGCCGGATCTCATGAAACTTCACTTTCTCCAATCCGTTCCGCTTCAAGAAACGTGTGAAGAATTGCCGATATGTTCTCGGCTCGGTTGGCTTTGTCTTGCCCGTGAGGAAATAGTGATTCGGGTTTTCCGTGTAAAACTTCTTGATGATGTTCATGAGAAGGGACGGAACAGGAATCGTTCGAGCGGAGGTCTTCGTTTTCGGCGGTCCTATATGAAGATACGATTCTCCCTTTTTCTTGTCGTAGATACGCTGGACGGTTTTGTTGATGCTGATGGTCTTGTCCGTCAGCGAAATGTCCCTCATCTGCAAGCCGCACAGCTCTCCTATCCGGACTCCGGTAAACAATGCAATCAAGATCCCTGCTGTCTTCCGATTTAAGTCCATGTAGATACACTGAATTAGAGCTTGCTCTTGATCTTTTGAGAGAGAAACCACTTTCTTGATACCAAGCTCTTTTGGGTATTCAATTAGGTCCCAGTTCAGGAGTGGAATAGCCCGTTCCTTGTAGGCATACTCCATTGATAACCGGAGAACGAGGATAACATCCCTTATCGTCTTCACGGTAAGCCCTCCGGTCTTATCCAAGCGTCCAGCATTGTAGAGATACGAAATGTAGCTCTGGATGTCCGCTTCGGTGATGCTGCCAATCTTGCGCTTGCCGAAATATGGAATCAGGTGATTTTCGGTAATCAGCGTAAAGCTGGCGTGGGTTGACGGCGTGATCATGGGCTTCTTTTGATTTAGCCATGTGTTCACAAGCGTCTTGAATTGTGTATTGTTAGTCATAATGACCACCTCCACGAACATTATCCGGTGGAGGGATAATCAGGGCATTAACACCCTCAAGTAACGGTCTTGAGAAGCGTCCGAAGCTCCGCTTCCCGGGCTTCGATGAGCCGTACAGATCGGCGCAATTAGGCGATATAGCGACTCTGGTAAATCGCACTGATCCAAAATCTAACGCGCCGATCATGATGCTTAGTGCCGGAAATGGCTTCATTATGCAGTCCGAAAAGTATTCCAGAGACAATGCTGGACAGAGCCTCAAAAAATACATTCTCTTGAAGCAAGGGGAATTGGCATATAATCACGGCGCATCTAAGGCTAAACAGTTTGGTTGTTGTTATGAGCTGACTGAGCCAGAGGCACGAATCCCCTATGTGTATCATTGCTTCAAGATCAATAATCACGAATATACACCATTTATTGCAATGGCACTCAATAACGCCAAAATGGATAAGCAGCTTAAACGCCTCGTATCGTCAAGCGTTCGTATGGATGGGCTACTCAATATTTCTTTTGAGGATTACATGAGCGTAACAATTCATCTTCCTTCGCCCTCCGAACAAAAGCGCATAGCCGACTTTCTTCAAAAAATTGATGAGCGAATCGCCGCGCAGGAAGAACTTCTTGCTTCCCTCAAGAAGTATAAAAGAGGTGTCATGCAGCGCATTTTTCGCCAACTACCTTCTCAGAATGGCACAGAGTGGACTTGTGTTCGACTGGGTGATATTTTCAAAAAAGTTTCGCGCCGTAACACAGATGGAGTAATAAATAATGTAATTACCAACTCTGCGGAATACGGACTAATTCCTCAGCGCGATTTCTTTGACAAGGATATTGCAGTGGACGGAAACACAGCAAATTACTATGTCATCGAAAATGGAGACTTTGTTTACAATCCGAGAAAGTCAAATTCTGCGCCATACGGACCGTTCAATAGATATACTCTCAGTGAGCAAGGTATTATCTCGCCGCTATATACCTGTCTTGTGCTGCAAGCAGATATTTCTCCTTCATATCTCGCTTGGTACTTTAAGAGCGACGCATGGTACAGGTACATCTATGATAACGGCTCACAAGGCGTTCGTCATGATCGAGTATCTATGACGGATGATTTGCTTATGGGTATTCCTGTTATGTATCCCAGCCATGTGAAACAACTTCTGTATGCAGATATTCTTGATATGGTGGAGGCACGGTTGCAAGCGACCCAAAAAACACTTGACCTTCTGAGTAAAACGAGAGACGGCTATATGAGGCAGCTCTTTATATGAAGAGCTGTTGCAACAAGCCATTTCGCATTTGGGATAATAACGATAGTTCTTTTCCCTGAACATCTACATACTTTTCGAGTTTAGCCAGCTTGTCGATTATGCTTTGTTGCTGGTCAATGTTAGGCGTTGGTATTTCAATGTTTAAGAAGGAATCCATCATGAGACTTTGTACAGTTGTTCCGGTTTTCACAAGGGTTCTAATGATATTGTCCTCTTGCGACAGAATTGCATAATAGAGGTAGAATGCATTGCAACCATGTACTTGCAATGCTTTGATGTCCTGATTTATCGTTGCATCTACTTCGAGAATAGCGAGAGGCAGCGAATGTTTCAAGATACCACTCCGCGCAACCAACAATAATGTCCCCGGATGATAAAGCGTCATCTCATTGAGCGCCAGATTTGTTATCTTTAGCTCGCTACCGGAAATTCTACTACTCTTCATGTCTTTGGAGGAAATCCAAACGATGTCTCCGTTCCAATAGAGCGAATTACTCATACTTGGCGTTTTGCCTCCTGAAACGTGAACAAGCTCACGAAGTTTTCTGCGCTGAGAACCTTTCGAGATTGCAGAAAAAATTTGATTGAGCAATCCTCTTTTATACTTCTTGAGGGCATCTACAAGAGATTGCTGAGCGTCGATACGTCGATCCAAGGCAATGAGAAAGTCTGCAATCTTTCTTTGCTCGGCAGTATTCTCCGGCAGATAGTGTTTTGTGGCGAAGAACTCATCTGTCGGGACATTAAGCAATCCGTGATTTCTTGCTCCTTCTGCTGAAATCATATAGATTTCCTTGTACCATTTGAGAGAATCAAAGTACACCTTAATGAAATCTGTATCGTGCTTCTTGAGCGCAAAACAGATATATAATGTAGACAACGCTCCCATAGGATAGCGGTCTAACCGCTTTATTGAACCGAAGTCGTAACCTACGGAATAGCTCTTGTTATACGCATATTCGCCATTCCTCAAAAGGTAATATCCGCTCATGTCTTTGCTTGCAACGGTTTTGTTGAAGTAACTGATCTGATCGACAAGACCATCTTTCGAGGATATTGTCAGGGGTAGATCAGTTTCATTGTTGCTGTTTTTCCGTGTTACTCGTTCTGCAAAATCAGACAATTTCTCTGCTCTCCACGGCTCATCGAAGCCCGGGAAGCGGAGCTTCGGACGCTTCTCAAGACCGTTACTTGAGGTTCTTTTTCAGATCCCATGCCGGTATGAGTCAAAAGTAAAATCCCTTGCAGTAGCAGAGATTTTCCGCTATTGCAAGGGATTTCGTCTGTCATATAGCTCTTTCTGCTGGCTTGATCAGAAGTATAAAAGAGGACTCATTTCCGAAATACTTAATCAGAAGATCAGAATCACTCATGAAGATGAAAAGTGGGAAGAAGTATCATTAAGTGCCGTGGCAGACGGCTTTGAGTATGGAATGAATGCCGCTGCGACTATATTTGATGGTGTTCACAAGTATATAAGGATCACTGATATTGACGATGACTCTCATACATACATAGACTCTGCGCCCGTTTCACCGGCTGGTGTTCTCGAAGGCAAATACCGTGTTAGAGAGAACGATATTTTATTTGCTCGTACCGGTGCTTCTGTTGGCAAAAGCTATCTTTATCAGGCATCTGATGGAGATATGTATTTCGCTGGATTCCTTATCCGTATTCATGTTATTGACGGTGTGGATAGTGGATATGTCTTTTTGAATACGCTTACGGAAGAATACAACAGGTGGGTGGCGCTTGAGTCTACGCGCTCTGGTCAACCCGGTATTAACGCCGAACAATATAGACGGTATCGCTTTAAGCTGCCACCACTCGAAACCCAAAAACAGATTTCGGCAATCGCACAAAAGATAGACGCGCAAATCAAAAGAGAAAGCCAATGTTTGCGTCTCCTACAAAAGCAGAAAGATGGGCTTTTACAACAGCTCTTTATATGAAAAGTTGTTGTAGGAAAGCCTTGCGCTGGTTGATAAGAATAGATAGCATTTTTTCCTGATTAGATAATTGCGAATCAAGCCTCAAAAGGACGGACGCTATTTTAGACTGCGTTTTCTTGTCGGGGACCGTGCATTTAAGTCTTAATAGTTTGTTTACAGCAAGACCGGGTTGTGCGCCCTGATCTGAATACTGCCCAAGTTTCATGAAGCCAAGCAAGTACAAGAGGAATCCTGTATCGTTGTCTGCATTTGCGCGGACAGCAATAGCGTGTTCAGACAAATAGTTTTGACCCTGAATAATACGAACATTTCCGCATAACGCCCCTTGCCTTCCGATGACAACGTATTCGCCCTCATGACTATATCGGTCACAATACCCGCGTATACCGTTGCCACCGTACACAGGATAATCTCCGGTTTCATGAATGAGAGTTGATGATATATTTCGTCCGCTTCTGAACTCACTGCATAAGTCGCCAAGGTTTTTCTGCATCCATGAAGATGCAGAGGAAAACGCTTTGCTTTTACCCGAAAGAATGTGGGCAATAGCACCTCTTTTATACTTCTTGAGGTTATCGACAAGCTGTGCCTGTTTTGCAATCCTCCGCTCAAGTGTACGGAGCATATCTGCTACCCGGTTTTGTTCTGAGAGAGCTGGTATGCAGACCTTGATTGTTTCAATCTGAGGATACTTCAAGTTCCATGTGTCAGAGGTCATGCCTTGAGAGTTCTTTCTAAATTCATTGATTAGATTAGGGCTTTTGAAAAAAGCTGCAAAATATCCATTACTAATCGGGATTTTAGGCATTAGAACTGTGTATGCAGGACTCACTATACCATTACACGGAGAGATGCCGTTCGCTCCTTGCCACATTCTCATGGAGTTATAGACCATATCTCCCGTTAGAACAACCTTATAATTGCTTTTGTCTTCACTTGAGTTATCTTTGCCTTCAATCTCAGAGCGAGGCATAACGCCATCGTTCATCGTGACAGAAAGCAGCTCCATGTCAGAAGCGCCTCGCTGACTTCTTTCTGCGTAAATATCACCTATATGACATTGCTTGTACGGCTCATCGAAGCCCGGAAAGCGGAGCTTCGGACGCTTCTCAAGACCGTTACTTGAGGATACATTTGCCATAATTATTTGCCCTCCACGTCAAAGGGGAAGTCCAGCCCCAGCTCATCAAAAAACGGTTTCAGTTCCGCATCAATATCCTTAATTTCAGATTGGAGCTTGCGGATCTCAGCGGCAACTTCATTCAAGTCAATCTCAGGTTCCGGCTCAAAGGTGTCAACATAGCGAGGAATGTTCAGGTTGAAGCCGTTCTCTTCAATCTCCTGCATGGTCGCAACATGAGCATATTTATCGACATCCTGACGGCGCTCATAGGTCTCAACAATCTTGTCGATGTCGCACTCCCGAAGGATGTTCTGGTTCTTTCCTGCTTCAAAGTTGCTGGAAGCGTCGATGAAAAGGATGTTGTCAGAGTTGCCATTGCGCTCTCTTTTAAGAACAAGAACACAGACAGGGATGCCCGTGCCAAAGAACAGATTTGCAGGCAACCCGATTACCGCGTCCAGAACATTTAATTTCTGAATAAGGTGCTTGCGGATTGCTTCCTCAGCAGCACCACGGAACAGGACACCATGCGGCAGGAGAACGACGGCTCGTCCATCCTCGTCCATGTGGTAAACCATGTGCTGAACAAAGGCAAAGTCAGCCTTGCTCTTCGGAGCGAGTTTTCCGTACTCGTTGAATCGCTCGTCCTCCATGAAGTGCATATCGGCAGACCAGTTTGCAGAATAAGGTGGATTGGCAACCTGAACACGGAACTTCATGTCTCCGAAGTAGTCATGCTCCAAGGTATCACCGTTGTAGATGTTAAAGTTGCGATACGGGATTCCGCGCAGAATCATGTTCATTCTGGCGAGGTTATAAGTCGTGGAGGTCAATTCCTGTCCATAGTAGTTTCTCACGTTGGCATAGTTCTTGAGGCGCAGCAGCAGTGAACCAGAGCCACAAGTGGGGTCGGCTGCATCCTTGACATCCGTGAGACCAAGGCAAGCAAGGCGGCAAAGCAATTCGGCAGGACCGGAAGGCGTATAGAACTCACCGGCTTTCTTGCCAGCAGTTGCAGCAAACTGACCGATCAGATATTCATAGGCATTCCCCAGTACGTCAATTTTGGTATCATCCACGCCGAAGTTGATTTCGTCCAGCGAAGCGATGATCTTTGCCATAACAGCACTTCTATCCTTGACAGTATGACCGAGCTTTGAGGAATCGAGCTGCATATCAGAAAACAGTCCGTCAAAGTCTTCCTGAGAATCGTTTCCGATTGTGGACTCCATCAGGGCGTTGATTGCACTCTGCAAGAACTCAATGTCGAAGGAACGGTTTTCTACCATCTTGACCATCTTGCGGAACAAATACTGCGGCTCGATGACATAGCCGAGATCGCGCAGTGCCTCTTCGATAACGGCGGTCTTATATTCTTCGTCTGCCCACGCCTCTTCATAACCGATACCGTCATCCTTGAGAAGATTCGCCATATACTTCTCCGTCCGGTCGGAAAGGTAGTAGTAGAAAATCATGCCCAAGATGTAGTTCTTGAACTCATACGCCTCCATGTTTCCGCGCAAGGCATTTGCCATTGCCCATAGCTTATTGCAAAGCTCTTTCTGATGAGCCTGAATCGAATTATCCATTTGTCTCTCTCCTTATTGGTATTTCTCTGTGTGCTGCCGGATGAAGTCAACAATCCGATTTACAAGGGAGCGCTTCTTCAAAAGCGGCAAGGGCTTCTCAATCCTATCTCGGATATTTCCTGCATCCATTGTGCCAGAAAACTCATATTCCGAAATAATATCCGTCAGCATAGATGCGTCAATGTCCTCAGTCTTCGCAAAGGCAACAATCTCTTCGCGCTTTGCTTCATTTTCAAAGTCGTTATAGGCTGCATCAATTTCATCCGCACTTTCCAAGCCGACAACAACACGATCCAAGAACGCTTGCAGGATTTCGACTTTCCGGAGCAACTGCGGATTATCGGTTCTTCCCAGCTCATCCTTAATGTGTTTAATATCGTAATCCTTCTGCTTGGGATCGTCGAAATGAATGTTGCGGATCAGGTTCATGATGTATGCGACATTGATCCTGTCACTCTCCATCAATTCGATGCAGAAGTCAACGTCATTCAGGACGGAGACAACCTCGCGGTCTGTTTTTTGCCTTGAGTAGAGCATGAGGTATTTGCTCTTATAGTCCTGATATTCCTGCTCGGACATGATAAGAGCATCCTGATCGAAACTGAACTCAATAAAGGTCTGCAACGATTGGAGGTACTTTGTCAGCTCACGGAAGGTCACGACAAACTTCTTCTGATCGTCCTCGTTCTGCATTGTGTCCACGGACTCCGGAAACAGAGCAATTTCCTTGAGCTTCATCACCATTTCGTTGAACTTCTCTACGAAGTATTGATAACCCGGAACAACGATGCCAGAGGTATCTTGACTCTTAGAGAAGAGCGTCAGCGCGTCATCAGTACGTTTTTTGAGGTTGCGGTAGCAAATGATAATGCCAAAGGGCTTTGTTTCCTTCTCAACGCGGTTCGTGCGGGAATAGGCTTGCAGCAAATCATGATACTTCAAGTCCTTGTCCACATAAAGGACAGAGAGCTGCTTGCTGTCAAATCCGGTCAGGAACATATTCACGACGATGAGAATATCGAGCGACTTTGTTTTCTTTCCCTTTACTCGGTCAGAGATGTCCTTGTGATAAGCTGAGAACGTATCTGTGGAGAAATTGGTTCCGTACATCTCGTTATAGTCCTTGATGATACGCTCCAACGAATCACGGCTATGCTCGTCCTTGCCCTCGGCATCCTCATTCTGCCCGTAGGAGAAGATGCCGCTGATATTCAGGTCATGCTTGATCTTCTTGAAAATGTCGTAATACTTAACAAGGGCATCAATAGAGGACACGGCAAAAATAGCCGTATACTGTCCATTTCGGGTTTTCGCCTTGTGGTTCTGGATGATGTGATTGGCGATCAGAGACATTCGCTCATCGGACATATAGAGTTCGCCTATATCAATCGCGTCCGCGAGTGTCGGGTCATCCCAGTCGAAATCACCCTCCATTGTTTTTATGTATTCGATGTGGAAGCCCAGAACATTATTATCGAAGATGGCGTCTTTAATCAGGTAATTGTGAAGACACTCACCAAAGAGCATTTCTGTTGTTTGCGTGATTTTACCCTCAGTTTTACCGTTGACTTCAAACCGAGGTGTCCCCGTGAAGCCGAAAAACTGTGCCTTTCTGAAATGCCGCACAATGTCCTTGTGCATATCCCCAAACTGGCTGCGGTGGCACTCGTCGATGATAAAGACAACCTTCTCGTCTTTGTATGCGTCCATTACTTTCTCGTACTGAGGGCGCTTTACAGCGTTTGCCATCTTCTGCATCGTGGTGACGATAAGCTGCCTGTTCTTGTCCTTCATCTGGCGGACAAGGACATCGGTGCGATCTGTAACATCAACGGAGCCAGCCTCAAACTTGTTAAACTCTTCGGTTGTCTGAGAATCCAAGTCTTTTCGGTCAACAAGGAAAATGACTTTCTTGATGTTCGGATTTGCTGCGAGGATTTGCGCAGTCTTAAAGGATGTCAATGTCTTGCCCGCGCCGGTTGTGTGCCAGATATACGCATTCCGGTTTGTAAGCGTTGCTTGACGGATCAGCGCTTCTACGGCATAAACCTGATAGGGACGCATGACCATCAAAATCTTATCGGTATCATTTAGGATGGTGTAGCGTGTCAGCATTTTAATGATGTGATCCCTTGCAAGGAAAGAAATCGAAAAGTCCTTCAAATTGGTGATGCGGACGTTATTGAAATCAGTCCAGAAGAAAGCAAGACTATACATCAAGTCTCTGTCGGAATTGGCGAAATACTTTGTGTCAACACCATTGGAGACAATGAAGAGCTGAATGAAATGATACAGCCCGTTGTAGGAGTGTTTCTTATAACGCATGACCTGATTGACTGCCTCGCGGATGTCAATGCCACGGCGCTTTAATTCTACTTGGATCAGGGGCAAGCCGTTTACGAGAATCGTAACGTCGTAACGATTGACGTATTTTCCAACCACGGTTGTTTGATGAGTGACTTGGAAAATGTTCTTCGTGTGGTCCTGATCAAAGAAGGACAGATATACCTTTGTACCATCTTCACGCTCAAGGACAAACTTATCCCTCAAGATTTTTGCGCTCTGGAAAACAGACTTTCCGAGCATGAGGTTGAAGATACGCTCCCACTCTTTATCGGTGATAGGCGTATCCAGCTTTGGCGCATTGAAGGCTTCAAACTGAACTTTGAAGTTCTCCACCAGCGCGTCATAATCAGGAATTGCGACTGTGGTATATTCCTGCTTGTTCAGTTGCTCAATAAACTGCTGTTCAAGAGCCGCTTCGCTTTGGTATGCCATATCTTCATCTCCTATACTTGAGGATATTTTTGAATAATCAGATATTGAAAATTTGAGATGCTTTTACAAAATAGGCTTTTACTGTGCAGAATCGTCATCAATAAATTCCATAATATCGTTCATTGTACACCCTAATGCCTTGCAAATCTTCCCAAGAATATCGGTTGTAACATTTTCACCATGATTTAATTTGTTGATGGTATAATGACTAATTCCAGCACATCTTTCTAAATCTCTTTTTTTCATATCTTTGTCTATCAATAGCTTCCAAAGTTTCTTATAGCTGACTTTCATAAAAATCCTCCGTCCAAATAAAATCAGTTATAAAAGTAAGTATAGCAGAAATTTGTCGGTTTCTCAATTATTATATTTGCGAACGATGTAATATTGAGCGATATTTTGGCATGTTTATTTGGCTTTTTGATATAGGGTGATATATCGTGGAGAAAACACCCTTGACAAATCACTTTCCAAAAAAAGCTGCTTTCAAAGTATGCAAAAGACCATCATTTCCCGAATCCCAAATTCTATGTGGATGATGGCTA
>ERZ827528.3883-NODE-3883-length-11652-cov-7.060447_pt1 | contig 11652 bp, 8 predicted proteins | sample MGYA00519768_ERZ827528 | MGnify/ENA primary metagenome ERZ827528 (study PRJEB31778, sample SAMEA3449343) | human gut metagenome | biome: human gut; feature: human-associated habitat; material: faeces | place: United Kingdom | collected 2010/2012 ...
CTTTTTTTATGGTTTTATGGTAAAATATTTATAGAATTATTTTTATTTTTTTAGACTTTATACACGTTTTTAAACATAAAAATTACTATGGGAGGGGATAATATGAGTTATGCTTTTATACGAAAAAGAAGTAAAAATTACATCGTATATTTAGAATATACAGACGAGACAACTGGCAAAAAGAAACAAAAAAATATGGGATCTTATCCCCTAAAAAGAGAGGCATCTAAGAGATTAAATGAGTTAAAAGAAGAAATTTATAACGACGATTTGATAGCTCCAAATGACATGAAATTAGAAAAATATCTGATGGATTTCTTAGAAAAATATAAACCAAATTTGTCGATTACTACATATAATTGTTACATTAGAATATGTAAAAAATACATAAATCCGATGCTTGGAAACATAAAATTAAATGATTTAAAACCGATTCATATACAAAATTACGTCGATGATTTAGTCGGAATTTTAAGTCCACAGACGATAAAAATACATATAAATATACTTAATTTAGCTTTAAAAAGAGCTTATAAATTAAAACTTGTTAAATACGATATAGTAGATTGTATCGAAGTTCCTAAAAACAAAAAGTTCAAAAGCGAAGTTTATGACCAAAAAGATATAGCAAAATTGTTAGAAACCATAAAAAATACAGACCTAGAATTACCTATAAATTTAGCCGTTGGACTTGGTCTTCGTATATCAGAAGTCTTAGGACTTAGCTGGAGCGATATAGATTTTACGGAAAATACTATAACAATAGAGAAAATTACAGCTAGAGATAGCGGCAAAGTTATACTAAAAGAACCTAAAACAGATACTTCAAAAAGGACTATTTCAGCTCCAAAAGAAGTTATGGCTATGCTTAAAGATTATAAAAGAAAGTATCTACAAGATAAGCTTCAGGGTAAAATAAAGGATTGTAATCTATTGTTTTTTGATAAAAATGAAAATCCTATAGCTGAAGATGTTTTAAGTAAAAAGTTCAGTCGTTTTTTAAAGAAACATAATTTAAAACATATACGTTTCCATGATTTAAGACATTCACATGTAACTTTACTTATAAATGCAAAAGTACCTATAAAAGTTATTTCAGAGAGAGTTGGTCACTCAAATGTAAATACAACTTTAAACATCTACTCTCACACTCTTAAAGAAATGGATCAAGAAGCTTCAGAAAAAATTTCAGAAAGTATATTTAAATTAGGTTAGTTGAAAATCAAATTAAAAGCCGAGAAAAAACTACCTTGCATACGCCTTTTTAAAGAGTTTTAAGAGTGGTTTTTATATTTATTTATTATAAGTGTTTTTCAACTTCTCAAAATCCGATTTAGAGCTTTTATCGAAAAAACAACTTAAAATACTAAAAATAATCACCTGTAACAAAATTATGTAAACTATTTTCTAAAATCAATATTTTTGTTAGAATTTATAATATAATAAATTGATTTAAAAACAATATAGAATATAGATAGAAATTATAAAGGAAATATTTTAGTAGTATCAGGTCATACAGATTAAAAAAACTCAATTGCAAATAAAACAATATTAGATAAGCTTCAAAGTGATTTACCTAAGGCTGAATTTGTATTTTTAGATCAGCTATACCCTACTTTTGAGATAAATAAAGAAGTTGAACAACAACGTCTACTTAATGCAGATATAATAGTACTACAATTTCCATTCTTCTGGTATGGTGTTCCATCAATAATGTCAAGATGGATGGAAGAAACATTTGTGCATGGATTTTCTCATGGATCAACAGGAGATAAATTAAAAGGCAGAAAAAGAATTCTCACCTCCATTAAAACAATTCGCAAATTTATGTTAAATGCAATGGTGTGGTTATTTAATTATATATTGTTGTTTTTAAAAATCTCAAAAATCGAACCTTTTTAAATCGTTTTTAAAGCAATTTAAAAATGTCATTAATGTATTTGTTTATCTACAAAATGAAAATCTATTACAAAACCTTTTATAGCCTCTTTTATTAAAATAGTATAAAAAACAGATTTTGGTTTACATAATTTCATTATAGTATACTTTTATTATAATCGCCCCTTATTTCTTCAAGTACGCTACCCTTTCCTATACGTTGTAAAAAGTACCCAGATCTATCAAAAGATAAATCCAGATACTTTTAAAAAACTATATACTCTCTTGTCTTATATTATCTATAATATTTTCTTTGCTTATTTTCTTAAGTGGTATATATGAAGCTATAAAAGTTATAATAAATATAGCCACTACACATATAAGTATCGCTTTATATGGTATTAGTGTTTGAACAGTAATTACACCTTCTAATATTTTATTCATAAGCACATTCATACAGATTCCTATTGGAATACCGTAAAGCAGTGAAAGTATTCCATATAATATACTTTCCATATAAATCATCTTTTTAAATCCTTGAGGCGTTACACCTATAGATTTAATTATCGCAAATTCTCTTTTTCTAAGATTTATATTAGTACTTATTGTATTTATTATGTTGGTTACACTAACTAGAGATATAACTACTATAAATCCATATACGAATATTTTCATAACATTCATAGTTTGCTCAAGTTTTTGAGCTTCATCTATTGAATCTATTACGCTTAAGTTGTTTTCTTCTGCTACTTTTTTGACCTCGTCTCTAGTAGACTTTTCTTGATTTGTAGCTACGTAATATAAATTTGAGCTTGATTCATCATCTGTTATACCAAGTGAAGGTATTAAATCATCATATGCTACTACTCCAAATGATGTTTCTGGGTATTGATTATTTCCTGTTAAGATTTCATCTGTTATAGCTAGTATTTTTAATTTTACTTCTTTTGCACTTTCCTTTCCATCAGAATCATATGAAGTTATTGTACAGTTTAAAGTATCTCCAACTTTATAATTTGAAAGAACTACTTTACCTTTTTTAGCTAGTGATTCTTGATAACTATATCTTACTAAAATCACACCATTTTCAGCTTTAGCAGTTTTTCTATCAAATTTACCTTCTGATAATTTTATATTTGATATACTAAAATATCCAGGAATGTATAATCTACTATTTATAAAATTATAATTAGAATTATCCATATCTACATAACGGCTTTGTTTTAAACTTTCTCTTAAATCTTTATTTATATTTTTTTCATCAACATGAACATTTAAATTATAGCCTTTATCAATTGCTACATCTTTTAGACCATTTATTTTTTTAAGTTCATCTATAGTTTTTTGAACTTCTTCTTTGGTAAGCAAGTTATTTTCATATAATGTCAAATCATTTGTAATACTTCCGTAGTTAATTTGATTAGCTTCTATAAACATATCTACAAATCCATTAAATGATATAAAGATTACTATACTTATAACAAGTGAAAATAAAGTGATTCTAAATTTGCCTTTGTTTCTTCTTAAATTTTTATATGCAAGTTCGCCTTCTGTTTTAAATATCTTTTTGACAAGTTTAGAGCTTTTGATTTTTCCAACCTTTAAATTAGAGCTATTTTTTATAGCTTCAAGTGGTGATATCTTAGCTGCATTTATAGCTGGTATTAAAGCTGATATAAATATAGTAAGCAGTATTACAAGTGTACTTAAAATTAATACGATTGGGCTAAATACTACTCTTAAATCTAATTCACCAAACATAGAAGTTTTAAAGAATGTTTTTATAACTTTAAATACTATATCGATAGCTACTGTACCACTTAAAAGTCCAATAGGTATTCCAACTATACTTACTAAAAATCCTTCTAAAAATACAAGCTTCATAATTTGAGATTTTGTAGCACCTATAGAATTTAATATACCGAATTGTTTTTTACGTTCACTTATAGCTATACTAAATGAATTGTATATAGTTGCTATAGTAGCTATTATAACAAGTGAAGCTACTAGACCTACTATAAGTAATAAAGTTATATTTATATTACTATATGAACTTGCACCCAATAATCTAAGTAATCCTTCGTTATACTCTATATCTTTGAAATATAGATTGGCTTGTTCATTATAATTATAACTTTCATCTTGTGGATCATCTTTTTGAACTAATCCTATATTTTTTCCGATTGATATAGCTGTCTTATATATATCTTTAGGATTTTTTGTACATATAGAAACATCAAATTTTTCATTTTTATTTACAGTGTTTATATCAAATCCTGTTATTGCGAATAATTTTGAATTATATGGAGCTTTATCTAGTGTCCCTACAATTTTAAAAGTAGTTTTTTGAGAATTTTTTAATTTACTTATCATCCCCATATCATCATAAATTAATTCACCTAAGTTTAAAGTTATTTTATCTCCTATTTTTTTGTTCCATTTGTTTAATAAATCTTGTGTAACAATTAGCTCACTTTCATTTTTAGGATAACTTCCTTTTTTTAAGGTGATTTGGAAGCTATTTATTGTATTTTTATCAAAAACATTTATATCTAGTGAGGTTGAATTTTTTTTGTCCCATATAACACTTCCCAAATTCTTTTTATAACCATATTCACTAACTCCTGATGATTTTGTTATAACTGATGCTTTTTCTTTGTCTATATCAGTGAATGTAGCATAAAAACTTCCGGAAGTTTTTATTTGATCTCTCATTTGATAATCCATAAAGCTTGTACATATATTGCCTATACCGCATATAAGTGCAGTTGCAAGGATTATTCCGATTATTGTTACTAATGTTCTTCTTTTATTTTGTTTTAAATATCTTAGTGTAAGTGAAGTGTATAAATTCATCTATATCACCTCGTCGCTTTTTATTATTCCATCTTCAATAGTTATAACTCTGTCAGCTTGTAATGCTATATTTGTGTCGTGAGTTATCATTATTAAAGTTTGGTTGTATTTTTTAACAGATACTTTCAGAAGCTCAACTATTTCTTTTGAGTTTTTGCTATCTAAGTTACCTGTTGGTTCATCTGCAAGTACTATAGATGGTCTGTTTATTAATGCCCTTCCTATCGATGTTCTTTGTTGTTGTCCGCCTGAAAGCTCACTTGGAAGGTGGTTTTCTCTTTCTTTTAAATCTAGTGTTTTTAATAAATCTTCTAGATATTCTTTGTCTATTTTTCTGTTGTCTAATTCTGCTGGAAGAAGTATATTTTCTTTTACTGTAAGTACTGGTATTAAGTTGTAAAATTGATATATAAGTCCTACATTTCTTCTTCTGAATATAGCTAAGTCTTTTTCTTTTAAGTCGTATATATTTATATCGTTTATAAATACATTTCCGCTAGTCGGTTTGTCTACACCACCTAGTAAGTGAAGTAGTGTACTTTTACCACTTCCACTTGGGCCGACTATAGCGATAAATTCTCCTTTTTTAATACTTAAATTTATATTTTTAAGCGCATCTACTTTAGCCTCGCCTTTTCCATAACTTTTTGATAGATTTTCTACTCTTAGTAATTCCATTTTATCCTCCCTGAAGTATAATCATAAAGAAATAACATAAAAACTGTTAAGTAATGATTTCTTTATGTATTAATTATTATACTTATATTCTATATTTATTATCTTACAGTCAAGTGAATTAGAAAATTACAATTTAGTCACTAAAGTATAAAGATTTTAAATTTTAAAATATACTTTATTGAATTTATTTAGAATAAATATTTATGAAATGCATAATATATAAACGCAAAAAATCCAGTAGAATCAATATATCTACTGGATTAGTATTTTTAATTAATTGTACCTTTTGTGAAATGTGATATGAAACTCAGTTCCTTTATTCTTTTCGCTTTTTACATATATATCACCATTTTGGCTTTCTATAATCGATTTTGCCATAGCGAGACCTATTCCAACACTGTCACTTTTGCTGTTTTTACCTTTATAAAAGCGTTTAAATATATTTGGAATATCGTCTTTATCTATACCCTCGCCGTTGTCTTTTATTACTATTTCTGAATATATAGGGTTTTCTTCATAACTTATATTTAAATTTCCGCCTTCTTTTGTATGTTCTATGCAGTTTTTGATTATATTGCCCAAAGCTTCTGATGACCATTCTATATCACCTATATAAGAAGCTTCTTTATTTCCATTTATATTTAAACTTATATTTTTAAGCTCCATAGGTACAGACAAAGGACTTATAGATCTTCTTATAAGTTCATTTATATTTACTTTTTCTGTTTTAAAATCTATAACTTTAGCTTCTAGTTTTGAAAGCTTTAACATACTTTTGATTAGCCAGTCCATACGAGATAGTTGTGCATTTATTCTATCTAAAAACTCGATTTTCTTTTCTTTATCTAAATCATTATACATAAGGTCAGTCAGTAACATAAGTGATGTCATCGGTGTTTTTAGCTGGTGCGATATATCTGATATAGTATCATTTAAAAATATTTTTTCGCTGTGTAAAAGGGCCACCTTTTCTTTTAATACAGTTGTCATTTTCATAAGCTCTGTTTTTAAAAGTCCCATTTGGCCTTCTTGATTTTTGTTTTTCATTTGATATTCTCGACCTTCAGAACTATGATATACATAATCAGTCATATCTTTTATATCATTATATAAATCTATAAAAAAGCTAAATGACAACATAGCAAATGATATAAATACAAATATTATAAATGCAAAGTTTAATTTGAGTATTTTCGAAAAATTATTTTTTATTATAGGTTCTTCTTTTAATGTTATTGAACTTTTATAATTATATTTTTCTAATACTTCTTTTCCAAGTTCCACATTTTGATTAGTATTAGACTGAGTTATTATATCTACTATTTCATCTTCTAATTCTGGATGTTTTGATAATATATTTCCGACTATCGATTGATTATTTATAACTATATTATCTTTAATTATATTTAAGCTCATTATATTTACAAATAACATAATTATTATTGATGCAATAAATATAAGAAAAAGATTTAAATTGTATTTTTTAACTTCAGGATTAGATAGTATTCTCATTGTCGTCACTTCCATTCCACTTATAACCAAGTCCTCTTACAGTAAGTATATACTGTGGTTTTGATGAGTCGTCTTCTATTTTTTCACGAAGCCTCTTTATATATACGCTAAGTGTATTGTCATTTATAAAATCATACGTAACATCCCAAAGTTTTTCTAATATCTGAGCTCTCGATAGTACCATATTTTTATTTTGGATTAATATTAAAAGAAGCTTGTATTCGGCTGAAGTTAAAAATATCTCTTCGTTATTTTTAAATACCCTAGCTTCCAATGTATGTATTGATATATTTTTGAATTTAAGGATTTTTTTATTGCTATCTTGAGATTTACCTTTTCTTCTAAGTATTGCATTAATTCTCGATATAAGTTCTCTAACTCTAAACGGTTTTGTTATATAGTCGTCGCCTCCTATATCTAACCCCATTACTATATTAACTTCTTCATCACATGCAGTTAAAAATATCACTGGTGTATCTTCATCGTGTTCACGTAATTGTTTTAAAAATTCATATCCATTTCCATCTGGAAGCATAACATCAAGTAGTATTAAGTCGTATTCCTTGCTATTTACTATTTTTCTTGCATTTTCTAGATTTTCTGCTATATCTAAATTAAAGCCCTCTTGTTCGACTGCATATTTTACAGCAAATGCAATCGTGCTGTCGTCTTCTACCATAAGTATATTTTTCATATTTTTCCCTTCTTTTTATAATTTATTTTAATTATAGTTTTATAAATTGCTATTTATATAGTATAGGATTTTTTAAAATTAGTAAATATATAATTTACTTAAGAAAAAAGGATGACATATTTGCCATCCCATATATTACTCTATATCTCCCAACCTAGAATATCTATTTCTAGCTTTTAATAAAAGATCTTTTACATATTCATTTTTATGCTCGTCTTTTTCTAATAAACTTATTATTAAAGCTTCACATTCTTTAGCTGTTTTCTTACCTTTAAGATATAGTGATTTATTTATACTTTCTATTTCAGATTTTATATTTTCAAATAAAGTATGTTCTAAATTTATTATATCTATGCTTCTTTCATATATATCTAGAACCTTATTATTTCCTATATAAGCATCGCATAATTTTGTTTCGATAAATGCAGAGCCTGTTTCTTCATTAATTTCTAGACAAATATTTATAAACTCAGTTTTAGCTTTAGCATCTTTTATAGATTTTGAAGAAACATGGTTGTGTGTAATCTTTCCACTGTATTCTTCTAATATAGAAAACTGTATTACATTTATAGTGTTTGTTTTTCTATATATATCTACACATCCTTTATATTTTGCACTTGGGAATATACTCATTATGCTGTTTTGTATATCTCTGTAATTTGGATGTTTTAAGTTTTGTGTATCAAGAAGTAGTTTTCCTAGAGCTTTTGCTTTTAATTTTAATTCAACTTCATCTATAGTTTGTGTTGAATAATCTTTATATTGCTCTATATAATCTTCGTTTTCTTGTCTTTGTGCAGTTACTGCATCTATATAGTAATTTAAAATTCTATTTCCTTCATTTACAGCATATATTGTTTCTATATTTGAGTTAAAATATTTAAGTTCATTTTCATTATCTAAATAGTCTATACTTACATATGCTTTTAATATAGCTTTATTTTTATCATTTTTTTGAATATCTATATAAAGATCGTACACTCTTAGATATTCCTCTACTATTTTAACTTCATTCCATATTTCAGTTTTTCCAAACTCACCAGTATAAGGTTCATTTATTTTAAAAGTTATATGTCCTAAGTTGTTTTTATAATTCACAAAGTCTGACATTACTTCTGCACTTGGAAAAATCTCTTTTATTATATCTTCAAGCTCTGAAGCTGTTTTATCTTCAAATAATCTAAGGCCTAACTTTTTTATATTTTCGCTTAATGTCGTCTTGTTCATTTCTTACCCCCTATTTTAGTCAGCTATACCTATTGTACCAGTATTTATATACAAAGAATAGTATTTGTTTTGAAAAATAGCCTTTTTTATTATTTTTTATAAATAAATATAATTTCCTATGTGTTATAAGTTAAAAGTAAAAGGGTGAACACTTATTTTATGTTCACCCCATTTAAAAGATTAGTATATTTTTGTTTTTATATAGCCTTTTGATTGCTATTTACATTCTTTTTAGTTTTTATAAAGTTTCCAATAACTCCACCTAAGATTGCTGGTAAAACCCAGTTAAACCCATATTGAGCTAGTGGCAATTTTGAAAGTAAGTCAGAAACTTGAGTTATATTAAATAAGCTACTTCCTACTGATAATATACTTACTAATAATGTAACGTATGCAACACCTTTAAATGCATTATCATTTTTTATATATTTATCTAAGAAAGTTGTAGCTATAAGAGCTACTAGTACAGGACAAACAATTTCTAGAACTGGTGCTGAAAATTGTATGATTGTACTTACACCGAAATTAGCTAATATTAAACTAAATACACAAATACCTATTACTAGTGTTTGGTATTTTACCTTTCCATTACTTATATTTGAAAAATAGCTTGCTGCTGATGAAGTAAGCCCTATAGATGTTGTTAAACAAGCTAGTGAAACTATTATTCCTAATATTATTTTTCCTGGCTTACCTAATATAGCATTTGTTATAACTACCATCAAAGAAGCTTGTGGTGTATCTACTCCATAAGTAGTAGATAACATTGAACCTAAATATGTAAGACCTGCGTATACTAAAGCTAAAAATACACCTGAAATTAGCCCAGATTGTAATGTAAGTTTAACTTTTTCTTTTGAGTCACTATATCCTCTTTGTATTATTGCAGTTATAGCTACTGTTGAAAATGCAACAGCTGCTAGTGTATCTAATGTTTGATAACCTTGTGCTACCCCTTCTGCAAATAAATTGTTTTCTATAAGTTGAGTACTGCTCACATCTCCTATTGGATTTATTATACCCATTACTATTAGTATAGCTAAGCATATTAAAAGTGCTGGTGTTAAAAACTTACCTATTATATCTACAACTTTTGATGGTCTTATTGTTAGTAATAATGTAAGTACAAAGAAAATTATTGAAACCATTAGTTTAGCTATTGGTGTATCAAATCCAAGTATAGGTGCTATACCCATTTCATAAGTTGTAGCTCCATTTCTTGGTATTGCAAGTAATGGTCCAATACATAATATAGATGCTATTATGATTGCTCTTGCAAATTTTTTACCAGCTCTGCTTAAAGTTAAATCTAGATCCCCATCAAATTTAACTGCTGCCATTACTACTACAAGCGCTAGGATTATATCTGTTAGTATAAATCCTGATAGTGAAACTATCCAGTTAGTTCCAGATACAAGTCCTAAATACGGTGGAAATAATAAATTCCCTGCGCCGAAAAACATTGAAAACAATGCGAATCCAACTACTACTACATCTAGTGCCTTTTTATTATTCATTTGTGCCCCCTATAATTTATAATTTTATATAAATTATATTGTAATACAAATTATGGAAAATATAAACCTTTTTCCGTAAAATATTTCGAAAATTTCAAACAAATGTTAAAAGAAGCTCACAAAATAGATGACTATCTCGCAAGCTTCCTTTATATAAACAACAATATATTTAAATTTTATGTTAAACGCTTATTAATATTGTATACCCATAACTTCTTTAACATGTTCTATTGGCATATCTTGATTAGTCCAAAGTTTAAATGCTGCAGCACCTTGGAATAACATCATTGGGAAACCATTTAATGTTTTGCAACCAACTTCTTTAGCCATTTTTAAAAGTGCAGTTTCAGCTGGAGCGTAAACAACATCAGTTACTATTAAATCTTCTCTTAAGAATGATTTATCTGGTATATAAGTTTGTCCTTCAAGTGGTTTCATACCCATTCCTGTAGCATTTGTGAATATGTAGCTTGAAGCTATTTCTTCTTTTAATTTATCTAAATCTTCTAAGTCATATAAAGTAGCTTTACAGTTAGTTTTTTCATTTATCTTCTTAACTGTTTCTTCTGCTCTTGCAAAGAATTCATCATCTTGGTTGAATATTGAAAGTTCAGCTACTCCATCTAAAGCTGCTTGGATACAAATTGCTGTAGCTGCTCCACCAGCTCCAACTATAGTCATCTTCTTACCGATAACATCAAATCCAGCATCGCTTAATGATCTCATATAACCAACACCATCAGTTATATGTCCAGTTAAAACACCGTTATCATTTATAACTGTATTTACTGCTCCTGCAAGTTCTGCAGCTGGAGTTAATTTATCTAAGTATTTATGAATAACAGTTTTGTTTGGCATTGATACATTGCAACCTCTAGCTTGCATTGCTTTTAATCCCTTTACTGCATCTTCTAATCCATCATTTCCAACTTCAAATGCAAGATAAGCATAATCTAATCCTAAGTATCTAAATGCTTCATTGTGCATCTTTGGTGAACTTGTGTGCTTAATTGGCGTTGCTAATAATCCTATTAATGTAGTATAACCTGAAATACGATTTTCCATTGTATTCTCTCCTTTATATAAATAGCTTATTTTATCTTAAGCTATTATTAATCCATTTAATCCGTCTTAATATTTTTTATAAAAATAATGAACGTTAAATATTTAACACTTAATTCTCTTTTATTATATTCCAGCACTCCATACTAATCCAATTGATTTTAACAACATTATCTATAGATATAAGCTATATATTAATTATTTTACATAACTACAGTTTATAAATAC